>Ga0183095_10040_pt2 | contig 375052 bp, 313 predicted proteins | sample BioMet4_FD_130346 | JGI IMG/M metagenome (GOLD analysis project Ga0183095, IMG submission 130346) | Microbial communities from bioreactor (seeded with sewage sludge) at LBNL, California, USA - Biofuel metagenome 4 (v2) (version 3) | ecosystem: Engineered > Bioreactor > Anaerobic > Unclassified ...
TGCATTGGTAAAATAAAAGTAGACACTATTAAAAACGAAAGTTTTTGATAGTGTCTACTTTTTGCTATACTGAAATCAAGGAGATGATACGAATGGGTTCGCCAAAAGGTAAAAAGCACAGGGTGTTTTCCAAGGAAGAAAAGCTAAGAATCGTAAAAGATTATCTTAAGACACACGAAACAGTTAATAAATTTGCAATTGAGCATAATCTGCATAGTAGCGTTTTAAAGAATTGGATAAGAAAATACGGCGAATTAGGAGAAGAAGGATTGGCTTCACACAGAGATAAATGTGGCAACAGGTATGCAGCCTTGCACATCGGCAATTCCCTTGATGAAATGGGGAAACTTGAGCTCAGGATGCTCAAGCTGGAAGCCGACCTGGCCCGCCTAAAAAAAGGATACCTTGTGAAAGGAAGTGGTTCCCAGAAGGAATACGTTACTGGCAGAGGCAAGACTTTCAAATTGTCGAAGAGCTGAGGATTAAGTATCCCATAAAAGCCCTGTGTAAGGCGTTAGGACTTAACAGGTCTGGATATTACAAATGGCGCCAAAGGCTGGGTAAGCCTAACCGGTATATGCAAGACAGGATAGACCTTACAGCTCTGCTGGAAGAAACTCATGCCGAACACAAAGCCTTTGGCTACCATGCCCTTGCCAAATGTATCAGGGAGGAAACCGGCTGGGTATTTTCTGACAATCTGGCACATAAGTGTTGCAAGGCAGCGGGAATAAAATCCATGGCCAAGCATTACAGATACAGAAAGCCAGGAAACGAAAGCATCTTCTATCCCAACCTTGTCCATGGCAACTGGGCAGCCAATGAACCGTTACGCGTTGTAGTTTCAGACATGACCTGCATCAGGAACAAAGGAAAGCTGTACGAATGGACACTTTTTGTCGATACCTTTAACAACGAGATTATTGCGCACTCCCTTTCCGGGCAGAGAGGAGATTCGAAACCATATTTTGCTTGCCTGGAAAGGCTGTGCAGCATGATAGACAAGAAGAAGGAGCAGGCGCCCCAGACAGTTTTACACACAGATCAGGGTTCGGTCTACTCCTCCAGAGCCTTTGCATTAGCTCATAAACATTATAACATAATTCGCTCAATGTCACGAGCCGGAACTCCAACAGACAATCCAATTATTGAATCTCTTAACGGCTGGATGAAAGCTGAGCTAGCATTGGACTTTAATGTATCCAAGGCAGAAGACATAAGCAGAACATTAGATGAATATGTACATTATTTCAATTACAAAAGGCATGCTTCGGCTTTAAACTACAAAACCCCGATTCAGTTTAAAACTGAATCAGGGTTCTGAGTTTCGTTTTTATTGGTGTCTACTTTCTCTTGACAGATGCAAGGAAATATTTCCTAATGGTATTTTTTATAACCAAGTAAAAAATTAGTTGATGAAGTATTTAAAGATAGCCAATAGGCTTATGCTCTAGTATACTTCTCATCAAGACGGTACAGTGTTCCTTCCTTGGCTGGAAGGAGGTGGCATCGTGAGTAATTGCAATTTAATCCAAATTAAGGTGCATATGTTGCACATAGATATTGGTGTTTCTTTGATAATTACCATGATAGTACTTTGCTTCGTGAAGAAAAAGAAAACGAAGTGATCTAAGTTCTAGTAAATTATCCAGTATATAAAACACTAGATCTCCACTGTCCCAAAACTAGGAGAGTGGAGATCCACACCTAGGAAGGGGCACACGCAAATGTACCGTCTTCTTATTGATTACATTTTATCATATGGTAGCAAAATCTCAATATAAAATTAATGAAAAAATGTTATCAAATATTTACAGGTTAGGAAATACGGCAAAAAATAAGGAAAGGAGAACTTGCGATGAGCACAACCAGAGACTTCTTGGCAACAGATGACGAAACAGACTTGATACCGGAAGAAGTCATTACTGCCGAGGAAGAAGAAACTGCAGAGCATCAGAAACAAAAAGAACTTAAGAGCATGCTAACTGCTCTAGAAGAGACTGAAGAAGAAAACGCAGAGCTTGAGGAACAAGAAGAAATGGAAAGCATGCTAGCCGCTCTAGAAGATATTGAAGAGGAAGAGTAGACAAAGAAGAGGAATTCCTATACAAGGAATTCCTCTTCTTTGTTTTACTAAGGATGGGTTATTTGTCCAATGCATACCAGAAAGGACGTAAGAAGTGCAAATAACAAGTTTCGTCTACTTCATGGGCAGCATCGCGACGGCCAAGTTGTACTCTCAAGGATTGATCACCTATTTTAATTTGGTAATCTACAATTTCACCCAAGAAAGCTTTTCTGGTTACCAGACCTCTTACACCATTAGGGTCAGTGGAGCTGGTAAATTCAATTTCACCGGGTCTGCTGGCTAAGGAAAAGATTTCTTCCTGGTGCATTGCGGCAGACGGTTGCAAGGTAGCGGGTAGCGGTTTATCAGTTCCTTGAATATAGGCTACGCCATCTTTCCAAAGTGTGTTGGTGAAGTTAGAGAGGCCAATGAAACTGAAGACAAATCGATTGGCAGGATTGTTATAAATATTAAGCGGTGTATCAATTTGCTGTACAACGCCCAACTTCATAACCATAATTCTGTCGGATAAGGCCATAGCTTCAGATTGGTCATGTGTTACATAAATAATGCTAAAGCCATATTTACGTTGCAGATCTTTAATTTCAAAGCGCATTTCCTCTCTCAGGTGAGGATCAAGGCTGGATAAAGGTTCATCTAACAGCATTACGTCGGGATTAATGGCCAAGGCTCTAGCCAAGGCTACTCTTTGCTTGCCACCGCCGGATAAGGAAGCAGGACTGTCTTCCGCAGCTTGTAACAGGTTGGTAGATTTTAGTGCATCAGTAGTTCTTTTTTCTATTTCGTTTTCCGGTAATTTACGAATGCGTAGAGGGAAAGCTACGTTTTCGTATACTGTCATATGGGGCCAAACTGCGAAGGCTTGGAACACCATGCCGAAATTACGATTCTCAGGTGGTACATAGTGATGCTTTTTAGGAGAGGATAAAAGCCGATCGCCTACCCACACTTCTCCTTCACTTAAGTCTTCAAAGCCTGACACCATACGCAAGGTGGTGGTTTTGCCACAGCCGGAAGGGCCTAACATAGAGAAGCATTCGCCTTTACCAATTTCCAGATTTAGATTATTTACGGCTGTTACATTGCCGAATCTTTTGGTTACGTTAACTAAACGAATATAGGACATAGCTCTTATTCACCTGCCTTTTTAGTAAAATGATTAATCAGGGTTTGACCGGTAACAATGATTATGAGGGCAATACCTGCTAAAGCTGCCGACATAACAGTCTCACCATCTTCGTTCAAGGTGTAGATTGCTACACCAATGGTTCTGGTAGTAGGTGAGTAGAGCATGATGGATACGGTTAATTCGCGAAGAGCAGGTAAGAAAATCAGGAAGAAGGAAGCAAACATACCGGGACGTACTAAAGGAATGACGATGTCCTTTAAGGATTGCCACATGGTAGCGCCGCAAGAGCGGGAAGCTTCCATTAAGGAATCATGTACCTGTTCCAAGGCAGCCGAATTGGCTTTTAAAGAAAAGGCCATGTAACGGGCAATGTAGGCCACTAGAATAATCCATACGGTATTATAAAGGTTAATGCCAAATTGACCGCTCCAAGCTAGGATAACGCCTAGGGCAATAACGCTGCCGGGTACGGAGAAAGGCAACATTCCTAAGAATTCTAAGATGCCCTTGCCACGCACTTTCATTTTTACGATAACGTAGGAAATCATTACGCCGGCAAACATGGTAATAATGGCAGCCACCAGACCTAAAGATACGCTGTTAAAAATAGCATCCTTGGTAACAGTATATTCAGTAAGGATATACTTGTAATTGGCCAAGGAAAGATTTTCCATGGTGAAGGCCAAGCCATAAGTCTTTAGACCACCTACAAGGAAGATTACTGTGGTAGGAAGCAAAATGGTGAAAGCAATATAGAGGATACAGAAAGCTAACAAGGGATAACGTAAACCACGCAATTTTAATTCCATGGGCCGGAAACTCTTACCACCGATAATCTGGTAATGGCCACGACTTAAAATCTTGTGTTGACCCCAAATAATGATAGCAGCAGAGACAACCAGTACGGTAGCCAGTACGGTACCGGTTCGAATGGCTTCGAAACTACCACCACTTTGGTGGATACGTTCATAAATCAAGGTGGGGATATTGTAGATACCATTTTCGATGCCTAAGACAGCTACAGTACCGAAATGAGCCATGGAATAGAGCATGATTAAAAGAGAGCCGGACAAGATGCTAGGCAAAACCAGAGGAATGGTAATTTTTCTAGTAATGGTTAATAAGCCGGCACCGGAGATACGAGCGGATTCTTCTAAGGTAGGATCCATGCGCTCCAAGGCACCACATACCTGGATGAAGACGAAGGGGAAGAGATACATAACTTCCACAGTACTAATACCCAGGTAACTGTAAATATTAAAAACAGGTTCTGCCAGGTTAAAGGTACTCATTAAAAATTTGTTGATAAAACCGGCATTGGGAGATAAAAGCATTTTCCAAGCCAAAGCACCAATAAAGGATGGCAACATGAAGGGAACCAGGAACACGCCTTTCATAAAACCTTTATAAGGTAGGTCAGTACGAGTTACCAGCCAAGCGAAAAATGTTCCCACAATAGTACTACCTATGGTTGTGCAACCAGCAATAATCAAGGAGTTCTTGAGGGCTGCATATGTTTCCGGTTCCATTAGTACCATATAGAAGTCGCGACTGTTAAAGTGGCCGTTAACGAAAAAAGCGTTAAACAAAATTAGCAGTACAGGTACAGCTACAACTATGACTAAAATGGCAATGGAAAAGAATAAAATCAAATGGGCAACACCAAACCCACTATCTTTTTTTATGGAAGTCATGCTTTTTCCACCTCCTTCAGATCTTTGGCATCAAACCAGAGTAGGCTGCGGAAGCTTACTATGCATTCCTCTCCGTCTTTAAACATTAAATCTTTGGTAATGGCATTATGTGTTTCCACGCTGGTGCGCAAGTGATCGCCATCTATTTCAATAAGATAGTCCATAACAGGACCTAAGTAATTGGCTCTTTTTATAATGCCACGTAGGCCTTCGCCGGTACGGGAAAGCTTCACGTCTGAAGGACGGAAGCCTGCTACCCATTCCTTAGCATCGCCTTTAGGACTTTCCCAGGGAATTGGTTGTTCGCCTTTACCGACTAAGAAAGCATCCCCCATTTGCCTTACCGGCAGGAAATTAGCAATACCCATAAAATTAAAAATGAAAGCATCTACTGGCTTTTCAAAGATTTCATAAGGCGTACCAATTTGGCGGATATTACCGTGGTCATCCATGATGGCAATACGGTCAGAAAGTGCTAGCGCCACTTCTTGGTCGTGAGTTACATACATGACAGTAATACCAAACTTTCTTTGCAAGGCTTTGATTTCAAAGCGCATTTCCTCACGTAGATTAGCATCCAAATTGGACAATGGTTCATCTAAAAGCATGAGAGAAGGATCAGCCACTAAAGCGCGGGCTAAGGCTACACGTTGCTGTTGTCCTCCGGACAATTCAGAAGGTAGACGTTTTTCCAAGCCTTTCATGCCAACGATGTCCACCATTTCCATAACCTTTTGGTTAATTTCTTCTTTAGAACGTTTTTCCATCTTTAAAGGATAAGCAATATTATCGTATACAGTCATATGAGGCCAAACTGCGTAATCTTGGAATACTACGCCCAGGCCACGACGTTCCGGATTAATATAAACACCGGTTTCGCTATCTGCTACTACAGTGTTATCAATGGTTATCTTGCCTGCGTCGGGAGCTTCGTGTCCTGCAATCATCCGCAAAAGAACTGTTTTGCCACAGCCGGAGGGACCTAAAAGCGTAAAGCATTCACCTTTTTCTACCGCCAGGCTAAGATTATTGTGGACTTGATGTTTATCATAACTTTTTGATACATTTTCAACTTTGATGATATCTTCCATATTTTCCTCCTGCTATCAGGTTGGTTTTCTTAAAAAAACGGCAGAACGGGAAATCCGTTCTGCCGTTACAGAGCTTTCCTAGTTGCTTTTCCAAGCAGACTTGGGATTGATTATTTCTTAACTTGCATGATTTCAGCGAATTTCTTTATGGTAGCTTCTTTGGAACTTACAGCTTCGCTAAAGTTAATCTTTATAGCTTTTGCCCAAGCATCTTTAGGTGCAGGTAATTTGAATTTTGCAGGCATCTTAACATCATTGCGTACAGGAATGGTACCTTCTTCAGCAATCTTTGCTTGTGCTTCAGGTCCTAAGAGGTAGTCAACGAATTTCTTGGAAGCATCCAGCTTAGTAGTACCCTTGAAAATAGCTACGGGACTAGGCACAACTAACAATTCCGGAGGATAGCACATTTGCAGATGGGCGCCTTTGCCAATCTTACCATTGGTAATGTAGTCAACGCCTAAGCTGGCAGTAAGTTCTCCGGAGGAAGTATCATCGATAACTTCACCGCTGCCTTTACCAATTCTGGCACCGTTTTTGTGTAATTTTTCAAAATAGTCCCAGCCAAATTTCTTCTCCAAAATGGCGATACTCATATAGGAAGTGCCGGATAATGCAGGGTTAGCAACACCAAAGCCTTTGTTGTATTCCGGTTTTAATAAATCAGCCCATTGAGTGGGCGGGGTCTTTATCTTGTCGGTATTGATAACAATACCAAGGGTCCCTAAACGAGCAGCAGTAAAGGAACCATCATAATCATCAAAAGGATTAACCAAATCTTTTAAAACAGGAGTCTTATAGATTTCTAACATACCTTGTTTTTTCATGCTGTAGAAATCAGGTACTTCACTGGTCCAAATAACGTCAGCCAGGATTTTGCCGCTTTGTTTTTCGGCAGCAATCTTAGCCATCAGTTTGCCGGCACCGGCTGATTGGTAATCAACCTGGATATCAGGGTATTTTTTCTTAAAGCCTTCTACGATACCTTTAATCAAATTTTCTTTCATGGAAGTATAAACAATAAGTTTATTGCTATCTTTTCCACTAGCAGCAGGAGCACCGGTTTTTGGAGCACCGCCACATCCTGTTAGCAGCATTCCACAAGCCATTGTGACTGCTAAAGCAAGCATACTTTTTTTCATTGTCAATCCAACCCCCTTAGTTATTTAAACTTGTTACCAGAATTATCTTACAATTTGCAAATCTTTTGTAGCGGAAAAAAGCCTCAAATGTATGTCAGAATTTTTCTGACATGCATTTAAGGCTTAGTTTAACAGTTTTTAAATTTTGTTTTCACCATTTTTTAACAAACCATATTTTAAAGCGTAATTAACTAACTCGCTTTTTTTGGTTGCTTGCAGTTTTTCCATAAGGCGTATTTTGTAGGTATCCACTGTTTTAATGCTCAGATTCAGTTTTTCACCTATTTCACCAAGAGAATAGCCGTGCACAAGATAGCGCAATACATCTCTTTCTCTGGGGCTAAGCAGTGCATAAGGTGCCATTTCATCTGTAGTGGCAGGTTCTTTTTGCAAGAGATTTTGCAACAGAATGTTGGAATCGTGAGGACTTAAGTAAATTTTACCCTCTCGTACAGTGTCGATAGCAGTAAACAACTCTATGTCGGCAGCACTTTTCTTTATATAACCATCTGCTCCGGCCTGCATGGCCAAGCGAATATGGTTTTCATCTTCGTGCATGGTTAAAATTAAGACCTTGGTAGCTGGGAAGCGGCTTTTAATTTCTTTGAGACAATCCAGACCATTAAGTCCCGGCATGGATAAGTCTAGAAGGACAAGGTCAGGACTTAAGCTTTCCAGGAGTTGCAGGACTTGTAAGCCATTTTCTGCCTCCCCTGCTACCTCCATGTCCTTGCGACCCATTAACAGTAACTTTAGTCCTGAGCGCAAAAGCTTGTGGTCATCAGCTAAAAGTAATTTCAACTTATTTTTCATGGTCTGCTCCTTTATTGGTAGGTTTGCTTGTTGTTTTGGGTAAGGGAATGACAATATATAATTCTGCTCCGCCATAGGATGAATCCCTGATGACCAATTGGCCACCTAACAATTCTACCCTCTCTTGCATGCCATATAGGCCTAATCGGCGCTTTTTCTTGGCTGTCAGCAAATCGTAATTGGAAATACCTTTGCCGTTATCTGCCAAGGTAACAGCCACTTCTTTCGGTTGAAAAGCTATATGCAAATCAACCATGTTGGCACCGGAATGCTGAGCTATGTTACTGAAACCTTCCTGGACAATGCGGTAGAGAGCCACGGCAATTTGTCCATCTACATCCTCCTCTTCCCCGGAAATTTGGAGAGTAAGCTTTAAGTTGTGATCAGTGGCAAATTTATTACTATATTGGGTAATGGCAGCGCCTAATCCCAAATCGTCCAATTCAGGCGGCCTGAGCTCAACTGCCAAATTACGCACCTTGTTGAGGATGCCGGCTGCCACATCCCTACTAAGAAGCAAGGTGTCTTTTTGCTGGTCATTGGTTGCTTGAGCAGACAGAGCACGCATAGTAAGCATTAGGGAAGTTAAGGCCTGACTGGTTTCGTCGTGGAATTCCCGGGAAATACGCTTACGTTCATCTTCCTGAGCAGTCATTAACTTGGCAATGAGGACATCACGTAAATTTTCTTTGGCTTGCAGTTCTTTTAATAAATCTTCCTTTTCTTTATTGGCTGCCAATAGGCTGGTGGTCATATCGTTGAAGCCTAAGGCTAGTTTGTCTATTTCTTCATCGCCACATAAATCTGCCCGGATTTTTTTGTTGCCGGTCCTAATCGCATCAGCAATCCGGCAAAGTTGCCGTATGGGTTTGATAATTAACCGAGAAATGCGGCTGGAAAAAAAGGCACCTAACAGACAGAAGCAAAAGATAGCAAGCAGGACTATGAAAACTTGCTTAAAAATAGCGCTACGCATTCTCTGTTCTGTCATGCCCACCCGAACATAACCAATAGCGCCACGCTCAATAGGAGACAGGATATCGTGGATAGGCCCTTCATTGGAATTAAAAACCGTTGTTTGAGCCTTGGTATTGCCTACTACATTCCATAATAATTTTTCCGGTAAACCGTCCTTAAAGGTATGAGCCAAAAGGCGGCCTTTATGATCCAATACGATAATGTAACGCACATCCTCGCTACTGGAGGCTGTCTGGGAAATTAGTTCATAAAGGTTATAAACATCCTCGGTTAGAATATAATTGGCACTGGCCAAGGCAATATGCGAGGAAATTTCTTCGCCACGTTTTTCTAACTGCTGCAGCACCATATCGTCATAGGATTTCCAAAATAAAATTCCGGCAGATAAGCTGATGGTGGCAATAAGAAATAAGCTCATGGCAAAAATTCTGAAATAAAGAGAATGCCAACGGTTATGGTTTAGCCAAGAAAATAGATAAGTTTTCATGGCTTTTCACCTGTTTCCATTAACATCTTGCGGATTGGTTCAAATAATTCTGGCTGTGGGGCAACATAACGATCAATGGATAGACCGTGCAGAGCCTTTTGTAATTCCACGTTTTCATGCAAGCGTAAAAGATTTTCCCGTAGGATTTTTTTCTCTTCCGCTTTTAAACTTTTGCCGGCTACCACCGGACCAATACCTGCGGCAGGTGAAACTGCTATGATATTAATCTGACGAATAATGTTGGGGTTGGAGGCTAAGGCCCGGTCATAGACAATGCGACTTACGGGAGCAGCGTCTACAACCTTATTAACTACTGCTTTAAAGGAGGCGTCGTGACTGTCGGTATATAAATAACGTCCTAAGAAATTCTCTGGAGTAAAGCCGCGTTTGTGCAATTCCTGAACTAAAAAGGTATGTCCGGAATAGCTGAGGGGATCAGTGAAAGCTACTGTTTTGCCACGCAAGTCTTCAATAGAATTAATGCCACTGTCGCTGTTTACTAATAAATAACCTTGGTAATAAGGCATTCCCATTCTTTGCTGGGAGGCCAAAAGTTCGATACCGGCAAAGCCGCTGTAATTGGCATAGCCGCCGGAAGAGAAAAAGGCCATATCCGCGCCACCATTTAGTAAAAGCAAGGCAATTTCGGCGTAACTATTTTTCTGTACAAGGATAACCTGTCTGCCTAGCTTACTGCCAAGATAATCAGCAATAGTACGATAATGCACAACAGTATCTTGGGGCAATAGGACGGAAGCGATAGCAACTCTTAGAGCATTGTCGTCCTTGGGGATAACAGCAGTAGTGGCTACCGGTACGGTTTTCTTGAAATCTATGTATTTAGAATTACCGGCTGAGGAATTACAGCCTAAGGAAAGCAGTAAGATGATGAAGAGATAAACTATTAAAAAGCTCCGTTTCATGATTTTCCTCTCTTAAGAGCATCATATTGTCTTTTGATGGTACTCTACCGGCTTTAATAAGTCAACGCAAAAAGTTGGTAAGGCGGTAAGCGAAAGCTAAAGACATTGGGCTTAAAGGGACTGAATTAGATAATAATATTCATATGTGTTAGTAATTCTGATAATATTTTAAGGGGAGCTTTATTTGCCTGTCAACTAAATGATAATTATATAAAAAGCAGAAAAAATATGGGAAAAGAAAGTGAAACTGGCAAGATAGTCATATTTTTTTATAGTTTTATTATATAAAAAATGCTCTCTTAGTGTGAAAATAAAGACAGTAAGAGAGATAACTCATATAAACAAACAGCGCGCTCGGTAAAATTCTACGAAGACGAAGGGAGAAAAAAATGATTTCTATTAATGGTAAACGTTTGTTGGACAGGATTAATGCTTTAGGTGAAGTTGGTATTGATGGAGAAGGAAGAAGAATTAGATTAGCGGCTGACGATGGTGATAAAGCTGGTCGTGATCTGGTAGCTAAGTGGATGAAAGAAGCAGGACTTAAAGTTGTTGTAGATTATATTGGCAATATTTTTGGTATTTGGGAAACAGAAGAAAATAAAAATGAAAAGCCTGTTATGGTAGGCTCTCATATTGATACTGTTATCAATGCAGGTAAGTTTGATGGCTGCTATGGCGTGTTGACAGGCCTGGAAGTAATCCAGTCTTTGAAAGAAGCTGGCTGCAAGACCTCCAAGCCCCTTGTAGTAGGAGCATTTACCAATGAAGAAGGTGTACGTTACTCTCCTGATATGATGGGCTCATTGGTATATGCGGGAGGCTTAGATGTTAAGAAAGCTTTGGCTATCGTTGGCGTAGATGGAACTGTTTTAGGTGATGAATTAAAACGTATTGGTTATGCAGGTACAGTAGAGCCGGGCTTCTTAAAACCCTGTGCTTTTATTGAGCTGCATATTGAACAAGGACCAATTCTGGAAGCCGAAGGTTATCAGCTTGGTGCAGTAGAAGACTTGCAAGGTATTTCCTGGCAGGAGATTACTATTGAAGGCGAGCAAAACCATGCCGGAACTACTCCTATTTCCTATCGTATTGACGCAGGTTTAGCTGCAGCTAAGGTTATTACCTTCATGAGAGAGCGTTGCTTGAAGTCTAACGGCAAGACTTTGTCTACAACCGGTTGCATTGAGTTTAAACCTAATGCTATCAATGTTATTCCTTCCAAGGCTGTTTTTACTGTTGATGTAAGAAATCCTAACGAAGAAGCTTTACAAGCTGAAGAAAAAGCTTTGGCTGAATATTTGAAGGAACTGGAGCAAACTGATAAGGTCAAGATTACAACCAGACGTATGTCCAGATTCAAACCAGTTCTGTTTGATGAAGGTATTGTTAAGCTGGTAGAGAAATATGCTGCCAAGAATAAGCTTAAATGTCGTAGAATTACCTCAGGTGCCGGACAAGATGCCCAGAATATGGCCTTGCTTTGCCCGACTGCGATGATCTTCATTCCTAGCATTAAGGGTATTAGTCATAATCCTAAGGAATTATGCAAAGAAACAGACATGTTAGCAGGAGCTAATGTGTTTAAGGATGCAGTTATAGAATTAGCCGATGTTAAATAATTAAATGAATACAAGGTTCCTTTTGCTGTTACTAGCAAAAGGAACCTTTCTGTATAATTATATTGCTTTTTTATTAATAATATAGGATAATTATGGCAAGTAAATATTAATATTTTGACAAAAGGTCGTTAGTGTGGCAAAGAGGATTAAAACTATGCAAACCTATCATATTCTCATAGATACTAATCAGAAAGAAACTACACTGCATGGTACTTTTGAATTTCCTGTAGCTATCTATACTACCCAGATTAGTAAGAATGTCTTGGGTTTTATTGATTGGCATTGGCATGATGAACTACAACTATGTCTGGTAGCAAAAGGGCAAGTAGAGTTTCAAGTCAATGAAGACAAAATAGTCTTGAACGAGGGTGAAGGTATCTACATTAATAAAGGCCAACTACATAAGGCAAAAAATTACAAGAATAACGATAGTACTTATATTTGTGTAGATTTTCAAGCTAGTCTGATTTCCGGATTTGAAGGCAGCATCATTGGGGCTAAATATGTAGAACCATATATTAATAATGCGGCGTTAACATATTTAATCTTAAAACCAACTGTAATATGGCAAAAGCAAATCCTTGAAAAAGTTTTTTCTCTAGCTGAAATATATGAAAATAAAAAAGATGGCTATGAAATGGACATGCGCAGCCAGCTCCAGTTCATTTGGCAGATTTTAGTGAAGAATTATTTTGTACTAAGTCCTGTGCAAACCGTAAGCAGTGAAAAAGTTCGCTGTAAGACCATTATTACCTATGTCCAGCAGCACTATATGGAAAAGGTTACCTTGGAACAGGTATCTAAGGTGTTGAGCCTTTCTCAGGGAGCTTGTTGCCGGGAATTTAAGAAATATATGAAGTGTACAATTTTTGAATATTTAATGAATTATCGGCTTAACATGAGTTCGAAAATGCTGCTTACCACGGATGCTTCGATTACGGATATTGCCTATAAATGTGGTTTTAATGGGGCGAGTTATTTTATTGAGCAGTTTAAGAAAAAAACAGGGGAAACACCGTACACATATAAAAATGCCAGGAATGTAGAAAAAAAATAAAATGATTTTAACCAAAAATATCAGCATCTTGCTCGAAAGCAAGATGCTGATATTTTTATATCGAATTGTGATATAAAAGCCGACTTATTATCAATATAATGCAAATTAAGATAAAGGGTCAGGAAACTATTTAAAGGGGGAAGAAAGAAATGGCAAACGAATTTTCTGAACAATTAAAAAACTGGCGGCACCACCTGCATATGCATCCGGAAACTGCTTTTGAAGAAAAGCAAACTGCTGCTTTTGTGGCAGCAGAACTTCGTAAAATGGGCATTGAAGTTATAGAAGGTATTGGTGGTACAGGTGTTGTTGGCACATTAAAGGTAGGCAACGGGAAAGAGATAATCGGTTTGAGAGCTGATATGGATGCTCTTAATCTACCGGAAAAGGGTCAACATCCTTATACTTCTCAAAATGTTGGCAAGATGCATGGTTGTGGTCATGATGGTCACACCACCCAACTTTTAGGCGCAGCAAAACTTTTGTCTGAAAGAAAGAATTTTAATGGTACTGTCCGTTTTGTTTTTCAGCCGGCAGAAGAACCGGGTCATGGTGCTAAGGCCATGCTAGATGATGGACTATTAGAAAAATATCCTTTTGATGAAATTTATGGCTTACATAATTTACCGGCACTACCGGCAGGAACATTTGCTACCAGAGTAGGTGGTATTAGTTCTAGTGAAGATAATTTCACTATTAAAATTAAGGGCAAAGGTGGTCATGCTTCTGCACCGCATTTAGGAATTGATCCTTTGGTAACAGCAGCAGAAGTAATCATGAGTTTGCAAACTATTGTTTCCAGGAATGTTAATCCTTTGGAAACAGCAGTAGTAACTTGTACGGAATTATATATGGATGGTATTCATAATGCGACTCCTTCCAATGTAAGGATTTTGGGTGACACCAGAAGTTATACACCTGCTATGCAGAAGCTTATTGAAGATAGAATGCGGGCTATTGTAGAGCATACTTGTGCTATGAATGGAGCTCAATGTGAATTTACTTATACTCATGAGTTTCAACCTGCCATTAATCAAAAGCAATGTGTAGATGTAGCTGTAAAGGCAGCTCAAAATATTGTAGGTGCTGATAAGGTTAACAGCAACTGTGAACCTTGGACAGCTTCAGAGGACTTTGGTGTTTTTGCCAGCCATGTACCAGGTTGTTTCTTAGAGTTGGGTAGCGGTAAATCACCTATTAGTACAGAAAACACTCCATTGCATAATTCTACTTTTGACTACAATGATGACATCTTAGTTACCGGAGCAGAATTTTTTGCAGAATTAATCAAGTTACGTTTGGCAGCAAAATAAAAGATTAGAGGAAGAAGGGGTCCAAAATGGAAATTATTAAAGCGTTAAATTCAATTTTCTGGGGTTGGTTAGTAGCAGGAGTGCTTCTTTCTTGCGGCGTATATTTCACTTTTAAATATAAGTTTCCTCAAGTACGTTACTTTACCAAATTGCTTTCTAATCTAAAATCAGCTAACTCTGCTGAAGGTGGCGTATCAGGGTTTGGAGCCCTTTGCGCTGCAGTTGGCAGTGAGGTTGGAACAGGTAGCTTGGTAGGCGTTGCAACGGCTCTAGCTTCCGGCGGGCCAGGAGCAATTTTCTGGATGTGGATTACGGCTGTCTTTGGTATGCCTATCATGTTCAGCGAGGCTGTTCTGGGACAAGTTTTTAGAGTGAAAAATGCAGATGGTACTTATCGGGGCGGCCCTGCTTATTATATGGAAAAAGGTATGCATAACAAAATTTTGCCTACTTTGTTTTCCATTTCCCTAATTATTGGCATAGGTTGTATTTATGTTATGATTCAAAGTAATTCCATCGCTATGTCTCTTACCGGTGTTGCACCAATTAGTCCTATTATAGCTGGTGCCGTCTTAGTTGTAGTAGTCGGCGGAGTAATTTTTGGCGGCATTAAACGTTTATCGGAAGTGGCCTCCTATATTGTTCCTTTTATGGCAGCGGCTTATATTCTTTTGGCTATTTTTGTGGTAATTACTCATATTGATCTTTTGAGTTCTACCATTTACCTTATTTTCTCTTCAGCATTTGGTGCTTCTCAGGTAGTTGGTGGTGTAGCAGGTGGAACAGTTACCTATGGCATTCAACAAGCTTTTCGTTATGGTGTGGCGCGTGGTCTTTTTAGTAATGATGCCGGTAATGGTACTACTCCTGGTATGCACGCTTCTGCCAATGTTAAACATCCTGTTAACCAGGGTCTATCCGGTATGTTAGGTGTGTTTACTACAACTATCGTAGTTTGCAGTTGCACAGCTTTTTGTATTCTTTTATCAGGAGAATTCGGTAAAGGGGCTACCGGTATTCAACTGACTCAGGCTGCGTTTGCCAGCACTTTTGGAGATTTTGGTCGTTGGATTGTTTTCCTGGCTATGTTCTTGTTTGGTTATACTACCCTCTTGGCTGATATATATTATGGTGAAGTAAATATGCTTTGGTTATTTCCTAATGGTGGCGATACCATGATCAAGGGATACAGATTAGTTAGCTGTGCTCTGGTACTTTTAGGCTCTGTTATGGATGTTGCTTCTTTATGGGAATTGGCAGATTTCTGTGGAGCTTTCTTGGTGTTTATCAATGTTATTGCCCTGCTTTGTCTGTCCAAATATGTGTTATTTGTTCTTAAGGATTATCAGAGGAAAAGAGAAACAGAAGATCATCCTGTGTGGAATTATGATGTAGATATTTTGGAACAATATAAGCAAGCAGAAAAATAGGAGGCTTAGAGAATGTCATTTCAAATGGTTTCATTAAAGCGGCCTGCTAAAGGTAGCGATGCTAGTAAATTTGGTTATCAAAATGCTAAAAAAGTCCAAGCCTTTCATAGCAGTTTTCCTGAATATAAACATACGCCTTTGGCTAAATTAGATAACTTGGCCAAACAGCTGGGATTAGGGAATATTTATGTGAAGGATGAAAGTTATCGCTTTGGTCTTAATGCTTTCAAGGTACTAGGTGGTAGCTTTGCCATTGGCAGTTATATAGCCAAGAGACTGGGCATGGATATCAAAGACTTGCCTTATAATGTTATGACTAGTCCTGCCTTAAAACAAAAATTAGGAGAAATTACCTTTGTTACAGCCACAGATGGTAATCATGGTCGCGGTGTGGCTTGGACTGCCAATAGATTACAACAAAAAAGTATCGTTTATATGCCCAAAGGTAGTTCACCGGAACGCCTCAAAAATATTCAGGCGCTAGGTTCTGATGCTTCTATTACAGATTTGTGCTATGACGATGCTGTACAATTAGCCAATACTGATGCTAAAAAATTAGGCGGAGCCTTAATACAAGATACCGACTGGGAAGGCTACACGGAAGTACCTACCTGGATTATGCAAGGCTATACGACCATGGCCTTGGAAGCTGTACAACAATTGAAAGATATTAAACCAACTCATGTCTTTTTACAGGCCGGAGTTGGTGCCATGAGTGGTGCAGTATGTGGCTTCTTTGCTGATTTGTATGGCGATAAAGAAGGACCTATTGTGACTATCGTTGAACCGGAAGGGGCTAATTGCATTTTCCGTACAGCTAAAGCTAACGATGGCAAATTGCATCCTGTTACAGAAAATATGCACACCATTATGGCAGGATTATGCTGCGGTGTACCTTGCACTACCGGTTGGAATATCCTGCGTGATCATGCCGACCATTTTGTCTCAGAACCTGATTTTGCAGCAGCAACCGGCATGAGAGTTTTAGGAAATCCTTTGCCTGGTGATGACAAGGTTATCTCCGGAGAAAGTGGTGCAGCAACCATGGGGTTTGTGGTTGAAGTAATGCAAAGACCTGAACTTGCGGAGATGCGTAAAGCATTAAAGCTGGATAAAAACAGTAAGGTACTGTGCTTCTCAACAGAAGGCGATACGGACAAAGAAAATTATCGCCGCATTGTGTGGAATGGAGCTTGGCCTGATAAATAGGCTATAAGCACTAAAATCATTGTTATAAGGAGATAAAGTATTATGAAAATTATTGAAACAAACAAGGCACCCGGTGCCATTGGACCCTACTCTCAAGGCTATGAGGCAAATGGTTTTATCTATACTTCCGGACAACTTCCTGTTGATCCTGCTACCGGTAAGATGCCAGATACCATTGAAGCTCAAGCAGAAGAGAGTTGTAAGAATGTAGGCGCAATTTTGGAAGCTGCCGGCAGTAGTTTTGCCGGTGTTGTAAAGACTACTTGCTTTTTGGCTGATATGGCTGACTTCGCTGCCTTTAATGCAGTATATGCCAAATATTTTGTATCAAAACCAGGCAGAAGCTGTGTTGCCGTAAAGGCCTTACCCAAAGGTGCTTTGTGTGAAATAGAAGCAATAGCAGTTAAATAACAGAAAAATACTTAGCAAATAAAAAGACAGTTAGGAATATTTCCTAACTGTCTTTTTCATAAACAGCAAAAGATATTTTAACTGTTAAACTGTAGCTTTGTTAAGGGGGACTTTCTCAAAATCTTATAAAGAATAAAAGCAAGAGGAATAGAGGCCAAATCACCCAGACTCATGCTAATGGCACAATTTACCGCAGAGGCATAGGCAATGGGATATGCCAGGCCTAAAATATAAAACTTAAAAGCAAAACGAATAAGCGACTCTAAAACAACGCCGGCAACAGAACCGACGATGGAAGCTATCAGTACAATTTTAGTTATCTTGGCGTCATCAGTTTCTTCGCTTAAGTGAAAAAGCTTGTGAGCAATAAAGGCAATAATAAAACCAATCAAAAACTTAGACAAAAAAGTAGGAGGCGCTGAAGTGGTGTAGCCGGTCAGCAAATCACCGATGGTTAGACCCAAGGCGCTGGAAAGAGCACCGTATTTTACGCCTAAAATAAGAGCGGCCAGAATAATAAAGGTGTGACCAAGGTATATTTTTCCGGTTAGGCCCAAGCCCATGGGAATCTCAATTCTTAAGTAAGAAAAACAAATAAATGCCATAGCAGCAAACATACCGCCTAAAGTTAATCCTAAAATATTCTTTCTATTCATGCTTAAATCTCCTTTTTTATTTCCGCTCTAGTATAGAACTATTAAGTGGGCACAACAATACACAATTTAAAAAAAAACAGAGCAGAATTGTGCTTTAAAAATTAAAACCATACCATTTAAAAATATAGTATAATTAAAGAACGGTAATTAGAAAAAAGGAAAGGGACAAGGGTGACGACAATGAGCTTAAATGGCGTTATGATGCAATACTTTGAGTGGTATGTACCTGAAGATGGTACATTTTGGACCAAAGCAGCTAAAGAAGCCAGAAAATTAGCCGATGTAGGTATTACCGCAGTTTGGTTACCGCCCGCTTTCAAGTGTCAGTCCGGTATTCATGATGTAGGGTATGGTGTTTATGATATTTATGATTTAGGTGAATTTGATCAAAAAGGCACAATTCGTACCAAATATGGAACTAAAGAAGAATATTTGGCTGCTATTCGTGCCTTCCAAGATGCAGGTATTCATGTTTATACAGATATTGTCTTAAATCATATGATGGGTGCTGATGCTACCGAAGAAGTTACGGTAGTAGAAGATGACCCCAACAATCGCTTAAAACAAGTTTCGGGCGAACATGCCATTGAAGCTTGGACTGTTTTTACTTTTCCAGGACGAAACAACAAGTATTCTGATTTTAAATGGAATCACGTTTATTTTGATGGTGTGGATTGGGATCAACGTGCTAAGAAGAGTGCCATCTACAATTTTAGAGGTAATAGCTGGGAAACGGATGTGGATCATACCAAAACCAACTATGACTATTTGATGGGTGCAGATTTGAACTTTTCCAACCAAACAGTGATCAATCATTTAATTGAATGGGGCCAATGGTATTACGATACTTGCCATATGGATGGTTTCCGTATTGATGCAGCTAAGCATATTTCTTACACTTTCTATAAAAATTGGCTGTGGGATATGCGCATGAACAATAAGAAAAATTTCTTTGCAGTAGGTGAATACTGGAGTGGCGATTTGGATGATTTGCGCCGTTATATGTCAGCTACGCAAGGCTGTATGTGCTTGTTTGATGTGCCGTTGCATTTGAACTTCTATAAGGCCTGCAACCAAGCAGGTTATTTTGATATGGCACACCTTTTAGACAGTACTTTGGTACAGGATAACCCCACCAAAGCTGTTACTTTCGTAGAAAATCACGATACCCAACCTGGACAAGCGCTGCAAACCGTGGTTAAGGATTGGTTTAAGCCTTTGGCTTATGGTGTAATCTTGTTAAGACCACAAGGCTATCCATGTGTTTTCTATGGTGATTATTATGGTAACAACGACCATAACCTGCCTTGCCAAAAGAAAGTCATAGATATTATGTGCAAGGTACGCAAGGAAAAGGTTTATGGTTATCAACACGACTATTTTGATCATTTTGATATTATCGGCTGGACCTTGGAGGGAGATTTGGAGCACCCGGGTTCCGGCGTAGCTGTTATTCTCAGCGACGGACCAGGCGGCGTTAAGACCATGTACATTGGCATCAGCCATATTGGTCAAACCTTCTATGATTGCCTAGGTAATTCTTCCGTAGATGTTGTTATTGATAATACCGGTAGTGGTAAGTTCCCTGTGAATGGCGGTTCCATTTCTGTCTGGGTAGAAAAGAAATAAAAGCAAAATAAAGCAGTCGTTAGGAAAATTTTCCTAACGACTGCTTTTTGTTGGTACAAATTATAAAGTATCGGTTTCTTTAATCAAGCCTTTTTTCTTCTTTTGTAAGTACAGATAGTAGAAAGGAAGAATTATGATACAGCCGCCGAAGCCCCAGATTAATTGCTTGGAGCTTGCCTGAGCCAGCATCCACAAGCTGATGACAATGGCAATAACCGGAATGGCAATGCCAAAAGGAATCTTGTAGGAACGTTCTTTGTCCGCCCATTTTTTACGGAAGATAATTACGGAGATACAAGTTGGTAGATACTGAGTGAAACGAGAAACGGAACTAATGGCAGCTAAGGTAGTGAAGCTGCCGGTCCAATAATTTTACCAAAAGCATCCTGAATAGGAGCAGTAGATTTAGCTAGGCTGGGACCTAGAATACCAATGCTAATGCCTAAAACCAGCATATAGAGAGCAGTGCAAATCAGCATAACTACGATAATGGCACGAGGCAGGTTCTTTTTGGGGTTTTCCATGTCTTCAGCACCAACGGCGATAGCTTCATAACCGGTGTAAGCAAAGAACATTAGCAAAGCTGCACCGGCAAAGGTGCCACTGCCGTCTATCATGTGGGAACCAGAAACGCCAATTAAAGGTTTTTTTATCAGTTATCCCCTCCTTTTTCTAAGTCTACTTTATCAATCATAAGCTTAAGAATTTCTGTATCTGTTTCCTTCATGCCAACCCTGCCGATGTAGCCCATACCCTTAATGGTAGTTTCTACATCTTTTTGGACAATGCCTTCGCCGGGTAAGAAGGCTCTGTGATGCATGCTCAGTGCGCTAGCCATAAGAGCTGCATCTACGGCAGAAGCAATTTTAGCTGCACAGGAGGCTTTGGCACCATCGCATACAATGCCGCCTACATTAGCGACGGTGTTGACGATGGTTAGACCAATTTGGTCATCATCTCCGCCTTGCAAATAAGTGATGGCTGCACCTGCTCCGGCAGCGGCGGTTACTGCACCGCAGTAAGCAGATAAGCTGCCTATATATTTCTTCTGATGTACAGAGATTAAATTACTTAATACTAAAGCACGGTAAAGTTTTTCTTTGGGGACTTTTAGATAATCGGCAAATTCGATAACGGGTAGAGAAACTGTCATACCTTGATTACCACTTCCGGAGTTAATGATGACCGGCATAGAACAACCGCCCATCCTGGCATCACTGCCGGCAGCAGCTCTGGCTCTTGCCCTGGTTCTTACATCGTTGCCGTACACATGAAGTAAGGTTTTACCAACTTGGGCACCGTAAGTATTCTTAAGGCCTTCGTCAGAAATTTTGGTATTTAGTTCGATTTGTTGACTGATGAGGTTTTCTACATCAGCAAGATCCACGGTTTTGGCAAATTCTAAAATTCCCTCCAAGGTCATCTTATCTTTATCTACAGGATTTTCTGTTTGAGTTTCAGAAACATGGTCTCTGGTAAAAATCACTTTGCCATCTTTCACAATTTTAGTAATAAAGGTATGTCTATTGATGATGGTTACTTCAGCAGAGTGAGGGCCCTTGGTTACGTTGGCTGCAATATAGAGATTGGCTACACCTTCGGCTAAAGAACAAGTACAAAAACCTTTTTGTACCAATTCCTTGGTTTGCTCTATTTGCTCAGGGGTTACTTTTTCCAAAACCTCCAGTTCTGCATCTGCATCACCACCTACCACACCTAAAATAGCAGCAGCCTCAATGCCTCGCATGCCATCGGAATTAGGTACGGTTACGCCTTTGACGTTTTTAATGATGTTGCCGGAGCATTTTACCTCAATAGCCTCCGGCATGTCGCCTAACACTGCTTTGGCTTTAGCTGCTGCATAGGCGATGGCGATAGGCTCGGTACAACCTAAGGCAGGTACCATTTCTTGTTTTAAGACATTTAGATAGTTTTGATATATTGATTTTTCCATAAAACTCCTTTCTACGCCGTTACATCTTGTTGTTTAGTCGTTTTTGGCGGCGCTTGATGGCACAGACATAAAAAACAGTTGCTTTTTTTATTAATATTCTATATGATTATATTAGTAATCATATCAGTAATAATATTAGCAGTCAATACTCATTTTTCACACAATTCTAACCTAAAAGCTTCTAATGTGGTAGAATGGATTATAAAACAGTCACACGGGGTGAAGGTCCAATGGAAAAACGTAAAAGCTTAAAAAATACCATTTATGAGGCTATTTTAAGCGGTATTTATCAAGATAAGTATAAACCCGAAGAAATCTTAACAGAGCAATCTTTGGTAGAAAGCTTTGGCGTAAGCAAAGCACCGGTACGGGAAGCGTTGCTTACCCTTTGCAATGAAGGCGTGTTAAAAAATCTTCCCCGCTTAGGCTATGAAGTAGTTAAATTAACCACCAATGACGTTAAAGAGGTGCTCCGCTTTCGTTGCATTTTGGAGTGTGGTTGCTTGGAAGAAATTTGTGGTAAGCTGACTAAAGAACAATTAGATACCCTGCAGCAGTTAAACAAGTTTTGTTGCAGTCAGGCTTCTTCTGAAAACATGCAAACGCACTGGCAACATAATGAAGCGTTTCATTTGCAACTGATTGCATATGCCGGCAATGCCTACGCTTATCAACAGTTGGCTCGCTCTTTGACATTGCTAAGACGAGCTTATAGCCAGTTCTACTGGGATAAGTGGACGCCTTCCATTATTTCTATGGACATGAAGTCTCATAAGCCCTTGATAGAAGCATTGGCCAAGAATGATTTGGACAGAGCCAAGCATTTTTTAAAAGAAGATTTGGCAGATTTTGGTTATTAATTTGTTTACTAATATAAAGGAGGAAATATTATGGCAACAATTTATGATTTTGCATTACCAAAAACAGATGGAACCGAATTGAAACTTTCTGATTTAAAAGGCAAGGTTATTATGATAGTAAACACCGCTACAGGTTGCGGTTTTACACCTCATTATGAACCCATGGAGAAGATGTACGATGCCTATCATACCAAGGGTTTGGAAATTATTGATGTGCCCTGCAACCAGTTTGGTGGTCAGGCTCCCGGTAGTGACGAGGAAATTCACGAATTCTGTACCGTACATTTCAATACAAAATTCCCTCAAATGAAGAAATCCAATGTAAACGGCGATGAGGCTCTGCCTGTTTATAAGTTTTTAAAGAGTCAAAAAGGCTTTAAGGGATTTGACCAGCACAAATTGACAAGTGTCTTAGACACAATGTTGGGCAAAGCAGATCCTGATTATGCCAAGAAGCCAGATATTAAATGGAACTTTACCAAGTTTATCATTGACCGCAAAGGTAATGTGGTAGCACGGTTTGAACCAACTGCCGATATGGCCAAGGTTGAAGAGTTTGTAAAAGGCTTGTTATAAGAAGATCGGCAAAGCCGTTAGGATAATTCCTAACGGCTTTGTTTTGCTATTAGCACCAAAAAGTAATATAATGGAAAAATATTAAATTCATTTTTGAAAGAAGACTTATTATGCTCGCTTGGTTATTAGCGCAACAAATTGCGGTTTTATTTATAATTGTCGCTTGTGGATTCCTGTTAGTTAAATTTCATTTTTTAAAAGCCCAAGATAGTCAGGTACTTTCTGTTGCCTGTATTTATATAGTTAATCCCTGTACAATATTAAACGCTTTCCAGATAGAATATTCCAATGATGTTCGTAATGGCTTTCTGCTAGCACTTGTGGCGGCCATAGTCATTCACCTTATGTTTTTTGTTATCTGCTGGGTTTTATACCATATTTTTGAGATAGATGCAGTAGAAAAAGCTTCTATTGTTTATTCCAATGCCGGTAACTTGATTATTCCTTTGGTAATTGCTGTGCTCGGCGAGGACAAGGTTATTTATGCCAGCGCCTTTATTGCGGTACAGAATATTTTGTTATGGACCCATGGACAGTCTTTGATGCAAGGCAAGCTGGGCGTAAACTGGAAAAACATTCTTTGCAATGCCAATTTGATTGCCATTTGGCTAGGCGTCATTTTCTTTTTTGCCAACATTAAATTGCCATTCCTGCTGGGTAGTGCTACTAAGTCACTGGCATCTATGATAGGACCTATCAGTATGTTAATTTTAGGTATGCTTTTAGCCGGTGTTAGTTGGCAATTTGTTTTTGCCAATAAACGAGTTTATTTTATTGCAGCAGTTAGAATGTTGTTATGCCCTATTTTAACTATAGCTTTCCTTAGATTTTCTGGTATAACCACCTTGGTGCCGGATGGAGCTAATGTTCTCTTGGTTACTCTTTTAGCAGCAGGAGCACCGGCTGCCAGTATGGTTACACAGCTGACACAAATTTATGGACTTAATGCTCAGTATGCCAGTGCCATTAATGTGGTTACTACTCTTTGCTGTATCGTGACCATGCCTCTGATGGTCTTGTTGTATCAATTATAAAAGTAAAAAGCCTCCGGAAAATGATCTGCACCCAAAATTCCGGAGGCTTTTTTTTATTTTACCATGAAATTGGTTTGAGCATATTTAATAAATTCTTGTAACAATGGATAATAGGTGGGGTTTTTGCGATAAATTAGGTAAATATGTCTATTAAAAAAAGGTTGTAACGGCTTAATAACTACATTGGGAAACGGAAAATATTCTGCAACTTCTTTGGAACAAAAGCTAATTCCCATACCTGAATTGACCAAAGCAAGACAACTTTCTATTTGATTACATTTGCATACTACGTTACCAAGTGTATTTTTATTTGCCATTGCTTCCAAGATGATTTTTTGCAAAACAAAGCTATCGCCGCTAACAATAAGATTTTCTTCGCCAAGTTGTTTAAAGGTAATGCTTTTGGCGTGGCATAATTTGTGCTTTTTATTTAGAACAGCATAGATACCGGATTGACCTAAATTAATGGCTGCAACTTCTTGATCAGGACGACCATTTAAAATAACAAAGGCCACATCTAATACATTGTCTTTTACGGCTTTGTGCAGGTTGTTGCTGCCATCTTCCAGAATGGTGATTTTTGCTTTGGGAAAATCATCACGAAATTTACTGATAAGATTAGGAATCTTCAATGGCCCCATAATTGACAAGGCTCCGATACGAAGAGAACCAGTATTTAAATTAGCATAATCAGTCATGAGGTTTTCTAAAAGACCTGTATCAATTAAAATCTTTTGTGCATGATTGGCAAAGGCTTGCCCTGCTTCAGTCAAAAAAATTCTTTTTTTCTTGCGTTCTAAAAGAGCAATGCCTAACTCTTTTTCTAAACCGATAATTTGATTGCTAAGAGAAGGCTGAGAAATATGCAATTCTTCTGCTGCTTTGGTAATGTTTTTATGTTTGGCGATAGCAAGTAAATATTCCATTTGTATGTTCTTAATCAAATAAACCGCCCCCTATTTTTATTTATTATATCATAGCTTTTTCCTATTAACTTTATATTTATTATGATTTTTACAAATAATTATCTGATTGTTACAATGATTCTGTAAAAAGAAGGGGGCGTTATAAATGTACAAAAGTACTACTTATGATGTTGTTGTAGTGGGCGGTGGTGCAGCCGGAGTAGCAGCAGCTATAGGTGCAGTAAAAGCTGGAGCTCACTGTCTTTTGATAGAACGATATGGTTGTTTGGGCGGACAAGCTACTATTGCTAATGTTTCATCTTACTGTGGTTTCTTTAATCACGCTAAAAACCCAGAGCAGATAGTTAAGGGTATCGGGCAAGAAATCTTAGAAGAATTACACGAGCTTGGTTATTACGATAAAATAAATATTTCTCCAGCAGGTAATGCCATCGTTGCCTTGGATCAAGAAGCGACTAAATTTGCTTTTGATGAAGTAGTAGGTCGTTACCCGGTAGATGTTTTAATGCATTGTCGTGCAATTAAAGCGGAAATGGCCGCAGACAAGAAACACATTGCTTCCCTTGTTTGTACAGATGATGAAAGCATTTTTGAAATTCAGGCAGCTGTTTTTGTAGATGCCAGTGGCGACGCTAATTTAGCTCATATGGCAGGTGCAGAGGTACGTTTTGGAGATGGTAAAGGCGGTTGTTATTTTTCCACCAAAATGATGCGCCTTGATCGAGTAGGTAAAGATGTTAAATTTAAACCGGCGCTTTTGGAAGAAATTTTTAGTAAAGCCAAAAAAGATGGTTACAAATGTCTTACTAAGGAATCTGGAATAGTATTTCGTGTAGGCGATGATACGGCTTATGCAATTTTACCTAGTGTTGCCGTTCCTGCTTTGGATGCTAGAACTTTAACAGAATGTGAAATTAATACTAGGCGACAGGCGCAAGATTATTTAGCTGTCTTTCGCAAATACATGCCAGGCATGGAAAACTGTCGCTTAATTTCTACCGGAGCTCAATTAGGAATGAGAGACACCAGACATGTTATTGGTGAAACAATTTTAACAGGCGATGATGTACTCAATGCCGTAAAAAGAGAAGATGGAGTGGCCAGAGGTGGTTGGCCGTGTGAAATGCACGTTGATTTAAATAAAATGGCCAAATATCTTTTTGTTAAAGATGATGATTATTATGAAATACCATTAGGGTGCTTAAAATCAAAAAACATTGCAAACCTTTGGTGTGCTGGCCGTACCATTAGTGCTGATCCTATTGCGTTTGCTTCTGTAAGGGTTATGGGTACAGGTTTTGCTACAGGGCATGCTGCCGGTGTTGCTGCTGCTCTTTCTATAAACAATGCTGTTGCTGTTAAAGATATACAAAAGGAACTGCTTCGTCAGCAGGCTTTAATATGAGAGGGAGGTAAATATAACATGAAAAGAAATGTATCAGTTATAGTTGGTTTAGCTTTTATGATTTTTGGTCGTTTCTTGCCAGCGTTTCCAGGACTTTCTGCCTCAGGAATGCAAGTAATAGGTATTTTCATTGGAACTCTCATTATGTGGCTTACTATTGCTATAAATTGGCCAAGCTTACTTTGTATTGCTATGCTAGCTATGGTTCCGGAATTAACACTTAACAAATTGTTGGTTGCCGGAGTAGGCAATTCAACTTTCTCTTTTTTAATGTTTACTTTTATGTGTACCTATGCTATTTCCAAAACGCAATTTGTAAAACGCTGTGCTATAGGTTTTATTTGCAGCAGACTTTCTCGGAAAGGCTCTTGGTGGTTTTTGATTTCTTATTGTGCTTCTGTGTTGGTTGTAGGCATGGTCATGTCTCCTGTTGTATTATTTGTTATTTATCTTCCTATTTTGGATGCTATTTGTAAGGAACTAGGGCTTACTAAAGATGATTCTTTAGCTAATGCTTTAATCTTGGGACAATTAATTTGTGTAGGAATGGCCTGTGGTATGACTCCTATTGCCCATGTCTTTCCTATTATGGCTATGGGTTTCTATCAGGCTGCTACCGGTAAAGCTATTGGTTATGGCTCATATATGTCTTTTGCCATACCGGTTGGCTTGATTTGTTTCATAGCTCTTATTTTGCTCTTTAGGTTTATACTTCGTCCGGATATGTCTAAGATTGCTAGTTTGGATTTTGATGCTCTGGAAAAAACTGTTACTCCTATGGACAAATATGAAAAATCTGTTTTGGCTATTTTCTTCTTGGTTATAGTAATGTGGGTTGTACCAGATTTTATTAAAGGTATTTTACCAGGTGTTAGTAAGTTCTTTGCTAAGCAAGGCACCGCTTTCCCGCCTATACTGGGTGCTAGTATTTTGTGCTTATTGACCTTGGATGGCAAACCTTTATTGGATTTCAAGGAAGCAATGAGCAAGGGCTTGGATTGGAGTAGCATTATTATGGCGGCAGGTACTTTAGCTTTGGGGTCAGCTATGACAGATAAAACCATTGGCTTAACTGCTTGGATTTCTCATACTATTGCTCCTGCCTTAAGCTCTATGTCATTTACAATGTTAGTACTTGTGCTTGTTGCTTGGGCCGCGATCATGACCAATGTTTCTTCCAATATGGTTACAGTTACGGTTGTTACAGCAATAGCCATTCCTTTGTGTAATGCAACAAATGGTGCAATCAATACAGCTGTAGTAGTTTCTTTAATTGGTATGATTGCCAGCTACGCTTTTGCAACACCACCTGCACATCCTGCCGTAGCTTTGGCTATCGGTTCTGAAAAAACTACTACTTTGCAAGTATTAAAATATGGCGGATCTATGATGATAGTTTCTATTATTGTTGCCGTAGCAGTTGGTTATCCTCTTGGCTTACTAGCCTTGTAAGATATACACACAAAAACTAATCAAGATAAAAGCCTCCGGAATTTTCCGGAGGCTTTTATCTTGCTAATTTTAAAATTTATACATCATATTTCTTGTTCTCATCACCCAAAGGTTTATCCTTATCGGGATTATCTTTAAAGCTGTCAATATGTTCCTTAGCTTCTTTTACGGCATCTTCATACACAGACTTGAAAACGCTCATGTCTTTTGGGCAACCAGCTTTTAACCATTCTGTTACTACATGGCCAAGGCCATAAGTAGTACCGATGGCTACAGGAATTTGCAAAGGTGCGAAAGGAATCAAAGTGCTTAATTGACCGCCTAGAAATACGGTACCGCAGCTACCTAATAAGCTGACAGCAGCCTTCTCGCCGATAGGTTGGTCAAATACCTTGCCTAATTTCATAACCATGTAAACGTCATTGGCAATCAAAGACATAGTACCAAGTCCCGGCAAAATTACGATAGCACCGGCTCTTGCGGCAGCCCATTTGCACAGGGACTCTGCTTCTTTCAGCATTTGATCAGTTACTTCAATTTTATTCTCAGTATCTGCCATACAAAACCCTCCTTTAAAACCCTTTTCAGAGTTGTATCCTTAATTAAGTTTTACCATAACTAAGCGGAAAAAACAATTATTTTTTAGTAAGCTCCAGAGCCAAGGTTTGGTAAAGCAGTTTGGTGTCAATGGGTTTACCCAGGTGATTGTTCATACCGGCAGCCAAACATTTTTTTATGTCTTCCGGGAAGATGTCAGCGGTCATGGCAATAATTGGTATGGTTTGGGCATCTGCACGTTTAAGGGCGCGAATAGCCTTAGTAGCTTCAAAACCATCCATGACAGGCATGCGAACATCCATGAGAATGGCATTAAATTCATTTTCAGTACTGGTAGTAAATTTATTTACTCCAACCTGACCATTTTCGGCAACCTCTACGACAATATCCTTGTTCTTTAATAAAGCTACAGCAATTTGCTGGTTGAGAATATTGTCCTCGCAGAGTAGGACCTTTTTACCGCGCAAGATGGAGTAGTCAATGTTTTCGGTATTAAGCGAGACCGTAGCAGTAGCGGACGGCATTAGTTTAAAGGGCAAATGAATTTTGAAAGTGGTGCCACGCTGTAATTGGCTTTCTACAGTAATAGTGCCGCCCATCAAGTCTACATATTGTTTAACAATGGAGAGTCCTAGCCCTGTTCCTACGCCAGCGTAACCAACTTGTTGCTCTTGAGAAAAAGGTTCGAAGATATGGGGCAAAAATTCCTCACTCATACCTATACCATTATCTTTGATGGTTGTATCTATTGCATACACAGAATTTGTTATAGGTTCTGCTTGCAGAGTTACAAAGATGTGGCCACCTGCAGGAGTAAATTTGACAGCATTATTTAATAAATTTAGGAAAATTTTTTCGACGCTTAAGTGATCTGCCAAAACAGTCTTGGGGGTATAATTGGTGAGATTCCAAGTTATGGTCACACCCTTTGCTTCAGCCAAAACGGCAATGGTTTCTCTAATGGGATTAATTAAATGGTCTGTGTTTACCGGGGCTTCTAGTAATTTAATTTTTCCACTGTTGCCCTTGGAAATAGTTAAGGTATCATTAATCAGATCCAGCAATAACTTGCCGGCGTTTTGAATTTTTCCTAAATAAAGATTCTTGGTAGCTTCAGGTAAACTGGGATTTAAAGCTAGGCTGGAAAATCCCAGAATTGCATTTAAAGGAGTTCGCATGTCGTGGCTGATGTCAGAGAAAAATTTATCTTTAGCTCTGATGGCATTTTGTTTTTGACGAAACAGGCTATATAGCATCCAAAAGGCTAAGCTGAAGAAACAACACACCAACAGCACTAAGCCGGCCTTAGTTACATCGTACCAGGGATCAAGCTCGGCAACAGCCAGCGTCCATTCATGATGGGGTACAGAGATGGAACCTTGTACAGCATTAGACATGTTCAGTTTGGGATTGCCTGCAATGACCAATCGTTCGTTATTTTCGTTAATGCAAAAGAGTTGAAAATCATAGCCGGATTCAGGCAGATGACCAAGACCTGCAGCTTCCAAGGCATCAGGAAGATCTAGAATAATGGCAGAAAAGCCCCAGAAATATTCTTGCCCGGCAGCATTTATCAAAAAGACAGGATTACGTGCTACCACGCCTAAACCACCTTGGATCAGGTGGTAAGGACCGGAGAGAGCAATGGATTTAGTATCGATGGCTAGTTGCACATCTTTGAGGCGTTCAGGAATTTTTAAAAAATTCTTGCCAATAACGCCTTCGTTGCCCTTTACGGGATAGGAAAAGGTTACGATGGCATCAGGCATATATTGAATACCACGAATGCCGCTTTTTTCCTGATAAACCAGTTTAGCAATGTCGTTAAATGTTTTTTCTGTTATGTTGCCGTTTTGTAGTTTAACGACTGCCGCCAGCACATCAGTCTTGTGAAAAATCGAGTTAACAAGATTACCGGTTCTATCAGCATATATAGTTTGTATGCGAGCAATATTCTCGTGAGTTTGTTGTTTTAAAGAACGGTAGTAAAGAAAAGATACGATAAAGGACAAACAAAGGAATATGCCAAAAACCCAAATATAACGTTTCTGCCAGCCGTCTTTAAGATGCAACATGATGCCCTCCGCACGGTGTTGTACAATAATTGTAAGTATATTGTATGGTATTTTCTTTGGTTAAGCAACGATAAACAAGCGTTTCCAACTCTCGTTTATGTTTCAAAATAATTATAAATATGCTAGAATAAAAACATAATAAATAAGAACCGATGGCTAGGACCACTAACAATCCTATTTGTTAGTGGTCCTTTGTGTTCATGAGGGTGGGATGTTTTTGCCACATCCATGATGGTATATTAACAACGTGGGAATGTTTATGAAAGATTTCGCTAAGGGGGTTTGTTCATGTATACTGTTCCACCGAAAAAAATGCTTATCATTAATATTTTGGAGATTTTGAAGAAGTACACAGATGCTGATCATAGGCTAAGCCAAAAAGAAATCGCAGATATCTTAGCAAAAAATTACAACATGGAAGTGGATCGTAAAGCTGTTAAACGTAATCTAGTGAATTTAGCTGAGTTTGGGTACAATATTGAAGCAACTGAAACAAGCAGAGTCAATAAAAAAGGAGAAAAGGAAGTCCTCTGCTCCGATTGGTATATGGAGAGAGAATTCTCAGATGCAGAATTACGTTTGCTAGTGGATGGACTGCTTTTTTCCAAGCATATCCCCTATAGCCAATGCAAAACTTTAATTGAGAAGCTGGAAGGGCTGTCTAATAATTATTTTAAACTTAAAGTTAAACATATAAGTAGCTTACCTGAAAACATGCCGGAGAATAAACAGCTGTTTTACACCATAGATATCTTGGATGAAGCTATCAGTAAAGGCAGACAGGTGGAATTTAGCTACAATGCCTTTGGTACAGATAAAAAACTGCACAACAAGATAACCGACGAGGGTAAGGTACGTAAATATATAATTAATCCTTATCAAATGGTGGCTACCAATGGTCGATATTATCTGATTTGCAACTATGATAAATATGACAGCGTGGACCACTACAGGGTGGATAAGATTACAGACATAAAGCTGCTGGATACTCCTGTCAAACCTAAAACGAAATTACCTGATCTGGCCGATGGGCATGATCTTCCCCAGCATATGGCTGAACATATCTATATGTTCTCTGGTCAGGTAGATATTGTGACCTTTAAGGCCAAGAAGTATTTAATAGACGATATTATTGATTGGTTTGGCAAGAACGTGGAGTTTTCTCAGGAAACCAAAGACGAAGTTACTGTTAGAGTAAAAGTAAACCTGCAAGCCATGCGGTACTGGGCGTTGCAATATGTACAACATGTGAAGGTGCTAAGCCCGGCAGGTTTGGTAAAGCAAATAAAACAGGATATTGCAGACGCCAGCGAGAAGTATAAATAAAAGAAAACCACTGACAACGTTATTGCCGTTGTCAGTGGTTTTGTCTTGTCAAAACTAAAATGTTCTATTAAACATATCGCTCTTTTCCAGAAATTCTTCAACGGTATTAAAGCCAAGTCTCTTTAATAGCTCGATTACGTATTCGTTTTCCATAGGAGTTGTCCAGTGCGCCTTGTTAGCATAGGCGGCAACATTGGCCTTGCCCTCTTCTTTCTTAATGATGGCCTTAGGACCACCGACGCAGCCACCGACACAACCCATGCCCTCAAAGAAGTTGCCTTCTCTGTGACCGGCTAGAATGTCGTTAATCATGGCTTTGCAGGCAGGAACTCCATCTGCTGTGCGTGTTTTGATGGCAATCTTGCGCTGGGGATTTAATTTCTCCACGGTTTTCTGTACTGCCTCGCTTACACCGCCGGCAAAAGCATAGATAATACCGGCACGGGAAGAATGCTCACGGACAGTCTCTGCCAAATTAACTAAATCTACATTGTAGGCATCAAATACATCACGCAATTCTTGGTAGGTAATGACATAATCGATGGCATCAGCAATATCAGGTTCACGCCGTTCAGCCTTTTTAGCTAAGCAAGGACCAATGAACACGGTTTTAGCATTAGGATAAAGTGCCTTTACTGTTCTACCACCGGCAATCATCGGAGAAACAGTGCCGGGCACCTTAGGTAATAGTTGATTATATAATTTCTTAATCATGGCAATCCACATAGGACAGCAGCAACTGGTAAGCTGGAAGTCTGACTCGGTGTTAATGTTTTTGTCGAACTCCAGTGCTTCCTTCAAAGTAAGAATATCGGCAAAAATAGCTACCTCTACCATACCGGCAAATCCCATGTTCTTCAAAGCAGTACGCAGTTTGCCCGCTGTAACGTCAGGGCCAAACTGACCTGCTACGGCAGGAGCTACCAAAGCATAGACAGGACCATTGTAAGTACGCAAGGTTTCTAGCACAGCCATAATATCCTTACTGGCAGTAAGCTTGTCTGCTTTGCAGGCATCTATGCAAGCGTAGCAGCCTAGACATTTGGTTTCATCAATGACGATGCCATCTTTGCCATTGGGGGTAATTGCACCAAACTGACAATTGGCGGCACAGTTCTTTTGTTGCTCAGGAGAACAAGTGCAGGCACCGGTACGCAGTACAAGAGGGTGCTTCTCGGGATGCAGCAGGCAATCCAATTGATCAGGGTCAGCATTTTCTGGGATAGGCTGACCATTTTTTGCCGCATTAGCTTCCAACATGCGTTTATATAGAGATTCGAGGGTATTCATAGGGCCTCCTTAGATGTAAGGTTTGTTGGTATTATTATAACGCAAAAAGAAGGGAAAGAGTTAAGAGAAAAGGTGAATTGCAAAATATAGTTACTAGTTTTGCAATAAAACTAGCAAAAACATATGTTAAAAAATCATGCAAAATCTACAAAACAAAAACGATACTTTTGTTTTCCAAAAGCTATTGTGCCGAGTAGTAAAGTATGGTAACCTAACATTCGCGAGTGGTTATAGTAAGACACAACTAGATAAGAAATGAATGTGGAATCGACGCCATGCATGTTCTTTGAAATTATTATTTACTTACTTCACCGACTTCTCCTGGTATAAATTTTATTACAAGCAGCTTGCTATAACCTTGCGAAAAAAGAGCTCCCGATATAATCGGGAGTTCTTTTTGTCTTAGAATGTAAAATTAAAATTGGTCCACCAGGTTCTGTAAGAAGTGGTGTCGTTTTTGCCCTTTAAGTTGTAGTGCTCCAGACCAAACATGGTGTGCTTGCTAAGAGCATAGTTGATACCGGTTCCCCAACCTAGGAAACCATTTTCGCTATAGGAGCAATTAATGGGAGGCGCTACAATGGTGCCATAACCTTGGTTATAATATTTACCCCACAAACCCCAGGAGCCCGGCTTGCTTTGGTCAGCTTCTTTAATGGTGTAGGCAATGACCATACCGTTCTTGGTAGAGTTTTGTGTTTGTGAGTTGCTGGCTTTCATAAGGGTGGCGCTTAAGGAAGCGTCATCAAAGGTGTATTTAGTACTGAAGTTCCACACACCTTTATCATTGGCATCGTAACTGTCGGCTGAATCAAGTAAATCAATATTTTTGTACAGTTTATCGTAGCCGGCAGATAAGTTTAGTTTGCCATGAGTTGTGCTGGCATTGGCACCCCAGAATTTCTTGTAATCAAACCAGCGATAATCTTTAGTAGGTTTGCCATAGTAGGTACCAAATTTTATTTTGTCACCAACTTCTGTTTTAAGGCCATTCATACTAACACTACACAGGTTGCCGTCTGCCATACTAAGATCTTGTTTACCAATAATGATTTTAGTATCAGACACGGTTCCTTCCACATAGGAAGTTTGTGGAGTCTTATTCTTTAATTCTTTAGAAGAATAACGGATTTGTGCCAAGCTGGGTTTGCTATTAGGCAAAGTAAAAGAAGGGTTAAATGCCAAAGCTGGCACAGAGGTTCCCATGACAAATGCGGCAGTTAAGATTAGAAATTTTTTCATAGACACATCTCCCCTTTCTTCTTGTGTAAATTATATTATACTACATTTAAGACTAATTGTTAAAGGCCTGGTCAAGGAGAGACGGGTTTTGAGGAGCAAAAAAAGACTTCCGATTACTCGGAAGTCTTTAGTAATTGTTATGTTTTTAGAAGTAAGCGTTTATTTCTGTCCACAAAGTTCTGTGGGAGATATCCATACCCTTTGTATTCAGGTCATAATATTGGAAACCGGCTACGATATTCTTGGCAAGAGTCAGGTCTACACCTGCGCCCCAGCCTTGGAAACCTTGGCTGGAATAAATACCGTTCATGGTATGGGCAATAACGGTACCATAACCTTGGTTGTAATATTTGGTCCACAGACCCCAAGAACCTGGTTTAGCTTGCTCAGCACCTTTTAAGGTACCGGTTACAACCAGACCTTTGCCTGTGCTACCAATGGAAGTGGGTTGATTGATGTTGCTCTTCATGTAAATGGCACCTAGGGAAGCAGCACCAAAATTATATTTGGCGCCTACATTCCAAATACCATTTTCATCGGCAGGCATACCATCCCAATTGGTTGTTTCTGTAGCGGTATCACTTTCATAGCCTTTGGAGAATTTATCATAGCCTGCAGATAAATTCAGTTTGCCAATATCGGTGTTGGCATTAACGCCCCAGAATCTGGCATAGGAGAACCAGCCATCTTGATCAGTAGGCTTGCCAAAATATGCTCCCAATTTTACTTTACCGCCAACTTCAGCCTTGATGCCATCCATACGGGTATCGTACAGGTTGCCATCTACAATGGTGAAGTCCTGACGTCCTGCAGTAACTTTCACAGCGCCAATATTTCCTTCCAGATAAGCACGTTGGAATTCGGTATCACTGGTGCCATTATCTGCAGTCAGGTCTTGAATATTTTGCAGCATTCCTACGTATCTCCAGTTGTCATTAACATCGCCGGTGAACCAGACACGGGAACGCAAACCGTTATTATGAGCTTTGAATTTTGTGCCACTATAGGTAGATTTTATATCTTGGTAGTTGTAACGGACATGACCGGTAATTCTGGTGTTGTCAGCTTTCTTTTCTAATTTAGCAACCCGTACTCCCAGGTTGTCTAATTCGTCGGCAAATTCACCCACGAGTTTGTCGTCAGCACCGATTGCACCTTTGGCCAAAGCCTTGGCAACAATCTGAGCCATTTCATAACGAGTCATAGTGCGTTCGCCTTTAAAGCTGCCATCCGGATAACCATCTACGATGCCTGCTGCAGCAAGCTTTGCCACAGAAGCATATGCCCAGTGACCGGCCGGCACATCAGAAAACGGATTAGCGGCAAAGGCTGCCCCAGAAATGCCCAAAGCCATTGCTACTGCCAAAATTAAAGTTCTTTTCATTAGATAATACCCCCCAACAAATCAAAATAAAATATTTTCTCATAGTTTAGCACAACATAGATAAAAGGTAAATAAAAAAATCACACTTTCTCCCCATTATTATAATGTTTTTAATCAAAACATGTACTGAGGCAAAGCTCAGGGTAGGGAAGAAAGTGTGTTTTTATAATAGGCTTTTTGGTTCTGGAATAAAGAAAGAGAAAACAAAGGCTACAATGCCCATGATCCAGAGAATATTCAAGGCAGAAGCAACACCATAGAGATCGGCCAAATGTCCTACAAAGGGGGCAACTAGGCCACCTATGGTAGTGCTGACGCCTAGGGTGATACCGCTGGCAAAACCAATGTTTTTAGCTAGATAGGTTTGACCAAGATATACAGAAGGACTATAGGATAGAAAGACGGCAATACCTACGGGAAAGAGCAGTAACATTGCTAACCATTCGGTAGTAGTGTGGTTTAAGGCAAACATGGCAGGAATCATGATTAGATAGGTTAGCTTAATAACTTTCACGTTGCCGATTCTGTCAGAGAGTACACCGCCAAAGTAAGTGATGAAGGCGCCAAGGGTAAAGAGAATAGTTAAGGCAAAGCTGCCTGTGGCAGCGGAAGTATGCAGTACAGCTACCCAATAAATAGGAATGAAAGAATTGCACAAGGTGAAAGCTATACTTCGTGCTACAATCAAGATAAATAATTTGCCGAAGGAAACCCAATCGTTTTTTAAACCGCCTGAAGTAGAATTCTTTTCTTCTTTATCTGCTGCTTCTGCTTGTGCCAAGATAGAAGGCATGTGATAGTACAGGAATATGGCAGCTGTAATATTAATTATGCCAAAGATTACCAGACCGTGTATGCTATATTTATAAGCACACAGACCGGCTAATAGTGGTCCTACTGCAAAACCAGCATTACCGCCTACGGAAAAGCTGCCTAGAGCCTGGCCCTTGAATTTGCCGGAAATCTTATTAACCATGAGGGCAGCTTCCGGATGGAATACGGAAGAACCCAGCCCGCAAACCATAACAGCAAAGAAAATAACCCAATAGTTGGTACTAAAGGCAATGACGGAAAGCGACAGCCCACAGAGTACGGGACCCAAAGGAACAAACCAGGGCTTGGACACCCTGTCGGAAAAATAGCCAAACAAAGGCTGAGTGACAGAGGCCAGAAACAGATTGGCAAAAATTAGAGATGCTGCATCCCGGTAGTTCAGGTTACAGGTACTTATGAAATATGGTAAAAGGGCGGGGATTGCTCCTTGTGCCCAGTCGGTAATAAAATGGCCAAAGGCCAGTAAATAGATTAAAGGATTAATTTTGTGCATAGCATGACCTTCTTCAAGATATATTGCTTGTATTATAGCACAATGCCGAAGTTATTGCTTGTCTAGCACTGGGCTAGGAAAACTGTTAAATTGATAAATATACAAAAAGTCGTTGCACTTTTTGTATAAACACAGCAAAAAGTCATTGCACTTTTTGTAAAATCTCGTTATAATTTTATATGGCTAATGAATACAAGCCATTTTTTATACATTTGGGAAAATTGAGGAGTGATTATATGTATCGCCAGGCCCTAAAAAAATTGCAAAATTGGCAAAAATCACCTAATCGCAAGCCACTTATTATATGTGGTGCCCGTCAAGTCGGTAAAACTTGGCTTATGAGAGAGTTTGGACGTCAAGAATATGAAAATACGGCTTACTTTAACTTTGATAATAATAGATTGCTAAAAGAGTTGTTTTCCGGTGATTTTGATATCAAAAGACTGATAAAGGGATTGGAAGTACTCTGTGGAAAGACAATTGTTCCTGACACTACTTTAGTTATTTTCGATGAAGTACAGGAAGTTCCACAAGCATTGTCTTCTTTAAAATATTTTTATGAAAATGCGCCTCAATATCATATTATTTGTGCAGGTTCCTTGCTTGGCTTGGCATTACACACAGGAACTTCATTTCCAGTTGGTAAGGTAGATTTCCTTAATTTAGAACCGTTATCTTTTAGTGAATTTATGTTGGCTACCGGCAATACTAAACTTGTTAAGCTATTGCAAGATGGTGATTTTACTTTAGCTAATACTTTTGCATCAACGTATGAGTCATTACTTAAACAGTATTTTTTTGTAGGTGGCATGCCGGAAGTCGTAGATGTTTATTGTCAACAAAAAAATTTTACGGAAGTACGTAATTTGCAAAAAAACATTTTAATAGCCTACGAGCAAGATTTTTCTAAGCATGTACCGCTGCAAGACGTGCCAAGACTTCGTGGTTTGTGGAATAGCATACCGGGCCAATTAGCCAAGGAAAACAAAAAATTTATTTATGGTTTGGTTCGAGAGGGTGCTAGGGCTAAAGATTATGAAATAGCCTTACTTTGGCTCAAGGATTGTGGTTTGGTGCACAGAATAGAAAGAGTTACCAAGCCGAATTTGCCCTTATCAGCATATGAGGATACCAAAGCATTTAAATTATATTTATTAGATGTTGGCTTGTTAGGCTGTTCGTCAGAATTGAATGCTAAAATACTTTTAGATGGTAATGAAATATTTGTGGAATTTAAAGGCGCGTTAACAGAACAGTACGTATTACAACAATTAAAGACAATTGCTGATTTGCCTATTTATTATTGGACCAATGATCGTGGCAGTGCAGAAATAGATTTCTTACTTGACCTTCATGGACAGGCAGTTCCTCTTGAGGTAAAAGCAGCAACTAATTTACAAGCTAAAAGTTTGAAGGTGTTTGCAGAAAAGTTTAACTCACAACAAATAATGCGAACTGCTATGGTACCTTATAAACAAGATGGAAAGTTATTAAACGTTCCGCTATGGGCGATAGAATACATATAAAAATAAGGCTGGTTCTTAAAAAGAACCAGCCTATTTTTGCTTTAGGTACTACTAATGAGCAACAAATTTATTTTGTGGAGAAATCAAGTATTAACTGTTGGATTTTGTTATGCGAGTATATTATGATTAATTTACAGAAAATACGCACTATTTTTCTTGCCGTAAGTGCATTCTCAAAGGGAGTGATAAGGTAGATGGATAAGGCTAACGTGTTAATCAAGAATGGAATGGTCTTAGATCCTGCCAACGGTTTATGCAAGAAATGCGATGTTGCTGTGCAAAAGGATAAAATATTAGGTATTGGTGATTTTGGGCAAGAAATAACTAATTTTATGCTTGATGCAACAGATTGTTTAGTGGTGCCAGGATTAATAGATCATCATGCACATTTATATCCGTTGATTGTGAACGGGTTGCCTGCTGAAGCGGTATGCTTTGCAGCGGGAGTTACAACTGTAGTAGATGCTGGAAGCACTGGTTGTGCAACTTATGAAGCAAATAGGCCTTTTATACAAAATAGTCAATTAAGGATTCTTTCTTATTTAAATGTTAGTTCGGCAGGGCTGGCTTCACTTCCTATTTTAGAAAACATGAATCCGGAAGATTTTGATGTTGGCAGGATTCAAGAAATGTTTGCTAAGTATCCCCAAGAACTATTGGGACTTAAGATACGCACCAGCAAAAATATTGTAAAAGATTTTGGCTTTAAACCATTGGAGAAAACCGTTGAACTGGCAGAAAAAATAGGTGTTCCGGTTATGGTGCATTGTACTAATCCACCAGGTCCTATTGCTGAATTGCTTAAAATTCTTCGCCCTGGAGATATAATGACCCATGTATATCAAAACATTGGTCATACGATATTGGATGAGACTGGTAAGGTAAGACCTGAAGTTTATAAAGCCAGAGAAAAAGGGATACTTTTTGAGGCGGCAGATGCTAGAGCACATTTTTCTTTTGAGGTAAGTGAGCCTGCTATTAAAGAAGGCTTTTTGCCAGACATTATTGCTACTGACTTAACAAAATTTAGCATGTATCAACGTCCTACATCCTTTAATCTTGCTATGCAGATTTCTAAATATGCTTTTTTAGGCATAGATTTTTATGAAGTTTTACGGCGTTGCACAGAAAATCCAGCTCGAGATATGGGAATGCTAGGAGAAATTGGCTGCTTAAGTAAAAACAGCAAAGCGGATATTGTTATTTTAAAGAAAATTGAACACAAAAATGAATTTGGTGATAGACCATATTATGATAAAACTCGGCAATTAAGAATTGGAAATATATTATACAAACCAATGTTAACAATGAAGAACGGCACTATAGTATATAGAGACATGTTGTTTTAAGTGATCAAAAGAATAAGAATATGAATAGGAGGAAGAAAAATGAACAAAAGTAGTCTATTAAAGAAAATGGGAATTGTTTTAATCATGGCTTCATTGTTGGCTGGCTGTGGTGGTAATAGTGGTACACCGGCTAAAGGAAATGCACCTGCTAAAGGTAGCGCTACGGCACAGAAAGCAACAAAATGGCCTACCAAGCCTGTAACCATTGTTGTTCCTTGGAATGCTGGTGGTGATACAGATATTTATTGTAGATTAATAGCTAAGAGATTATCTGATAAATTTAAGCAAAGTTTTGTAGTTGTAGATATGAATGGTGGTAGTGGTATTGTAGGAGCCAAAACCGTTATGGCGGCCAAACCAGATGGATATAATGCCTTATTTAACCATACAGGGACATCTGCTATTCAACAAGCAACTAAAACTGTAGATTTTTCTTATATAGACAATTTTGAAACATGCGCGACAGTTGTTCAGGATAATACTTATGTAATGGTAGTAAAGAAATCAGCAGGCTGGAAAGATTTAAAGGAGTTTGTGGCTTATGCCAAGGCTAATCCAGGCAAAGTAAGGTATTCTCAAGTTTATGGTACTATTACCCACTATGTTGGCGCTCGTTTGGAAGACACTGCCGGTATCAAGTTTAATATGTTAGATGTTGGCGCTGGAACATCTGAGCGGTTAGCTGCTTTTATGGGTGATCAAGTTGATGTATTGGCAGCAAATTATTTAAATGTTCGTGATTATGTAGAAAAAGGTGACTTCCTTGTTTTGGGCGTTTGTGCTGAGAAACGTGTTCCTGGCTTAGACAAGGTACCTACATTTAAAGAACAAGGCTATGATATTACATATCCTAAAAGTTACGAAGTTAAATTCCCAAAGGGAACAGATAAAGCTATTGTAGAAAAAATGACAGGTGCTTTAAAAGAAATTACTCAAGATCCTACTTTTAAAAAAGAAATAGAAAAATATTATGCAGAACCGTTTTATAGAGATGCAGAACAAACAGTTAAAGAAGATTCTGCTTTAATTGATACGATGAAGAAAATATTTGTAATTAATAAATAACAAAAATATTTACGGCATCTTTAAAATTAATACAGATTCTGTAGAAAATATTGTTACGGAATCTGTATTAATTTTTTAAAGGATTAGATTAAAATATTAATGCTTTTATTGGAGGGATTTGCTATGGTTGAACGTGTAGAAGTCAGTGTATCGCAGATTCAACAAATGTTGGTAGATATTTTTATGGGTGTTAACGTACCAGAAAAGGATGCAAAAATAGTTGCTGCCGCCCTTGTTGATGCGGAACGATCTGGTGTTGAAAGTCATGGCTTAACACGTTTAAAGGCATATGTGGACCGTGTTAAAAAGGGGACTATTAATGCTAACCCGCAGATTAAAGTGAAAGAAAATGGCGCAGTTGCATATGTCGATGGTAATAATGGCCTTGGACAAGTTGTAACTAGCCTTGCAGTTGACAAGGCTATAGAGCTGGCCAAAAAGTATGGAGTAGGTATCGTGTCAGCAGGCAATTCTAATCACTTTGGGACAGCAGGATATTATACAAATAAAATAGCAGATCATGGTTGTATAGGATTTTCTGGCACTAATGCTGGAGCAACAACAGCTCCTTTTGGCGGTATGGATCTCTTATTAGGAACAAATCCGTTTTCCGTAGCATTTCCGGCCACAGAAGAAAACTTCTGCGCTGATATGGCTACTAGTGCTGTAGCTAAAGGAAAGATTCGTATATATGCGAAAGAAAACAAACCAATTCCCCTTGGCTGGGCTTTAGATGAAAATGGAAATGACACTACTGATCCAGAAGCAGCAATAAAAGGTATACTGCTTCCAATGAGCGGACATAAGGGGTATGCACTTGCTATGGTTATAGATGCGTTATGTGGTTTATTGACAGGCTCCAATTTAAGTTGCGAAGCGGCACCTGTAGTAAATAGCTCTTCACCAGCAAACATAGGGCATTTCATCTGTGCAATTGATATTGAGCATTTCTTGCCGTTAAAGGAATTTACTGCTCGTGCACAGGAATGGTTTGATAAAATGAAACATAGTAAAGCCAGACCAAAAATGAAAATAATGATTCCTGGAGAACCAGAAGCTCAGCGTAGAGCATTAACTAAAGAAAAACTTAACATAATCAAAGAAACTGTTGATATGATTAATAATTATTATGTAACTTATGGCAAAAAAAATTAATGTAACACTTGATTGGAGGCGGTAACATGAATGATAAGACAAAGAACTTGATTTGTTCAGGTGTTTTTTTCTTATTTGGAGCATTTTTATATTTTGAATCTCTCAGCATTAAGGTTTTAATGACTAAAGATTTAGGTTCCGGATTTTTTCCCAAAGTAATTGCAGTTAGTATTATGGTAATGGCAATAGTGGAGTTAATTATAACATTAACTAATAAACGAATAGTTAAGGACGAAAAAACGGATCGAGATATTAAAGGTGGTTTGCTTACTATTATGTGCATGGCAGCTTATATTGCTTTGTATGATTCACTGGGTTTTTTATTATCTACGGCATTGTACTTATTTTTCCAGATCCTTATTTTAAGTACAGAAAAAAATCGTAGGATACCGTTATTTGCCCTTATATCTGTTGCCAGCTCTGTTGTTATTTATGTGATATTTGTTTATGCGATTAGTATGCCTTTACCTACAGGCATATTAAGCTTTTAGGGGGAGGGATAATAGATGATAACACAAGCGTTAATGAATGTATTGAATCCTAGTTGTCTTGCTCTGATTTGTTTAGGTGTTATAGTCGGGATTATTTTCGGATCTATTCCTGGATTGTCTGCTACTATGGCTGTAGTGCTTTTTTTACCCATGTCTTTTGGTATGGAGCCAACTAACGGTATTTCACTTTTGATAGGCCTTTATATGGGTGGTATTTCTGGGGGATTAATTTCGGCAATTTTGCTAAAAATTCCTGGTACACCTTCTTCCATTGCTACTGTATTTGATGGAGGTCCTATGGCGGAACATGGCGAAGCCGGTAAAGCATTGGGAGCAGGTATTCTTTATTCTGGCTTAGGATCTTTAATTGGTATTATCGCCTTGATCTTTATTGCTCCTTATTTGGCTGCTTTAACATTAAAGTTTACACCTGTAGAATATTTCTCTATTGCAGTCTTTTCACTTTCTATTATAGCTAGCTTGTCAGGAGATTCGCTGGTAAAAGGTATACTGTCAGGCTTATTTGGCTTGGCTATAGCTTTAGTTGGCATGGCACCTATTGATGCCATAGACCGTTTTACTTTTGGAAATTTCAATTTATTATCTGGTTTTGATATTATCGGTATCTTAGTTGGAGTTTTTGCCGTAACTGATATTATTATTTCTGGATTTGATCGTCAACATTTAGGTGATACTTATAAAAAATTGCCTTATTCTCTTAAAGGTTTCGGTATTACTATGCAAGAATTTAAAGAGCAATTTGGCAATATGATACGCAGTTCTATTATCGGTGTTATTATTGGTATTTTGCCAGGTATTGGCGGCAATGTTGCTGGGTTGTTATCTTATACAGCGACTAAAAATGCTTCTAAACATCCTGAAAAGTTTGGTACTGGTATCGTGGATGGCGTTATTGCTTCTGAAACCTCTAATAATGCGGTTATCGGTGGTTCTCTTATCCCGCTAATTACTATGGGTATTCCGGGAAATACTGTTTCTGCTGTACTATTAGGAGGTCTTACAATACATGGTATCAATCCTGGTCCGTTGATTTTTGAAAAGAGTGGTGTTTATGTATACGGTATTTTCTTTGCTTTGATTGTATCTACTTTTGCTATGCTTTTGTTTGAACGCGGAGCCTTAAGAATTTTCGTTAAATTACTAGATATTCCTAAACATATTTTGTTGCCAATAGTTATGGTTTGTTGTGCAGTTGGTGCATATTCCAGCAACTCTCGTGTTTTTGATATTTGGTGTGTATTGGGATTTGGTTTGCTAGGACTTGTTTTTAAAATGTTAAAAGTTCCTAGTACTCCGCTTATTATTGGCTTTATTTTAGGCAAAATGACAGAGGAAAATTTACGCCGAGCTTTACAAGCTAGTAATGGTGATATATCTATGTTCTTTACAAGACCTATTTCTTTGGCATTTTTGTTAACAGCCGCAGTTTTTATTTGCTATGTGCTGTGGGGCAAATATAAAGGTAGAAAGAATAAGTTAGCAGAAGATGAATAATTAAAAAACTTCTGCCAACAATTTGTTGGCAGAAGTAAACAATGTATATTATTTGCTTTTCACAATGTGTGAAGGATTATTTTCACTGATACTTTGAAAATAAGAAGTTGTTAATTCAGCAAAATAGACCATATATTTTGTAAGATATTTTTTTTCGTTGTACACAAGATAATTGTTGTGGAAAACGTATTTTCCTCTATAAAGAAGGGGAAAAATATTAACATTGTTTCTATATAACATTGGTAAGGAATTGGTGATGCACATTTGTGGGATAATGCAAGCTGCTAGTGCTTTAGAACAAATATCTGGCATCATTTGGATAAGAGCAGAAGATAAATAGGTTATTGGAGTATAGCCGGCTTCTTCAAAACATTTAGTAATTTGCGCCATCAAACGGTTTTGAGCATTTGAAAGAAAAAATGGTAACTCGCTAAAATTTTCTAGTTTGACGCCTTTCAAAGCAGTTTGTTTTTTTAACTTTTTTTGAGGACCATAGACTCTATCAAGTAATTTTTCAGCAACACAAAAATATAATTGATCGGCCAAAACTAATTTTCTTTCTAAATTTTTTGGAACGCCTTCATTAAAAGCACAAATTGCTAAATCTAGTTCTCCTTCTGCTAATAAGTTTTGCAAATGAATGGAATTGTCGGAAACCAAGTTAAAGTTAACATTGGGATAGCGGGTATAAAATTTAGGCAAGATTGCTGGCAAGCACATACTTGAACGCATAGCGCTTGCACCGAAATTAATGGTACCTCGTTCTTCCTTGGCTAATTCTCCTAAGAAGGCATTGAATTGTTTCTCTTCTGCCAGCACACTATTAGCGAACTCCAAGGATGCTTTGCCAGCTTCCGTAAGTGCGAGTTTAGGTTTACGCTCAAAGAGTTTTGTGTGTAGGTTTCTCTCTAGGCTCTGTATTTGATTACTTAGAGTTTGTTGTGAAATAGAAAGTTTTGATGCAGTTCTTGTCATGTTTAAATCATTTGCAAGAATTTTGAAGTAATATAAGCTGATTAAATCCATGTTTTAAACCACCTTATAATGAACTTTTATGGAAAATGTATTACAAGAAAACTTTGTGGACTTTACTAAATAATACTGTTTGTTTTTGTTGTAAGCTGATAGTATCATAAAACCATACAAAAAGCAAAATCAATAGGAAATACCTGAGGAGGTAAGTAAAATGCCTGTTGGGAAAAGAATATATTTAAAGAGAGAAATGCCTGATCATGATGTAATGATGGAATTCAAAAATATTCCTGCTTCTAATGTAGCAGATGTTATGGAACGTAGTTGCGCTATGAATCCACGCATTCACCTTATGAGCAGCCCTAAGGATCAAATGAATGTAGGACCTGCTTATACGGTAAAGGCACGTGCCGGCGATAATTTGGCTCTTCATGCAGCTTTGAATTATATTGGGGAGGGAGATTTCTTAGTTGTTTCTAACGAAGAAGATAATACTCGTTCTCTTATTGGTGAAGTAATGATGGCCTATTTGAAGTATACCAAGAAAATTGCAGGTATTATCATAGATGGTCCAATGCGTGATATAGATGAAATTGGTAAATGGGATTTCCCGGTTTATGCTACAGGAACTACCCCAGGCGGTCCTTACAAAGAAGGCCCCGGTGAAGTAAATGTTCCCATTGCTTGCGGCGGCGTAAGCGTTAATCCCGGCGACATCATTTTGGCTGATCCGGATGGCGTCATTGTTATACCAAGAAAAGATGCAGCTACTGTTCTTAAGGCCGCTAAAGAGTTCCAGGCTAAAGACGAAGGCAAATTAGCAGCTTCTAAGAATGGTACCGCTAATAGAGCATGGGTAACTAAATCCTTGGAAGCTAAAGGGTTTGAAATTATTGACGATGTATATAAAGGATAATCATATTTAAAGGAGAGTGTAACATGGGCTGGAAAATTTTATTACCTCAGGAAATTATGGAAGAAGGAACCAAGCTCTTAACTGATGCCGGACATACTTTGATTAAGGGCAGAGGCTTTGAAACAGAAGATGTTTTGGCAGATTTTAAAGAGTATCAACCTGATGCGATGATTGTCCGCATTACCAAAATTACCAGAGAAGTTATTGAAGCAAATCCTAACTTAAAGGTATTGGTTCGTCATGGCGCAGGTTTTGACGCAGTAGATATTAAGGCCTGCCATGACAATGGCGTACAAACCTTGTATGCACCTGTTGCTAATAGTACATCCGTAGCAGAGACAGCTTTGCTGTTAATTCTGGAATGCAGCCGTAATGTTATTGCTCTTCGCAAAACTTGGGTACAGGATTATTTTAAAGCAAAATTGAAAATTAGAAAAAATACCTTAAACGGCAAAACCTTGGGTATTATTGGTTGTGGTAATATTGGCAGTCGTTTGGCTGTACGTGCTATGGCCATGGAAATGAATGTATTGGCTTATGATCCTTATAAACCTGCATCCGCTTTTTCTGATGGCGTAGAAGTAGTACGTGATTTAGATCGTATTTTCAAAGAGTCTGATTATGTATCAGTCCATACTCCTAATACTCCTGTTACCAGAGATATGGTTAACAAGACAACCTTAGCTATGATGAAACCAACCGCTTTCTTAATTAACACTGCTCGTGGCGGCTGCGTAAACGAAGATGATTTGTACGAAGCTTGCAAGAATGGCGTGATTATGGGAGCTGGCTTGGATGCTATTAAAAAGGAACCGGTTGATCCCAACAACAAGCTTCTGACGTTGGATAACATTATTATTTATCCTCATATTGGTGGCAATACTGTTGAGGCAGCACATCGTGCTTCTTATTTTGCTGCTATGGGCGTACAAGAAGTGTATGAAGGCAAGCAACCTACCTGGCCTATTCATGACATAGACTATAAAACGGCTAAGACCTACACAGATACTAAAAAGGGTACTGGTAAGGCTGCAGGTATGTTTGATTTCTAAACCTTACATAAAAATCCCATCCAAGTCGTCTTGGATGGGATTTGTTTCTACATATTCCTTAAGATTACGGTATGATCGCTTGCTTGAATGAGGCTTAAGATATCTTCAAATTTTACGATGATGGTGGCGTCGTTGGACATAGGATGAATGCCGATTTTTTGTCCTGCCATGCTTTGATCAAAGACCATGACAACTTTTTTGTCTATATCGTTGAAGATGCATAATGGATTGACGGAGCCACTTTTTACTCCCAGCATACTTTCCAGCTCTGCCTCAGAACAAAAACTTAAACGGCGGCTGGGAATATTGTTTTTTAGTACTTCCAGGTCTATTGGTTTGTGGCAAGGTAACGTTACCAAGTAGTATTCGCGTTTTTTCTTGTCTCTTAGGAACAGATTCTTGGTGGAGCTATCGTGGAAGGCATCTCCCATAGCATCACCTTGTGCTACGGTGAAAATAGGGGCATGTTCATGGAGGTCGTAGGGAATATTATGGCTTTTTAGTAGGTCCAAAGCACCTTGTTTATCTAACATATGAAAGCCTCCTAAGAATAAAATATTATTTCTGTGGTTCATTATACAATGAACAAGTGAGATTATGCAAAGAAACGCATTAAATAGCGCTGCTTTAAAGATAAAAAATGTGAGAATTATCAGAAAATAAAACCCCAATATTTGTTTGTCAGCACCATATAAATAGGGTATAATGTGTGAAATAAAAAGGGTTGTCCTTAAGAATTTGCAAGTGGAGGTTGAAACATATGAGTAGATTATCACTACCGGTTCCTAATAAAGCCCAACGTACAGTAGAACTTCTTTATAAATCAATGGAAGGCAGAATGCACGCCGGCCCCAGTGGTTCCTGCCCTGTAGATTTGAGCTTGTCCTTTGTTCAGATGTGTCAGGCACAGAGCTGTGGCAAATGTGTACCTTGTCGTATTGGTTTAGGCCAACTGGCAAGCATGTTGGATGATGTTTTAAATGGCGATGCAACGTTTGCTACATTAGATTTATTGGAGCAAACTGCTAGAAGTATTTATTTGTCTGCCGACTGCGTTATTGGCTATGGTGCTGCTAAGATGGTTTTGAGAAGCTTGGCAGATTTTCGTGCTGACTACGAGGAGCATATTACCAAACAAAAATGCTTGGCTAGTTTAGACGAGGCTATTCCTTGTATGGCGCATTGCCCTGCTCATGTTGATATTTCCGGTTACATTGCGTTGATTGCCGACAAGAAATATGATGCTGCTGTACAGCTTATCCGTAAGGATAATCCGTTCCCTACAGCTTGTGCTTTTATTTGCAATCATGTTTGCGAGAAGGCTTGTCGTCGTACCATGGTAGATGAACCGGTTAATATTAGAGGCTTAAAGAGATATGCAGTGGATAAGGGTGGTAAATTACCGCCGCCTGTTGCTGCGCCTTCTACCGGCAAGAAGATTGTGGTTGTAGGCGGTGGCCCTAGCGGACTGACGGCTGCTTATTATTTACGATTGATGGGACATAGCGTTACGGTTCTGGAGAGATTACACAATCTGGGTGGTATGATGCGGTATGGCATACCCAGCTATAGATTGCCTAGAGAAAGACTTGATGATGATATTAAGCACATCCTCTCCACTGGTATTAAAGTAAAATACGGTGTTTCCGTAGGCAAAGGTATTACTCTACAACAATTACGCAAGAAGTATGATGCTATTTATCTTTCCATTGGTGCTCACACCTATAAGAAATTGCATATCAATGGTGAGAATGCCAAGGGTGTAATTCCTGCTGTAGATATGCTGAGAGACATTGGCGAGGGCAAGCTGCCTGATTTTAAAAACAAGAGAGTTGTAGTTATCGGTGGTGGCAACGTGGCCATGGATGCATCTAGATCTTCTTTGCGCTTAGGTGCCAAGGAAGTATATATCGTTTATCGCAGAACCAAAAAGCAAATGACTGCTTTAGAAGATGAGATTGAAGGTGCTATTGCAGAAGGTTGCCAATTGATTGAACTCTATGCTCCTGATCATATTAACACCAATAAGAAGGGCGCAGTTACAGCTTTGTGCTTAAGACCACAGATTATAGGTGCACCTGATGCATCAGGTCGTCCCAGACCTAGCGATGCTCCGGAACCTATCTTTAAGTTACCTTGCGATATTGTTGTTTCTGCCATTGGACAAGATATTGAATGGCAGCCTTTCTCTGAGGAAGGTATTCCTGTAGAGCATGGTACTATTAAGGCTGCACCGGACAGCTCCATTGAGAACTTCCCCAAGATTTTCGCCGGCGGCGATTGCGTTAATGGTCCGGGAACTGTTATTGAATCTATTGCGGCTGGTAAGGTTGCAGCTGCTAACATTGATAACTTCTTAGGCTTTAATCATAAGTTGGACTTTGCTGTAACTCCTGCAGTCCCCAGGTTTATCGACAGATTGCCTTGTGGCAGATGCAATAACAGGGAGCGTTTGGCTAGTGAAAGAAAGAACGATTTTGAGATGGTAGAAAACAATATGACGGATACTGAGGCACAACAAGAAGCTTTGCGTTGCTTGTGCTGTGATAAGTTCGGCCTTGGTGCACTGAAGGGAGGCGACGCCAAATGGTAAACATTACTATTGATGGTATTAAATACAAAGTAAAAGACGACAGTACTATTTTGGAAGCAGCCAGAGCTAATGGCGTAGATATTCCCTCCTTGTGTTACTTTAAGGATCTTAACGAAATTGGTGCCTGCCGTATTTGCGTAGTGCAAGTAAAGGGTATGAACCGTTTGATTTCTTCTTGTAATACCAAGGTTAAAGAAGGCATGGAAGTAATGACTCAGACAGAGGCAGTGCAAACTGCCAGAAAGCTGAATGTTCAGCTGATTCTGTCTCAACATTCCTGCCATTGCCCGACCTGTCAACGTAATGGTAACTGCAAGCTACAGGATATTGTAGCTACCTTGGGCGTACAGACCACTCCTTATAAAGAAAACATTCGCCAGTCTTACTGGGATGTTTCTTATCCCTTGGTTCGCGATGAAAGCAAATGCATTAAATGTATGCGTTGCATTCAGGTGTGCGAAAAGGTTCAAGGCATGAAGGTTTGGGATTTGCGTAATACCGGCAGAAGAACCAGAGTGGGTGTTAGGGAAAACAAAACTATTAATGAAGTAAATTGTGCTCTATGTGGCCAGTGTGTTACTCACTGTCCTGTAGGTGCGTTAAGCACCAGAAACGATATTGATAAGGTTTGGAAGGCTATTCAAGATCCGGAAACTATTACCGTAGTACAAGTTGCTCCTGCTGTACGTACTGCTTGGGCTGAGCAATCTGGCCTGGCACGTGAGAAGGCTACTCCCGGACATATGGCTGCAGCCTTAAGACGTATTGGTTTTGATTATGTGTTCGATACAGATTTCTCTGCTGATTTGACCATTATGGAAGAAGGTAGCGAGCTACTGGAAAGATTAAGCAACAAGAAATTTGAAGGCCCTATGTTCACTTCCTGTTGTCCTGGTTGGGTGCGTTTCATGAAGAGCGAGTTCCCTGACATGGTACACAAGCTTTCCACTTCCAAGTCTCCTCAACAAATGTTTGGCGCTGTAACCAAAGGTTATTTTGCTGATCGTTTGAAGGTAAAACCGGAGAAGATTTGCTGTATTTCCATTATGCCTTGCCTAGCAAAGAAATGGGAATGTGCCGTTGAAGCAGTGAATAGTGATGCGGGCATAAGAGATGTTGATGCTTCTTTGACAACTCGTGAATTTATCAGCCTTTTAAAGATGGCCAATGTGGATGTAACTGCTTTGCCTAAGGAAGATTTTGATTCTCCTATGGGCATTGGTACCGGCGCAGGTATTATCTTTGGAACTACCGGCGGTGTTATGGAGGCAGCTGTTCGTACTGCTTACTACATTGTCATGGGCAAGAACCCCAGCGTGGATAAATTCTTCAAGCTTACCGAGAAGAATGTTTGGAAAGAAGCAGAGTTTGAATTAAAGGGCAAAAAGATTCGCATTGCTGTTGCCAGTGGCTTGGGTAATGCCAGAGCACTGGTAGAAGCCATCAGAAGTGGTCAAGAATATTATGACTTCGTAGAAATCATGGCTTGCCCCGGTGGTTGCAGCGGTGGTGGCGGACAGCCTATTAAGGATGGTATGGAATTGGCTGGTATTCGTGGCGAATACTTACGCAAGCTGGACAAGAATGCCAAACTGCGTTTCTCCCATGAGAATCCGGAAATCCAAGCTCTCTACAAAGAATATATGGGGAAACCCCTTTCTAAGAAAGCTGAACATTATTTACATACTGATCAAAGTAAGTGGAATTTATAAAAATAAGGGTGTAGCAAGATGTGCTACACCCTTTTCTTATGTTATAATTAATGTGTATATATTTTTGATAAGTGGTGATTCTGAATATGGAGATTTGGAAACGAAATCTGTTAATTTGTTGTGTTACCAGTTTCATAGTTTCTGTTGGCATGAGCCAACTGGCACCGATGCTGCCACTGTATATTGCCAGCATGGGTGTTACTGACACCGGCGAAATTGAAAGATGGGCTGGCATTATCTTCGGCTCCAACTTTATTTCCTTGGCCATATTCTCGCCTGTTTGGGGCAAGCTATCAGATAAATATGGTCGCAAGCCCATGACCTTAAGGGCTACGACTTGGCTAGGAGTCATCATGATTGGCCTGGGCCTGGCTCATAATGTGTACCAATTAACTGCCTTGCGTTTATGCCAAGGTGCTATGAGTGGTTTTCAGGCGGCAATCATACCAATGATTGCTCAGGGTACGCCTGTAGAACGATCTGGTTGGGCTATGGGAATGTTCTTTACCAGTCAGGTCAGCGGGACACTGCTGGGACCTGTTCTAGGTGGTTGGATGAGTGAAGTCATGGGCTTTCGTCCCATGTTCTTTTGCATGGCGGGCCTCTGTTTTGTGGGTGTCTGTGCCCTGCTATTTTTGAAAGAAGATTTTCATCCTCAGCCTCAAGCTCTTACTCTTAGTTTGAAAGAAACTATTGCCAAATTACCGCAACCCAAGCTGGTTATCGGCTTAGCTGTTACTACCTTTTTATTGCAATTTTCCATTATGTCTATTGAACCGATTATTACCATTTATATTACTCAGATAACTAAGCATGCCAACCACGTGGCCATGATTGCGGGATTAGTTTTCTCCTGCTCAGGTTTTGCTAGCATGCTTACCGCTTCCCACATAGGCAAATTAGGTGACAAGATTGGTTCAGAAAAAATATTACTAGGTTCCTTGCTTTTAGCTGCCTGCAGCTTTCTTCCCCAAGGTTTTGTTACTAGATCGTGGCAGTTAGGGGCACTTCGTTTTATCTTGGGAATTGGCGTAGCAGGTCTAATGCCTTCTATTAACAATCTTATTAGGCAGAACACTCCTGCAGTTTGCTTAGGACGTATTTTTGGCGTTAACCAGTTTGCTCAGTTTATGGGTATGTTCATCGGAGCTTTTGCAGGTGGTGCCATAGCGGCAGCAACTGGTATACGTAATTTATTTTTGATTACTGCAGCGATGTTGTTCATCAATGCTTTTTGGTGTAAAACTACTATCTGTAAAAAATAAAGAGATGACAAAAGGATGGTCCTTTTGTCATCTTTTGTAAAATTAGAAGCTAAGAAAGAAGGTTGTATTTATGAAAAAAATAATTAATCCATTCGATTATGCCACGGAAATTTGTACGCCGCTCCCCGGTGGAGTTTTGCTTACAACCCAAGCGGAAGGTAGAGTTGATACTATGACCATCGGCTGGGCCAATATTGGCAGAACTTGGAATAAACCCACGGTTGTCGTTTATGTCCGTACCGGACGTTTCACTCATAGCTTGTTAGAAAAGAATTCGGAGTTTACGGTTAATGTACCTTTGGGTTCCTATGATAAGACTATTCTTGGCAAGGCAGGTACCACTACAGGCCGTAAGGTAGATAAGATCAAAGAATTTGGCCTTACCTTGGAAAAACCGCAAGTAATTTCTGTACCAGGCATTAAGGAGTTTCCCCTCACCTTAGAATGTAAAGTGATATATAAGTCTAATATAAAGATTGCAGATGTTCATTGCGATACTGTTCCGGATCTATATCCACCGGAAATTAGCAATCCTGATGTGGCTCGTAACAATGAAGAACACACTCTTTATGTTGGAGAAATTGTTAGCGCCTATATTATTGAATAACAGACCTTGTTGCTTGATTTTGCAACGCTATATTTAATTGTTCCTCGGTTAGTGGTTTGTAGAAATAATAACCCTGGATTAAATCACATTTTCCCTTAATTAAGAAGTCTACTTCTTCTTTGGTTTCTACGCCCTCTGCTACGGCCGTTAGGTTCAGGTGATGGGCAATAGACAAAATATCTGATATAAGTAGTCTGGTACGCTCTTCTTCGGCAAAGTTATCAAAGAAGAGCTTATCTATTTTTATCACATCTATGGGGATATTTTTTAAAAAGTTTAGAGAGGAATATCCGCTGCCAAAGTCATCCATGGCAATAGTTATACCGGACTCATGAAGCTCTTTAACTATCTTTTGGGTGGTAGTGATATCTTCAAAAAAAGCTGTTTCTGTAATTTCCACTTGCAAATAATGAGGATCAATTTGATGCTTGTTTAATGTTTTAAGCAGATTGGCGATAAAATCCCTGCTGTGAAGATGGGCACGGGAGAAATTAACGGCAATCTGAGTAACAGGCAAATGCGCATCCAAACGTTTGCGTAACATAGTACAAACCTGATTTACCACATAAAAATCAAGGGCGGTAATCAACCCAGTGGTTTCAAAGAGATTAATGAACTGGCTAGGCATGATTAACGAACCTTGTGGTGGCAACCAACGGACCAAGGCTTCACAGCTGATGATTTTTCCTGTAGCAGGATCAACCTTGGGTTGATAATAGGTCTTAAAAGCACAGCTGGCTATGGCTTTGGAGAATGTCTTCATAACATTGTTTTCTAATTTGTATTGCTTAGCCAGCGCAGGAGTAAAGACAGCATAACTCAGGCTGCCGTTATTCTTAATGCTATTAGCCGTATAAGCAGCATATTCTATGAGCTGGCGGACAGGGATAGTCACATCTTGAATAGCATAAATGCCGTGACGGAAAAGCATGGCGTGATTAGGCGGATAAGGCCATTTGCCATGATTATTAAGAATAAAGCGTGCTGTAATATCTTCCAGGTCTTTTCCCTTGGCTAAGCAGGCAAAATTATCTACATGCAAACGTGCACAGATTTCACCTTCGTGGCAACAGGTACGCAAATATTTGGCAACCCTGATAAGAAGCTCATCGCCACGACTGCTGTCATAAACGGCATTGTAGTGACGGAAATCATTGATATTAATAATAATCATGAAATAATGCTCGGTAGGTTTGGCATTACTTAAAAGTTCTTTAGCCTTGCTGCTAAATCCGTCCGAATTGAAGAGGCCGGTTAAGCGGTCGTGGAGAGATAAATCAACTAGGCAGTTAACCATATTGTTAAAGGAAACGGATACTTCTCCCATGACTTGGAGACGTTGTTGATAGTCGCCTGCCGCAACCTCATCCATTAACCAAATTAAGTGCTGTAAGGTATGGTGTACGTTCTTTAGTGGACCAACGAATGGGTTGGTACGGTTGGGTACACGGGCAGTACTGATTTTGCCGCTGGAAATATCTTCACACAGGTCTTTGTTTTCCAAAACAAACTGAAGAAGTAGTTTTAGCCCCTTAGCTAAATCATGTTGGGAAGAAGGCAAAGCATCTATTTCCAAGCTGGCGTTTTGTGGATCGTAGAGAATTTTTTGTAAGTATGCGAAAAGCGTAGTATTGGTTTCTGGATGTGTCGCCATAATTTTCCTCGTTATCTGAGAACTTTGCCCATAAAACGGCAAGTTTTGGCTCCTGAAGACCAACAATCTATTTCTTTTACTTCGTATTTTTCTTTACTGTAGGCTTCCATAATGCCTGCAAGGAAACCTTCGTCGTAGTTACAAACCATTTCACCGGTGGGAGGCAAACCACTGCAGTCCAGATCCTCGCCAACGGTGAGGATAAAGCTGCCTTCGGTTGGATCAAATTTTTCTACGCGTAAAATACCAATTTTTAGAGCAGATAATTTTTCGGCTAAATCAGCAAAAAAAGCAGTTGGCTCCAAGGTAATGGCAAGTACGTTTTTGGCAAACTCCATACCTGCCGTGTGCCCGGCCTGACGAAAGAGCTCCTGTCCTTTTTCCAGCCCGAATTTATGAGTCAGAACATCAAACATGGCATATTCAAAAATACGATAAACAGCAACAGGCAGTTGCGTGCCTAGGTTAGGACGGCCCTTGGTAATGTCACCTAAGGCAGACCAGGTAAAAGTGCAATGCGGATTGTTTTCAAATATATTTGCCATACTCTCATACCTCCCATGCTCTAAAACATCTAAAGTAATTGTAACAGAAGCAAACTCATCTCACAATATTTTTATGTTAAAGTTGACAAGGTTATTTGGTACTGCTATATTGACAAATACAGGTGATATCATGACTAATGAAGATAAACAAAAAAACCCTGAGCATCATAGACGGGTACGTTATAGTGGAAAATATCCTAAGCATTTTAATGAAAAATATAAAGAATTAAATCCGGAAAAATACGGCTCTACCATTGAGAAGGTAAAGAGCAAGGGCAGTACTCCGGCAGGCATGCATATTCCTATTATGGTTAAGGAAATCTTAGACTTTTTGCAGATTGAGCCTGGTATGCAGGGCTTTGATGCTACTTTAGGCTATGGCGGCCATACCTTGGAAATGCTAAAGAAGCTAAATCACCAAGGACTTTTAATTGGCGGCGATGCAGATCCTTTAGAATCTGCCAAAACTAAAGAGCGCCTGAACAAGTTAGGGTATGATGATACTTGTTTCCAGGTAAGGCTAATGAATTTTTGCCAGATAGACGAAATGGTGGAAGAAGTCGGACCATTTAATTTTATTTTGGCTGATTTGGGTGTTTCTTCTATGCAGATAGATAATCCGGAGCGAGGCTTTTCTTACAAAACCCAGGGGCCCTTGGATTTGCGCTTTAATCCTAAGAAGGGAATCTCTGCAGCAGAAAGATTGTGCAGTATGTCCAAGGCAGAAATCGAAGGTATGCTGGTAGAAAATGCTGATGAACCATACGCTGCCCAGATAGCTGCGCAGATTACCAAAGATATGTGGAGCGGTGTTAGCATTACTACTACCCAGGCTCTCCATGCTGAGGTGGAGAAAGCTTTGGAAAACGAGCAGCTGAGTAAGGACGAGCGTAAAGAGGCGGTAAAAAAATCTAGTGCTCGGGTTTTTCAGGCACTGCGAATAGATGTTAACAATGAATATGAAGTGCTTTATGAGTTCTTGGAGAAGTTGCCCAATGCCTTGGCATCGGGTGGGCGAGTGGCTATTCTTACCTTCCACTCCGGCGAAGATAGATTGGTAAAAAAGGCATTTAAGGAATATTGCCGGCAGGGAATTTATAGCGAAGTAGCAAGAGATGTGATTAGACCATCTGCAGAAGAATGTGCCGTGAATCCTAGGGCTCACTCCACTAAACTGCGTTGGGCAATAAAGGCATAGCAGATGACAAGGGGATTGTCCCCTTGTCATCTTTTTTTTATGTTTTATATTGAAAATGTGCTATAATGTTTCTACTTATTAATAAAATTGTAGATAAGGTAGTATGGTAGGTTGGAGGGATTAGTTTATGGGTGAGATTAAGCCTGCGTCCGTAGCTGGCACAGGGCAACAAGAAGAAGGGCAGATTTTAAAGCGGGAAATTGGCGGAGAGTTAGATGCCAAGGCTCAAGAGTTATTGGAGGAAAAAGAAGCAGAATCCAGAATGAGGACCTATACAGGTCCCATGGCCAAAGTAATTACGGGTCTGCTGTGTGTGTGGGCTGCATTTCAGGTCTACTTCACCACAATAGGTACCATAAGTGCTATTAACTTAAGAGCAATTCACTGTATTTTCTTATTGATGTTTACGTTCCTACTTTTTCCTACATATAAGAAGGAAAAAAGAAAACGGACGGCACCGCCTTGGTGGGATATAGTCTTAATTGTCTTATCGGCTAGTGCGTATATTTATTTGATTTTGAACTATACGCGTATTGCTCAAACCGGCGGACGGGTGGAGACTTACGAGCTCGGTATTGCGGCAGTAGCCTTAATCATTGTTTTTGAAGCAGCCAGACGTGCTTCCGGCAATTTGGCCATCTTAGCACTTATCTTTTTGTCATATAACTGGTTTGGTGCTTATTTACCGGGCCTCTTAGGACATAATGGTTTTACTTTGAAACGTGTCTTGGTTACCCAGTTCTGGGGAACTGAGGGACTATTAGGAACCGGTATTGGCGTTTCCGCAACTTATATTTTCTTGTTTGTACTGTTTGGTGCTTTCTTAAAACACAGCGGTTTTTCCAAATTTATCAATGACTTTTCCCTGACCTTGGTAGGTAGAACCTCCGGTGGTCCGGCTAAGGTAGCAGTTGTAGCTTCCGCTCTTTTAGGTATGATTAATGGTTCCGCTATTGCTAACGTAGCAACTACCGGTACTATTACCATTCCTTTAATGAAACGAACCGGTTATAAGAAAGAATTTGCCGGTGCTGTAGAAGCGGTAGCATCTACAGGTGGTCAGTTCTGTCCTCCTGTTATGGGTGCAGTTGCTTTCGTTATGTCAGAGTTCTTAAATGTCAGCTATACCAAAGTAATGCTGGCAGCTATCGTTCCTGCTTTCCTTTATTATTTGGGACTGCTTTTCTCTGTACATTTTGAAGCAAAGCGTTTGGGCTTATCAGGACTTTCCAAGGAAAACATCCCTGATGCCATGAAGGTTTTGAAGGAACAAGGTCATTTGGTTGTTCCCCTTTTTGCTTTGATTGGTCTTATGATTTATGGTTACACACCAATTTATGCGGCTGTGCTTTCCATTTTTGCTACTATTGGCGCCAGCTGGCTGCGGAAGGAAACTCGCATGACACCGGCCAAGATTGTAGCTGCTACGGTAGAAGGTGCCAAAAGCGCTATTTCTGTTGGTGTGTGCTGCGTAATCATTGGTGTAATCATTGGTACCGTTACCTTAACCAGCATGGGATTGAATATGGGTTATTTAATCCTGTCTGTGGTTAATAACGATAATTTATATTTTACAGGACTTTTAGTAATGATCATGTCCACTATCTTGGGCATGGGCGTACCTGGCGTAGCTGCCTATGTTATTGTACAGGCAGTAGCTGTTCCTGTATTAATTGATGCTCATGCCATTCCCCTTACGGCGCATTTGTTCTGTTTGATTTATGCTTGCCTTTCCAATATTACTCCGCCGGTAGCCATGAGTGCTTACGTGGCGGCGGGTATTGCCGGGTCTGACCAGACCAAGACAGGCTTGTGGGCAGTAAGGCTGGGACTTATTGGTTTCATCATACCGTTCTTTTTCTTGGATAACCCCATACTATTGATTGGCGTTGATCCAACTGCCACTGCGGCGGGAACGGCCTGGGCTACCTTTACTGCTTCCCTGGGGACTGTTTCTCTGGTAGCAGGCTTGGAAGGCTGGCTCTTACAGAAATGTACTGTTTTTGAACGTTTGATTCTTTTGGCAGCAGGGCCTGCCATGTTGTATCCGGGAATTCTGACAGATATAGCTGGTTTTGTCTGCTTGACTGTGGTGTTGGGTTATCAGTTAATAAGCCGTCGTCGCAACAAAACGACCTTAGCGGCTTAAATAGTTTTCTTACTAAAGGAAGGGGTATAGATATGAAAAATTTAAAAAGAATTTTAGCGGCAACCTTAGCGGCTGCTTTGATGATGGGAACTTTGACCGGTTGTGGTGGAGATACTAAGAAGGCTGATCCCAAGGCTGGTAGCAAACCTGCTGCCGCCGGCACAAAAATTAAAATTAATTTTCCAACAGCTTCTGCTTCCGGTGCTCTTTATGCTGTAGGTGCTGCTATTACTAACAACTGGAACAAAACTGTTCCTACTGTCAATGCTTCCAGCCAGGCTTCTGCCGGTGGTATTGCTAACTTGAACATGGTTTCTGATGGCGAAGCGCAAGTTTCTATCGCTATTAGCAGTAACGTTTTCCAATGCTTGAATGGTACTGACAGCTTTAAAGGACATGCTTACAAGGATTTGAAAGCTATTGCAGGCTTGTATATGAATCCTAACCAAGTAGTAGCCAGCGATGCTTCCGGTATTAAAAGCTTGGAAGACATTAAAGGCAAACACTTTGCTGTTGCTTCTGCCGGATCCAGCGTATATAACGAATGCGCTGCTCACTTTACTACTTTGGGCATGAAGTTCCCTGATGATATTAAAGCCGAGCTTATTAACTTTACTGATGCAGCAGATATGTTGCAAAACGGTACTTTGGATGGTGCCTGGATTATGTCAGGTGCTCCTGCTTCTGCTGTAGCACAAGCTTTGACTGCTAAATGCCACTTGGTAAACATTCCTAAGGCAACTATTGATAAGTTAAAGGTAAAATATCCTTGGTACGCTTCCTACACCATTCCGGCCGGAACTTATCCTAACCAAAAAGAAGCCATTGATACTTCTGCAATTAAAATGTTAATGTTCTGCCGTGGCGATTTAAGCGAAGAAACTGTATATCAATTAACCAAATCTTTCTGGGAAAACATTGATCAACTTGGTAAATCTCAAAAGAATTTGAAGGGTCTAAAACCTGCTGATGCAGTAAAAGATATTTCCAATGTTCCTCTGCATCCCGGTGCTATTAAATATTATAAAGAATTAGGTATTTTGAAATAGTTGTCCAAGAACCTCTAAGGTACGAAAGTACTTTAGAGGTTCTTTTTTATTTGGTATAATGATGATAGAGGGGAAAGGTGGGGATAGTATGCATTGGCGCAAAATATTATTTATTACTGGGGCGTTAGCATTGTTCACTACTACTGCTTTTGCTGCATTGGATGTGCGAGCCATAGGTGAAGAAAGACAAAAAAGTTATGAGTCTATTCCCTACGACTGGCCTATTGGAGCGCATTGTTCTGCTACCGATGTTAATATGCGAAGCGCTCCCAATACAGACAGTGAATTTGTTGGTACTTTGCAAAATGGTGATCAGGTTTATGTGAGCGAGTTTTCTGATAATCGTTATGAAGGTTATCCCTGGGTAGCCGTTACTACTGCTCAAGGTCAAAAAGGCTATGTAAATGCCAAATATTTAGATGCTGATACTGATGCCATGACGCGGGAAGAACGTTTCAAGGCCGTTTTTAACAGCACAGTATTTTGGGAATACGAGCAAATGGCTAAGGCTTTTAATGGTGTGACTGGTAACGGTTATATGCGTGGCGATACCAGGGAAAATGGTCATTTTGATCTTAATGATGTGAAAATTGCCTTGGGTAACAATGCGGGTTATTCCTATGGAAGAGATACTAATGGAACGTTTAAACAGAGCACCGTACGTATTTTAAAATCTGATTATCAGGTAGCCGGCCTCAGTGTAGGAGACAGAGTAGATCAAGGTGACATCGAACAATTTAATGCTGATATGCAGGCTATGGGTTGGCGGCACGGCAAGATTAACAGTGATGCCCAAAAATGGTATTTGGATGGTCGTTTAGACGGTAAAACGGCACCAATCAAAGGCTTCTTTGTAGTGCTGGATAAGGATAATAAAATACAAGAGATTAATTGGCAAAAATATTCGATAGACTAAATAAAAAAGCGGCTCTTTAAAGAGCCGCTTTTTTATGTTCCGAAACAAACATCTAAGTCATGAGTTATGTCTTTATCAATCTCGCCTTTAGCTACCATGCCATTCATAATATCCATTGTTTTGGCATGGTTGAAACCATCCTTGTAGGGTCTGCTTTCCGTGAGAGCTTGATAAATATCTATACAGCATAAAAGTCGTTCTTGCTTATTTAAATCTTTACCGGTCATATGGAAGGGATAGCCCTTGCCGTTAAGCTTTTCGTGATGCAAGGCTGCCCAGGACTGAATTTCTTCCATGTTGGCCATACGTCCCAGAATATCCCAGGAAGCTTTAGCGTGACCTTTCATAACTTCAAATTCTTCTTTGGTCAGTTTATCAGGTTTTTCTAGAATATCATTGCTGATGGTGAGCTTGCCAATATCATGCAAAGCACCTGCTAAATATAATTTGGTACAGGTATCTTTGTCATATTTATAATATTCACCCATTTTTTGGGCTTTTTGTGCAATGCCTAGCGAGTGAGCACAAGTAAAATGTGATTTATAATCGACAACCTTAGCAAACATAGTAGCCAGACCGATAATGGCATCATCCCCGTATTCCTGAAGATGCAAGGGGAATTCCTTGTGAATTAATTTGCGGGGTGCTTCGCCCTTTAATAAGGTGTGAATAGGTTTAGGGAAAGTTTTGTTACAGGTAGCAACCAAGTCAGGACAGAATAAGACATTCTTATATTTTTCTAAGTAATTATGAATTTTTTGGTACATTTCATCTGTAACATCGGTAAGGTCGAAAACATTATCCAGCAAGTCTGCTAGATGAATGAATTGGGCCATTTGAGATGTTTCAGTATGCTTTTTACCAAAGGGTCCGGTACCATCGGCGCTTTCGTGATGGTATAAAATAGCATTTTTAATTTTGTCGTAAAAGGGCAGAACAGTAGCGTTCTTTTCTCCCATTTCGCAATGTATTTTAAGCAACTCTGCGGTGGGTAGATTGGTAGCTTCATCTGTGGGTTCATCCATTTGGGTGCGACGTACTGCAATATATTCTGTTAGGGCATTGTCATGCAAGGCAGCGGCAGCAGCCAAATTGAGCAGGTCTTGCTCTGAGTAATGATAGGCTTTGCCAAGCTGTACGCATAAATAAGCGACTCTTTCTGAGTGATATGGATTAACACCAAATATTTCAGCTTCTACACAATCTAGGGCATAAGATAAAGAATAAAGCAAGTCATTCAGATCTAGTTTCATAGTATACCCCTTGTGAAAATATATTGTTATGCAAGTCAATTATATAACATAAACAAGCCAAAATGGAACTTTCCCCAATTGGCTCACTTATCCAAATCTATGAATTCATATTTATCATTTCCTAATTGCAGTTCCTTGCCATAGGTTAATTGGCGTAGACCTTTGCGACTTTCAATACGTTCCTTCAAAGCATGGCTTTGACCATCATCAACGCCATAAATAATATCAACGGTGGCCTGGTCTGCAGCTACAATATCGGTGGAACCAACAATACCAATATCTTTCATTTCCGGTTTATTAGCATGAGTGCCTTCACAATCGCAGGAAACTGATAAGTTGTTCATAACATTGATGAAAGCTATATGCTTGCCAAAATGGTCAACAGTGCCTTTAGCAGATTCTACAATGCGTTCCAGGAAGGATTCGCCCAAAGGCCAGCCCTTACCATGTACCATTAGTTTACCGATATTACCATCAGCGCAGCCTATGCCAATATTTTTAATAGAACCGCCAAAACCGCCCATGGTGTGGCCTTTAAAGTGTGTTAAGACTAACATAGAATCATAGTTTAATTCGTGACTGCCTACAGAAACTTCGGTAAGCTGTTTACCGCCTTTAATAGGTAGCATGGCAGTACCATCTGCATCCATGATATCTACGGGACAGAAGGTCCAGCCGTTAGTTTTTAAGGTTTCCCGATGGCCCTGGGTGTTTTGACGAGGACTGGGGTATAAAACATTGCATTCTACAATAGTACTATTAGGAACTCCGGATAGAAAATTCTTTACCATGGTTCTGTCTAAGATATAGGGGCCGTTAGGTTCGCCGGTATGCAGTTTTACAGCAATCTTACCTGTCATGTTTTGGTTAATTTTGTCATATATTTTTTTTAAGCCGGTACCGCTAATATCTCTGGTGAAATATACCTTGCTGACTTTGCCGGTGCGTTCAGCCAAAGGCTTAAGACCGGGAGCAGTACCAAATTTTATAGCTGTAACTGTCGGTTTAGTAGCGGTAGCTTGTGCCGGAGCTGAAGGCTTGGCATTTTGTGCAGTACTAACAGGAGCAGAGCTGCAGGCTGTGCTAAGCAAACCTAATATGGTCAAGGCTAAGACAGTAATATATTTTTTCTTTAACATAATAACAACTCCTTACTCACCTAAAGACTATCTAGCTATATTATAGCACTTTAAAGTCTTCTCTAAGACAAGTGAGTAAGGAGCCAAAGGGGTCATTTGTTAAGTTTATTTAGTTTATTTGTTTAGAAAAGCTAATTTAGCGGGTTCTACTTCGCTACGCAAAATTTTGCCATTTTGGGCATTTACTACAAATTTATAATCAATTTGATCCATACTGCATTTTACACTGTAGAACAGAGGAGCTTGTCTTTGTACAGGAGGAGCAGGAGGAACAGGAAGAGAAGCGGTACGTTTGTCCTTATGTTTGTAGCGATCTTCTTTTTCGCCATCTTTACCCAAGGTTGGGGAAACCAGATTTACATTTTTGAAGTTAATTTGACCTACTTCTTTACCTAAAGCATCGGCTACTTTATTTTTAACATCATCGGTGCTTACCAAGGAAATATTGTTTTGAGCTGCCATGTTTTGCAGTAAGGTGGTGCGTGCAGCCACGGCACGAGTTTTGGCTTCTACCTTATTTTGATGAACGAAATATTTGCCTCCGGCACCGATTATGGCTAGGACTATTAGCAAGCCGGCACCTTTCTTTAGATGGTTAGGGGAGAATACTTTCTTTCCTGTTGCGGTAATGCTATTTTTCATATTGTTCAAAGTTGCTTTTGTGTCTTCAGTCATTTGTAACTGCCTCCTTTATTTTTGAACTGGCTTAAGCATACCAGTTAAAAATTAAAGGAAAATTAAGATGAAGAAAATTTTTAATAAATCTTAAAATCATATTTCCAGATAGAATTTACTGCCCTTGCCAAGTTGGCTTTCAGCCCAGACTCTGCCTTGGTGTAGCGTGGCAATTGCTTTAACAGTAGCCAGGCCCAGACCCATACCGGAATTTATTTTTTTATTACGAGAACTGTCTGTCTGGTAAAATCTTTCCCAGATTTTTTTCATCGCTTCAGGTGCCATACCGGCACCATCATCAGCAACACAAAGCAAAATTTTTTCGCCTTGCTTGTTTAAAGTAACAGTAATTATACTCTTGGTAAATTTCATGGCGTTATCCAGATAGTTGGATAAAATTCTTTGCAACAAGGCTTCATTGCCATTAATAGTCAAGGTGGGCTCAATGGTTTCTTGCATGGTTATCTTTTTCTCATCTGCCAAAATCTTATATTCCTTGCAGGTTTCCGTAACAAGGTTGGAAAAATCAAAGGGAGCTTTAGCAATATTAGCAGAATTGCCTAATCTGGCTAATTCCAGAAGCTGCTTAATGAGAGCAGTCATTTTTTGACTCTGCTCATGAATGGAGGTAAAGCCTTCTTTAGCTTCGTACAGATTGGAAGCGCAATCACGGCCATATTCACTTTCTGCCATAATTACTGCTACAGGGGTGCGGAGCTCGTGGGACACATCAGCAGAAAATTGCTTTTCTCGTTCTACAGAAGCTTCTACTCTGCTTAACATAGTGTTGAAGGAGTCAGCCATTTTATGAATTTCATCGTGGCCGGGACCGATATCTATGCGTCTGGATAAATCATTGGTTTCACCAATATCTTGTGCTGTAGCACTAATGGTGCGTACCGGTTTAAAACCTTTTTTTATGATTTTGTACCCGCCTAAGGCAGCAATGATAATGAAAATGGGTAGGCCAAACAAGAGACCCATTAAAAATAAATCGGCTCTGCGATTCATCTTATCCATGGCAATGGCGCCACGCATAATACGGACATCTCCGTTTTTTTGAAGTACGGGCACGTCATAATACCAATATTCTTTGTTGTTTTGATTGAATTTTTGGATGCCTTTGCCTGGTTGAGGAGGCAATTCAGGAGGTAAACCGTTCGGTAATTTGCCTCTAACTTTCATGTGATGATCGTCGTAGGAGGAAATATAAACATCATCTTCGTGGTCATCAAATTTATCGGGATGCTTAGCGGCTTGTTCTACTTGTTTTTGCAAGGATAAGGAAGCAGCCTGAAAGCGAATGTTTTCCGAGAATTTAAAGGCAAAGCCTACCACCATGACGAAGATTATGGCCATGAAAAGGGTATACCAGGCCGTTACCTTGATGGCAATAGGCAAATCCTGTATTTTGTTGGTAAGGTGTTTTTTTATGAACATGATGAGTTTTACCCAGCCTTTTAGTCTCTTAATCTTCCTTAAGAACATAACCTACACCTCGGATAGTGTGTATCAATTTAGCAGAAGAAGTGTTATCAAGTTTTTTGCGTAAGGAATTAATGTAAACATCAATCATATTGGAAGCCCCCTCATAGGAGAAATCCCAGACATGATCCTGAATTTGTTGCCTGGAGAGGACTGAACCGGTATTGCGTAATAGATACTCCAAGATTTCGAACTCCTTGGCGGTTAGGCTTAAATCTTGTTTGCCACGGAAAGCAGTATGCTTCTTGGTATCCAAAATAAGATCGGCCAAACGTAGTTCGTTGTTTCCCACATCTTGTTTTCGTCTTAAGAGAACTCTGACTCTGGCCAAAAGCTCTTCAAACTCAAAAGGCTTTACCAGATAATCATCTCCGCCACTATCCAGACCTGCTACTTTGTCTTCGGTAGTGTCTTTGGCAGTGAGAAACAAAACCGGCAGCAGATTATTTTTGGCCCTTAGTTTTTTTACCAGGCTTAGTCCATCCAGCTTGGGCATCATTATGTCTACAATGGCAGTATCATATTCAGTGGCAGCAATATAGTCCAAAGCTTCCTGACCGTCAAAGGCGCTGTCTACTGCATATTTTTCTACCTTTAATCTTTTAGCAATAATTTTGTTTAACGAAGGTTCGTCTTCTACAACTAATATTTTCATAAAAATTCCTCCATATACAGTATTATTATAGCATGAGCAGCTTATTTCTATACTTAAGCTTATTGTAAAGACCAAAGATTAAGAATAAATTAAAATTTTAATTCAGGCTTAATCTTGGACAGTTATATTGGTAATACGAAAATTGTTTTTCTTATGCTATAATAAGCAAATATGATAGAAAGAAGACCATTAAAATGTCTAAAAAATTTTCTCAAGCTATGCTGTTTATCATACTTTTTGGTATAGTAAGCCTCTTTTCTGATATGACTCACGAAGGAGCTTCCAGTATTCGTGGTGCCTACTTGTCACTGTTGGGAGCTTCTGCTGCTACCATAGGCTTTATTTCCGGCCTTGGTGAATTAATTGGTTATTCTATGCGTTATATTTTTGGTACTTTAACCGACAAAAGCAAGAAATATTGGCCGATGGTTATTTTTGGTTATGTTTTGGATGTTTTAGCAGTGCCTGCCTTAGCTCTGGTAGGAGAAAATGGTTGGATGGCAGCCTGTGGACTATTGGTTATCCAACGGATGGGCAAAGCCATCAAAAAGCCGGCCAAGGATACCATTATGTCGTTTGCCGCTACTCAGGAGAGGGTAGGCAAAAGCTTTGGTATTCAGGAAGTATTGGATCAGATAGGTGCTTTTTTAGGACCGGTTCTGCTCTATCTGGTAATGTTATTTAAAACAGAAGGAACAACTTATCAGATTTACACCTACTGTTTTGCAGCACTGGCAATTCCCGGTGCCATAACGCTTATTTTATTGCTGATTACCAGAAATAAGTTCCCTAATCCGGAACATTTTGAGCCGGAGCCTAAGGAATATCTGCCTTTCAAGATGAAGAAGGAATATATTCTTTATATTGCAGGAATTAGTTTTTTTGCTTTCGGTTTTATTGATTATTCTTTGGTTGTTATGCACGTTGCCAAGACTTATGTTAGCGCAGCTTTGCTTGATGCTAAAACATTACCCTTGCTGTATGCCGGGGCAATGTTGGTAGACGCTGTTGCCGCCATGTTCTTTGGTATTCTTTATGATAAAGAAGGAGTTAAGGCTTTAGTTGTGTCCACTCTTCTTTCGGCTCCTTTTGCTATCTTAATCTTTACCGGTACGTCTTTGCACAGCTTATTACTAGGAATTGCGCTGTGGGGTGTTGGAATGGGTGCCCAAGAGTCCATTCTTAAAGCAGCTGTTACATCTATGGTTCCCAAGAATTGCCGTGCCACCGGTTATGGAATATTTGAATGTTCCTTTGGTGTGTTTTGGTTTTTAGGCAGCTGGCTTATGGGAGTTTTATACGATATTAATATTTATACCATGATTGCGCTTTCTGTTCTTACTCAATTGGCGGCTATTCCACTGTATTTAAAATCTGACCAAGAAAAACATCTAGCAGAATAAAATTAATATGATACAATATAGCCATGAGGTGATAAATAATGAAAAAAATTAGTGTACTTATAGCAATTTTGTTATTAATGATTTCTACTACTTGTTTTGCTAAAAATTATAAAGCCGTAGGTTCAGCTTATATTGATACTGATGCTATTACTCAATATAAGGGTGCTGAAGGACAAAGCCTGATTACCTTGGTAGGACTTGAACCTGGCAGAATAGTAAATGTTACCATTTTGCAGTTTGATATTACCAACAAGAAATATAGGACAATTTATAACACTGGTTTCAATAGAAAGGGTGGCCATGAACATGAAGCCACCAACACACCCGATGTAGCACCTAATAGAGGTTGGAAGGATATGGGCACTATTCCTCCTAATACCTTAAAGCTCTTAACCTTCTGCCAACAAAATCCTAATTTCATTAGACAAACACCTAGTCTTGGTACCATAGAGAGCATTGAAGATAGTATCAAGAAGTTAACCAATGATATTTATGGCAGTTTTGGCAGGAATCCGGAGAAATTGTATTTACAGGCCCAGGATGTACATCATTACATTGACGATGTGAGAAATGAAAATACTGATAAAATCGCTGATCCGGTTTTGCAACTTCAGTACTTAAGAGTTAAATGCCTGGAAAGAGGGCTGGCCGGTGAAACTTCTGCATATGGTGAAGGCGGGACCTATGCCAGAGATTGCAAAGAGCAGCTTAATAAATTAAGACTTAGTATTATGGATGCCTATAAGGCAGGCTAAGGATTCATTGAGTAAAATTAAGGTAGGACTTCCTAGGAAGTCCTACCTTTTCGATTTTAAATAAGTTGGTAGTCTTTCTAAATAATGTTATAATATATAGTATGTATATTTATGTGTAGAAATTAAACACAACAAGAGTACCTTCTCTGGGGTAATCATTATGAAAAAAATGGAAGTAAATGCTGGGGATAAGAAAGTATTCGTTCTTATATTTATTGTCCTACTTTTGATAACTATCCCCGGTTTACTATGGCTGGAAAAAAGGGACCTGGAAAATGAGCTTGCTAAAGCGCAGGTAAAAAGTGAATGGTCCGTTCAAATGGAATATTCTATTGTAAGTGCCCGCATTTCTTCTTTAGTTGCTGACACTTCTTATTTGCATGATATTTATGCCACTAGACTGGAAGATCCTGCTGAATACGATAAAATTGCTCAAGAGTGGATGGTGTTTTCTAACAAGATGCACGTCTATGATCAAATCCGTTTTCTTGATGCAGATGGCAATGAAAAAATTCGTATTGATCTAAAACCGGATGGAGCAATTAGCGTTCTTGGCAAGGAGTTGCAAAACAAAAAAGACAGGTATTATTTTTATGAGGCAGCAAATCTGCCGGCCGGAGCTTTGCATGTATCTCCCTTGGATTTGAATATAGAACGTGGTCAAATAGAGACACCTTTTAAACCCATGATTCGTTTGGGTATGCCTGTGCACAAGGCCGATGGTACGCTGTTAGGTGTTATCGTCATGAACTATTTGGCTAAAGATTTCTTAAGTGCTTTTAAGGAATATGCTATTACTTCTGAAAATAAGCCAGTCTTACTTAATTCTGCAGGTTATTATTTGGCCTCTCATGACACTGTACAGGAATGGAGCTTCATGTTTAACAAAGGTAAGGAGAGGCGTTTTGATGTATACCATCCGGAGGAATGGGCGGGCGTGCAACAGGGCCAGCTAAGACAGTATACAGATGAGGGCTTGTTTACTGCACTTCCCATTAAGCTAAGGAATATATTATTACGTGATGCAGAAAAGAATCCTACTTTACCTCAAACTGTTTACTGTGATGAGACTTGGTATATTGTGGGAATGTTGCCCAGAGATGAGGAGCATCCCTATCTCTATACAGAAGATATGCGTTATCTGTTCTCATATTTAGTTAGCCAGCCGGCCTTTGTTATTTTGATACTTTTTATCATTTTTGCTGCGTCTATTGCTACCCAAACGGTGCAACGCTATCGTCAGATTCACTATCGTGCTGATTATGATGCCTTGACTAAAGCCTATAGCAGAGAAGGTGGCATGTCTAAGCTTCGTTTCTTAGCTCATGCTGCTAAGGGTATTGATATGACCTTCTCTATTTGCTTTGTGGATGTTAATGGCTTAAAAGAAGTAAATGATAATCTTGGCCACGATTGCGGAGATGAGATGATTATTACCGCAGTAAATACGGTTAATGCTCAAATTCGTCAACACGATTACATTATTCGCATTGGCGGCGATGAATTCTTGATCGTGTTCCCTTATTCTGATGTGGAACAAGCTGAAAACGTATGGCAACGTATCAGGGGCGCTTTGGAAAGAATTAATCAGCAGGAGACAAGGCCATATTACATTAGTCTTAGCCATGGTATAGTAGATAATAAGATGGCAGACCATGTTGATATTGATAAGATAATCAAAATGGCGGATGTTAAGATGTATAAGGAAAAACAAGAAATCAAAAAGAGCTTCTGTAGTGTAAGAGGTAAAGATTTAAATATACAAAAGATTGATGATACTTTTAAATAAAAAATAGACTTCCGAATATTAATCTGCACTTCATATTCGGAAGTCTTTTTTTATTTTCCAGCCAATATTTTTTTAGCCTTTTCCACATCTGCCAAGGCAACTCTGATATAGTAGCCCTTTCTATCAATACGTCCTCTGGGACCAAAGTCACGTATGTCCAGCTTAGAACCACAACCTCCCACCGGACATTCTTTCTCATAATAGCCGGTATTGATTTTAATGCCAGCTGTTTTTAGTTTTTCTTTGGCAGCTTTCCAGTCTTCCCTGCCTTTTTGTTCGTCATAGACTAAAGCGGTATTTTTATCATCCAAGAAATCTAAGATTCCCATATAAAGTCCCCCTTTCTTGGTGTTTCGTAAAATAATTATAACACCTAACGGATAAAGATTACAAATTAGTGTTATAATAATATACATAATAGAGTAACACAAAGGAAAAATATGGCTATTAATGGTAGTCCACAGGATTGTGCCGCAGCCTATGAGCTGGGCAAAAGAATGGGCTTAAAAAAGGAGAAATAATATGAAAAAAATTTTGTTTGTAGTAGGTTCCATGCGTAAAGGTTCTTTTAATCGCCAAATGGCAGGAGAAGTAGAAAAGCTTTTGAAGGACAAGGCCGAGGTTTCCTATTTGGACTACGCTGCGCTTCCTTTTGTTAATCAAGATATGGAATTTCCTGCTCCTGAGTTTGTTACTAAGGTTCGCGAGATTGTGAAAGCTGTAGACGGTATCTGGGTATTTTCCCCAGAATACAACTACAGCTATCCGGGCATTGTTAAAAATTTGTTTGACTGGCTGTCCAGGCCTATGGTAGCCGGCGACTATGGCAGTGCTGCCGCTACAGGCAAAAAGGTTACCGTAAGTAATGTAGCAGGTAAATCCACAGGCTCAGGATCCAGAGCTAAATTAGTGGAACTGTTTGGCAAAATTAGAATGCTGCCCATGGCAGAACCTTTGACAGGTGTGGCTATGCCTCCGGCTGTGTTTGGCGGAGCACCACTGGTATTCACAGCAGAACAAATAGCACAACTTAAAGCACAAGCTGAAGCCTTCTTAAAGTTTCTTGAATAAAGCAAGTTATAGTGGATGATCTGCACTAAATGAGCTGGACCGCCCTCCCTTAGTAAGGGAGGGCTTTTTTTAGAACAAATCCTTTTAAATTATTATTACAAAATAGACAAGCTGTGATAAAATGATTAAAAGGGGTTTTAGGCTTTGCTTAAACGGGGTGAGAGGAATGCTTAAAGATGAGGAAGCTGGGAAAGTAATACTACAAGAACATTTTGCGTTGGCAGCAAAGTCTGCCAAGATAATGTTATGGCAATATAATGTTAAAACTCACCAGGCCATAACCATGGAGGCAGGTCTATCGGCATTTGGAATACCGAATAAGATGGAGAATCTACCTGAGGCACTATTTCCCTATCTTGAAAATAATAGTATAGAGAAAGTAAAAGCTTTTTATACTGCTTTAGATAATGGTGTAACTTCTGCCAATTGTGAAATGTGGATTAAGCAGACCAAGGGACGAGAAGCGATTTGTATACAAAGCTTTGCCGCCAAGCTGACAGAAGAAGGTGTGTATTACTGCTGGTCCAAGGATATTTCTTTGGAGAAAATGGCACAGCAGCAGTATGAGAATGTTATGAATGGTATTTTGCAAGACTCTACCCGATTTATTTCTGTGGTGGTTATTAATCTTTCGGCAAACACGGTAAAAACCATTTATAGCAAGAATAATTATGTCAAAGAATTACAAGACGCTAGCTATGACGAACTTGTTGTTAAGTTTAGCAAGAGTTTCGTGGAACCGGCGGACGGCGAAGAATATGTCAAACATTATAATAGAGATGCCCTTATTGAGGCTTTTACGCAGGGAACTAATCAAGGAGAATTTACTTTTCGTTGTAGGTTAAGTACCGGTGGCATTCATTGGGTTAAGATACGTTATAACATGACGAAGGATCCTTTAACCGGAGATGTCATGGGAGTAAGCTATGCCCGTGATGTGAACAGGGAGATACTTAAGGACCAAGTTTTAAAACGTTTAACGGACTGGGATTTTGAATGTATTGCCGTCATTGATTTGCTTAATAATGATGAATACATTTTTTTAAGCCGCAACGAAGAAGCTCTAAAAGTACTGCCTAATAGGAATATCGGCTATGAAAGCGAAATCAAATACATGGCAGAGCATGTGGTTGTTCCTGAACAAAGGGAAGATTATTTAAATGCTGTTTTATTACCCGGCTTACTAAAGCACTTGGAAAAAGAAGACAAATTTAGTTATAGTGTATCTTTACGTGATGAAAAGGGTAACTTTTATAATAAATTGTTGCACTTTAATTATATGGATGAAGACAGACAAATTATTTTGTTTACCGCCATGGATATGACGGAGTCGTACTTGCAGCACCAGGAAGAATTAAAGACAGTTAAAGCTGCTGTAGAGCATGAAGAAGAGGCTTGGAAGTATCGCAACCTGTTCTTCTCCAACATCAGCCACGATATGAGGACACCGCTTAATGGTATCCTGGGTTTTACGGATTTAGCTCTTCAGGAAACTGATGCTGAAAAGATGAGGCAATATTTAAGCAAGATAAAATTAAGTGGTGGACTTCTCCTAGATCTTATTAACGACACGCTGATGCTTAGCAAACTGGAAAGCGGCAAGCTACAACCAAATTATGAGATCATTGATAATAGGCTAATTAGTGGACGTATTTTAGTGCCCATTAAAGCTATGGCTGATGCCAAAAACATAACACTTGTACAGGATAGAAGCCGTTCACCTCATGTTATGATGAAGGCAGATAGAGTAAACACTCAAAAAATCTTTTTAAATTTGATTGGCAATGCGGTTAAATTTACACCCAAGGGTGGAACCGTTACCATAGTGATGGAACAATTATCTGAACCGCTTTATAATTGTAATTATAGGTTTATTGTGAAAGACACTGGTGTTGGTATTAGCCCTAATTTTTTACCACATATTTATGAACCGTTTGTTCAAGACAGCACCAGAAATGCTCTGACCCAACCACAGTTGCAAGGTACTGGACTGGGTCTGGCAATTGTTAAACAACTGGTGGATTTGTTGCATGGCCATATAGATGTAGAGAGTACCTTAGGTAAAGGCACCACCTTTACTGTTTATTTGCCTATGCCGGTAGTGGGACCTGTACAAGGCGAACCCGAGTGGGTACCTGGGGCTGCGCCTATTACTGCCCCTGCTCCAATAACAAAGGCAAAGGATTTGCAAAACTACAAAATTTTGCTTTGCGAAGACAATAGCCTTAATATGGAGATAGCAACAATTTTGCTGAAAAAGAAAAACTATGAGGTTATTCAGGCTGTTAACGGTCAAGAAGGAGTAAAGAAGTTCCAAGCTTCTGGGCAAGGAGAAATTTCCGCTATCCTTATGGATTTACGGATGCCAATTTTAGATGGCTTTGATGCAGCTAGGACAATTCGTGAGCTAAAAAGGCCCGATGCGCAGAGCGTGCCTATTATTGCTTTAAGTGCGGATGCTTATGAGGAAGATGTGCAAAAGGTCTTGCAAGTGGGAATGAACGCACATCTGGCTAAGCCCTTTAAGCCGCAAGAAATCTATAGCCTTTTGCAAAAGCTTATTACACATTAAGCTCATAAAATATTTTTGTTTGGGAAAAGATAAGATTGTCTTAGGAGCCCTTAAATGAAGCAAACTGACAAAAAAGAAAATACGAAAATAGTACCAAATCTGGAAACCCTTGTTAATAGTTTTCCGGAAGGCTTGATTGTTTATGAGAAGAACGGTACCAATATTTCTATAGTTATGCTTAATCAGTACTTATGTGATTTGGTGGGCATACCACGGGAAGAAATCATGTCTCAAGCTTTTGGCACACTAGTTGCTGAAAATGTTTATCCCGAAGATTTGGATACCGTTAGCAAGGGTATGCAGGATTTGTTTGAAAAAAATGAAAGTTCTTTCTTTTATAGAACCAGATACAAGGGAACGGACAGTTTTGTTTGGCTTCGTGCTGTAGGTAAAGCAACGCCAGGTCCCAATGGTTCTAAGTTTGCCTATGTGGTTTATCATGATGCCACAGCGCAAAAACAAAGAGAAGTAGAATTCAATAGAAGGCTTAAGGAAGTAACCGTTTTAAATCCTAATACCATTGGTATTTTTCATTTAAATTTAACCCAAAATACCATCTTGGACCGGGAATTGCGAATCAACGATGCCTTTGGCATCACGGTAGCCAAGACTGCAGATGAATTTATTGAAGCCTGCCTTGCTGGTATGCATACCAAGGGCGATCAAAGTCGCATGAGAATCATAGGAACCAGGAAAGCCATGCTGGAGGCTTATGCGGAAGGCAGAACCTCTTTTAATGGCAGCTATAGAATTTTGGATAATGTTTCTAACCTTGTTCTGTGGTTTACTACCTATTATACTTTGGCTAAAAACCCTGCTACCGGTGATGTGGAGGCCATGATTGCTACGGTTAACACTAATGATGCTATTCGCGGTCAGGAAATTGTTACTCGTATTACTAACGAGGATTATGATTATATTGCTACTCTTGATTTGGGACAAAAAGCTATTAGCTATTGCGATACCAAGAGTGCAGATAAGGATACTGCGCCTATAGCAGGCATGAATTATGCTGACAGCGTTAAAATCATTACGGCAGGATTGATTAAGGATTCAGATAAAGAACAATCTAGCGAAGAAGTTTTGTCTTTTCAAAATATCGTGGAACAATTAGAACATCAGAATGTTTTTATTTACGCTTTTTCTGTTAAAGATAAGCAAGGGAACATTCGCCGTAAGCAAGTGAAATACAGTTGGATGGATTATCTTCACGATGCTATCATCATTGCCAGGACTGATGTGACTGCCACATTCTTGGAGGGACAGCAACAGTTAACCAAACTGGAAAATGCCTTGCGTGAAGCAGAAAGTGCTAATAGTGCCAAGACTGATTTCATGTCTCGTATCAGTCACGATATTCGTACTTCAATTAGTATTATCAGCAACATGACAGATTTTGCCATGGAAGATATTGATGATAAAGAAAAATTGCGTAATGATTTAGTGAAAATAGCCACTTCCAATAAGTTCTTGCTTAGCCTTATCAATGATGTTTTGGATATTTCCAAGATTGATAGCGGTAAGATTGAATTAAAACCGGAACCATATTTGTTCCAGGAATACATGCTTAACATCCGTAATATCTTGGAACCTTTGTGCACTCAAAAAGGTTTGAAGTATAACATTGAAGACAAGCATACCGTAGATACTGTTATTGTTGATAAGATTCGCTTAAATCAAATTACCATGAATCTTATTTCTAATGCAGTGAAGTATACGCCGCCGGAAGGGACTATTACTATTTCTGCTACTGATAAGTTGCAGGATAATGGTATGGTAGCTATTTGCCTTAAGGTAATTGATAACGGTATTGGCATTAGTCAGGAATTCCAAAAGGTTATGTTTGAACCATTCACCCAGGAATATTCTAAATCCAGACGCAATGGTACACAGGCCGGTTCAGGTCTGGGACTTTCCATTGTAAAACGCTTAGTAGAACTGATGGGTGGCACGATTAGAATCAACAGTACTTTGGGGCAGGGCACCACAGTGGAAATTCATCTTACTTTGCTTAAGGGTAAAATTACGGACAGTCAGGCTTTCGTTCTCAATAGAACTACCACAAAGCCTTGGCAGAAGCCGTTGCATGGTAATATACTCTTGGTAGAGGATAATATAATTAATACGGAAATAGCTGTCCGTATCTTAACTAAATTTGGCCTTACGGTGGATAGGGCTAGCAATGGTGAAGAAGGCTGGAAAAAATTTGCAGCCTCTCAGCCTGGAACCTACCAGGTTATTTTGATGGATATCCAAATGCCGGTTATGTCAGGCTATGATTCGACAGAAAGCATTAGGGCATCACAGCATCCTGAAGCTAAAACCATACCTATTATTGCCATGACTGCTGATGCTTTTGCGGAAGCCTTGGAGAGAACCAGGACAGTAGGCATGAATGATTATGTAACTAAGCCTTTGCATGTACAAGTTTTGTATAATGTTTTAGCAAAGTATTTATGATGCGGGGGGAAGAAAATCATGAGCAATTTGTTTACGATGTTCTTTTAAAGTTCCCAAAGCATAATTAAAATTAGTAAAAGGACACCTCTTCGAGATGTCCTTTTTTGTCGCTTGGAAAACGACCGAATTTTATCTTTAAGGTTTATAATATAGTTAAAGATAAGCAAGGAGGAGATAATATGTTAGGTGCATTAATTGGAGATATAGTGGGCTCACGATTTGAGTGGCACAATCATAGAAACAAAGACTTTAAATTATTCACAGAGTATAATAAATTCACAGATGATACGGTTATGACCCTTGCCATCGGGAAAGCTATTTTAGAGTGTCAGGGAAATTATAGTGATTTAGGCAAGAAGACAATTAATGCCATGCTTTCCTTGGGGCGCAAGTATCCGGATCGTGGTTACGGAGGCAAATTTAGGCACTGGCTGACCAGTGATAATCCTCAGCCTTACAATAGCTTGGGCAATGGAGCAGGTATGCGGGTTAGTCCTTGTGCCTGGGCGGCCCAAAGCGAAGCAGAAGCTAAAGAATTGTCTAAAAAGGTTACGGAAGTAACCCACAATCATCCGGAGGGTATTAAGGGCGCGGAAGCCATAACCATGGCAATTTATTTTGCTTTACATGGCAAGGACAAAGATTTTATTGCTAATTATACTAGGGAGCATTATTATCCGGACCTGAATTTTACTATTGCGGAAATTCGTTCTACCTATAACTTTGATGCAACATGTCCAGGTTCTGTGCCACAAGCCATAGAAGCATTCCTAGAAGGCCTAGATTTTGAGGATACCATTCGTCTTGCCATTTCTTTGGGTGGCGATAGCGATACCATTGCTGCCATGGCAGGTGCTATTGCCCAACCTTATTTTGGCATACCCAAGGACATAGAAGAAAAAGCACTGACTTACTTGGAGGAAGATTTACGAAGAATTGTTAGTGATTGGTTGGCAAAATATCCTGTTTTGACATTTCCTAAAAAATAGTTTCTGCCTTGTTTTGTAACAAAAAAAACAAAATAGAGAAGAAAAATCATACTTTTTTAAAAAGTTGTCATAAAATTAGAAAAATTAGTGCTAAAATTTTAATATATTGGTATAATAAACTTTAATGTTAAACAAATTGGAGGAATTATTATGGGTAAAGCTAATATTGAATGGGGCAAGCTTGGATTTAACTATTCCAAAACCCCGCAACGTTATGTTGCAAACTATAAAGATGGGAAATGGGAACCAGGCTTCCTAACAGATGACAACAAGGTTGTCATTAGCGAATGCGCAGGCATTTTGCAATATTGCCAAGAAATATTTGAAGGCTTAAAAGCATATACTCAAGCTAACGGTGATATTGTAGCATTCCGTCCTGACCTTAACGCAGATCGTATGTTTAACTCTGCTAAGAGAATGGAAATGCCTCCTTATCCGAAAGAGGACTTTGTTGCTGCAGTTGATAAAGTCGTAACAGCTAATGCAGATTATGTACCTCCCTATGGTAGTGGTGCTACCTTGTATCTGCGTCCTTTCATGTTCGCTTCCGGCGAAGTTATTGGTGTTAAACCTGCTGATGAATATCAATTCCGTATTTTTGGCACACCTGTAGGACCTTATTTCAAGGGCGGTGCTAAACCTATTACCTTGTGCGTCAGCGACTTTGACCGTGCTGCTCCCCATGGCACAGGCGGAATTAAGGCCGGCTTGAACTATGCTATGAGCTTACATGCTCATGTTATTGCTCATGCTAATGGCTATGATGAGAACTTGTATCTGGATCCTCAAACCAGAACTTTCGTAGAGGAGACCGGTGGTGCTAATATTTTGTTCGTAACCAAGGACAATGTTTTGGTTACTCCTAAGTCACCGTCCATTCTTCCTTCTATAACCCGTCGTTCTATGGTTTATTTAGCAGAACATTATCTACATATGAAGGTTGAAGAGCGTCCTATCAAACTGGAAGAAGTTAAAGACTTCCAGGAAGCTGGTTTGTGCGGTACTGCTGCAGTTATTTCTCCTGTTGGCAAGATTGTTGACCATGGCAAGGAAATTTGCTTGGGCAGCGGCATGGAGAAGATGGGCCCTGTTACACAAAAATTGTATGATACCTTAACAGGTATTCAACAAGGCAAGATTGAGGGACCTGAAGGCTGGGTAAGAGTTATAAAGAAAGCATAAAAACCAAGGCTGTTGTGCATAAGCACAACAGCCTTTTTGCTTTTCATTGACAAGCCAGTAGCTAATTTCGTATACTTTGAGCAAACGAAAACAACAATGGGAGAAGAATATGAAAATTAAAACGAGAACCTTGGCCCATGTAGCTATACTTGTAACCATAGAAATAGTTCTGTCCCGATTTTTATCTATTTCTACCCCGGTTGTGAAAATCGGTTTTGCTTTTGTGCCTGTGGTGATCTGTGCCATGCTGTACGGACCATTTTGGGCAGGCGTGGTGGGTGGTTTGTCAGACATCATTGGAGCTATTTTATTTCCTATAGGTATGTATTTTCCGGGCTTTACCATTTCTTCAATTTTATCAGGTGTTATTTACGGGTTATTTCTGTACAAAGGACCCTGCTCTTGGCCTAAGCTTTTGGCTATGGTACTTATCAACAGAATTTGTATCGGTTTACTTTTGTCCACTTATTGGTTTACCTTTCTTACCAAGCTGCCGTTTTTAGTTTTGCTGTCTTCCAGAGTTATTCAGGCTATAGTTTTAGTACCTGTGCAACTGATAGTAATCAAATTGTTGGATACGAAATTGAGAAATAGGATAGAAGTATAAAATACTGTGGATTTGGTGTATAATGAATACAAAAATTTACTGTGATTCTACTAAGAAAGTAGGGGAAAAGATGGCTGTATATGATAAAAGAAATATTAGCATGATGATGGATTTGTATGAGATGACCATGGCCAACGGGTATTTTCATGATGTTCATGAGGACAGCAAAGTAACATTTGATGTTTTCTATCGTAATAATCCGGATGCAGGCGGTTTTTCTATTTTCGCCGGGTTAGAACAAATTGTGGAATATATTGAGGACCTACATTTTGGTGAAGAGGATATTGCGTATTTCCGTTCTTTAAATATGTTTCATGAGGATTTCTTGAATTTCTTAAAGGATTATAGATTTAAAGGTGATATTTATGCTTTCCCGGAAGGTACCATTATGTATCCTTCCGAACCTATGCTTACAGTACATGCACCTTTAATTGATGCCCAAATAGTGGAAACGGCTATTTTGAACCAGATTAATCACCAATCCTTGATTGCTACCAAAACCAGAAGAATTGTGTATGCAGCCAATGGCAGAGTGGTTTCTGATTTTGGTGCCAGACGTGCTCATAACGTAGATGCAGCAGTGTATGGAGCTAGAGCAGCCTACATTGGCGGCGCTGCCGGAACAGCTACTGTCTTGGCAGGACAAGCTTTTAATATTCCCGTTAACGGGACTATGGCTCATAGCTGGATTATGTACTTTGAGAACGAATACACAGCGTTTAGACACTATGCTGAGAACTATCCTGACGGTACGGTTTTGTTAATTGATACCTATGACGTCATGCATTCCGGTTTACCCAATGCTATTAAGTGTGCTAAAGAAGTGCTGGAACCGATGGGCAAGAGACTACATGGTGTGCGGCTGGATTCAGGAGACTTGGCTTATCTTTCAAAGAGAGTTAGAACTCAATTAGATGCAGCAGGCCTTAAGGACTGCAAGATCATGGCTTCCAACAGTTTGGACGAAGAAACCATTGCTTCCATTCTGTCTCAAGGTGCGCCCATAGATATCTTTGGAGTTGGCGAAAGATTGATTACTGCCAAGAGCGATTCAGTTTTTGGTGCTGTCTATAAAATTTCTGAAGTTGAGCATAATGGCAAATGTATTCCTAAAATTAAAATTTCGGAAACTCCTGAGAAAATTACTAATCCGGGACGGAAGAAAGTTTATAGAATCTACGATAAGGAAGGCAAAGCCATTGCTGATTTAATCACTAAACATGATGAAACTCTTGATTTATCCAAGCCTTATCGTTATGTAGATCCTGAACAGCCTTGGAAGAATAGGGAATTCAAGAACTGCACAGCCAAAGAATTGCAGCAGCTTGTTGTTAAGGATGGGAAGAGAGTTTCACCGGCTAAATCTCTGCAAGAAATTAGGGATTATGTAACTAAGCAGCTTAAAGAAGAGATATGGCAGGAAGAGCAACGTTTTGCTTATCCTCATAAACACTTTATGGATATGAGCCCTGCTTACTATGAACAAAAGATGGATTTGCTAGATGATAACAAATGGGAAAAATAGGTAAATAAAAAGAAGCTGTTCTCCTTGGAGAACAGCTTCTTTTGCTTAACATTAACTGTTTTTATTAACTACAGGACCGTTAGGGCCATAGCCTGTACGAGGTCCTCTGGGGCCATTACCGTCGGGAGGAGGTCCCATGTGTCTACGTTCAACCATGCCGGCATCAATTCTTTTGCCCAAGTTTTCTAAAGCTTTGGTTTCTTGTTCCTGGGTCATTTTGCCATCAGCAACTGCCTTGTCCATCATGGTCTTATGGGTAGCTAAGCGTTCAGCTTTGTATTGCTCGAAGATACCCAATTTCTTAGCAAGACCTGCACCGGTTAAATTATCCTTGTAAGCTTCCGCATACAAATTTTGGGAGGTTCTGCCAGTCAAATTTGCCAAGGTATCAAAAGGCATCTTGCCATACATAGGGTGTTCACGAAAAGCCATGCCTTCATGGCCCTGTGCTACGGAACCATCCGGATTGAGAACTTGGATTACATCGCCTTGGGGTCCCTTGTCGTTAGGCAATACGCCCATAGGACGAGGTGGCCTCTTACCATCTCTTGCATCATCAAGTCTCTTGTCAAAGTTCTTTAATCTTTCGTTGTATTGTTCTTTAGTGATTTTACCGTTGTCCAATTGCTTCTTCATGTTTTCTTTTACTATAGCTTTTAATTTGGACTTGAATTCTTTGTACTTGCCAATCTTGTTGGCATATTGAGCAGGATTAATTTTATCCTGGCGGCAAGCTTCCTGAATTTCGGAAGCATTCTTGCCGGTTAGCTCAGCAAGAACCTTAAAGCTTTGGCCGGGTCCGCCTTTGTGAATATTTCTCAGGCCGGGCCCGGAACGGCTAATATTTTTATCATGATACTCAACTACATCCTTCTTTTGGATGGTTTGTGCATCAGTACTTTCTGCTGCATAAGCAGTGGTTAAACCAAGAGCAGCAATTACAGAAGCTGCTAGTGCAATTTTCTTCATGTTTTTCATTTGCATCACTCTCCAGACTTAAATATTTGGTCTTGCATTGATTGTATCATAATGATAATTTATGTCAAAAACATGTTTTTTCTGTACAATTTTTGTGCTTTATTTGTCTTGTTATTGTAAATCGGCTGGGGAAGTGTCTCTTTTGGCTTATTGCCACAAAAAAGACATAAAAAAAGGTATAATATTAAATATAAAGAAGCAGGGAGTGAAAACCATGGATAAAATCCTCATTGTTGATGATAATGAACAAATTACTTCTATATTAGCTACTTATGCAGAAAAAGAGAAGCTAAGCCCTTTAGTAGCTTTTGACGGCGAGCAGGCTTTGGAGCTTTTTAAGCAGCACAGCAAGGAAATTCAAATCGTACTCTTAGATGTGATGATGCCCAAGCTGGATGGCTTCAGCGTTTGCAAGGCTATTCGTAAAACATCTATGGTACCTATCATCATGATTACCGCACGTGGCGAGGATTTTGATAAAATCATGGGGCTGGATATTGGCGCTGATGATTATGTAGTAAAACCTTTTTCCGTGAAAGAGGTTATGGCCAGGGTACGGGCAATTTTAAGACGACTTAACCGCTCTGGCGAGGAAAGCAATAACTATAAAGTAGGCAAGCTTACCATTGATATGGATGATTATAAGGTAACATTAGCTGATCATGATTTAGCGCTTACCAAAAAAGAAATTGAACTTTTGTGGACTTTTGCCAAAAACAAAAACAAGGTGTTTTCCAGAGAGAATTTGCTGGATAGTATTTGGGGCTACGAGTACTGCGGCGATAGCAGAACCGTAGATTCTCATATTAAAAGATTAAGAGCCAAATTAGACGAATATCCTCATCCTGACTGGGATATTAAAACAATTTGGGGCGTAGGATATCGTTTTGAGGAGACCAAGAATGAGAAATAAGATTGCTGTTAAATTGTTTTTAGCCATAGCAGTTGCCTTGCTGACCTTTTCTTTACTGGTGGTCAGCAGTTTTGGCTATCTATTTAACAAGCATGTCATCATGACCAGACAAAAAGATATGGAGGAAAGGGCAGAACGTATTGCTCAAGCTCTGGGTGATAGTAGGGATCAATGGCTTTTGTTCCAAAAGCATCGTGCCGAAGAAGCTGAAAAAGGCGAGCAAAGGGGACTGGAAAGCAATAAGTATCAGGGACCCAATGTACCGCCCATGCAAGGGCCTCGCGCTATTGGTTTTAATGCGGTGCTCAGATTTTTGGGTAGTAGTGCCGCGGAAGATGTGTGGATTATTGATGAGCATCATTATTTGGAAATAACCGGTAAGGATAGAACCAGTAAACCACCTTCTTTTTTAGCGAAAGAATTACCTCCGGAAGCAGAAAAAGTTGTAAAACAGGTGCTACAGGGTGAAAATACAACTACCCATGGTTTCAGCGAAATGCTGAAGGTGCCTACGTTAACTGTTGGCGTACCGGTTAGGGATAAAGACGAAAAAATTATTGGTGCTGTGCTTATTCATGCGCCTGTTTCCGGTATGGATGTAGCTGTACATGAAACAAATCGCATCCTGCTCATGTGCGGTGGCATTGCCTTGTTAGTAGCCTTTCTTCTTGCGGTAGGTTTTGCTTTGCGACTTACCAAACCGTTGAAAAAGATGCAGCAAACTGCTGAAATAATGGCTGACGGTGATTATAATGTAAGATGCAACATCAGACAGCATGACGAGGTTGGAGAATTAGGAACTGCGCTAGATTCTTTAGGAGAAAAGCTACTGATAGCAAGTAAGGAAAGTGCCAAGCTGGACAAACTGCGCAAAGATTTTATTGCCAATATTTCTCATGAACTGAGAACACCGGTAACAGTTATTCGAGGTTCTTTGGAAGCGTTGATTGATAAGGTCATAACCACGCCGGAAAAAATAGATGAATATTATCAGCAAATGTTATCTGAGACTTTGTTCCTGCAACGTTTGATTAATGATTTGCTGGATTTGTCCAGATTGCAGAATACTGATTTTAAAATTGAAATGGCGCGGATTAATTTGTGCGAGGTATTAGGGGATGTAGTGCATAGCGGTTTGCGCCTGGGCAGAGATAAAAATATAAATGTGGTTTTACAAGAAGACAAACACTGCTATACTTTAGAGGGAGATTATGGTCGATTAAGACAAATGCTGATGGTTTTTGTAGACAACGGCATTAAATTTTCTCCGGAAAATAGCACAGTGGAAATTGAACTCAAGGACAGGTTGTTAACTGTTACTGACCATGGTACGGGAGTAGAAGCAGAGGCTTTACCGCATATTTTTGACAGGTTCTATAAAGTAAGAAACGAGCGCAATAAAACCGGTACAGGCTTAGGCCTTGCCATTGCCAGGGAAATCGCCCAAAGACATGGCATGAAGGTTCATATGGAAAGCAGGCCTAATATAGAAACTAAGGTGGTCATAGATTTACCACCGGCAGAAGAACAAACAGAGAAGGTGTAACATGAGTAGTGAGTGGGAGAATAAATACGGGGTTATTTCCGGAGGCACGTCCGGTATAGGTCTTGCTACAGCTAAAATGCTGCTCAGTCAAGGCGCCAAGGTTCTTCTGATTGGAAGGACGGATAAAAGCGGCGATTTAGCTTTAGCGGAATTAAAAGAATATGCCGGGCGGGTAAAATTTCTGCGTGTTGATCTGGGGCTGGTTTCACAATGCGAGGCATTGGGTCGGAATTTGGCAAAGCAAGGTGAAAAGTTAGATTTTTTGGTTAATAGTGCCGGGTGTTATGACGAAAAACCTTTGGCGTCTATTACTGAAGAAGATTATAACTTCATGCTTTCTAACAACCTGCAAGCTACTATATTTTTAACTAAGGCCTTGTTGCCATTGTTTAAGAAAAATGGGGCTATTGTTAATGTGGCCAGTGATGCAGGCATTAAAGGAAATTATGGCTGCCCGTTATATAGCGCAGCTAAAGGCGGCATCGTGGCTTTTTCCAGGTCTTTGGCACTGGATTTGGCACCTGACATCAGAGTAAATTGTGTGTGTCCCGGAGACGTAGATACGCCACTTGTGGATAAACAAATTGCCAAAGGCCATTATACTAAGGAAGAGATGGCTCAGGTTTACCCCTTGGGTCGCATTGGCAAGCCGGAGGAAATAGCTTATGTTATTTGTGCTCTTGCCTCTTCCCACAATGGTTTTATGACCGGAGCAGTCATTCCGGTAGATGGAGGCTTGACAGCCAAAGGCTGAAGTTGAAAACTGTAAATATGTTAACAAAAAAAAATCTATGCTAATGGGTGAATTTTTGCTATAATAGTGTTACCAATTTTAGAGGATTTAAGGGGGTTTTTGTATGAAAAAGTTAGTCGCTGGTGTAGTTGTTTTGGGCGTATTATTTACTTCTACGGCATTTGCTTCTCCTTTGGCTAAGCTAGAAGCTGGCAAGGGTAAAATAGATGCATCTGTTAGTATTTCTCCCAGAATGAAGGCTCAAGGCGTAGACCTAGACGGTAAAACCAGGTATCGTTTTGGTGCTACTTATGGTATCGGTGATAGAATCGGTTTGGATTATTTGTATGCAGCTAATGCCGGCGACAAATATGATTCTTCCGTAAAATCTCATCAAATCAACTTGATGTATGAAATCAATCCTTACGTAACTGCTTTTGGCGGCTTCGTTCTGAATAAGCTAAAGATGAATGGCTATGGCGATGATAATACCAATGGCTATCAATTAGGCTTACAAGGCAGGTATGGCATTGCTGATAAAACCACCGCATGGGCTAAGTTTGGTTATGGTAACACCATTACTCAATACGAGCTTGGTGTTGGCTATGAGCTGGCTAAGAACTGGGAAGCCAATGTGTTCTACAATGATACTAAGTATAAAGACTTTAGTCATGATATGGCAGTTAATACTCATTCTATTAATATTGGTGCAACCTATAAGTTCTAGATAGATCGTTTATAGGCGGTGCATACTGCGTCATAATTTCAAAAGAGAGTTGTGGACATACGAGTGTTGTATAGTCCCCAACTCTCTTTTTTATTATTCCTCGTCTGCACCCTTTCTTTGGGCTCTTTACGAATGGCTTTTTTTAGCTATTTTTAGGGAGTTCTTGAATACTCCATAATTCTGCCTTTTTTACTGCTTTTGTGCTATAATGTAGTATATTTCAATCAAATTAGTTCTTTAGTAAAAAAACAGGAGTGGTTGTTGTGCGTATAGTAGTAATTGGAGCCGGCAAGTTAGGCTATAGTGTAGCCCAACTTTTGGCCCAAGAGCAATATGATGTGGTGGTAATTGAAAAAGATGAGGCAAGAAGGGAAATTGTCAAAAATAGTCTGGATGTATTGACTATTGCTGCCAATGGGGCCAGCCCTATCATCATGAAGGATTATCGGGTAAAGGGTGCTGATGTTGTCGTAGCTACTACTGACAGTGACGAAGTAAATATGGTAGCATGTCTTTTGGCCAAGGCTAATGGGGTAAAGTATACAGTAGCCAGAATCAGAGATACTGATTATGCCAAGAGTACTGTTTTCATGCATAAAAATATGGGTGTAGACCTTTTCATTAATCCTGAACAGGTAACAGCCGTAGAAATAAATCGTATTCTAATGACTCCTTCTGCTATGGAAGTTGAAGACTTTGCAGAAGGTAAGGTTAGCTTGTTTGAAACAAGAATGCATGCCGGATCAGTTTTTTTAGGCAAGACCTTATTGGATTTGGTTATCCCACCTCAAATTTTGGTGGCTGCGATTTTTCGTAACCATGAAATGATTATTCCCCATGGCGATGACATTATTCAAGAAAACGATGATGTTTATTTTGTAGGACAAAGAGAAGCTTTGCAAAAATTCACTAAACAATTTGCTTCTACCAAGAACAAAATAAGCAGAGTCATGATTATTGGTGCCGGTCGTACCGGTCGTTTCCTGGCTCCCTTGCTGGAGCGTCAGGGCCTTTTTGTTAAGATTATTGATAAGAACGAAGAGCGTTGCCGTTTAGTGGCTGAAAAGTTAGAAAAAGGCATTGCTCTGTGCGGTGATGGTACGGATATTGATTTGCTGACAGAAGAAGGTATTTCTGAAGCAGATGTAGTTATTTGTATTACCGAAGATGATAAGCTGAATTTAATGCTGGCCTTAATGGCTAAGCATATGGGCGCCGGCAAAACCATTGTACGTGTGGCCAGAAATGAATACGGTAATTTGATGGAGAAGGTGGGCGTGGATGTTGTACTGTCTTCCAGGCTCTTGGCTTCCGGTGAAATTTTGCGCTTTATTCATAGTGGTGGTGTAGTTTCTGTATCTCTCCTGGCAGATGCCAAGGTACAGGCTATGGAGATAATTGTAGCAAAGGATAGCTACATTGCAGGCAAATCCTTGAAAGATGCCACTTTGCCCAAAGAATGTTTGTTGTGCGCAGTGGTTCACGAAGGCGAAGCTTCAGTGCCAAGTGGTGCTACGATTATTTATCCCGGCGATCGAGTGGTAATTTTCTTACAAACAGAAGCAACACAGAAAGTATTGCCGCTTTTTGAAGGCAGGTAGGAGCATGGAAAAACGGCTGATCCTGTTTTTAGGAGGAAAAGTACTTTTGGCTTTTGCAGCATGCATGGCCATTCCTCTGTTTATGACTATATATATTGATAAGAATCGGCTTGCTGAATTTGGCATTCCGATTCTTATTGCACTTGTTTGGGGGCTTTGGCTGAGCAGGGGCAAAAATCCTTATAGAGGACGGTTAACCATGCGTGAGGGTACCGCCCTTATTGGTGTGGGATTTTCTGTTATTTGTCTTTTAGGTACATTGCCTTATTATTTGGCAGGATTTCCTTTCATAGATTCTTTATTTGAAAGTGTTTCAGGTTTTACTACTACAGGTGCCAGTGCGCTGGGCTATCTTTTCCTGGTTCCTGAGGAACTGCTTTTGTGGCGCAGCTTATCACAGTGGTTGGGCGGCTTGGGAGTAGTACTGATTTTCTTAACCTTAATTCCTCAGGTTGGTCAGCATGCTACAAGATTGTTTACCGGTGAGCTTCATGGTGAATCAGCAGAACGTATCATGCCTCGTATTGTGGAAACAATTCATACTATTGTTGGTTTTTATTTTGCAGCTACGGCAGGCATTGCTACTTGCTTGTTTTTAGCAGGCATGCCTGCTTTTGAAGCCGTAAACTATGCCATGTGTATTATCTCTACAGGCGGTTTTACCATGAGCAATAGCGGTATAGGAGGCTATCACAGTCCCTTAATTAATACCATGGTGTTTATTTTCATGTTCATGTCCGGTAGCAATTATCTTTTGTGCTATAAGGCGTACCGCGAAGGTCCTAAGGTGTTATGGCGTGATAGTGAATATAAGAGCTATGTGGTCATGGTTTTAATTTTTGGTTTTTTGGTTTCTTTTAATCTTTGGTGGAACAATGTTTATTACAGCTGGCGCAATATTCTGCATGCTTTTTTTCAGGTGGCAGCTTTTGCATCAACCACCGGTATGGCAGTGGATTACTACAATGCCTGGCCTGAGTTCAGCAAATATTGCTTATTGCTTTTAATGTTTGTTGGCGGGTGTAGTGGTTCTACTGCAGGAGGTATTAAGGTTTCTCGTATTACCATTCTTTTAAAAGATACCTGGGAGGAATTAAAGCGTACCATTCATCCTAAAATGATTTCGTCCATTAAGATGTCAGGTGTTAGTGTGCCAACGCCTATGATAGATAGCATTAGTCGTTTCTTCTTTACTTATATCGTACTGTTTTTTGTTTCATCTTGTCTTTTTGCTTTGTTTACGGACTTTTCACTTTTTGCTTCCATTGGTGCAGCAGCTTCTTGCTTAGCCAGTGTGGGCGCTGCTTTTGAACAATTTGCAGATGTAGGGGTTTATAAATCCTTAAGCACTTCTACCAAGTGTGTGGCACTTATAACTATGATTTTGGGTAGGTTGGAAATATATAGTATCTTTGTTTTGTTCTTCTCCGGTTTCTGGGATCAAGAAGCAGGAAAGTTTAAGTACAAATAGGAGTTAAAATGAATTACAAGTTAGTAGCCTTCTTATTAGGAAAATTATGCATGACTTTGGCAGGGGCTCTTTGTATCCCTTTGCTCTTAAGCTTTGCTTATGGCGAAAGTTGTTGGTGGGCTTTTGTCTTGTCCATCGTGCTTTCCATGGTTATCGGCAAGGGCTTGGATATTTATGGCGAAGCTGATGCTAAAGATACCATGACATTTCGAGAGGGTGTTGCTGTAACAGCCGGCACCTGGGTGCTTTTAACCTGGCTGGGAGGACAACCCTTCTACTTTGCCGGGGTTTTGGATCAAGTTTCTTCTTTTTTTGAGAGTATTTCCGGTTTTACAACTACCGGTTCCACGACAATAGCTTCTTTGGCCTCTTGTCCCAAAAGCATTTTGTTTTGGCGAGCCTTTACGCACTGGATGGGTGGTATTGGTATTGTTGTTTGGTTTATTGCTCTCTTACCGAATTTAAGCGGCAGCATTGTCCATGCCTATAATGCTGAAGTAACCGGTGCTGTAGATGATAGAGTGTTACCCAGAATTAGGGAAACAACCATTGCACTAGTAAGAATTTATATAGTGTTTACCGTGGTGGAAACGGCGCTACTTATGTTTGCCGGCATGAATCTTTTTGATGCCTCAACGCATTCCTTCTCTACTATCGGTACAGGAGGATTTAGTAATTACGATGATTCTGTTGTACATTTTCATAGTGTGCCCATCGAAGGTATTATCACCTTGTTTATGTTAATCTCAGGTGGTAACTTTGCTCTTTATTATGCCGTGTGGCGCAAGGGCCTTGGTGAGCTGTGGAAGGATACGGAATTTAAGACTTTCTGGGCCATCGTAGCTGTTACCACTGCTCTTATTACACTTAATTTGTTTTTCAAGTCCGATATCTCCATGTGGGAATCCTTCCGCTACTCTATGTTTACGGTAGCTTCCATTATCAGTACCACCGGCTTTGCTAATTCTGATTTTGATCTGTGGCCAACGTTTAGCAAACTGATTCTCATAATGTTAATGTTTGTAGGCTCCTGTGCAGGCTCCACTGCCGGTGGCATTAAAGTTTCTCGTATCTGTGTTTTGTGGAGAACTTCTGTAGCGGAAATAAAGCATGTATTACATCCTAATGTAGTAGCTAATGGAGATGGTACAATAAAGTGGACACCAAGATAAAGTGAAACTGTGGAGATGGTACAATAAAGTGGACACCAAGATAAAGTGAAACTGTGAAAGGGTGTGCTTTTTGTGCCAAGAAGAAATTACGATAGACAATTTAAAATGGCAGCTGTAAAACTAGTGCTAAATGAGGATGTTTCTGTGTCTGAAGCAGCAAAAGAACTTTGCATTCATTACAACACCCTCTACCAATGGATTAATGAATATGACAAATACGGAGAGAGTGCGTTCCCGGGGAATGGGTGCGCACTCTATTCTCTTGAGTATGAGAACAAAAAACTACTTAAGGAAAACGAGGAGTTAAGGAAACAACTTGATGCCTTAAAAAAATTCCAGGCCTTCTTGAAGAAAAAGAAAATATAAGATTCAGGTATATAAAGGAGCACCTTAATACTTTGAATATCAAGAAGGCGTGCAAATTGCTCCATGTGTCAAGATCCGGATACTATAAGTATCTTCATTGGACACCGCCCAGAAGACTTATTGAAAATGAAGTATACAAAGATAAGATTAAAGCAATATTCGAAGCCAATCACGGACGATATGGAACTATTCGTATACAAAAATCTCTTGAGCAAGAAGGCATAAGAGTTAATCGAAAAAGAATAGGGCGACTTTTGCATGAAATGGGATTGATAGCAAAAGGAGCTAGGTATAGATATAAGCATTACAACAAAAAAACAGATAACAATGATATTCCAAATCTTCTGAACCAAGTATTCAAGTCTTCCTCAAAGAACAAAATTTGGGTAGGTGATATTACTTATATTCCAACACAAAGTAAAACTTTGTATCTGGCCGTATTCATAGATATCTACTCCAGAAAAGTTGTCGGCTGGGCAATGAGTACAAGAATGAAAAGCAGCTTGGTTGTGGATGCATTTTTGCAAGGGATTGGCAAAGAGCATCCTGCAGAAGGATTGGTTGTGCATACCGACCATGGCTCACAGTTCACTGGTGATCTATTTACGCGTGTATTGAAAGCACATGGGGCTGTACACAGTGAAAGTCGCAAGGGCAACCCCTATGATAATGCTCTCATGGAATCTTTCTATCGCACTATAAAAAGGGAGCTTATTCAAGATTCTGTTTTCCAGAATCCTGAACAAGCTCGGTCAGAAATATTCAAGTATATTGAAATCTATTATAACATCAAAAGAATGCATTCCGCATTGGGTTACATTTCGCCAGTCCAATACGAAATAAAAAATTCATAAAATTTGTTAAACTTTGTGTCCACTTTTTATTGACAGTTCCAGAATAGCTGCTTAAAAACTGTCCAACATTTTGGGTGCATATCAAGGTCCTTTAAGGATTTTTTATTAAGCAATTTTGCAAAAATGGTAAGTATGATATAATTAACTAGCATTATATAACTTCGGTTAGAAGGTGCCAAATGGATATTTTTTCTCAAGATGCATTGCTTAGAAATGTACCTGTCGGTTTGGCAGTTTTAAAATTTGATAGCGAGGGTTATAAGCCCATTTATGTAAGCGATGTTGTTACTCGACGTTTTGGCATGACAGCCCAGCAGCTGGCTGATATGTTGAATAATAACATAGCTGGTTTTGTGCACCCTGATAATGCAGATATAGTAAAATTAATGTTCTACAAAGCCGGCATAACAGGTGGATATTTTGGCGAAATAGTTCGTTTGCGCCTTAAAGAAGGAACTTATACCTGGACCGATTTAAGAATTAGAACGATGAATGGTACGGCAGGAGAAAAAGCGGTATATGTGGGCTTCGTTAACATGGAGCAGCAGATAGCGAAAGAAACCAGGATGGAGCACTTTTATGAAAGGCTCTTAAACGCTATGGATGCCAATGCTGAAGGCGGTGTCGTTGTTTTCGGCACTAAAAATAACAGGGAACCGTTTTTGTCTTATGTTAGTGCCGGTATACCTCGGATGTTTTGTGGAACCGAAGAAGAAATCTTCTCTCGTTTTGGAAATAATGTTTATGAAGCGATTCATCCTGCCGACAGAGATAATGTTGTGAGGATAATCGAGGAAAATCTCAGGGCAATAGGCAAGTTTGATTTTACTTGCCGTGTGCTTAATATACATAATGAATACATCCTTGTACATGTAACCGGTGCAGTAGAAGCTTTGGAAAGCCAACGCAATATTTATGCTGCCTGCACTAAGGTTTCCGAAGACAGAGAAAGACAACATCTGCTGCAACATGTGCTGGATATGTTTGTGCGGCAGCAATATCAAAGTATTTGTTTGCTGGATGGAGAGACAAAGACCATAGAAGTATTGAGCTATGGCAAGAATGGCGAAAAAATTTTTCCGGAGAGAATTGCTGATTATACCCAAACCTTGCACAATGTAGTGGCTAAGTACGGGGTGGAGCAAGACAAGAAAGAAATTCTGGAAAATCTGGCTTTGCCCAATATTTTAAAGAAGCTGGCAACCCAGAACGAGATGGAATATTATACTCGCATGGCAGCTTATGGACAAATACTATATAAGAAAGTTTGGATTAGCTGGCTGGATAAAACCAAGAAGCACATTGCTTTTGCCATTGCCGACTATACAGAGAGCCATGTTAAAGAACTATCCCAGCAACAAACTTTGTTGGAAGCGCTTAAGGCTTCTGAACAAGCAAATATAGCTAAAAGTATTTTCTTATCGCGGATGAGTCACGATATCAGAACACCGCTAAACGCTATTATTGGCTTTACGGAAATTGCCTTAGCAGAAGAAAAGCTAACAGGTAAAATGCAGGATTATCTGCAAAAGATTGATACATCTTCTCATTTTTTGTTAGCCCTTATTAATGATGTATTAGATATGTCCCGTATTGAAAGTGGTAAATATATTCTGCATGAAGAAACGTTTGCTATGCAGGACCTTATTAATAATGTGAGTACTATTATTACTGACCAAGCGGCGACGAAGGGACAACACTATACTTGTGACTTGTCACCTGAGGTTTTGAAAAATTACAAGGGTGATGTTTTAAAGCTTCAACAAGTTTTGGTAAATGTTTTAGGCAATGCTGTAAAATTTACCAAATCCGGTGGTCATATAAAATTAATTGTGAAGGAAAAAGCTTCTTACAACAATTTCCGTATTGTAACCTTCCTTGTGCAAGATGATGGCATAGGTATGTCTAAAGAGTTTTTACCGCATGCTTTTGATTCTTTCCGCAGAGAAGCCGGTGAAGAGAACAAGAGTACAGGTACAGGCTTAGGCCTGGCTATTTGTAAGAATATAGTTTCTTTGATGCACGGTAATATTACCGTACAATCCGAAAAAGGCAAGGGCTCTGAGTTTAGCATAGAAGTGCAGTTGGAGCTTCCTGAGCAGGAAGAGACAATCGATAAGCCTAAAATTTGCATCTCTGATATGTATGTTCAAAATTACAATTTTGGTGGTAAACATATCCTGCTGGCAGAAGATCAACCTCTGAACCAAGAAATAGCTAAGCATCTATTGGAAAAAGTAGGACTGATAGTAGATGTGGCAGACAATGGCAAAATTGCTTGCGACAAGTTTGCTGCTTCTGCTGAAAACTATTATTCTGCAGTAATCTTAGATATCAGAATGCCGGTAATGGATGGACTGGAAGCAGCCCGGACTATTAGAGAAATGCAACGTTCTGATGTTAAAGATATGCCACTAATAGCAATGAGCGCCGATGCCTTTGAAGAAGATATTAGTAAATCTCTCTCCAATGGTATCAACGCTCACTTGATTAAGCCTATTAATACAGCACGACTCTATGCAACTTTGGCGGAATTCATTCCGTTATAACTGTTTAAAATAAGGAGTATTACATTTACTGTTCCACAAGCTAAGCAGCTCCTCATCCATTCTGCCAATCAGCAGTTGGAAACCGGCGGCATCTTGAACGGTTAAAAGTTCACCGATTTTGTTAGCAACAATTTCGATGTTCTTTTCCTTAAGAATAGCCGCACATCTGCGATACAGAATGCACAATTCCATAAGTGTGGTAGCACCGCTACCGTTTAAGAGCAGCAGAATCTTTTCGCTGCTCTTTATTTTTAAGTCATGCAACAAAGCTGGAAGCACAATATCGATGGTTTGATCAGCTGTTAAAAGCTTTTGCCGGCCGCCACCTTCTTCACCATGTTGTCCCATGCCAATTTCCATTTCGTCAGGACCTAGGTTAGCCAATAATTCACCGGTGACAGGGTGGACAGCACCCTTTAAACCAACTGCCAGAGTAGCAATCTGATCAGCCATACGCTGTGCAAGGGCAGTTACTTCTTCCAAATTTTTGCCTGTAGCTGCGGCAGCACCTGCTATTTTATAGACGGGAATGCAACCAACCAGGCCACGGCGATTACTAGCCATGGTACGGGGAGCTGCAGAAATATCATCTTGCACAACCACCATATTAATTTTCATGCCTTGTTTACGACATTCAGCCAAAACTTGTTTGCCGGTTAACATATCGCCGACATGATTGAGTACAATCAGCAATACACCTTTGCCTCTATCAGCCAATTTTACGCCAGCTAAGGTCGTTGCAACACCGGGAGCAGTAAAAATCTCTCCTCCTATGAAAACATCTAGCATACCTTCACCGACAAAGCCGGTGGCGCAAGGCTCATGGCCTGTACCGCCGATACTCACCACCGTTACCCGCTGAGCTTTCTCCAAATTGTTGTTTACCACGATACGCCCAGGCTTTAAATGAACATAATCTTTATGGGCAAGTGCGTAGCCTTCCAACAATTCATCAACAATTTTAGTGGGTTCATTGATAAATTTTTTCATCATGGTATCACTTCCTTGTTAAACAAGAAGAATCTCATCTACATAGAATTTTATCATAAAAGTTAAATCATGTCATTATGAAAGAACATAAATAAAACGACTCCTAAATTAGGAGCCGCCAGTGTTTTTGGAGCGGAAGACGAGATTCGAACTCGCGACACCCTGCTTGGGAAGCAGGTGCTCTACCCCTGAGCTACATCCGCATTTTTAATACAGTGTTATAATAACATAAACATCTTTTATTGGCAATTCATTGCTTTTTTCTTTACTTAGCACTAAACTAAGAAAGAGAATTGAGGGAACAAAGATGAAAATATTTGGCTTACAAAAATTAACATTGTTGGATTATCCGGAAAAAGTTGCTTGTACGGTTTTTACCGGTGGCTGTAATTTCCGCTGTCCGTTTTGTCATAATGCTTCCTTGGTAATTCATATTGATCCTCATGCCGTTATGGAGGAAGAAGAGTTTTTTAAATTTTTGGCTAAACGCCAGGGAATTTTGGATGGGGTATGCGTGTCCGGAGGAGAACCTTTATTGCAGGAAGATATAGAACAATTTATTGATCATATCAAGATGTTGGGGTTCTTGGTAAAGCTAGACACTAATGGTAGCTTTCCAGAAGTATTGGAGAGACTGGTTAAAGGTAAAAAAGTAGATTATGTAGCTATGGATATTAAAAATTCTAAGGCGCATTATGGTCTTACTGCAGGTGATGTTAATGTACCTTTGGATAAGGTGGAAAAAAGTGCTGCTTTCTTGATGGAAGGACATGTTCCCTACGAATTCCGTACTACTGTAGTGAAGGAGCTGCACACCAAAGAGGACTTTCAAGCCATTAGCAAGTGGCTGAGCAAGGACTCTCCGTATTACTTACAACGGTTTGTGGACTCCGGGGATTTAATTGAAGAACGATTCTCCGCTTACAGCAAGGAAGAAATGGAAGAATTCGCCCAAATTTTACGCCAAACGATGTCCAAAGTCGAATTAAGAGGAGTTTCTTAAATAGCCATAACTATATATAGTGTGTACAGCTAAACTTTCTGTCAAGATATTGTGTATTTCCCCTTGACAGAAAGCTATTTTGTTATATAATGAATAGTACACGACAAATAAAACGGAATAGAAACGGGGGAAAAAATTAAATGTATAAAGTAATGAAGAGAGATGGTCAGGTTGTTGATTTTAATATATCTAAGATCAGCAATGCTATCCAGAAAGCCTTCAATTCAGTAAATAGACAATACAATATGGACATCATCGAGCTCTTGGCCTTGAAAGTTACTGCGGACTACGAAAAGAAGATTAAAAACGGGGTCGTAACCGTAGAAGATATCCAAGATAGCGTTGAAACTGTTCTTATTAACGCCGATTATGCTGATGTAGCAAAGAGCTACATCTTATATAGAAAGCAAAGAGAAAAGATTCGTAACATGAAGTCCACTATTTTGGACTACAAAGATGTAGTTAACAGCTATGTTAAGGTTACGGATTGGCGTGTTAAGGAAAATTCTACCGTTACCTATTCTGTAGGCGGTTTAATCCTTAGCAACTCCGGTGCTATCACTGCTAACTACTGGTTAAGCGAAATTTACGATCAGGAAATTGCCAATGCTCATAGAAATGCTGACATGCATATTCATGATTTGTCCATGTTGACAGGTTATTGTGCAGGCTGGTCTTTGAAGCAACTTATTCAAGAAGGTTTAGGCGGCGTACCGGGCAAGATTACTTCTGCTCCTGCTAAGCACTTGGTTTCCTTATGCAACCAAATGGTTAACTTCTTAGGTATTATGCAGAACGAATGGGCAGGCGCTCAAGCTTTTTCTTCCTTTGATACTTACCTGGCTCCTTTCGTTAAGGTTGATAACCTTTCCTATAACGAAGTAAAGAAATGCATTGAAGCCTTTATTTTCGGTGTTAATACACCTTCCCGCTGGGGTACTCAGGCTCCTTTCTCCAATATTACTTTGGACTGGACCGTTCCTCACGATTTAGCAGAGATGAACTGCATCGTAGGCGGCAAGGAAATGGACTTCAAATATAAGGATTGCAAGAAAGAAATGGATATGGTTAACAAGGCTTTCATTGAAACCATGTTAGAAGGCGATGCTAACGGCCGCGGCTTCCAATATCCTATTCCTACTTATTCTATTACCAAAGATTTTGACTGGTCTGAGACCGAGAACAATAAGCTGTTATTTGAAATGACTTCCAAATATGGCACTCCTTATTTCTCCAACTATATCAACAGCGATATGGAGCCTAGCGATGTACGTAGCATGTGCTGCCGTTTGCGTCTGGACTTAAGAGAATTAAGAAAGAAATCAGGCGGTTTCTTTGGTAGTGGTGAAAGCACCGGTAGCGTAGGTGTTGTTACCATTAACATGCCGAGAATAGCTTACTTAGCTAAAACTAAGGAAGAATTCTACACTCGCTTGGACAGAATGATGGATATTGCAGCTCGCAGCTTGAAGACTAAGAGAACTGTTATTTCTAAGCTTTTGCAAGCAGGTCTTTATCCTTATACCAAACGTTACTTAGCGTCCTTCGATAACCACTTCTCCACTATTGGACTGGTTGGCATGAACGAAGCTTGCCTTAACGCTAAATGGTTAGGCAAGGATTTGACTAATGTTGAGTCTCAGGAATTTGCCAAAGATGTATTGAATCATATGAGAGAACGTCTATCCGACTATCAAGAAGAGTACGGCGATCTCTACAACCTGGAAGCAACTCCTGCTGAGTCTACTGCTTATCGTTTGGCTAAACATGATGTGGAGCAATATCCTGACATCATTACGGCTACTGAACATGGCAACACTCCGTACTATACCAACAGCTCTCATTTACCTGTAGGTTACACCGAAGATATCTTTGCAGCATTGGATATTCAAGATGAACTGCAAACCTTATATACTTCCGGTACCGTCTTCCATGCTTTCTTAGGTGAGAAGTTACCTACCTGGCAAGCAGCTGCAGCTTTGGTAAAGAAGATTGCCAGCAACTACAAGCTTCCTTATTACACCTTGTCTCCTACTTATTCCGTTTGCAAGAATCATGGTTATTTGACCGGCGAAGTTTATGAATGCCCTCATTGCCATGAAAAGACTGAGGTATATAGCAGAATTACCGGATATTATCGTCCTGTACAGAACTGGAATGATGGTAAAGCTCAAGAATTCAAAGAGAGAAAGCTTTATGATATCAACAATTCTGTTTGCAGTCACACTGGCCCTGTTGTTGCTCACAAGGCACAAGAAATTGATGCTGATAGCATGAGGAATGAAACCTTGCTTTTCACTACTGCAACTTGTCCTAACTGTAAGATGGCTGAGAAGTTCTTGGACAATGCTCATATTAACTACAAAGTGGTAAATGCTGAGGAAAATAGCGGGTTGGTTAGCCAATTCGAAATTCACAGCGCACCTACCCTGGTAGTTGTAGAAGACAATAAAGTTCAGCAATATGTGAATGCTTCCAACATCAGAAAGTTTGCTGAAAGTAGATAAAAATCCAATATCTAGGCAAAAAAGACAGACCACCACAATATATTGTGGTGGTCTTTTTTAATGAAACTATTAAAAGCTCTTGTTTTCTCTCGTATGCTAATCAATACGCGTTATTTTGGCCATTTTAGTGAAAATTTAAGATTTCCTCAAAAGTCCTCAAAACTCCTCAATTTTCCTCAATTTTCCTATTGCACTTTCTGAGAAACAGTGTATAATGAACTACAGTAAAAATAAAAATAACTTCGGAACACCGATAGACCTAAACCGAGGAGGATAAATAAGGATGAACAAACAAAGTTTTTTTCAACTGTCACAAGAAGCAGTGATGCGACTTGCAGAAAACTTCGAAACACCATTGTTGGTTCTGTCCATAGAACAAATTGAAAAAAATTATTTGTTCTTAAAGAAACATTTGCCTGGTGTAAAGATTCATTATGCTATGAAGGCAAATCCTGATTTGCGCATTCTGGAGAGACTGAGCGAATTAGATTCTTGCTTTGATGTAGCAAGTGATGGAGAAATTCGTACCTTAAGTGAATTGGGTATTGATGGCAGCAGATTGATTTATGCCAATCCCATTAAGACCGCAGCAGGTCTCAAGGCTTGCGGTGATGCCGGTGTGAGCCGCATGACCTTTGATAGCGAAACTGAGATTGCCAAGATTGCTAAGGAATGCCCCGGTGCTACCGTGTTACTCAGACTACGTATTGATAACGCTAAAGCCCATGTGGATTTAAACAAAAAATTTGGTGCACCTCGTGAAAAGGCTCTGGCACTGCTTACGGCAGCACAAGCAGCAGGCTTGGATGTAGCAGGTATTGCTTTCCATGTAGGTAGTCAAACTGTTGTGGCAGATCCTTATTTGGAAGCATTAGATATTGTTAGACAAATATTTGAAGATGCGAAGAAGACTACCAGCCTTCAGCTTCGTGTAGTTGATATTGGCGGCGGCTTTCCTATTCCTGCACCAGGCGTACATTTTAACCTGGCTACCATGTTGGGCCAAATTAAAGCTCGCTTGGACGAGGATTTTCCCGACACAGAAATTTGGGCTGAGCCCGGTAGATATATGTGCGGTACAGCTGTTAACTTGATTACCAGCGTTATTGGTGTTAACGAGAGAAATGGCCAAGTGTGGTACTTCTTAGATGATGGTATTTACGGTTCCTTCTCCGGTGTTATTTTCGACCAATGGGATTTTAAGCTGATTAGCTTTAAGCACACTGAGAAGAGACATCAAGCTACTTTTGCTGGTCCCAGCTGTGATTCTCTGGATATCATGTTTAGAGGCAAGCTGACTGAGCCCTTGGAAGTAGGAGATCTCTTGTTAGTGCCGATTTGCGGAGCATATACTTCTGCTTCTGCAACCACCTTCAATGGTTTCAAAAAAGCCCAGATTGTTATTTGGGAAGAAGTAAGAGAGCAGCTAGGCTTAAGCTTAGCCTTAGCTAAAGCAGTTTAACTACATAGATAAATTTTAAAGAGCCGGTGATTCTACCGGCTCTTTTTCTTTGAGATAGTTCACCTGCCAACCCCAAACGAAATATGTGAGGAGGTAGCATATGTTTTCCATAGCTATTTGTGATGAGAGTGAACAAACCAGAGACACCATACGTGAATATCTGCAAGCACTTGTTGCAGAAGGTTTTTCTTTTTTCTGTAAGTCTTTTAAGAGTGGCCTTGACTTAGCCCAGCGTTATGAAAAGGGAAAACATTATGACTTAATTATCATTGATATGTTAAGACGAGGGCATAACGAACTAACCATAGCCAGGATGATTAGGCAATATGATGCCAAGGTACCCATGATAGTCCTGAGCAGCTCTAAGGAGTTTGCGGTGGAATGCTACGATGTTGCTGCTTGTGCTTATTTACTAAAACCATTGGTCAAACAGAAATTTTTAGCTACAGTTCGTAAATATCTCAGCACCATTACTGTAGAGGAACCTGGCTATTATGGCTTTCGCAATAAGCAGGGGTGGCATAAAATAGGTTTAAGTCATATTTTGTATTTTGAATCAAATTTACGTAAAATTAAGGTCAGGACCAAAGAAATGGAATATTATTTTACTACAGCCATTAGCAAGGTGGAGGCCAAATTAAAGCATAAGCATTTTGTGCGAGTGCATAAAAGCTTCTTGGTAAATTTAGCTCATATCATTAAACTTAAAGGGAACAGCGTAATCCTGGCCAACAAGGAAAGTCTGCCTTTAAGTAAGCACAAAAAGAGAATATTGAAAGAAAGACTTATTGCATTTCTTGCTGAGGATGTAAGCGTTTAAGAGTTGCTTTTTTTGTGGTATTTTCTTATACTTAGACTATATAAATTCCAGGTGGAGGCAGATAATCATGGTTGAAGAACCTCAGGAAATATTAGAGGAGAAGGATTTTTTTGAAGAAGAGGTCATTATTCGTAAACAAATTTTAGACAATGCTAAATTATCCGGAGCACAAAAGAAAAATTGTCTTACCGTATTAGAAGGTGTCTCTAAATCTGTAAAGGTGCATGGTGCCAGACAACATGGCATTACTAAGAAAATGCTGGCTGATGCCTTAACAGTCTTTTCCACCATGGCAGAAGATAAAAGACATACGGACAAAGAAATACGTATGCTAAAATGGTTAAGCTATATTATTTTCCAAGGCATGCATGTTAAATAATCTGACTACAGGGTGGTTTTCATGAGTACATTGGATTTATTACTCTTAGCAATATCTCTTTCTATGGATGCCTTTGCAGTTGCTGTGTGTGGCGGGCTGGTACTTAAAGAGGAAGAAAGAATTAAGGGCGGTTTGCTTTTTGGTTTGTGGTTTGGTGTTTTTCAGGCTTTGATGCCTACTCTTGGCTATTATTTGGGTACAGGTTTTACTAATCTGGTCATGAGCTATTCTCATTGGATAGCACTGGTGCTTTTAGGCTATATTGGCATTAATATGATTCTCAGTGCCAATGAGCCGGGGGAAAGCAAGTATGACGTTACGGATTTTAAATTTATGCTAACGATGGCAGTAGCAACCAGCATTGATGCGTTAGCTGTAGGAGTCAGTTTTGCTTTTATGCAGATTAACTTGCCCTTTGCTGTGATTAGTATCGGGCTTACCACCTTTTCCTTGTCTTTTTTAGGCTGTGTGTTTGGCAGCAGGATTGGCAAATGGGGCAAAGAAAAGGCAGAATTAGTAGGTGGTTTGGTGCTAATTGGTCTAGGTCTTAAAATCGTGGCTCAGCATTACGGGTTGTTCTGATAAAGAGGTGCTTTATGGGTTGGATCATGCATGTGGATATGGATGCTTTTTTTGCTTCCGTAGAGCAAAGAGACAATCCTCAGTATAGAGGCAAGGCTCTCATTGTAGGAGGAACTTCCAGTCGGGGTGTGGTTTCTACCTGTTCTTATGAGGCGAGAAAATATGGCGTACATTCAGCCATGTCCATAGTCAAGGCTAAGCAATTATGTCCCCAAGGGATTTTTATTCCGGGACGTTTTTGGCGGTATGAAGAAGTATCGGAACAAATCATGAATGTTTTTCGGGAATTTTCGCCTTGCATTGAGCCTTTGTCTATCGACGAGGCTTTTTTAGATTTAAATGGCATGGAAAAATTAGTGCCTGACATTACTGCTTTAGGCCAAAAAGTCAAAGCTCGCATTAAGGCTGTGACAGGTCTTACTGCTTCGGTAGGGTTGGCGCCTAACAAATTTTTGGCAAAATTGGCCAGTGATTTGCGTAAACCGGATGGCTTGGTCATTATTCACCAGGCAGAAGCAGCAGACTTCATTGCACCTTTACCAATCAGTAAGGTTTTTGGCATTGGAGGCAAAACCCAGGAAGGCTTGGAACATATAGGAATTACCACCATAGGTCAGCTAGCTGCTTGCCAAGTGGAATATTTACAGTCAGTATTGGGTAATAGAGCTCAAGAGGTGCATGATTTAGCCTTAGGCATAGATGAGCGTCCGGTGGAAAGCGATGCCCAAAGAAAGTCTATTGGTAAGGAAGAAACCTTTGAGCAGGATATTACCAATAAAGATGAACAGCTTGCCATGCTGTGGGAGTTAAGTCAGCAGGTAGGGTGGCGCTTACGGACTGAGCAAAAAGCAGGCTCTACGGTGACATTAAAAATAAAGTATAATGATTTTCATACCATTACTCGTAGCGAAACAGGACAGGAACCGCTGAATTTAGACGAGGATATTTTTCAGATAATCAAGGAATTACACAGCAAAGTAAAAAGCCGTCAGCCGGTGCGACTGTTAGGAGTAAGCGTCAGTAAACTGATTATGGAAGAAGAAAAAGCTCCCAGTCTTTTTGCGGACGACAAGCGGCAACGGCAGACAGCAGTGCTGGATGCCTTGAAGAATCGTTTTGGTGAAGCCATTATTCATAAAGGCAAAAATTAAAAGGCTGTTGATAGAAAGCATTCTATCAACAGCCTTTTTATATTTGATGGGGAAATTTTTATTTTGTACCAAAGACCTGTTCTTTCAGTTTTAGACCGGTTGGTGTGGCAGCCAGGCCTCCTAAGGCGGTTTCTCTTAGCGAAGCTGGCATGGCATTGCCTACTTCTCCCATAGCATCGATGCACTCGTCTACAGGAATTTCTGAGCGTATACCGGCCAAAGCCATATCTGCTGCTGAGAAGGCAATCATTACACCGGCGACATTTCTTTTAATGCAAGGAATTTCTACTAAGCCTGCTACCGGGTCGCAAACCAGACCTAACTGATTGGCGATGGCAATGGCACAGGCATCAGCAGCTTGCTGAGGGGAACCACCTTGGAGTTCTACCAAGGCAGCAGCTGCCATGCCTGAGGCACTACCACATTCTGCCTGACAGCCACCCTGAGCTCCGGCTATAGAAGCTTTCTGGGCGATGACTAGGCCAAAAGCAGCGGCGGTAAAAATGGACATTACGATATCTTTTTTGTCAAAACTTTTGTCCTCATAAAGAGAAACCAGGCAACCAGGTAAAATACCGCAGCTTCCTGCTGTGGGAGTAGCTACGATTTTGCCCATAGAAGCATTACAGCCGGACACAGCCAGAGCTCTGCTCATGGCTCTTGTCAGGAAAATTCCCGATAGACCGCCTGAAGTCTTTTGGGCATAGGTTTGCATCTTGTAGCCCTCTCCGCCAGTTAGTCCGGAGGTGGATTTTTGCTTAGGGTCCATGCCGTGTACCACAGATTCGCACATAACATCAAAGCTGTTTTCCATCTGAGCATATACTTCAGCTGTAGTTTTTTCCATTTCTTTGGCTTGATCTGCCAAAATTAGCTGACTTATTTTTTTCTTTTGCTGCTTAGCAGCAGACAAAAGATCGGCAATTGATTTATAGGTCATAATGCATTTTCTCCTTACAATTCAAAACGTTACACAGTTTTAATCAATAAAACGTTAATGACATTGTCAATTTTGCGAATATCTTCAATAATGCCTTGGGGCGGCAGGCCGTCAATTTCAATGGTCATCATGGCTTCACCGCCTTTTACGGGACGAGATAAGCGAAAATTACCAATGTTGACGTTAGCGTATTTTTCTCGCATTAAATTTGTTACGGCAGCAATCAAGCCTGGCTTATCCTTATGCAAAACCAGGATGGTGTTGTATTCACCGGTAAAATCTACCTGCATGCCATTGATGTAGTCAATGCGAATATTGCCACCGCCAATACTGGCGCCTTCTACAGAACAGGTTTCACCATTTTTACCTTTGAGGTGAATACGGGCGGTATTGGGGTGCGCACCGGGAATATCAGTGGGGATAAACTTGTAGTGAATGTTTTTTTGCTTCACGATGTTCAGCATATCCCTGATTTCTTCTGAATAGCTGTTGTAGCCTAAAATGCCGGCCAACAATGCTCTGTCGGTACCGTGACCTTTGTAGGTCTTGGCGAAGGAGCCTGATAATTCGATAATTATTTCAGTGGGTAGGGTTTGATTCATTATTTTGTTGGCCACTCGTCCCAAGCGAACGGCTCCAGCCGTATGAGAGCTGGAAGGGCCAATCATAACAGGCCCTATAATGTCAAAGACATTCATGCTTTACCTCCAAAATTATTCTGTTGCTGTTGACAAGAATTTTTGCGTTTGAATTTTCTGTATTTTCATAGTACTATATGGTGTATAGATAAATCAAATTAATGATTTTAATATACATGTTAAATTATTTTTATGATAAAGGGGAAATTTATCATGGAAATCAGACAATTACATACGCTGTTACGTGTGGTACAGCTCAGAAGTTTCTCTAAAGCAGCTCAAGAACTAGGCTATACGCAGGCTGCAGTAACTATTCAAATTAAACTTTTGGAAAAGGAATTGGGTGTACAATTGCTGGATAGAATTGGCAAGCACATTACCTTAACGACGCCTGGGGAAGAATTTTTGCAGCACGCCAACAATATTCTCAAAGAGGTTAACGATGCCCAGTATGCTCTAGGCAGGGCCGAAGATATGGAACATTCCCTGCATATTGGGACTATAGAATCATTATGCTTTGCCAAATTACCCTTGCTTTTGCATTATTTTCATAAAAATTTTCCTAAGGTTTCTTTGAAAATCACCACCGGTTCGCCGGCACAGCTTATAAATATGATGGAGCATAATGAAGTAGATATCATCTACTTCTTAGACAAGCCTATTTATAATAATAAATGGGTTAAGGTGCAGGAGGAACAGGAATATATTGTGTTTGTTGCTTCTTCTAAGTCACCGTTGGCTCATCGTCATAGCATTAAGTTGGCAGAGCTTTTAGAATACCCCTTTTACCTAACTGAAAAAGAAGACAATTATCGTTATAGCTTGGACCAGTACTTAACTTCCCAAAATATGTCCATTACACCATTTTTGGAGGTAGGCAATACGGAATTTATCCTAAAGATGGTAAAGGATAATATGGGCTTATCTTTCTTGCCACACTTTGCTGTATCAGAAAGCGTGGAGAAGGGAGAAACAGTGATATTGCCTGTCACGGATTTTAAAATGTCTATGGCCAGGCAGATTTTCTACCACAAAGACAAATGGGTTACAAGAGAAATGCGTGAGTGTATCCGTCTGGTAGAATTAGGCATTTTGTAAGGCTGGGCAACAATTGTTTTTTAGATAAAAAAATCAGGTTCTGTTAAAAACAGAACCTGATTTCTATTTATGAACCTTTACTATTAAAGGCACTCCCATGGCTTTCATAAACCATTTTTCCAAAATCTTGAGCTGATGTAATTCAATGCTGGGAGTAGAAGGTGCGGTGATATTTAAAATAGCACCATTCTTACCTAGTCTGGCTGTTACTTTGGTCAGATGAGAGGATTGGGTGTAATCCAAAGCTTCGCCAATGGCAATCATGAGAGCACATTTGGCTAAATCTGCCAGGACAATTTCAGAAAGCAGTACCTTATATTGCTTGCTGCGCATATAACTGCGGCTTACGCCGTTATGCCAAGCTGCCATAATTGCGGCATAGACTATTTTGATGTGATCTACACCGAAGAGCACGGAGTTTTCAATCATATAACCGCTGTGTCTGGCATGGCTATAATAGTTTATCCGAATACCAACATCGTGCAGCAGGGCAGCAGTACGTAAAATAGGCCTTAAAGATGCGTCTATGTTATGTAGGTCCCGCCAAGCATCAAAAAGCATCAAAGCATAATCACTTACCAGCGTGCTATGCTCAATATCTGTGCTATATAGATGCAACAAATCATCTGTACTGGTTGCCAGGATATCCTTGGTAATAACAGGGCGTTTTAAAGTACGGGAACGATATTCGTCAAAGATACCTTCTCTTAAGCCGCAACCGGAAACGATTAAGCGTTTAGCCTTGGTTTTATCTGCCAAAGCGTTAACGATAGCAGCACCGGCTATGATGATATCAGCACGGTCTACAGCCAGACCGCCCATTTGTTTTCTTTCCGCTAAGGTAGTTCCTTGCAGATATTTATAAGTGGCCTTAAAATCGCGGACAGCAAATTGATAATTATGCAATTTAGGAGTGTAATACTTTACTCTTTTTTGATCTATCTTGCCTAAGGTACGAATAGTACCGCCAACGCCAATCAGAGGAATATTGCCAGCCTTCAGCCAGGGGACTTTGTTAACCTGAGCTGCGATGGCTTTCTTCAGTTTCAATGCTCCCTGAGGAGACAATTTATTCTTTAGCTTTAAATTCGTGGTTAAATTTACGCAACCAATGGGTAAGCTGATTGATTCTACTAATTTTCTGTTTCTAACTAAAATAAGCTCTGTGGAACCGCCGCCTAAGTCGAAAATGAGAGCATCTTTTTCGGGAATGGTATTAATAACTCCCAGATAGCTCATGTAGGCTTCGGTTTTACCGGAAATGACTTGCAACTTAATGCCGGTTTTTTGCCTTATGGCGTCTGCCAGCTCTGCGCCGTTAGTAGCATTGCGCATGGCTGCTGTGCCTACTGCAAAAATCCGTTGAGTTTTATACAACTTACACATAGAAGCAAAATTATGCATGCAATCAAGAGTGTCAGTAAAGGCCTGAGGGGTTAAAGCACCCTTTTTATCTAGCTTTTGAGCTAGACGCAAAGCCTCTTTCTGACTGTAAACCATGTTGTAAGCACCGGTATTATAGGTTTCTGTTATAATCAAGCGGGCAGAGTTGGAACCAACATCTATGATAGCTATTCTCTCCATAACAATCTCCTACAGAATTTCTACATACACTTATAGTATAACCAGTTATGAGATTTTTTTCACCTAAATATTGCAAAAAAACGAAAAAGATTTAGTTAAGATTTAGTTAAATTTCCTGAGAATAGGCGGTAGAAACCGTGATTTTATGATAAGATAGAGGTAACGAGGGCGGGAGGTAGGGCTCATGGTAAAGAAAAAAGTAGCTACTGTGGCAGTTATTCATTTAGGTTCAGAAATGGTTAGCATGCAAATTGTGGAATATACGGACCTAAATAAAATAAAAGTATTAGAACAAGTAAAGCAAAAGGTGAAGCTGGGAGAGGAAGCATTCAAGAATGGCAAAATCTCCTTTACTACAACTTTGGCTGTTTGCGACATTTTAAAAGGGTACCATAAATTAATGGATGACTATGGTGTGACTAACTATGTGTTGCAGGCTACTACGGCTGTGAGAGAAATACAAAATCAGGCCTCGTTCTTGGACCAAATATATGTAAAAACAGGTTTAAAAATTGAGGTAGTAGATATGCCCAGGGAAATCTACATTAAGAATGTTTCCCTGCAACGTACCTTGTCCCAGTATGAAGCCAACTTCTCTGCTCAGGGGACTTTGTTTGTAGATATTTCTTCCGGTGGTTTAGGCATTACCTATATGAAGAATGGCATTATTCGATATCAACAGAATTTGCATATAGGCATTATTCGTATTAAAGAGGCTTTTAATCGCAATGAGCAGGCCAGCGTTAATTTTGCCAGGGCCTTAACAGAATATATTGCCAGCAATATTGGACCGGTACGGGAAGAATTGAGTAAGGAAAAAGTAAAATACTTTGTTTTAACCGGTGCAGAAAGCGAATTAATTCTTAAGCTGGTTAATAAACATTCCAATCCTAAAAAACTGGAAAAGCTGGCAGTAGAAGATTTTACTGATTTCTATAATAAGGTGAAGAAGTTAAACGCTGCTCAAATCATGAAGCTGTATAACTTGGACGAGAACCAGGCGGCGCTGGTTTTGCCTACTTCCATTCTTTATCAGCAGCTGCTGAATTTGGCACTGGCAGAAGAAATCCTGGTTCCCCCGGATGCCTTCATTGATGGTATGAAGGTACTCTACATAGCCAGAGAAACAGCCCCGGAATTTGTGGAACGTCTGAGAGATCTAAGGATAAGTCTCATACATAGTATTGGTGAACGTTATCATTATGATGCTAATCACGCTAAGTGTGTAGAAAAATTTGCCCTGGCTATTTTTGATAAGCTGAAAAAAAGCCAAGGCTTGGATTATCATGCCAGACTACTGCTAAGAGCAGCCTGTCTGCTCCATGATATTGGCAAGTTTGTTTGCTTACGCAGCCATGCCATTTATAGTTATCGTTTAATCATATCCTCCGATATTTTTGGCTTTAGCTATCTGGACAAAAGCATCATTGCCTTAGTAAGCATTAACCAAGGTGATACCGAAGCCGATAAGGATAAAATCGCTCCTATTCATATTGATAAGGAGATAAGGCCACTGGTTTCTAAATTATCGGCTATTTTGAGAATGGCTGACGCCATGGATAGAAGCTATAAACAAAAAATTAAAAGCTGTAAGGTACAGGTCAGTGAAAACGAAATGGTCGTTACAGCTAAAACCAAGCAGGATCTTTCTTTGGAGGAATGGACTTTTGCCACCAAGGGAAATTATTTTGAAGAAGTATTTGGCTTAATGCCAATTCTAGAAAAAGCAGAAGGTTAAAATGATGATAACTGATTTTAGCAAACCGGAATATTTCTTTAACAGGGAATTAAGCTGGTTAAAATTTAACTTAAGAGTTTTAAAAGAAGCAGAAGTGGAAAATATTCCTCTGCTGGAACGTTTGCGCTTTGTGGCTATTTCTGCTTCTAATCTGGATGAGTTCTTCATGGTAAGAGTAGCAGGTCTTCATAGCCAATTAGAAGGTGGCATTAATAGAAAGGATGCTGCAGGGCTTAGCGTAGAAGAGCAACTTAGGGAAATTTCCCAGGATGCTCATGAGCAGATGCAGCTTAAATATCAGCATTTTTTTGCCCTTTTAAAAAAGCTAAAGCAGGAAAATATTGTTTTTAAGAAACCTAAGGCACTTACACCCTGTGGTAAAGAGTGGCTGGAAAACTATTATCAAACCGTGGTTTTTCCAGTGCTTACGCCTATGGCTGTGGATGCTTCCAGACCCTTTCCCTTCTTGGCCAATAAGTCTTTGAATCTAATCATTGAACTTATCAATAGAAATCAGGAAGCCAGCATGGCTTTTGTGCAGGTACCATCTGTGCTGCCTAGGGTTATTGCCGTAGAAGAAGGGCCTAATCAGACTTCGTATGTGTATTTAGAAGATTTGATTATGGCGCATTGTCCTGCTTTATTTAAAGGTTGCAAAATTATTACGGTAGCACCCTTTAGAATTACTCGTGATTCTGATCTAGATGTAGATGAAGATGAAACAGAAGATTTACTGAAAGAAATAGAGAAATCCTTGCGCAAAAGAAAAAGAGGTGCAGCAGTCAGGCTGGAAATCGACCAAAGCGCGACGGCTACTGCTAAGCAATTTCTTATTACCAATCTTGATTTAGACAAGGAAGAGGTATATGAAATTAAGGGGCCCCTGGATTTAACTTTCTTGTTTAAGTTTTTCGATTTTCCCGGCATGGACAGATGGCAATATCCGCCTTTTGTACCTCAGCAGCCGGCGGAAGTTGATCCTAAGGAAAATCTTTTTACTCAAATTAAAGAACATGATATTTTGGTTCATCATCCCTACGAAAGCTTTGATCCGGTGGTAAAGCTGATAGCACAGGCCGCTAGTGATCCGGCTGTCTTAGCCATTAAGCAAACCTTGTACAGGGTTAGTGGTAATTCTCCTATTGTAGCTGCTCTGGCTAAGGCCGCAGAAAACGGTAAGCAGGTTACGGTACTGGTAGAATTAAAAGCTAGGTTTGATGAAGAAAACAATATTGTGTGGGCCAGACGCTTGGAAGAAGCCGGCTGTCACGTTATTTATGGCTTAGTGGGCCTTAAGACTCACTCTAAAATCATCCTTATTGTTCGTAAGGAAGAGGATGGTATTAAGCGGTATGTGCATTTAGGTACCGGTAACTATAATGATAAGACTGCCAAGCTTTATACCGATATTGGCCTTATGACTGCCAACGACGAGTTTGGTACAGATGCATCTGCCTTCTTTAATGTGCTAAGCGGTTATTCTGAGCCGCCGGTTTGGAACAAGCTGGTTATGGCACCCTTGGGCCTTAGACAAAAATTTTATGCCCTTATTGACAGGGAAATAAAAAATGCCCAAGAGGGGAAAAGAGCTCATATTATTGCCAAGATGAATTCTTTAATTGATCAGCCTGTCATGGAAAAGCTTTACGAAGCGTCCTGCCAAGGCGTAAAGATAGAGCTTATTGTTCGTGGTATTTGTGGCTTAAGACCGGGACTGAAAAATATCAGTGAAAATATTACGGTACGGTCTATTATTGGTAAGTTTCTGGAGCATAGCAGGATTTTCTGGTTTGCCAATGGCGGCGAAGAAGAGGTGTATTTGTCCAGTGCTGATTGGATGCCTCGTAACCTTAACGATAGGGTAGAGTTGCTCTTTCCGGTAGAAAACAGTTTGCATATTAAAAAAATTAAACATGTGCTAACCTTATGCCTGACTGATAATATAGGCGCTCATATCATGCAAAGCAACGGTGTTTATAGGCGAGCTAGCGCCAAAGGCAAAAAAGCTGTAAGCGTGCAAGCTACTTTAACTAAGGAAGCCATAGCTGCTGCCAAAAAATGGGAAGTGCCTATGGAGGAAAGACTGAGGCCCATGTATCGCAAAGATTAGAACTTTGTGCTATAATATGGGGCGTGAGATTTGCGAGGAGGATATTATGGCTACGCAAACAGTTACTTTAAATTACAATGGCAATTATGGTTTTGTAGAATTTAATGATGAGACAAAAGAATTAAAGATAGAGATTCCTAACCATGAGGATATGGTGCAAAAGGTACGGGAGTATCTGACTACACCCCATACCATGGATGTACCGGGCAAGGCAAGTCTGTGCGAATTTGAAACAGTAACAGTGAATGCTTTGGATAGCGTTGCTCAGTTTAAGCTGGCTTTAACCCGTCTTTGGGTAAATACAGAAGTCCTTGTGGAATGGAGTATGCCTCCACATATGGTGGAAAACTTATAAACAGGTTTACGAACAAAAACGTTTGTTCTGTGGATAAAATAGAGAAAAGAAGTATTTATCCCTATAATATGCTTACAACCTGTGGATAACTTTTAAAAACAACACAGATGTTTGTAGTAAAAAAATGCTTTGTCAAAGTTTTTAGATAATAGTGTCAATTTCACTAGTGGCGATGCGGTTAGCGGGACTTGACCATGGCAGGCAAGTGTTTAAGCCAAATGTAACAAAAACTGTTTTTTTGACTAAAAAGTAACTGAAAAATGGTAGTTATCCATAGGCTGAGGAGTAAAGCTGTGGATAAAATTAAAACCCCAATCCCTTATTCTTGCTTATAGGAGAATAAGGGATTATTTATGTCTAAAAACCAACAATCCCCAGTGATTCATGAATTTTAGACATGAATTAATGCGAAAGTAATATTGGACGATTGGAAAGATACAACCTAAAATGAGAGTACAAGTAATGAAACGGTTTAACTGAATAGGGGGAATAACAGATGTCAAGGAAGATATCGCTAGCTTATCTGACACTACCTGGTGTTGAACCGGTAGAACAGATTAAGATTGCTGCTAAAGCAGGTTATGATTTTGTAAGTCTAAGGACAATACCAATGGGCCAAGAGGGGGAACCGCAGGTTCACTTGGAAAAGGATCCTGAACTTTTCGAGAAAATCAAAGCTACCTTAAAAGAAACCAACATGAAAGTTTTAGACATAGAGTTGGTTAGAATTAAGGAAGACCTTCCCGCAGATTTCCGCGGCGCTTTTGAGAAGGCTGCTGAGTTGGGTGTGAAAGAAGTTCTTTCCAGTATCTGGACTACCGATTATGAGTTTGCTGTAAAGCAATATAAAAATATTTGCAAACAAGCTCAAGAATTTGGTCTGAACATGAACTTCGAGTTTCCTGCAGTGTCAGGGGTAAAGACTTTAGCAGATACCCTGATGTTACAAGAAAAAATAGACGCTCCCAATCTGAAAGTTCTGATGGATATGCTCTATTGCAACTGGGACGGCATAGATAAAGAAATCGAAATGATTAAAAAAGCCGGTCCGGAACGTTTTGGTGTAATTCATCTTTGCGATTGTCCTAGTAACTGGGCAGATTCAGAAAAGGTTGTAACTATGAGAGGCAATAGAGAATATTGTGGTAAAGGCATTATCGACCTACCTAAGATTCTGAAGGCTCTACCTGCTAACAACTGTTCTATTGAATCACCGAATTTTGCTTACATTGAAAAATATGGCCAGCTTGGTCATGCTAAAAATTGTTTGGATAATGCTAGGGCAATGTTTGCCAAAGCTGGTTTATAAAAAAACTACTAAATATATTATGGAAGAAAAGGAGATGTCAAAATGAAAGTTGATATCAACACTAAGATGATTACCCTGATAGGAACACCCTTGGGACAATCATTTGCAGCAAGAATGCAAAACAAAGGTTATGAAGCAGCAGGACTCAACATGCTGTACTTCTACACAGAAGCAGACAATGAGCACCTGAAGGAAATTGTTAACGGTATCCGTTACATGAACTTTGCCGGTTTTGCCGTAACTAAACCTAACAAGGTAAAGGTTATGGAGTACTTGGATGAATTAGATCCGCTGTGCAAGAAAATGGGTTCTAGCAATACCGTGGTAATCACTCCTGACAAGAAGCTGGTTGGTTACAACACTGATGGTAGTGGCTTCTACATTTCCATTACGGAAAATGGTATTCAACCTGATCAATGCGTTTTCTTCTGCTTTGGTGGTGGTGGCGTAGGCAGAGCAATGTGCTCCATCCTGGCTTATCACGGAGCAAGAAAGATTTATATCACTGACTTGTTTGAAGATAGTGCCAAAGCTCTGGTTGAAGATATTAACAAGAACTTTGCACCTGTTGCAGAATTTGTAAAGTTTGGTGATTTCTCCAAAGTTGCAGCTTGCGATGTAGTAATGAACGCTTCCGGCGTAGGCATGGGCAAGTCCCAAGGCCAGACTCCACTTCCTGTGGAATACATTAAACCATCTCAGTTCTACTTTGATGCTTGCTACAATCCTGCAAAAACACAATTCTTAATTAACGCTGAAGCAAAGGGTTGCAAGATTTTGAATGGTTTGGACATGTCCTTGTATCAAGGCGTTGCTCAAATCGAATTATGGACCGGCAAGAAAGCTCCTTCTGATGCAATGAAACAGGAGCTCTTGGATATTTTAGAGGGGAAATAAAATTGGATGTTATCTCAGACCGTGAAGGTGAGATAAAAAGGAAAGGGGAAATAAAATGGGCTTTATTAATTGGCTAGACAAACACCTGGAAGAAACATTTTTGATTATTATGCTGGTACTAATTGCTTGCGTTAGTATGGCACAGGTAATAATTCGTAAGATTCCGGGCATGGCATCTTTAACCTGGGCAGAGGAAATCTGCCGCTTCTTCTGGATTTGGAGTGTGTTCGTTTCACTCCCTTACACTATTAAGATGGAAAACATGTTGAGAGTGGGTGTATTAAAGGATCTACTTCCCGACACACTTAAGAAAACGGTAAACATTGCTGTAGACGTGATTACCATGGCTTGCATGGCTTATCTGGGGTATTATTCTGTTACCCTGGTGCAGAACATTAAGGCCAGCGGTGAGTTTTCACCTGCTATGCAATGGCCGATGTGGTTTGTGTATTTATTTATGCTGATTGGTTTTGCTTTAGGAACCATCAGAGGCATTCAAATTATCATTTATCATATTCAGCACTTTGGTGATAAAGAATTGACTACTTTGGAGCAAACTATGCAGGATGCTGCTAAAGAAGCTGAGCTGGCAAAGGAGGATGACAAATAATGGCTGCGTTACTAGTATTTGTTGTATTCTTAGTTTCCATTGCCGTATCCATCCCTATCGGCATCAGCATGATTTTAGGCTCCATCGCTCCTATTCTTACCATGCACAGTGGCGGTTCTATTGTGCAACTTTTGAATAATACTTTTTCCGGAGCTAACTCCACTCCTATTTTAGCTGTACCGCTATTTATTTTGGGCGGCGTTATTATGGCTAAGGGTGGTATTTCCAGAAAGTTATTTAACTTCTTCGCCTTTTTCGCAGGCCGCTTTACAGGTGGACTTCCCTGTGCCGTTATTATGACCTGCTTGTTCTACGGTGCTATTTCCGGTTCCGGTCCTGCTACTACCGCAGCCGTTGGTGCAATGTGCGTTCCCTTCTTATCAGATTTAGGCTATGACAAGACCTGGAGTGCTGCCTTGATTTCTGTAGCAGGCGGCTTGGGAGTTATCATTCCTCCTTCCATTCCTTTCGTTTTGTATTCCTTAGCTACCGGCGTTTCCACCGGCGATTTGTTCTTAGGTGGCGTATTCCCCGGTATCTTAATTGGTATAGCACTTATGATTTATGCTTGGTACTATTGCCGCAAACACGGTGAAGATAAAGAAAAGATTAAAGTACGTATGGATGAGCTGGCTTCCAGAGGTATTGGCAACCTGTTCAAAGATAGCTTCTGGGCTCTCTTGTGCCCCGTTATCGTATTGGGTGGTATTTATACTGGTTGGGTAACTCCTACTGAAGCAGCTACTGTTTCCGTATTCTATGCTATTATCGTTTCTCTCTTCATTTATAAGACCATGAAGCTAAATGAATTGCTACCTATGCTTCGTGAATCTGTTAAGACTTACGGCGGTTTGGCTTTCGTACTTGCTTTTGCTACTGCCTTCGGTCGTGTACTTTCCTTGACTCGTGCAACCAGAGCAGTTGAAACCTTCATTTTGGGTAACTTCCATTCTGCTTTCTCAGTATTGACAGTACTGGTAATCATATTCTTCTTATTAGGTATGGTTATGGATACCGGTCCTGCTATCATCATTTTGTCTCCTGTACTATTACCTGCTTGCGTGAAGTTAGGCGTAGATCCTGTACATCTGGGCGTTGTACTGGTTTGCTGCCTGTCCATTGGCTTGGCAACACCTCCCTTTGGTCTGGATTTGTTCGTAGCAGGAAATATTGCGCAGAAACAGCCTATGGATGTTGCTAAAAAAGCAGTTCCCTTTATTATTGCCTTTACGATTTCCTTGTTTGCAATTACTTACATTCCTTGGTTGTCCACTTATTTACCGAGTCTGTTAAAATAGTCGATAACAAAAGTTAATGACTAAAAAAATACAAAGAAGTATTAAATTAAAAGGAGGAATTTTAAATGAAAAGCGTAACACGTAAATTGATGGGTGCAGTTTTGGCAAGTTTAATGGTTTTCTCCCTGACCGCTTGCGGTGGAGATGACAAAAAGGCTGCTCCTGCTGCCGGTGGTGCTGCTGCCAGCGGTGAGTATGCAAAACTGAAAGAAGTTACCTTGGTAGGTGCTGACTCCACCGGTAAAGGTGCTGCAGGCCAATTGTACGGCGAATTGGTTGCTTCTAAAGTTGAAAAAATCACCGGAGGTAAATTAAAGATTGATTACCATCCTAATGGTGACTTGGGTAACGATGAAGACTTACTTCGTCAAATGAAATCTAACGATATTCAAATCGTTGTTTGCCAAATCGCTCCTATTACTTCCTTAGTTCCTGAAATGGCTATTTTCGATTTGCCTATGGTATTCGCTAAATATCCCGGAACCGCTATTGAAAAGGTTTTGAACGGCGATGGCGCAGTAAAGACTGCCATTTCTGCTGCTTATGAAAAAGCTGGTTTCCATTATTTAGGCATTCTTCAAAATGCTACCTATCGTTTGACTACTGCTAACAAAGATCTGAAGACCCTGGAAGACTTCAAAGGCCTGAAGATTCGTACCATGAGCAACAAGAACCATATGGCTTTCTGGACTGCTATTGGTGCTAACCCCACTCCGCTTGCTTTCTCTGAATTGTATTTCGCATTGCAAAGCGGTACTGTAAATGCTGAAGAAAACGCTGCTGATACCGTTGTATCCAGTAACTTCAACGAAGTACAAAAATATTTAGCTTGCACCAACCACATTTTGTATGCTAACCAAATCGCTATCAGCAAGAAAGCTTATGATGGCCTAGATCCTGCTTACCAAAAAGCATTGAACCAAGCAGTTGCTGAAGCTGGCAAGGAAATTGGTGGCAAGTTAGCTGATATTGAAAAGACCAATAAAGAAACCTTGAAGAAAAAAGGCATGACCATTATCGACTATGACAAGACTTTCTTTGATAAGGTTTTGGCAGTACAAGGCGTAAAAGACTTGTATGCTAGCATTGATAAGCAAGTTAATGGTTTAGGTACTACTTTGGTTAAAGAACTAGAAAAAGCTGGTAAATAATTAATTAGTAGAAATAAAGGTGATAAGGGTGAGCGGTGGATTTTCCAAACAAACAGTTGGTTATATACTGCTCACCTTTTTTCTCTGGGGCAGCATTTATGCCGTAGGCAAATTAATCGCCGGGGATGTACCTCCCTTTTTGTTAGCTTGCCTAAGATGTGCAGTAGGGGTTGTTCCCTTGGCTATTATGGCTAAGAAATATTGGCACATGCCCATAGACAAAGCAGATCGCAAATGGTTTATTCTAGGCGGTTTCTTTGGTTATTTCATGAATTTGCAGTTGGTACAGTTAGGTATTTATTTGACAGGAGCTTCTGTTGCCGCTTTAATAAATTCTTTAACGCCTGTCACGGTTGCTATTTTGGCGGCTTTTTTACTCAATGAAAAGATTACACCTGTTAAATGTCTTTGTATTGTTTTGGCGATAGCCGGAACCTTGGTGGTTAGTGGAGGGGCATCAGGCAAAAATGATATTTATGGCATTATTTGCATGATTGCAGCCATGTGTGCTTTCAGCGTTACAACTGTAGCGATGAGACGCCTGGCAGCCAAGTATCCACCAATTCTGATTACCATGTATATGGTAGTGATAGGACTTGCTTTTGATATACCGGTAGGTGTTTATACCGCTTTAACGCAACCGGTGAACGTGACACCACGTGTGGTGTGCATCATTCTCTATTTAGGTATTTTTGGAACCGGGTTAGCGCAGTTTTCTTGGGCAAAATGCTTGTCCATGTTGCCTGCCAGCACCTGTTCCCTGTTTTACCCGCTCCAAGCAATTTCTTCCGCTCTTTTGGGGAGCGTAATCTTAGGCGAAACCTTTACTCCCTACTTCTTCTGGGGCTTAGCCTTAATTACCCTGGATATATTTCTTAATGGCTGGGAAACTAATCGTTTGGCTAAAACGTCTCACTAGATTTCATTGCCTTTTACCCTGTTTTCGTGGGATAATTAAGGAAAGATATTGAGGAGGCGGCATTATGAATTTACAGTGGTTATATTATTTCTCTGTGATTGCTGAAGAAGAACATTTTACTAAAGCAGCAGATAAAATACATGTGAGTCAGTCCAGCCTAAGCCATGCCATGAAGGATATGGAAGATGAATTAGGCGTGGAACTTTTTGAGAAAAAAGGCCGTAATGTGAAATTAACTAAATACGGTGAAATATTTCTCCCTCATGTGCAAAGAACTTTGAGTGACTTAGATGCAGGCATTACAACCCTTAAGGAATTTGTTGATCCTAACGTAGGAACAATAACTTTTGGCGGGTTCCAGTCTGTAGGACAGTTTGCCACTGATTTAATGATTCGCTATCAATCGGAAACAAATCGCTTGGATGTTAAATTTCAATATAGTTCAGAAAGCTGGCCTAATTTGCAAAAAGGCATCTTGGATGGCACCATGGATTTAATCGTTTCCACCAAGATAGATGCTCCGCAAATTGGTTCAACATTTTTGGGAACACACTGCCTCATAGCACTGGTTCCTGTGAAACATCGTTTGGCTCAACGGGAAAAAGTAACCTTTGAAGAGTTGGCCAAAGAAAATTTTATTGCTTTCTCTGCTAAGTCTCAGATTAGAGAGCAATTAAACGAGAAGTTCAAGGAACTGAATCTGACACCTAATATTGTGGCAGCAACGCCCAATGATTTGATTGCCTATAGTCTGGTGGCTGCAGGACACGGCATAGCAGTTCTGCCTTATCCCTTGGCAGGAGCACCCTTTGGTACCAAGATTGTTCGCATAGATGATGCGACGGTACCTAAGAGAAATTTATACCTGCAATGGAACAAGGAACGCTATATGCCACCGGCTGCTGAATATTTTAAGAACTATGTAATCCGTAGCGAAGATGTTTTTGATCAATATAGGGCAAGAAATGGTATTAAAGTATACTAAAAAATGATGGAGGAAAAAAATGACTAAAAAAATTGTTGCAGATTTAATTGTTGATTACTTAGCAAGAAGAGATGTGAAATACATTTTTGGCTTGTGCGGACATACCGTTATTGGTATGTTGGATGCTTTAAATCGCAATCCCAAAGTAAAATATATTTCTAATCGTCACGAAGCAGTAGCTTCCACTGCTGCTGATGGTTATGCCAGAGTTACTCATAAGGCTTCCGTGGTTATGTGCCACCTAGGGCCTGGCATCACCAATGTTTTGACTGGTGTTGCTAACGCAGCTTTTGATTCCATTCCTATGGTAGTTATTGCCGGTGATGTTCCCAGCTATTATTTTGGCAAGCATCCTCACCAGGAAGTTAATATGCATGGTGACGCTACCCAATATAAGATTCTGGAGCCGGTTGTAAAGAGAGCATGGCGTGTTGATGATGTAGAATCCTTCCCTGATATTTTTGATAAAGCTTTCCGTCTGGCAGAATCCGGTCGTCCCGGTCCTGTACTGATTGATGTTCCTATGGATATGTTCTCCAGAAAGATGGAAGATTATCTCTGGGATCGTACCTACAAGGATAGCCATATTACCATGAAACCTGCTTTGGATCCTGAAGCTGCTAAAGCTATTGCTAAGAAATTAGTAGAAGCTAAGAATCCTGTTCTTCATGCCGGTGGCGGTATTATTTTGGCTGAAGCTTCTAAGGAATTGGCAAAACTGGCTGAATTCCTGGATATCCCCGTATCCCGTACTTTGATGGGACAAGGTTGTATCTCTGATGCTCATCCTCTGATGATTGGTCAAACCGGTTTCTGGGGCATGGAATTTACTCATTCCTTAACCTCCAAAGCCGATGTTGTTCTAGGCCTTGGTACTAGATTTGCTGAAGCAGATAGCTCCAGCTGGTACAGAGGAGTTACCTTCGATCCTGACCACACTGAATTCATGCAAATAGATATCGATCCTATGGAAATAGGCCGCAACTATCCTGTAGCTATTGGTGCAGTAGGTGACTTAAAGCTTGGCTTACAACAAATTCTGAAAGAAGCTAAGAAGCTTTGCCCCAAGGGTAAAAAGAATCCTAAGCTGAGAGAACAAATTGCTAAAGCTAAAGCAACATTTAAAGCTAGCAACAAAGAAATTTCTGATGACAATAGATTCCCAATGACTCCTCAACGTATCTTGAGAGATGTTAAAGCAGTTCTTCCTGATGATGCTCATATCTTCACTGATGTGGGTTGGAATAAGAACGGCGTAGCACAACAATTTGATGTTACTGTTCCCGGTACCATTCATCACTCTTCCGGTCTTGCTACCATGGGCTTCGGTGCTTCCGCAGTATTGGGCGGCAAGGTTGGCGCTCCTGACAAGATTTGCATTACCTTAACCGGTGATGGTGGCTTTGGTGTTAACCCCACTTGCTTAGCTACCGCAGTAGAGGAAGGCATTGCTTGTACCTGGGTTGTTATGAATAACTCTGCTTTTGGCACTATTGCAGGCTTGGAAAACGCTAACTACAAGACCAAATTCGGTACTGTTTTCCATACTCCCGATGGCAAACCCTATACCCCCAGCTGGGCTGGCGTAGCAGAAGCTTATGGCGTAGAAGCTATTTGCGTGCATAGCGCTGAAGAATTTAAACCTGCTATGGAAAAGGCTATTAAGGCTAACAAAGCAGGCAGACCTTTCTTGGTAGAAGCTCCTATGGAAAACATCGTTGTTCCTACACCTGGTTGCTGGAACATCAATGATATCTATAGTCCTACTAAACTGGTTAGCGAAGGTAAGTTGGTTAAGGATAAAGCAGGTAGATTCGTAGCTCCTAACCACTCTCATTCTCACAAAGGCAAATAATTTTAGAGAACCTGTACAAGTGTTTATGAAAGAAGGCAGTTCCAATGGAAAAACAATCGACGAAGTTACGTAAACTGCTAAAAGATAACGCTTATTTGGTTGCGCCCTGTGCCTACGATGCTTTAAGTGCCAAAGCTATTGAAAAATCCGGCTTTCTTGTTGCCGGTACTACCGGCTATGGCATGCATGGTGTGGTGCTGGGGCAGCCTGATACAGGACTCTTAGCACTGAATGAAACGGTTTCTATTCTTAGTAAGATGGCTGACGCCGTAGATATTCCGCTGCTTGCTGATGCAGAAGGCGGCTATGGCAGCGCTATGAATGTTATTCGTACCGTGAAGGAATATGAAAAAACCGGTATTGCCGGTTTCTTCATTGAAGATCAGGAACAACCACCTAATTGTCCCTTCATTAAAAAACCAGGCTTGGTAAGTACAGAAGAAATGGTAGGAAAAATCAAAGCGGCAGTAGATACCAGAAAAGATAAAGATTTGGTTATCATTGCCAGAACTGATGCACCGTTTGCTGAAGCCATTGAACGTGCTAACGCTTATATGGAGGCAGGCGCTGACATGGTGAAGATTATTCCTAAGACCAGGGAAGAGCTGGAGAAGTTGCCTCCTTTGGTAAAAGGACCTATCCATTTAGGGCTATACGCCAACAAAGGTATTAATGATGGTATGACAGCAGCTGATTGCGGCAAATTGGGCTACAAGATTATTACTTATCCTGTAAGCTGCTTATTTGCTCAAACAGCAGCCTTACTGGCTTTCTTAAAGTATTTGAAAGAAAAGGACACTGATGAAGGTTATCCAGGCGACTTTATTTCTTTCGAAGATTACTTGAAGTTTGTAGATGTAGGCTATTATAAACAATTAGGCGATAAATATTTACTGAAATAAGTGCAAGACAAAATACAATAACAAAAGGAGATAATATTATGGCAAGTAGAGAAGTAACACCTGAAGAGATTGCTATGATTGATGAATTGGTTAAAAAAGCTCATGCAGCTCAAAAGATTCTTGAGACCTATGATCAAGCTCGTATCGACAGACTTTGCCAAGCAGTAGCAGCAGCAGTTTGCGACATGAAGGTTTGGGCAAAATTATCTGACGAAGCAGTTGATGAAACCGCTTTGGGTTCTAAAGCTTCCAAGAGAAATAAGAGAAACAAGATTAAATTAATTTTGAGAGACTGCTTAAGACAAAAGAGCGTTGGCATTATCGAAGAATTACCTGAAAAGGGTATTGTTAAATATGCTAAACCGGCCGGCGTTATCGCTTCCCTGGTTCCTACTACCAACCCCTGCTTAACTCCTGCAGGCCAAGTAGTTTATGCAATCAAAGCTAGAGATGCCATTGTTTGCTCTCCGCACCCTCGTGCTAAGAACGTTACCAACAAATGCATCAACATCATCAGAGAGACCTTAAAGAGAGAAGGAGCTCCTGAGGATATCATTCAAGGTATTCCTCTTCCTTCCATTGCAGCTTCCATCGAATTGATGAAACGTTGTGACCTGACTATTGCTACCGGCGGTCGTCCTATGGTTAAGTCTGCTTATTCTACCGGTGTTCCCGCTTATGGTTCAGGCGCCGGCAATGCTACCGTCATCATTGATGATACCTGCGATACTCCTGAGCGTCAACATGAAGCAGCTGAGAACACCATGATTTCTAAGACCAGCGACTATGGCAGCGGTTGCTCCTGCGATGGTAACTTAGTTATCCATGAATCCATTTACGAAAATATCGTAAAGGAACTGGTTAACGTAGGTGCATATTTAGCTAACGAAGAAGAAGCTGAAAAGCTAAAGAAAGTTATGTGGGATGAGAATGGTCATCGCCTGCCTAACACTGTAGCTATCAGCCCACAAAAACTGGCTTTGACAGCAGGTTTTGAAATTCCTGAAGATCGTAAGTTCATCGCTGTAACCGGTGGTGGCATCAACGATATCGGCAAGACCCATTTCTTCTCCAGTGAGAAGTTAACTACTTTGTTAGCTCTCTTCAAATACGAAGGCGAATTCGAAAATGCTCTCGACATGATGAGAAAGATTTTCGAAGTAGGCGGCAAGGGTCACTCCTGCGGTCTATATTCATTCAGTGAAGATCATATCAATCGTCTTGGTATGGCAGCACCTGTAAGCCGTATCATGATTCGTCAACCTAACAACAGAGGTAACTCCGGTAGTGCTTGGAACGGAATGCCTCCTACTTCTTCCATGGGTTGCGGTACTTGGGGTGGCAACATTGTTTCCGAGAATATCACCTTAAAGCACTACATGAACACCACTTGGGTAGCACGTCCTATGCCTAAGGATATGCCTTCCAACGAAGAACTCTTTGGTGATTTCTTCAAACCTGGTATGGATGAGGAATAATAGCTACTATAGCAAACTATCATAATAAGTCATCTACGTTGTCAGAACTTTGAGCCAGCTTCCTTGCGAACAAGGAGCAAAGCGATGTGGTGAGCAAATGGAACTGGCCATCTGATAGCTGTCCATGAAGCAAGCTTGAAAAGCGTAGCTGAATGGGGACAGCGAACCACTGGTTTGCTCGGTTCAGCGGACCGAGAAAGTCCAGCTTCCCTCGCAAGCCTCGTTCTTCCTAGTATCTGACTAATTCTGATAGTTTGTAGTAAAGGACACATAATTGTTCAGATTATGTGTCCTTTTTCTCAAAATAGAAGTAGTCTATAACTTTTATTCAAATCAGATATTGGACTTTCCGAGTGCTTTATCTGTACAATAAGACTAAGAGCAGTAGGCAAATTTCTAAGTAAAGGATGATAAAAAATGACTGAAACTAAAATGGCTAAAGCTATTACCATTTGCGAAGTAGGCTTAAGAGATGGTTTGCAGAATGAAAAAACTATTCTTACCACTGAACAAAAAGTAGATTTAGTAAACAAAATGAGTGATGCCGGCTTTAAGGTAATTGAAGTAGGTTCTTTCATGAGCCCTAAGGCTGTTCCTCAAATGGCTAATACTGATGAAGTATTTAAAGCCATGACAAGAAAACCAGGCGTACAATACAGAGCTTTAATTCCCAATGAGCGTGGCGTAGAAAGAGCCATTGCGTGTGGTTGCGAGAAAGTTAAGCTGAATGTTTCTGCCAGCGTGGCTCATAACATTGCCAATCTTAATATGACTCCGGCTGAAAGCGTAGCAGGCTTTGGAGCTTGCGTAGAAAAAGCTAAAGCAGCAGGCATTGGTATTTCCGGTTCCATTTCCATGGCCTTTGGTTCTCCCTGGGACAAGGAAATTAGCATTGACACTGTGAAATCAATTGTCGAAGCATATTTAAAAGTAGGCATTAACGAAATTTCTTTATCCGACGCTTCTGGCATGGCTTATCCTACTCAAGTAATGGAAATGTGTCCTGAGATGGCTAAAGCTTACCCTGAAGTTACCTGGTGGTTACATTTTCATAATACCAGAGGCTTAGGTGTAGCTAATATATTTGCCGGCATTATGTGCGGCTTTACCAGATTCGATTCCAGCTTTGCAGGCGTAGGTGGTTGCCCCTTTGTTCCCGGTGCTGCCGGCAACGTAGCAACTGAAGATGTACTGCATATGTGCGATGAATCTCACATTGCTACCGGTGTTGATTTGGATAAAGCTATTGCTATCAGCCGTCAAGTAGTGCAATATATTCATCATTCTACTGACAGCTATATCTTAAGAGCAGGCAAATCTAAAGACTTGATTTTAGAAGTTCCTAAAAAACGCGTTAAACACGAAGAGAAAAAATAATTTAGTACATACAAAAAGAGCGTTCCACGTTCAGTAACGTGGGAGCGCTCTTTTTCTTTACCCCTCATCTAACCCAGCTCTATCTTAACAATCGGATTCACCTTGTAAAGCATCGTAGCCTTCTTCACCGGTTCTAATCTTAATAACGTTTTCCACGTCATAGATGAAGATTTTGCCATCACCAATGTGGCCGGTATAAAGAACTTTCTTAGTAGCATCAACAACAGTTTGTACAGGAACCTTGGAAACTACGATATCAACCTGCACCTTAGGCAATAGGTTGAACTCAGTGGGAGTACCACGATAATACTCTGTGCGGCCTTTTTGGGTGCCGCAGCCCAGCACCTGGGTAACTGTCATGCCTGTTACCTCAATGTCGTTCATAGCCTGTTTAAAGGCTTCAAAACGGCTTTGTTTCATGAGAATGACTAGCTTAGTCATCTTCACACCGGGGTTAACCTTGCTAAGGCCAGGCGTGTAAACACTAATAACAGGAATAGCTTTTTCTGCCGGTACACCTTGTTCTGCGGCAGGTGGAACAAGAGATTTATTGCGGGCAGCATCCATATTGAACTCCTTAAATCTTGCCAGTTGAGGCACATCAGCATCATCTTCAGAAACAGAATCCAAGTCGCACTTTACTAACTGAGTATCCGGATAAGCGTAAACGCCCATTTCCGGAATGTCCAAACCTTCAATTTCATCTTCAGGCTTAACTCTTAAGCCCCAAACTTTATCTAAAATCCTAAAGAAAACATAAGCACCACCAAAGCCCCAAATGATGAGCATGCCCATGCCAATGAGCTGTGCACAAAATTGACCGGGATCTCCGTAGAAGAGGCCGGTTACGCCACCGGTCACGCCATTAATTCCATCGCCGTAAGAACCATCGGCAAATAAACCTAAGCACAAAACACCAAACATACCATTGACGCAGTGCACGGAAATAGCACCAACGGGATCATCAAGCTTCAACTTGTTTTCTACGAAAGGAACAGCAAAGCAAACTAAGAATCCTGAAATAATGCCTATAATAGCAGCGGAAACAGCAGTAATGAAAGCACAAGCGGAAGTGACCGCAACCAGACCTGCTAAGCTGCCGTTGGCAGTCATGGAAGGATCAGGTTTGCCATATTTAACCCACATATAGAACATGGCCACCAAACCACCTACCGCACCAGCAATCATGGTGTTGGTAGCAACAACGCTCATTCTAAAATCGGAAGCACTTAAAGTAGAACCGGCGTTGAAGGAGAACCAGCAGAAGAACAAGATAATAGTACCGATGATGGCCATGGGAATGTCATGACCGGGGAAAGCACGAGAAGTGCCATCCTTTTTAAATTTACCAATACGAGGCCCAATGACGATGGCACCTGCTAAGGCTAGCATACCGCCCATGGAGTGCACAACAGCAGAGCCAGCGAAATCTACTACGCCATGACCTAATCCGAAGTTGCTACCCAAGGTGGATAACCAACCACCACCCCAAACCCAGTTAGCATACATAGGATAGAAGAATAGAGAAATGAAGAAGGAAGTAATTACTACTGCAGAGTACTTAACACGTTCTGCCATGGAGCCGGTAGGAATGGTAACGGTAGTATCCATGAAAACCATTTGAAAGAAGAACATGGCATAGACACCGGCATCATATACATTGGAAAGAAAAAATCCTTTAGTTCCAATAATTCCACCTAAACCGGGAATAGAGACCATGGCATCAAGAATACCTGTGCCTGTACCTAGGCCAGGTACGCCACCGCAGCCGCCCATCTGAAAAGCGAAACCACTAATGTAGTAACCTACTGCACCAACCAGAAATACCATGAAGTTCATGGTCATGGTGTGAGCAGCGTTCTTGGCTCTACAGAAGCCTGTTTCTACCATGGCAAAGCCGCATTGGAAGAAGAACACCATGAAAGCACAAATCATAATCCAAGTGTAGTTAGCACCGAAATAGGCTTTGTTGGCAGTAGAAGCAACATCTTTAAGAGTCTCCTTGCCGGTAAGAGCAATGTAGCTGGCACCGGTAGGATCGCCAACAGCGGCGGCAAAGGCTGTAGCTGACAACACATCAATGGTGGCCGCTATAACTAGAAATAACAGCAGAACAAAATAAATCTTACTGACCTTTTTCACAAAGACCATCTCCTGTTTTTAATGTGACCAGACATTAATCATGAAGCCGGCACCGTTGACAGCCAATATGAAATTGCTACGAAAAAACTATATCCCCTGTTTGGCCCAAATAGAAATAAAAAGAAAGCGAAGAAGCTGTAATAGCTTCTTCGCTTTATGTTTTTATTATAAACACTCTCGCCAAAATGTCAAGAAAAAATTGTAATGGTTAAAATTTGACCTTACAAATGGCGTAAATAGGTACTACTACGACTAAAGACCTAGTACCAAAGACTTAGATAAAAATAAAAGCTCTGAAAAATGGGACCTAAGACTCAAGTAGTAATCGCTGTCAAATTCTATAATTGCCATGTAATCGAAATTACAAACAAGCAAGCCAAGGCAATGAGGCACAAGGCTGCATAACAAAACGAAAGAAAAGAGGATGATTGCATGATAAGAAAGATGAGCAATAAGAAAACACAAGGTATTTTGATGGCAGCTGCTATGAGCTTTAATTTGCTAAATACGGTGGTAATACAGATGCCTAAAAATTTTACCGCAGATGCTTTGCTGCATAACATTAAGCAAAATGAAGCTAAACCGGAAACCTATACGGCAGCCTGTTGCAAAGCACTGCATTTTGCAGATGGCCTGTTTTTTGGTACAGCAGAAGCAGCGAAGACTCAAGATGTTAATTCTGGAGAAAATATAGACGGTGGTTCAGTGGGTGATGGGCAAACCTATACCATACAAAATGTCCATGATGGTGGGACTACAACGAAGGAGAATGTTGAAAATGGTGGTGAACAAAATCTTAAGGGCGGTACAACTGTTGAGACAGAGATAAAAGCAGGTGGCGTTCAGAACGTTTCTGGTGGTTCATCAGAAAAAACTTCCGTTTATGGTGAACTTAATATTACGAATGGTAAAGTAATGGATGTTAAAATTTATAATGGTGGGGTGGAGAATGTTAAAGGTGGCTTGACTAAAAATGGAGAAATTTATGCAGGTGGCGTACAAAATGTAGAAGGCGGAACTGTTGAAAACATACTAATTTCTAAAGGTGGCATACAGAATATAAAAGCCGGTCAAGCAAAAGGTGGTTGTGTCTTTGAAGGCGGAGTACAGAATATACAAGGTGGTACTGCAGATAATGTGCAGGTTTGTAAAGGTGGCGTACAAAATTTCCAATCAGGTTTTGGCAACAATATCTATGTTTATGACGGAGGCACACAAAATATAGAAGGTGGAACAGTTACCGGAACAAACATAAAAATTAAAGGCATACAAAATATTACCGGTGGCATAGCAGATAAAACTCTTGTTAATGGCATTCAAAACATAGAAGGAGGCAAGGCTACCAATACCCAAATATCAAAGGGTGGTGTTCAAAATGTAAAATCTGGTGAAGCAGCTGTTAACTATATTAATAATGGAGGTACTCAAAACATAGAAGGCGGTGCAGCTGGTGATAATATTATCTATGCCGGTGGCGTACAAGAGATTACTGCCGGTACGGCAACCAATAATACCGTTTATGGTATCCAAAATGTGAATGGTGGAACGGCTGCAACAAATATTGTTAATGCCGGCGGTGTACAAAATGTTAATGATGGTACAGTTTTAAATACAGCTATTGAAGAAAATGGTTCTCAAGTAATTTCCGGTGGTGTGGTGTCAGAGACCACTATCAACGGGGGCTCTCAAACAATACATACCGGACAGGTAAATGGAACTGTAATTAATGAAGGTTCTCAAGTCGTTCTTGATGGACAGGTGAAAGGAACAACCCTGAAGGGTGGTTCTCAAGTAATTTCCGGTGGTGTGGTGTCAGAAACCACCATCAATGGAGGCTCTCAAGAAGTCCATGCCGGACAAGTGAGCGACACCATAATCAATGCAGGTATAGCAACTTATCAAGATGGAACTATTAAAACTACTACATTAAATAATGGTACAGCCAATTTTCAAAATGGCACTATTCAAGATACTACCATTAATGCAGGTACAGCAAACTTCCAAAGTGGTAATGTTCAAGATACCACGATTAATGGTGGTACAACAAATCTTCAAGGTGGTAGTATTCAAGACACCACGATTAATGGTGGTACAACAAATCTTCAAGGTGGTAATATTCAAGACACTACGGTTAATGGTGGCGTAGCAAATCTTCAAGGTGGTAGTATTGACAACACTACTATTAAGGATGGCTCGGTTAATGTTGAGAATGATAAGGTGGCAGTTAAGGACGTAGCAATTTCCGGAGGCACTTTAAACATAGCGCAAAATAATGGTAATTATACCATTGGCGGAACTTTAGATATTACCGGTGGTACTGTGAATATGATGGGTGGCGAAGCAGGTGCTGCTACTGCCACTGCTACCAATAGTACGCTTACTATAGAAAACTTAAAGGGTAAGGGAGGAAACATTGTTATTGATGCTGATCTTAATAATTTGAGTAATGGCAGCAAGGTTAATATAAAGAATGCCGAAAGCGGTGCCGGCGGTACTATCCAAATTTATGATAAGAATTTTAGTAATGGTCAGGCTCTTACCGAAAGCAAAAAGATGCTTCTAGTTTCAGATGAGAAGGGCACAACAGATTGGTCGGTTAAGGTCTTAAATGATGGAGGCTTATGGGATGTTACTCCTACCATTGCCAAAGAGGGCGATGACTGGTATCTGACAGGTGAAACGAAAGAAGAAAATGCAGAAGTAAAAACAGCAGACAGCAGTATTAACTCTAACTTTGCTACTTGGAAAAATTCTATCACCAATGATACCTTGCGCAAACGTTTAGGAGATTTGCGCTTAACAGGTAATGCGCAGCAAGGTATTTGGACCCATGTTAAAGCCGGTAAGTTAAATGGTTCAGGCTACGACGGTAACTTCCAAACCTACAACCTTGGTTACGATGTGAAGAAGGGCAATGCTATTTATGGCGCTGCCGTTGATTATACAAGAGGAACAAGTAACTTTAAGAATGGTTCAGGCGAGAATAACAGAGTAGGTTTAAATCTTTATGCAACTTCTTATCATCCCAGCGGAGTGTACAGTGATTTCATTATTAGAGCAGGCAAAATAAAAAATAGTATGACCAATATCAGTGGCTATAACGACAGAGCGGATTGGAGCAATTGGGGCTACAGTGCAAGCTATGAGCAAGGCAAGACCTTTATGCATAAAAATGGCTGGTTCTTTGAGCCAGGCGCAGAGATCACTTTGGGCAGGCTGCAAGGCAGTAACTTTACTACAGACAAGGGCGTTAGTGTTAATACTGGTGCTATGAATGTAGTCATTGGGCGTTTAGGTTTTGCTATGGGCAGAAGAGTCAATAATAACTGTGATTATTACCTGAAGGGAAATGTCTATAGAGAATTTGCCGGTAGTGGTTCCATTGATTTACGTGCAGCTAATGGTGATAGTTTGCATCAAGATGAAAACCATAGGGATACTTGGCTTGAATTAGGACTGGGCGGCAATGTAAAACTATCCAAAAACACGTATCTATATGGTGATGTAACTAAGACTTTTGGTGCTGATATTAACACCAAATGGCAAGTTAACGCAGGTTTACGTTTTGCTTTTTAATTGATGTAAAAAACAAACCTTCCTGAACAGTTACTGTCTGGAAGGTTTGTTTTTTCCGGTGGTAAGGAGTACAATTTAATTGATACAAGTGAGGAGACACTATGACTGCTAAAATTACCGCTAAAGATTGGCTGAGTGTAATTGGCAAGGAGAAACTACAAGCATTACAAGATGTTTTTGCTCGTAATAACAATGTAAGTGTAGGATTCTGGACATTGGACAGCAAGAAGATTACCATTCCGGCCAAAGCATCTTTGCTTTGCCATGCTGTATCTCAAAAAGATTCAAACACTTGTTGGTCTGAGCATATGGAGGCAAAGGACAAACTGATTGGGCGTGGCACGCAACAGGAATTTACTTGTTTTATGGGACTTAGCTATTGTTACTGTCCTGTTTATTGGAACAATGAATTGGTGGCGGTATGTAATATTGGCGGTGTAGTTTATCCTGACAGTTTTTTGTCGGAAAAATTAATCAAAAAATATAATGTGCCGGTTTTAAAACGGGAAAAATTCTTAGAGATAGTCAGCGTGCTTAGGGAAATGCTGGCGCTGCTTAATATTGATTATGACAAGCTTAGAAAGAAAGCAGCAGTGAAAGGTGAAATTGGCAGCAATATCATTGATTCCCGTTTAAGCAATAGAGAGGTTCAAATAGTAGAACTTATTTGCAAAGGCTTAAGCAATAAGGAGATAGCAGAGAAATTATATATTACGGAAAAAACCGTAAAAACACATGTAAGTAATATTTTAATGAAATTGGACATGAAAGATCGCAGGCAAGTTATAGTTTATTATGCCCATCTTCCTAAAAAAGTGAAAAGCTAAAAAACTACAACGAATGCGAGGCTAACAAGTAATGTCTAAAATATTGGTGGTGGAAACAAACGAAAAAAGCAGCACTAAGCTGCAAGAGCTCCTTAACAACTGGGGGCACGAAGCAATTATTGTAGACAATGGTAATGAAGCCTTTAAAGCAGTGCTGGAAGAACAACCTGATTTAGTTATTACCAGAATTTACTTACCAGGACTTAATGGCTATGAAATTTGCAATGAGATAAGACAAAATGTTTTTATAGCTGATATGCCGGTTATATTATTTAGTGATATTTTGGGGAAAGAAGAACAAATCCATGGTTTTAATGTTGGCGCTGATATGTGCATAGCCAAATCTGTGGATGATGAAGTTCTTAAAGCTATTATAGATGGAATAATAATAAGAAAGAAACGCGACGATAGAAAAGAATCCTGGCGTTCTTTGACTCGTTTTTGGCGTAGCTACATAGTTAACTCTAATTTAATTTGTGTGAAACCGGCAGAGCTTATTAAAAGAGAAGAAAAATATTGCGAACAGCTAGCCAGAGGATATGACATATCTGATAGGGATAGCAGACATTTGCGGATGGCAATTTATTTGCAAGATTTGCTTATTGTGTTAAATAAAATTACTCCTGATGAACATCTTAAACAGGAATTTACAAATCTACGTATTGCCAAGTGGCTTATGCCATTACTTGATGGTATGAATTTGCCGGAAGAGCAAAAAACACCGGCTATCAATATTTTTAATGTAATTACTGCCTATGGTAGAATCTATACAGAGAAAAAAGAAAATGCCGATGCAGCTTTAACAGCCTTAAGACGTGCAGCTCTGGCTGATGGCGGATACGATTTGGAAGTACTGAAAAGATTTGATAAACTTGTCAGAGAAGAAAAACTTTTGGAAGAATTATAGAAAATAATAAAAGATGCTTCTTATAACAAGTGCATTGGTAAACTAAAAGTAGACACTATTAAAAACGAAAGTTTTTGATAGTGTCTACTTTTAGTTTACCAGTTCATCTCAAAATTGAGAGGTCCTTTTTTTTATTTACTACATTTTGTCACATATCCAAACTAATGGCTTACGACCAAAGTAACAAAGTAATTGAAAATAAATATTTTATGCTACCTTGGTCTGATGTGAATCATTTCCGCGCCATATAAACTTAACAGTGAAAACATAAGTGTTCGTGAACAGAAACACATAGACCATTATCCCAGGAGGGAGCACGATACTAATGCAGGACACTGTTGTAGATAAGGGCTTGGCTGCTCTGGCCATTGCGGCTAGAGTATTAGGCATACCTGCGGAATATGCACAGCTTAAGCAGAACATTTTTGGGAAGGATAGCAAGACAAATATCTTGCGCGCAGCCCAAGAACTTGGACTAAGAAGTAGATTGGTAGAAACAAAATTAAATCACATTCCTCAAATGGCAATGCCGTTCATTGCCGTTTTAAAGGAATGTGATTTTTTTGTTGTGTTGCAAGCTAAAGGAAGTAAATTGTTGGTAGTTAGGATAGGGGATGCGAAACCTGTCATCCTTTCCTTAGATGAATTTGCTGAGCAGTGGACAGGACAAGTTATTCTACTTGCCAAGAAGTTTAAATTGCAGGACTTGAGCAAGGAATTCAACATAAAATGGTTCTTGCCTGTGCTGGCAAAATTTAAAGGGGCTTTTGCCCAGGTGTTTTGCGACTCGCTATTCTTGCAATGCTTTGGCCTTATCACGCCCTTATTTTCTCAGGTAATCATAGACAAGGTACTGGTTCACAAGGGATTATCAACTTTAGATATATTAGTAGTAGGCTTATTTATTATTAATATTTTTGAGTATGTATTAGGAATATTGCGCAGTTATATTTTTTCCCATACCACTAACCGGGTAGATGTAATTTTAGGCGAAAAGTTATTTAAGCATTTGTTGGCCTTACCGCTTAAATATTTTGAATTACGTCGTATTGGCGATACTGTAGCCAGGGTGCGGGAGCTGGAAAACATTAGACAGTTCTTGACCGGGACAGCCCTAACCGTTGTACTGGATGCTTTGTTTACGGTAATTTTTATGATTGCCATGTTTTTCTATAGCGTGAAACTTAGCTTAGTGGTTTTAGCTTCACTGCCATTTTTTGTCTTGTTATCAGTTTGTGTTACGCCTGTTCTACGGGCAAGATTGCAGCATAAATTTAAATGTGGCGCCGAAGAACAATCTTTCTTGGTAGAGGCAGTGGGTGGGATTCAGACCATAAAAAGCATGGCAGTGGAAAGACAGCTTCACAAGCGTTGGGAAAGCTGCCTGGCAAACTATGCTCAAGCAGCCTTTAAGAGTGATTTGCTGGGAACCATGGCCGGGAGTACAGCACAGATCATTCAACGGATGACAGTACTGGGTATTCTCTGGTTTGGTGCGCATGCTGTTATGGACGGTGATATGACGCTGGGGCAGCTCATTGCTTTTCAGATGATTTCAGGACGGGTGATCGAGCCTATTTTAAGGCTGGCTAATCTTTGGCAATCATTTCAGCAGGTGAGGCTGTCTGTAGAACGTTTAGGCGATGTACTGAATGCTCCTGCTGAGCCAATGTATAACCCTAACAAGTCTTTGTTGCCACCTTTACGTGGTCACGTGGTATTAGACGATATATCTTTCCGCTACAAACTGGACGGCAAGCTAGTCTTGAACAGGCTGAGCCTGGATGTTAAGCAAGGCAGTTGTGTTGGTATTGTAGGTCGTTCAGGCAGTGGCAAGAGTACTCTTGCCAAGCTTATTCAAAAACTCTATCTGCCGGAAGCCGGCAGGATACTTATAGATGACATAGATGTAAATCAGGTTGATCCGGGCTGGTTGCGTAGGCAAATAGGCGTAGTTATGCAGGAAAACTTTCTCTTTAATGGAACTATCAGGGAAAATATAGCTTTGGCCATGCCGGGAGCCAGCATGGAAAGAGTTGTTCAGGCAGCCAAGCTGGCAGGTGCTCATGAATTTATCACAGAGCTTACGGAAGGCTACGATACGCAGGTAGGAGAACGGGGTGTTACGTTATCAGGTGGCCAGAGACAGAGACTGGCCATTGCCAGGACGCTTTTAACTAATCCACGTATTCTGATTTTCGATGAGGCTACCAGTGCGCTGGATAACCAGTCGGAGAGAGTAATTCAGCAGAATATGAAAAAGATTTGCCAAGGCAGGACTGTATTTATGATTGCCCACAGGCTTTCCACTATCCAAAATGCGGATACCATTATTTATTTGGATAAGGGCTGCCTGGTTGAGCAGGGTAACCACAACGAGCTGATTAAGAAAAAAGGTTATTACTACAATTTATACTGCCAGCAAGGAGTCTAATGATGAAGTGGTTGATAAAAGTTAAGACACTATATAAAAAAATATTCAGGTTAAATGATGCCGAATTAACCAGAAAAGAAAAAGATTTTTTGCCGGAAGCTTTGGCTATAGAAGAAACGCCGGCTACGCCTAAAGCCTACTTGCTGCTATGGATAGTAATTGGTTTTGTGCTTATTGCTGTGGCCTGGTCTATTTTTGGCCATGTGGAAGAGGTAGCAGTGGCGGCAGGAAAGGTGGTGCCGGCAGGCTATACCAAGTCTGTTCAGGCTGAGGATAAAGGCACAGTTAAAAATATCCTGGTCAAGGATGGTGATATGGTGCAAGCAGGAGATACCCTTATTGAGCTGGATACTACCTTAACCATGGCTGACCTGGCCCAATATAAAAAGGAACAAGCCTATTATGAATTGGAACTGGAGCGTTTGGAAGCCGAACAGGAAGAAAAAGGATTTGTTTATACAAAGAAAAATCCTGCCGTAAGGCAGGAAGACATAACAGCTCAGACCAAGCTTTACCATGGTCGCTTGGCTGAGTACAGAACTAAACTACGCAGTACGGAAGAATCTATTAGGCAAACCAGGGCAGCTGTTGATAAGGAACGGGCCACTGAAGACAAACTGGCCTTGCAGCTAGCCATCATTAGCGAACAGGAAGCAAAAATGAAAGGACTGGTTGCCCAGGGTGCTGTTTCTACATTCCAGTACCAGCAGTACTTGTTGCAGAAGTTAGGGTATAAGCAGGATTTAGTTGTCTCGGATATGGAAATAACAAGGCTGCAGCATCTGCTAACTCAATATGAGGAAGAGAAAGCGAAGATAGATGATGAAAGGCAAAACGAAGTAATGACCAAGATAGTGGAAGATCGCAGACAATTGGCTCTTACGGAGGAAAATCTGAAGAAAGCTGAAGAAAAGAATAGGCAGAGCATTATCAAGGCACCTATGGCAGGCAGGGTGCAGAAATTGAGCGTGCATACCAGGGGAGCCATAGTGACGACGGCTCAGGAACTGCTCATTATAGTTCCTGAAAATACAGCCATGAAGATAGAAGCCTGGGTGGAAAATAAGGACATTGGTTTTATCTACGAGGGTCAGCCGGCAGCTCTTAAGGTGGAAACCTTTAATTTCCAAAAATATGGCACTTTGCCGGCGGTTGTAGAAACAGTAAGTACCGATGCAGTGGAAAACAAGGAAGGAAAGTTACTCTACAAGACTATTTTAAGACCGGAAGAGACAGAGTTTCACTTAATTACCGGCAGGACAGTTCCGCTGGTGGCTGGTATGTCCGTCAGTGCAGAGATTAAGACTAAGAAAAAGAGAATTATTGAATATTTTCTAGATCCATTTTTGCAGTATAAGAGCGAAGGGTTGAGAGAGAGGTAAAGGATGGAAAAATATAAAAACAAAACAAAAAAGAAACAAGAGGTGATTGTAAATGGATGAAACCGTGTTAAAAAAAATCTGGAGAAAACAGCCGATATTATGGAAACTTCGTTGGGCAGGTGCGTTCATCTTGTTTTACCTAACGTTATGGGTGCTTGTTCCTACGATTGGTGTTTGGAACTTTGCTTTTATTCATACCCTAGATATTGGCCCATGCTTGAGGCTGAAACACTGGCTTATGCTGATCATGCCAATATTGTTTAACCTGACATTATATATCCCTCAAAGGGCAGGATATTATTGTGTGCTTAGTTTTATTTATGCCGAACTTATTACAAACATTATTAGTGTTGCTTTTTATTTTTTATCAATACCTTTGGCAATCATAACGGCTACAAGGCATATAGAAATGCTGTTTTCTACAACATTCATTATAAACTTTTTACTTCTTCCTTTTGTAATGATTGTTCTAGAGTGGATTGCTGCTGCAAAGTGGAAAGCGAGAGATGTACAAGAACTATATTTAATTGGTCCAAACCATGAAGAAAACACCAAGGTTGATAAATCAAACCTATTGATTCTTACCTTGACGGTTTTAGTTTATACACAAGCTTTTCCCATGCTTATAACATACAAACCATAAAAATAATAAAAGGGGACACACTATGGCTAGCGATAAAGAAATGAAACAAGTTATTGATCTTATAAACAAAAACAGTACAGGCAATGATAGTTGGGCGAGATTAGAAGATGAAGACAATAATTCTACCACTGGATTTCATGGCTCAGCTTATAGAAATAAAACAAGTGGAGAAATTATCGTGGTATTTGAAGGGTCAAACGACCTTTCTATAGGACTAAGGGGGAGTGCAAAAGATTGGATAAGTAACGATGGAAGTATAGTTGCAGGCGCGGAACTGCCACAAGCACGTGAGGCATTACGCTTTTTCAATAAAATAATCAATAAATATGGTGACGACGGTATTTCTGTAACAGGCCATTCACTTGGCGGTGCATTGGCTAGTGTTGTAGCATATGATACCGGCTGTAGGGGGACAGTATTTGATTCTCCTGGCATGGGTGGAAGAGGATATTCCAAAGATATTGTTGATTCGCAAACAGGAGAAATTGTGGGTTTACAGCATCACATTATCCCTAATGAGAAAGGAATAGTAAAAAATTTAACAGATGCTTTTTTTCATGGTGATATTGTTGGCGAAAGTGGCGGTGAGCATATTGGCATACAACATGTGTTCAGCAATGCCGATTCAGAGAGTAAGTTAACAGAAAAAGATGGAGCGTACTCATTAGGATTACTTATAGGAGTAGAAACTAAGCGCCTAATTAGTTGCCATGATATGGTTTGGTGGGACGACAGCAACTTATATGATGAACAAGGAAATATTAAAGAAAGCAGCATTGTATCAGGGCATAATGGAGCTGGCATTTGTAGATTAAAAGACACTTTTATGATGTTAAACAACTTTTTTGATTGGTGGGATAAAATTGCACAAAAGTTATTTAAAGAAGGAGACTTCCTAAATAAAGATAATCCGTATAATCCTTTCGGAGAGGCTACTACAGTTCCGTCCTACAGAGATCCGTTAGTATTGGATCTCAATGGCGATGGCATTACCATGGGGTCAGCGCTTGATAGCTATGCTCAGTTTGATTTGGATGCTGGTGGTTTCAAGGAAAGAGTGGGCTGGATTAATGCCAAGGATGGTTTTCTGGCCAGAGATTTAAATGGCAACAGCAAGATAGATAGTGGACGGGAACTATTTGGGGAACATACCTTGCTTAAGAATGGCAAGCTGGCTACTAACGGCTTTGCTGCTTTATCAGACTTAGATAGTAATGGTGACGGGATTGTAGATGCTAAAGATACAGAGTTTACTTCCTTGAAGGTGTGGAGGGATGTAGATGGTGATGGTGCTACGGACGATGGTGAGTTGCTAGGCTTAGATAGGCTTGGCATAACTGGAATTAATATATGGCATGAGGTAACCGATAAACTGGATAAGAATTATAATACTGAAACAGGGCTTGGCAGTTTCAATAAAAAAGATGGGAGCAAAGGGTTGCTTAAGCAATATTTGCTTTCCAGAGATACCATTAACAGCATACCGACAGAGGAGGATGAAGAAGATTATGGCGATAAGATAAACGCAGCTCCTAACCTTAGGGGCATGGGTAACGTGTACAGCTTGCATAGAGCCATGGGCGCCGACAAAAGTGATGAGCTTTATGATTTGGTTATGGCGTTTGGCGCAGAGAAAGATATTCAGAACAGATATAAACTGTTGGATAAGATTCTTGCCAAGTGGACTGGGTGTGACAAAGTGCCAACCGGAAGCAGGGATGTTTTTATAAATGCTGTTTACCTGGGGGTTTTAGAGAAACTGTTTGGTACCAATTTTGTGGGGACAGCCGGCCTTAATCCTGGATACGATGCAGGTATACTGCTTTCAAAGCAGTATGAAGAAATAAGAAGGCATTGTTATGAAATTTTAGCTATGCAAACCTTTGCTGCGGATATTGTTTCTTCCATAAGTTGCACATATGATGTTGACAAAAAAAGCTTTTCACTGGATTTGAGCAAAGTACAAGAACTGATAGGTAATCTGGCAGATAAAGATTTGCATCAGGCAGGGATTAAGCTGGCAGATGCGCTTCTCGTTGCTGATGCTTTAGGTGTGCAAGCTTTGAAAATAGGCGAGTTTAATGCTCCATTCAAAAATTATAACGGTCTCGTTGGGTATTATGCCAATGCCTATGGAAAGATGGAACTGACAGCTACAGAAGAGATATTATCAGTAAGATATTCCCAAAATGCTACAGCCCTATTCGGCAGACAAGTGAAAGATTTAATAGATGGTGGCCGGGGTAATGATGTTCTTTATGGCAGAGCAGGTGATGATAGCTTGTACGGAGGCTGGGGCGATGATGTTTTGATAGGCGGAGAAGGAAATGACTATCTGGATGGTGGCTGGGGCGATGACACCTATATCTGGGGCAAAGGCGATGGCAACGATGAGATTCATAATGATACATATTATGATTGTAATTGCTTCAATAATCCAGGCAACGATACTCTACTCTTCCAACAAATAGCTCAAGCTGAAGTAGAGTTTTCTTATAACGGAGACGATTTACTTTGCACCTTTACGCCAACCAATGAATGCATCAAGATAAGAGATTGGCAATCAGGAAGCTTTTACCAGGTGAATAACTTTGCATTTAGTGATGGCGTGGTGAAAAAAGAAAACTTGAAGATTGAGTAACGGCAAAACAGAAAAACATTTCTAATCTCTTTACCGCCAGAGAGGAAAGTATTAGAATAAAACAAAAAGTTTACATGTCAAATCACATGCCGAATTGAAGCTTATTAAATAATGTTTCACTATATTGGCTATGGATTTGGCGATATATGTGGACAACTTTTTAAGTTGCCCACATATATCTTGCAAAGCGTGGACAACTCTTCGAGTTGACACACTATTTGCACAAGCTCCACAGCCTCTACGGCTACTATATTTAAATAAATTAAAACATCCCCCGAGACGCTAGCCGCGTCCCCGGCCCCAAGGGGCCTTAAGAAACAATTGATTGCTCATAAAAAATAGTAGCTAAAAAAAATGCTTTGGGGTATAATATTTAAGCACTCCCGTTGTAGCTCAGTTGGATAGAGCAACGGTTTCCTAAACCGCGTGTCGGCAGTTCGAATCTGCCCAATGGGACCAATTAGAGAAAAAAGCCTTCGAAGATTAATCTTCGAAGGCTTTTCTTGTTTTTAATGTTGTCTTTAATTCATATACGAAAAACAAATAAATCATATTCATTTTCTATTGAATCAAGAAATTATGCTTGCTATAATGCAAGACAAGACGGCGCAGTGTTCCTTCCTCGCAAGGAAGGAGGTGGTGTCGTGAGTGATTTTGAAATGCTTATGATAATTTTGCTTTTTGTACAAATTATTCTTGGGTTCATTTCAATAATTGTCATGATATTGCTTTGCTTCTGGAACAAGAAACAGAAGTAAGTTAAAATCTTGTTAATTATTTTGCCTAAATAAAAACAAGATTCCCACTGTCCCGGTAAGGATAGTGGGAATCTTCTACAATAATCCGGAAGGGGCACACACCAATGTGCCGTCTTCTTATTGATTACATTTTATCATATAAGAAAAAAATCTCAAGAAAAACTTAGTGATAAAAAATATATAATTAATTGCACAAAGAAAAAAGTCATTGGGACTAAGTCCCAATGACTTTTTTATGCATTATATATGGTTGTTAACCGTTGCCAGAAAATGGTGCTGATAAGTAGATCGGCAGTACCGCCTGGACTTAAGTTTTTTTGGATGAAATCTTCGTTAAGGTTCCAGATGGCATTAAGACCTGCATCAGTAAAGGCTCCGCCCAAGGATAAGATATTTTTGGCTTGAGCACGGGCGTATTTTAGCATTTCAGCGTTGGTGCGGATGAGAATGTTGCTATCTTCTACATTTTCCAGCAAAGTCAATAAGGTTTGAATATGAACTTTTTCAGCATCTTGTCCTTGCTTAGAGAATTCTTTTATTGCCGGGAGGCCTATATTGCGTACAGCGGGAAAGCCGGCCATGGCTTCTCCTCTAATACCGGTAAAACCGTGTTGCACATACAATTTTTCACCGTGAGTTTTGGGATGTGCTTTATCAATATTGGCAAAGTCCTGATTTAATATATCTTTGGTTTCCTTGCCACATAATTCCATGATAGCTTCCGGGGCGAACGTACCTTTTTCACGATAGTACCACAGTGCGAAGGTTACCATAAGGCCAAGAGAAAAGATGATGCCCTTATGAGTGTTAATATTACCGGTGGCTTGAAACATGGCTTTTTCTGCGGCGCTGCCCAGAGGGCGGATTGCTTTAAACAAAGCTTGACCGTCGCCTTCCCAATGCAAGCCAACTTTAGCCATCTGACGAAAATAAGGTGTGATGGCTACAATACTTTTGTTAAACGTATCGTGATTCATATCTTTGTGAGCACCTGGATTATCTCTATCTACCAAGCCTGGTTTAGGGGTGGCATCTGCTTCAGCTTGTAAGGCCTGCCTGCAGCACTGGGCAACTGTATCCAGCAAGGAGTCTTCTAATACTTGCTGCACATGTTTCATCAAATCAACTACTGTATGGGTGCGACTGCGAGCACATTCTTGTGCTGGTTTATCACATAATAAACAAAGCCTGCCGGGCATACCCAGTTCTTCTCTGGAAACTTTGCTGCCATCTGGTTTTAAGACGTCAATATCAAAAAGGCGGCCCAAAGCATCCTGGGATTCCAGCTCTACCATAAGTCTTTTTACAGCCAGGGCATCTTTTCCAATGACATAATAGGCTTCCAGACCGGTTTTTTCCCAGGTCTTTTCTTGTATTAAAACCGGATAATTAGCAGTAGAGAGAATTTTTTCCAGACGATAACAACCTGTCTCAAAACCGCTTTTAACCAAATGGTTTACTTTTATGGGTCCCGGGATATTCATGGTAAAGCAAATTAAAGCTTGCTTATATATATTTAGAAGCTTTTGTTGTTTAGCAACTCTTTGTTCTCTAGCTGCCAACATTTCTTCCAGATTAACTTCATTTAAAGTGTTTTCCATATCACTTTTTATCCTTTTTTATTTTACTTAAAAAACTGAAAATTCAAGTAGCTATGCGGACAGATGTCGATAACTTTTATTTATGGGTATTATACCATTCTTTTTATTAGTTTTCTACGATTTGAAGTGATACTATAAACATAAGATTGAGTGTCTCGTATTAATAATACGAAGTCGTATAAATTATGAGAAGGAGTGATGAACATGGAATTAAAAAAGGCAGCAATGGCCGGTACTGTGGAATCCAGCGATGCACAAGTTACCATTGAGCCTGCTACCAACGGTATTGAGCTTAACATTGAAAGCAGTGTTATCCATCAATATGGTAAGCAAATCAAAGCTGTTGTTTTAGAGACCTTGGATCGTCTACAAATTAAGAATGCCAAGGTTACTATCGTGGACAAAGGTGCTTTAGACTGCACTTTGAAAGCCAGAGTAGAAGGCGCTGTTTTCCGTGCTGCTGACAATGGCCAAGATGCAGCATCTGACTGGGGAGGTGCAATTAGATGACTAATACTAATCCCAATTTCAAACGTTTAAGACGTACTATGATGTTCTTAAATGCTCAAAAACCCAGTTTGATTAAGGATCCATATATTTACAAACCAGATTCCATTATGTTGGATTTGGAAGATGCAGTTGCTGAAAACCAAAAGGATGCAGCTCGTTTCTCCTTGTATCATGCTTTAAAGACTGTTGATTACCATGGTTGCGAAAGAGTAGTTCGTATCAATGGCTTGGAAACCAAGCATTGGCAAGAAGATGTCCGTGTTTGCGTAGCAGGCGGTTGCGATACTATTCGTATTTCCAAGACTGAATCTGCAGACGATGTTCGCACTGTAGAAGCAGCTGTAGAAAAAGCAGAAAAAGAATTTGGCAGACCTATCGGCAGCACTTTATTGATGGCTGCTATTGAATCCACCAAAGGTATTTTGAATGTATACGATATTTGCAAATCTTCCGATCGTTTATTCGGCGTTGCTTTATCCGGCGGCGACTATACCAAAGATTTACAAACCGTTATTTCCAAGAGCGGCGTTGAGCTGATGGGCGCAAGACAACAAATGGTTATTGCAGCTCGTGCTACCGGCAAGATGTGCTTTGATACAGTTTATACTGACTTGGATGATATGGAAGGCTTCAAGAAGGACGTAGCAATGATTCGTGCTATGGGCTTTGATGGCAAATCCATTGTTAACCCCAGACAAATTCCTGTTACCCACGAAATCTTCACTCCTACTGAAAAAGAAATTATTTTCGCTGAGAAGGTAGTTCGTGAGATAGACGAGAAGAAAGCTCAAGGTATCGGCGTATTTACAGTTAATGGCAAGATGATCGATATTGCCTTCTACGACGGTGCTAAGAGAACTCTTAACCTGGCTAAGGCAGCAGGCGTGTATAAGGGGGAACTATAACATGATTAATAAAGTAGGCAGAGACATTCCTCAAGCAGTAATGGATGCAACTCATAAAGAGGTTTTCCAAGGTACCTTCGCTAAACAAGGTATGGAATATACCAAAGCAGCTCATAAAGCAACTGTTAACTGTGATCCTAAGCACGATAAGGTTTTAGGCTCCATTGAAGAAGCTTTGAAAAAATGCGGTATTAAGGATGGTATGACTTTAGGTTTCCACCATCATTTCCGTGAGGGAGATTATGTTGTTAACATGGTCATGAAAGCAGTTCATGACATGGGCATCAAAGGTATTACCATTTGCGCCAGCTCCTTGGGCAAGGCACATGATCCTATTGTTCCTTATATTGAAGATGGCACTATCGTAGGTATTCAATCCTCCGGCGTGCGTGGCAAGATTGGTGAAGCTATTTCCAATGGCAAGCTTCGTGATATCGCTATTATGCGTTCTCATGGCGGCCGTGTACGTGCTGTTGAATCCGGCGAAGTACATCTGGACATCTCCTTCATTGGTGCTCCTACTTGCGATAACTATGGCAACTGCCGTGCTGTTGGTGGCAAGAGCGATTGCGGCGTTTTGTCCTATGCTATGGTTGATGCTGAGTATGCTGATAAAGTCGTAGCAATTACTGATACCTTGGTACCATTCCCCAACATTCCTGCTTCTATTTCTATGACAAATGTAGACTATGTAGTTGTGGTAGACGAAATTGGTAACCCTGCTAAGATTGCCAGCGGTGCAGCTAAACCTACTACTGATATGCGCAAGATTTTGATGGCTAAATACACCACTGAATTCTTAGTACATACTCCTTACTTCAAAGATGGTTTCTCTTACCAGACCGGTGTTGGCGGCGCTTCCATTGCTTCCACTGCTATCTTGGCTAAATATTTAAGAGAACAAAACATTCATATTGGTTTGGCTCTAGGCGGCATTGCTAAACCTATGTGCGATTTGTTAGAAGAAGGACTTATTGATAAGATTGTTGATACTCAGGACTTTGATATGGGTGCTATTGAGTCCATTAAGAAGAATCCTAATCACATCGAAATCTCCGGCAGTGAATATGCTAACCCCTTCAACAAGGGCGCTTATGTAAACAAACTGGACTTCGTAATCTTAGCTTCCCTGGAAGTTGATACTCACTTCAACTGCAATGTTGTTACCGGTTCTGATGGTATGATTACCGGCGCTCAAGGCGGACATCCTGATACAGCAGCCGGCGCTAAATGCGCTATCGTTATTGCTCCCTTGCTACAAGGCAGAATTCCTGCTATTTGCACCGAATGCACAACCATTACTACTCCCGGTGAGACCGTAGATGTAGTTGTTACTGATTATGGTATTGCCATCAACCCCAAACGCCAAGACTTAATTGACGCTATGAAGGGTGTTGATTTGCCCTTTAAGACCATTGAGGAATTACGCGACATGGCCTATAAGATGGTTGGCAAACCAGATCCTGTTCAATTTGGCGATAGAGTTGTTGGTATTATCGAAGCACGTGATGGTACCATCATCGATGTAGTTCGTCAAATCAAGAAGTACGAGTTCAAATAGCCATAATAGGTCATCTACGGTGTCAGAACTTGCGTTTGCTCGGCTCAGCGGACCGGGAAAGTCCAGCTTCGCTCGCAAGCCTCGTTCTTCCTGGTATCTGACCAATTCTGACTATTTGAAGTTAGCCGAAATGATAAAAATACCCAATCCACTGGATTGGGTATTTTTTTGTCTCAGTAATGAATTACGTCATTTAAGGCTTTTAGTTTGGCTAAGACAGGTTCAGCTTCAGAGGAAGCAAAATAAGCGTAGGTTGAAGCTGGAACAACAGCCTTAATATCAGTCAGGCGGCCTTCTTTTAAGGCCAAGCGCACCTTAGATGCGCTGATAGGACCATCCGCACCGGTCTTCCTTGGTATTACGGTACACTTAATGCCGGCGGCAGGTAATTCCTTGGCCATAATCTTGTTATAGATAGAAGTAACCTCGCTGAAAGGTTCTTCTCCTACCAAGCGTTCCGTAATGTTTAAAGCTTGGGCAATCTTGGTAAAAATCATTAGGTCTAGCTTAGCTTGGGATTCAATGACTAGCTGGGAATCCTTTAAGAAATAAGAAGGAAAAGTAGCACTGGAAATGATATAACTTCCGGAAGAATGGTAAACAAGGTTTTTTATATGGGCAGAGCCTTTTTTTACTAAATCGTAACGCACTGCAAAGGGAATAGGTGAGGCATCCTCTTCTACCACAAAGACATGCAGCGTGTCACAAACCGCTGCTGCTTTTTCCAAAAGGTACTGATGACCCAGGGTAAAGGGATTGGCGTTCATAACTACAGCAGCACTTTTACCATTGTCCTGTCTGGATTTGGCTAGCTCTTGCAAATAGTTTTGAAAACCGTTTTTACGATTTTCCATAAACACTAATTTATCTTCTACACGAGCAATTTCATAAAAACCAATATCACCAAAAAATTTGGCGGAGTTGACTTTAGTATAGAGGAAAAGATTTAAATTATTTTTTTCATATTCATAAGCTATCAGGTGACTAATAATGGCATTAAGTAAGCCTTCACCTTGATGGTCATGGTCTACGGCAAAACAACGCAAAGTATTTTTGAAACAAGAACCGGTAGCTACTAAATTATAGTCGTCGTCAAATAACCCGGTCATATAGTCCAGATTCTTGTCCCGCTCAATGCCTTCTTGTTTTAGCAAGGCATCCATTTGCGCTATAGCTCGTTTATCTGAGGGGTAAATGCGGCTTACTTGATACTCTGACATGTTTTTCTCCTTTGGTGCTATTATTTTTCAATATATCAGCCCCAGTACTCCTTGTCAAGAAAACCAAATGTTTTATTGTTTCCTCTTATAAAATAGCTATTTCCTGTTAAAATATGCACCCTTTAATATTAGCAGGGACTAATATTAAAGGGTGCATATTTGTGGGGGGGAATCAAAAATGTATTTACCTTAGAAGGTGTAACCGAATAGCTTAAATGCATCAACACCAAACTTGTCTTTGTATTTTTCGTAAACTGGTTTCATAACAACGGTCATTTTCTTAATTGTGTCAGGAGATAGTTCGTTAACTTTCATGCCTTTGCCTTTGAACTCCTCAACGATTTTAGCGTCCAGTTCACGGGAAGCCTTTACTTCGGCTTTGCATGCTTTTTGAGCTGCTTCTTCAAAAATCTTCTTATCTGCATCGCTTAGTTTCTTCCATGTTTTAGCGCTAACGCTCATCACAAGGGGATCGTAGCAATAGTTCCAGATAGTCATATATTTTTGTACTTCTTCAATCTTAGCAGATCTGATGGTATCAAAGGGGTTTTCTTCACCATCAATAGCACCCTGTTGCAAAGCAGTAAAGCATTCGCTGAAAGGCATTTGGGTTGGATCGCATTTAAAAGCACGGAATACATCTACTAAAATAGCAATAGCAGGAATTCTGATTTTCATACCGGCTAAATCGTCGGCACCGGTAATAGGTCTAACATTGTTAGTTATTTGACGGAAACCTGCTTCGCCCATAGCTAGGACATGAGGGCCTTTGGCTTCTATTTCTTTTCTAACAAATTCCAGACCGGGAGCTTTATCAGCAAAAAAATATTTATCGGCGCTCTTGTAGCCATCAGGCAAAATCCAAGGCATATTAATGACTGACAATTTTGGCACAACATTGGTGTGAATGATGGTGGAGTGAAGGTCACAATCAGTCGCGTTGCTATAGAGCATTTCTATGCCTTTTGTTTGATCGCCGGAAGACAATTGTTCATTGGAATAAATAGCAATTTTATATCTACCGCCTGTTTTTTCTTCTACTTCTTTTTTAAATCCCTTAGCTGCTACCTGCCATACACTGGCTTCAGAGGTGGTAACATTCATCCTTAAGGTAACAGGCTTTGCACTGCTACTGCCAGCTGAACTATTGCTTTTGCTTCCACCGCAACCGGTGATACCTAAAACCACGGTCAAACCAATAATACCTGCTAATAATTGCTTTTTCATTAAAATGCCTCCTTTTGTCGATACTATCAATAAGAGCACCTATACGATTTTTTCCTGTTGTAAGTATTAATTCCCTCCTTTTGCCATTGTTAAAATAAAATGTTAGTCTTAGTGCTTGTCAGTATTTTTAGGCGTACAGCCTACTGTAACGTTCATTTTTTCTTCGTAGTATTTCACCATAGCTGTTTGATCTTCATCAATGTGTCCGTTGTCATTTGCCCAATCCATAATTTCCAGAACCACATCTGTCACAGGCGTATCAACATCCAGCTTATGAGCGTAGTGCTTAGCGTTGATGATATCCTTGCGATGGACGGCAATGCGGGCTCCCGGAGTGTAATCTCTTTTTATGATCATAGGAACCTTGTTGTCGTAAAGCGGACCGCCGGCAAAACCTGTTCTGGTTGCTTCAAAGGTAGTTTGCAAATCAATACCGGCCTTGGCAGCAAAGGCATATGCTTCGGCAATAGCTGCCAAGTAGGCACCGGCAATCATATTGTTGGCTAATTTGGTAACGCTGCCACTACCTGGTTTTCCTGTATAAACAGGTTTGCCCATACAAGCCAAATAAGCTTGGACCTTCTCGAAAATTTCCTTATCTCCTCCGGTCATGATAGCTAGGGTGCCGGCTTTGGCGGCAGGATTGCCACCGCTTACCGGAGAGTCCAAAAGGAACATGCCGGCAGTTTTAACTTTTTTATAAAGGTCTTGAATAATATCGGGAGCAGTAGAAGAAAGATCAATAATTATATTGCCTGGTTTGCCATATTTGATAGCTTGTTCTACTGAATTAATAATGATGGGGTGGGTTGGCAAAATTTGCATAATCACATCACAAGTTTTGTAAATTTCCACAGCATCTTGGACGGGAATCCCGCCTGCTGCCTGGAAAGCATTTAGGTGAGAAGCGACAACATCAAAGCCATAAACCTGGCAACCACTTTTCTTAACCACGTTTATGGACATTGGCAGTCCCATTACGCCCATACCTAAAAATCCTATTTTCATAATTAAGACCTCTTATCTTGGATGCATATATTTTTATCTTTCTTGAATTCATTATAAGAAATATTAGAAAATTAAGAAAATACTAAGTATTTATTTTATGATAAGATAAATTTATGATAAATAAAAAATTTGCTTATCATATGATAAGCAAATTTTATCATGCTATGAAAAGATAACTTATAATGGCACATTGGGCTTTGAAATGCTACAATTGGCTTGTAAGGGAAATAAAGGGGGAAACAACATGCTTGATATTAAAACAATGCAGTACTTAGAAGCAATTTATAAAAACAAAAATTTTACTAAAGCTAGCCATGAATTGTATGTTTCTCAGCCGGCAATTTCCGAAGCCATATCATCTCTGGAACAGGAATTAGGTTTTATTATAATGATCAGGACTCCCCAGAAGGTTACCTTCACAGCAGAGGGGGAGGAATTCATGCGCTATGTAAGACGTGTTATGGAGGATTATACTCGGGCACAAGAAGCAGCACAAGAGTTATCAGACTTACGTAGTGCTTCCTTGCATTTAGGAATTTCACCTACAGTAGGAATGCCAATTTTTTCTTTGGTATATACCCAATATATGCAACGTTGGCCAGGCGTACATGTGCAGATTGATGAAGGACCGATGATAGAACAAATAGCTAAGCTGCAGGCTGATGTGATAGAACTTAGCTATAATGCGTTACCAGCATCAAATGAATTTAAAAATCTAAAAACACTCCCTGTACGGAAGGCTCAGATCTATGCAGTGGTCAGTCCAAATCACCCTGTAGCCAAATTGAAAAAAATTTCTTTTGGAGAATTAGAAGGCAAAAATGTTGTTTTGCTTAATGAAGATTCCAAGATTCGTGCTAGCATGCTGGAAGAGTTTGCTAAGAATGGCGTTGTACCCAAGATTATCTCCTCCCACTATCAGGTTATGTCCATGCTGCAAATGGTAAAAATTAGTAATAGCATTGGCTTTATTGATGATTCACCGGGCTGTTCCTTTGTTGCCCAGCTCAAAGAAAAGTTTGCGCTGATTCCTTTTGACAAGCCTGTTTACTTTCAGGTAGGATTCATTGCCAAAGAAAACCGGCATCTTTCCAAGGCAGCACGCAATCTAATAGCTTTGGTTAAAGAAAATATCCAGAAATAGTAAATGCTCATGATAAAATAACAAAGGCACCTCTCAATTTTTTGAGAGGTGCCTTTGTTTTGTGTGCATAGCTTTATGTGTGTGAAGCGACAGTATTTAGTATTAAGGATAAGACTCCGGAAAAGGCAAGGGTACCAATAACGCCCATTAACTTTTTACGAATGATAATGTAGCAAACCACCATGATGATGATGTTTAAGTATTTTATGTTATTAGGATCAATGGCAATTTTGTCTACACCAAACAAGGACATGCAGATGAAAAGAATGGCAGCACCACCAATAAGAGCAACAACGGCAGGACGCAGGCCATTCAAAACACCTCTTACAGCACCTACATCGCCATACTTTTTAATGATGTAACCTAAGATAAGCATGATGATGACAGAGGGAGCACAAAAACCAAGAGTTGCTGCTATAGAACCAGGCAAACCGGCTACTCTGGTTCCAACAAAGGTAGCAGCGTTAATGCCGATAGGACCTGGGGTCATTTGAGAAATAGCAAAAATATCCATGAACTCTGACATGGTAAGCCATTGATGTATGGTTATAACTTGATGTTGGATAAGAGGTACAGAGGCATAGCCGCCACCGATGCAAAAAATACCTACCCAAAAGAAACTTATAAATAATTCAATTATTAAAGTCATGGTTTCACCTCAATTATATTTCGTATCTTGCAAGGCAAAGAGGCCGATTAAAGCATCTGCAATAATGATGTACATAACATTGATATGTAGGAAGTAATTGGCTACAAACGTGCAGAGCATGATGATTAAAGGCAAAACAAGTTTCTTTTTAATTTGTTTTCTTAACAGATTTATGGCTACATCAATGATAAGTACGGTAGCACCACATTGCATGCCATCCAGCACGTATTTAATATAAGGATTGTTAATCATGGCATCGTAGAAATATGCGATGATTGTAATTGAAATAAGCGGTGGCAATATGGTAGCGACTAAAGCGGTTAACATTCCCATGAAGCTTGCCAGGCGATAACCAAGAATGACAGCAGCATTAACTGCTACGGCGCCTGGTGCAGTCTGGGCGATGGAAACATAATTCAAGGCTTCCTTATCATCCAGCCAGCCATATTCATCAACGATTTTGGCTTTCAGCAGGGGGATAATGACAAAGCCACCACCTACTGTAAAAGCACTTATTAAAAAAGTGGATTTAAATAATTTCCACAAGGAAAATGTAGTTTTCTCTTCCATGGAGACACGTCCTTTTTCTTTTGTATATACTTGTATTTTACTCCAATATGAGGTATAGTCAATTAATAATATAAATATATTTGCTAAATGAATTTCATTGAGGAAGGAATAGCTATGGAACTTTTGCAAATGAAATATTATAAGGCTGTGGTAGAAGCAGGCAGTATTAATGGTGCAGCCAAAGTACTCCGGATGACACAGCCACCTGTCAGTATGCAGATCCGCCTTCTGGAAAAGGAGCTGGGTTGTACGCTTTTTGCACGGGGCAATCGTAAGATAAAACTTACGGAAGAAGGCAAAATTTTTTATGATTATGTAGTGCGTATCCTTAACATGACGGAAAGCGCCACTACTTCTGTTTTAGATTGTCACACTGCTAACATGGGTACCTTGCATATTGGCGTAGTAAGCAGTATTGCAGAATTAGCTGTACAAAGATGGTTCAAAGGTTTTTCCCAAAAATATCCTTTGGTTAATTATAAAATATACGAGGGAGACTCGTATGGTATTTTGGAAAAATTAAAAACCAGGGTAATTGATGTTGCTATTATCAGGCGACCTTTCTCGGCGCGAGGTGTTTTAACTTATTCTTTGGCGCCACAAAGCCTTTTGGCTATTGGCACAAAAACATATTTACAAGCTTGGCCTGAGCAGATTACCATCAAACAATTAGAAGCTTTACCACTTATTGTTTATCGGCGCTGGGCTAATATTTTGGACAATGCTTTTGCTGTCAAAGGTTACTCTCCTCGTATTATTTGTGTGGCAGAGGATGTGCGGACCTGTATGTCCTGGGCGGCTGCTGGTTTAGGAGTGGCCATTGCTCCAAGAGACATATGGCAAAGCGAACCAAGAAAAAATCTTATGGTGAGTACTATCAAGGGCTTAACTCCCATGGCTGAAACCACTTTGGTTTTAAACGAAAATGGCTGTGATACAGCAGTGGGTAGGGCCTTTGCCGAGTATTTTAGGGCGCAAAATGGTTTGTAGACTAGAAGATATTTAGGCTATATAATGAAGATAACGAATTTGGTGAAGAGAGCGATAAAATGATAAAGAAATGCATTTGGCTTACTTTGGCACTAAGCTTGTTGCTAACAATGACAGCAGCAACAGCATCTTATCCGGGAAGCAAGGTATCTTATCCTGAGGGCTTGGTATCTTATCCTCTGGTACTGGAGTATCATCAGATTTGTCCAACGGTCCGGCAGGATATAGAGGTGTCCTTGGAAAATTTTAAAAAAGAATTGGATTGGCTACAGAACCATGGCTACCATACATTATCTATGGACAGGTTTTTGAGCTGTCTTAATAAGCAGCAGCCTCTACCGGCTAAGTCTGTGCTTATCACCTTTGATGATGGCTATGAGGGCGTTTACACCTATGCTTTGCCGGAATTGCGACAGCGGTTTATGCATGCTACACTTTTTTTGTCCACGGATGATCTTGGTAAGGTGGACAAAACAGATCCCAGAATGACTCTGGAACAGGTAAAAAAAATAAGCCATGATTACCTGATAGATATTGGTTCTCATACAGTAATGCATGGTCATTTATCGGAGCTATCTAACACAGCACAACAAAATGAATTACAGCACTCCAAAGCGGTTTTGGAACAATTGACAGGAAAACAATGTTTGTCCATGGCCTATCCCTACGGCGATTTTAATCAACAAGTCATTGCCAATGTTAAAGCGGCAAGCTATCAGGTGGCCTTTGCCGGTTATGATGATGACATTGCCTCTCACTTAAATAGATATACTGTGCCAAGGATTTTTGCCGGCAGATTCATAGAAAAAGACAACTTTAAATTTTTTAAGAAAATTTTTAATTAAAAGTAAAAGCGCTTCTCCAAGGAGAAGCGCTTTTTTATTTGTCCTGACCTTTTACTTCAAAAAAAGGATATTTCTTGATAAATTCTATAAAAGTTTTTACGGACGGAATGCTGGCCGTTTCATCGTTATACAGGAGCCAGCTGGTACGCTGCAGTGGCTTGCCCTTATTATCATGCAAAATAATGGCATGCACATCATCTTCATCGGCAATCATTTGAAAAGGTATAATAGAATAACCTAAACCATGCTTTACCATATGCTTGCAGCTTTCCAATCTTTCTACATGCATAATAACATGGCTGGGTTCCTCAAAGTGCTGTCCCCACCATTCCTCAATCTGAGCTCTTAGCAGTGGGTCGCTTTGGTAGTCTATGCGCGGCATTTTAGGTAAATCTTCCAGCTTGAAAGGTTCTCGGCAAGCTACGCAAATAGGTTCAGCATAAAGTTTTAATTTTTGACTATAACCATAATCAACGCTGACAAAGCCTACATGATATTTTTGCTGATGAACACTCTGGGATATGGCTTTGCTCCAATCTGTTGCCACCGTATAATGCACATCAGGGTGGAGATCCTGAAATTTTTCCAACAGCTTGGGCAGAGTATGCAAAGTTAGATAGTTGCTGGCACCAATATCAATGGTTCCACCAATCTTATCCGTCATGCTTTGTACCCGATCTTTAATGGCATGTAGTTGTTGTAACATTTCTTCTGCCTTTTTGACCAGAAACTCGCCTTCCTGAGTAAACTTGATGCCTTTGGTGCTTCTAGTTACTACCTTTACATCAAATTCTGTTTCAATATTTTGCAGCCTTGCTGTTAAGGCGGGCTGTGACATATAGAGCTTTTGAGAGGCTTTAGTTATGTTTTTGGTACGATATAGTTCTTGTAAGATTAGCCAGTCACGATCTTCCATGTCTAAACTCCTCTAATTTTAAATATTTTAATATTTTAACATTTCTTACATATTATTATAGCAAGAATAAACCTAACGAGCAAATGTTCATTTGCAAAATTTGGAGGAATGGCTCTATTATGCTAATTGTAGCTATTTTAGTTTAATTTATTTTTCAAATAATCAGCTATATTATTTTTCAATTTTACAAAAAAGTCACATTCTCCTAAAATTAGTATCAAGAGAATGTACGAATTTTCTGAAAAACAGAGCTTAAAAACAAGGAGGTTTTTAATCATGGCTTCTCAAACAATGCTAGCCCTAGTTGGTTTTCTGATGATTATCATCATCGTTTGGGCACTTATTCAAGGTAAAACCAACCCAGTTCCTATTTTCGTAGTTGTACCTATTGTTGCTGCACTTATTTGCGGTTTCGGCCCCGCACAAATTTTTAAATTTATTTCTGCCGGTGTTGGTAAAACGTGGTCAACAGCAGTTTTGTTTATTTTCTCAATCATTTATTTCTCAATGATGGGTGATGTTGGCTTATTTGATCCGATGGTTAATTGGTTGGTAAAAAAAGCTGGTACAAACATAGTGATGGTAACTGTTGCAACTGCTTGCGTAGCTGTTATCTCCCACTTGGATGGTGCTTTGGCTTCTACCTTGTTAATTACCATTCCTGCTTTTCTTCCTATCTACAAGAAATTGCACATGCGTCCTGTTGTAATTTGCGCCATCATCGGTGCTGCTATGAGTATTATGAACCTGCTCCCTTGGGGCGGTCCTGTAGCTCGTTGTGCTAGTATTTTGAACCTTCCTCCTGAGCAAATTTGGAGAGAGTTGATTCCTCTACAAGGCGTTGGCTTGGTAATCGTAATTGCTTTTGCCGTTTATATGGGTATTCTTGAAAAACGTCGTGGTGCAGGTCCTGTTCCTACCGGTAAAGCTGCAGAACTTTCTGAAGATTTATTAGGTGGAGAGGCTGATCCTGAAGCTGAAGCAAAAGCAGCTGCAATGAAGCGTCCTAAATTGTTATGGTTCAATGCTTTGTTGACTATCGGCGTTATTTTGTCTCTGTGCTTTACCAAGATTCCTATGTATGGTGCATTCATGATTGGTTTGGCTTTGGCTCTGTTAGTTAACTTCCCTGGTGCTAAGGCTCAAGCTGCTGCTATTAAAATGCATGCTGCTACTGCTTTGACCATGCCTATGGTGCTATTAGCTTCTGGCGTGTTCTTAGGCGTATTAACCGGTTCTAAGATGATTGATGCTTTGGCAAAGACCATGATTACTATGGTTCCTGCTGCAGTTGGTCCTCACCTGCAAATGGTGTTTGGTATCTTGGCAGTGCCTATTGGTGCTTTGGTTGGTACCGACTCTTATTTCTTCGGTTTAATGCCTTTGGCAATTAGCATGGGCAAGGAATTTGGTGTACAAGCTCATGATATGATGATGGCTATGTTGATTGGTAAGAACTATGCAGTATTGGTAACTCCTCACGCTGCAACTACATTCTTATGCTGTGGCTTGGCTGGCATCGAAATCAAAGAGTTATTCAAGTTCTGCGGACCTTATCTCTGGGTACTGTCTTGGATTTCTATTGCTTGTGCAATTGTTTTGGGTGTATTTGTTCCCTGATTTAGCTTACTACGCACGCATATAACATATAAAATGACCTCTCAAGAAATTGAGAGGTCATTTTGTTTATATCTGTAGGTTAATATAATAGCTTGTTTTTTTCTTCCTTGGCGGCATCAATTACTTTATCGGGAAGAGTAAAGCCACGACCAAATACGTTGGCAGCATCCTGCATGATAACAAAGGCATCTGGATCAAATTGCTTGATGATATGCTCTATCTTGTTTACCTGAGTCAACTTTACTACCACAAAAAGCACCTTGCGACTTTGGTGGGTATAGGCACCCTCGCCATTTAAGAAGGTAACGCCTCTGCCGACTTCTGTCATGATAGCATCAGCAATTTGTTCAGGCTGGTTAGTTATGATCATAAAGTTCTTCTTGTAATCAAAACCGTCCATGAGAACGTTGGTGAGCCTAAAGGACAAGTAGAAGATGATCATGCTATACAAAACCGGCTCAAGACCAAAAAGAAAAGCACAGAAGGTCATGATAACGCCGTTAATGATAAATTCTGTAGTGCTGACACTGATAGAGTAATATTTATAAACTATGAAACCAATAATATCTGTACCGCCACTGGAACCATCTACCTTGTACATCATAGCCGAGCCAACACCAAACATGACACCGCCGGCGATGCATGACAGGAGAGGATCCTTTACATAGGTTTTATCTGCAAGAAAAGCTGTCAAATCCAGAATTAAAGAAAACACAGCAGTACCAAAAATAGTATCAATAAGAAATGTTTTGCTTAAATAACGGTAGGCAAAGTAGAATAAGGGAAGATTAAGGATAAAGCTTACTGTACCAATGGGCCAGCCTAGTAAATAATACAAAATCATGGCCAGGCCTGAAATGCCACCGTTTAAAAAATGCTGTTGTAAATAGAAACAATTGATAGCCAAAGCAATAACGGCACAGCCGCCGGTTATCATGGCATATTTATAAATATACTTTTGCATAATATCTCCTTGGCAGGACAGCCTCGGAGATTTTATTATTTATCCTGACGGGATAAAACATTAAAACGACTGAGGAAATCCTGGGTACGTTTTACCTTAGGATGATTGAAAATTTCATCCGGGGTGCCTTCTTCGGCAATAACACCTTGGTCTAAGAAAATAACCTTAGAAGCTACATCCTTGGCGAAAGCCATTTCGTGAGTTACCACAACCATAGTAAGACCGTCGTTGGCTAAGTTCTGCATGACTTTTAAAACTTCACCAACCATCTCTGGGTCTAGGGCAGAAGTAGGTTCGTCCATCAGCAAGACTTCAGGCTGTAAAGCCAGAGCCCTGGCAATGGCCACACGTTGCTTCTGACCGCCGCTAAGCTGCTTAGGCTTGGCATTCATGTAGTCATCCATACCGACATGATTCAAATTCTGCAGAGCAGTTTCTCGGGCGGTTTTGGCATCTATGCCTAAAACTTTTATTTGACCAACCATGCAATTTTCTAAAACGGTCATATTATTAAAAAGGTTAAACTGTTGGAATACCATACCTACCTTGGCTCTATACAGAGGAAGCTTTTTAAAGGCTTTCTTCACATCAGTGCCATGGTAAGCAATAATGCCGGCAGTAGGCTCTTCTAAGAAATTGACGCACCTGATTAGGGTGGATTTACCGCTACCGGAGGTACCAATGATACAAACTACATCACTTTTATGGACATCCACATTAATACCTTTGAGAATTTCTCGTTCGCCAAAACTTTTGTGTAAGCCCTGTACGGAAAGGACAGGGACATTATTTTCTTCTATAGTCATGATTATTGTCCTTTCTTAGGTATGGTAGTAATGGGAGGTGCGACTATGCCGGTAGGATCAGCTAAAGGATCGTGTACCAGGACATAGGCATCAGGACCATCAATCTTGCTTTCCCACCATCTAATAAGACGGGAAGCAGTAAAGGTCATGATAAAGTAAATGATACAGGTAATGAAGAATATTTCGAAATATTTGTAGTAAACACCGGCTGCAGATTTAGAGGCAAAGTACAGCTCAGTTACGGAAATTACGTTTAATACGGAAGTATCCTTAATGTTAATGATAAGGTTGTTGCCAATCTGAGGAAGAATGTTACGTACAGCCTGAGGCAGGATAACGCAACGCATAGCTTGGAAGTGGTCCATGCCAATAGCTACAGCAGCTTCTTTTTGGCCGGGATCCACAGAATCAATACCGCCTCTCATACTCTCCGCCATATAGGCACCGGTATTAATGGAAACTACCAGGAAGCCGGCAAAGAGAGGAGACATGTCGATGCTAAATACGCTCATGGCACCATAGTAAACAACCATGGACTGTACAATCATAGGCGTACCACGAAAGACTTCTACATAGGCATCCAAGATACGCTTCTCACATTTTAGTAAGAACCTGGTAAGGGCAGAAGCATTCTTATCCTCAGGGATTGTTTCAATGATACCTACAATTAAACCAATGACGCAACCAATTAAAGTACCTACAATAGCCAGGATTAAAGTAACGACGGCACCTTTGAAGAGTACCACGCCATACTCTTGCAGTAAAAAGTAAACCCAACCAAAAAATGTTGTTGGCATTGCTGATGACATAACATACACCTCAATTTACATAGTAAAATACGGGACAGCAAGGCTATCCCGTATTAGACATTATTATTTCTTAGCTAAAGGTTGTTTCTTAATAGCTTCATCCATCATCTTTTCAAAATCGGCAGGTTTCATGTTGCCCAAAACCTTGTTTAAAGCAGTGGTTAATTCAGTGTTGCCCTTCTTTACGGCAATGCCAATTTCAACATCTTCCGCAGAAGTCTTGAAACCCTTACCTTCAGGGAAATTAATAACTTTTAATTTCGGGTTAGCAAAGACAGCAGCTTTACCGGTAGGAATATCGGTTACTACTACATCGCATTTACCGCTTTCCAATGCTACGATCATACCGGGAACGGTATCAATAGCAGGTAATTTGTTAACTTGAGGAATTTGCGGAATTAAATCGTACCAAATGGTATTTAATTGGCTTACAGCACTGCTACCGGTCAAATCAGCAATGGTTTGTGCCTTAGCTTGTTTGCTGTCTGCTCTTACCAAAGCAACTACGCTGGCATAATAGTAAGGTTTAGTGAAATCAACAGATTGTTTACGTTTGGAGGTAATGGACATACCGGCAATAACAGCATCAATCTTACCGCTAATAACAGCAGGAGCCAAGCCATCCCATTCAATCTTATTGACTTCCAGGGTTGCACCCATGGAATCAGCTAATTTCTTAGCCATCATAATATCATAGCCATAAGCATATTCATTGGTACCGTTAATTTTGACAGCACCGCCGTCAGCGGTAGGCTGGGACCAATTGTAAGGAGCGTAGGAGCACTCCATGCCAACACGGAAAACTTTTTTATTAGAAGCAGCTTTCTTATCTCCGCCACTGCTACTACCACCACAACCACTCATTATTGCCAAAGAAGCAGCTAAACATGTGCATACAGCTAATTTTAAATATTTTTTATAATTCATCATTGCATCAATCTCCCCATTTATAAAAATACAAACCCATAATATAATTCTAACCTCACGAGAGTGGTTAGTCAATTACAAATCTAGGAAAATACAGATGTTTCCAGAGTGTAAAGTATTTTACAAAGCAATTTTTTCACTTGTTCATAATTCTTTTGTAAACTTTAATACATTTAGTTGCAATAAATCTTAAAAAAGAATTAAAGTAATTGACAGAATTCAAAAATATATATATTCTATAGAAAATAGAAAAAGTAAAGCGGTGGGATAAATATGGTAAAGGAACCGAACTCTTTTATAGAAAAAATGCCTTTAAGTGAAAAGGTTTATCGTATTTTGGCTAAAAAAATAATTGATGGCAAACTGGTGCCCGGTACAAAACTAAAAGAGAAACATGTTGCAGAAGAACTTGGTGTTAGTCCAACGCCGGTTAGAGAAGCGTTTAAAAAATTATCAGGCAATGGCTTCGTAGAAATAAATCCTTACAATGGTGCGGTTGTCAAAGGTCTAGATGAAAAAGAAATAAATGATGTGTATTGTTGCAGGGAAGCACTGGAAAAAATGGCCTTAAGCGAATCTATTACTAAGTTTAGCGATAAGGCCTTAAAGGAATTATTTGCAATCGTAAAAAAGGAAAGTACTACTACTGATATGATGGAAATATCAGTAGTTAATAAGCAATTCCACAGAATTATTTTTCAGGAAGCAGATAATAAAACTCTTATTCAACTAATTGATATGCTGGATATGGTTATCTCCAGAGATATGAAATATTCAGCTTGTGATAATAAACGGCGCAGAGAAATATGCAAAGAACATACAAATATTGCCAACGCTATAAAAAGCTGTGATGTAGTAGGAGCAACCGCAGCCATGGAATTACATATCAAGAATGGCAGAAAGTATATTGAGGCTTGTCGACGTAATACGGTAATAAGCAAATAAGCAAATAAGCAAATAAGCAAATAAGCAAATAAGCAAATAAGCAAATAAGCAAATAAGCAAATAAGCAAATAAGCAAATAAGCAAATAAGGCTGTAAGTTGATTTGATAGGCTAAAAAAGAAAGGGGGACTTGTTTACTTATTAATTCTATAGAATATAGAAAATATAATATATAATAAAAGCTTTTTAGCATTTTATGAAGGAAGGAAAGCGTTCATGAAAAACATTTTTATGTCCAGAGGCGCAGATAAAATAGTAAATACTTGCGTCAAAGTAGAAAAAAATGAAGAAGTAGTAATTGTAACAGAAGAAAGCAAATTAAGTATTGCAGAAGCTATTGCCACAGAGGTGTACAGGGTTGGTGCCAAACCTATTCTTACTATTATGGAACCACGCAAACAAGATAGCGAGGAACCACCGATAGCTATAGCAGCGGCTATGAAGGCCAGCAATGCTTTCATTTCTGTAGTTGGCAAATCCATTACCCATACTAATGCTGTGAAAGATGCAGTATTAAATGGCTCAAGAGGAGTGGTTCTTACCCAGTTTAGTGAAGAAATGATGACGCACGGCGGTATTGAGTGCGATTTTGTCAAGGCAAAAATTGAGTGTAAGGCAGTAGCAGCAGCTTTAGCTAATTCAGAACAAATTGTTCTTACAACGGCTAACGGTACAAATTTAACTTATAGTGCTAAAGGTAGGAGAGGTAACGCTCTCTACTGTATAGTAGAAAAAGGACAATTCTCTACAGTACCTACGGTAGAAGCCAATGTTTCACCATTAGAAAATACTGCAAATGGTGTCATTGTTGCTGATGCCAGCATTCCCTACATTGGAATAGGAGTTCTTGACGAGCCTGTGCGTTTAGTAGTCAAGGACGGATTTATAGTTTCCATTGAAGGTGGAAAACAAGCTCAGATGTTAAAGACTGATTTAGCAGCTAAAAACGATCCTAATGTTTATAATATTGCAGAAATGGGAGTTGGTTTAAATCATCAATGCCATTTTGTGGGCTTTATGTTGGAAGATGAGGGAGTATATGGTTCTTCTCATATAGGAATTGGTACAAGTATTAATTTAGGGGGAACGATAAAGGCAGCTTGTCACTATGATTTGATTATGAAAAACGCCACCATAGTTGCGGATGGTAAGACAATTTTGCAAAACGGTAAAGTGCTAATTTAAAAACTGGCAGAATTAAAGAAAGAAGGGGAAAAATTATGAGCAATCCTGTAGAAGCAAAACAAAAGGTTAGTTTATTGAATCGCTTTTTAAATGCTGTTGAAATCATAGGAAATAGACTTCCACATCCTATTGTTCTTTTTGCTATTTTTGCTATCGTTATAGTATTTCTTTCCGGGATATGTTCCTCCATCGGATTTTCAGAAAATGGTTATCTGGTAAATAGAAAAACAGGTGGTGTGGAATTACAAACTATTAAAGTTATTAGCTTGTTAAATGGCAAGGGACTTGCCTATATGTTAACTAAGATGGTCACTAATTTTACCGGCTTTGCTCCTTTAGGAACAGTGCTGGTTGCCATGCTGGGTGTTGGTGTGGCAGAGAGTAGCGGCTATATTAATTCCCTGCTAAAAAGAACTGTAGAAATTACACCGCGCAAACTTATTACTCCTGTAATTGTTTTTTTGGGAGTTATGTCTAATATTGCCGGTGATGCAGGATATGTTGTTTTGATTCCTATTGGTGCTTTAATGTTCCTGGCTTATGGCAGACATCCACTGGCAGGTTTGGCGGCTGCTTTTGCCGGTGTATCAGGAGGTTTCTCCGCCAATTTACTTATTGGTACTCTTGATCCATTGCTCAGCGGTATAACCAATGAAGCCATTAAGATCATTGATCCTACTTATACCATATATCCTACTTGTAACTGGTATTTTATGGCAGTTTCAACATTCCTAATTACAGCGGTAGGTACTTTAATTACTGAAAAACTGATTGAACCGAGGTTGGGAGCTTATCATAAGAGTGAAAGCTTAGCAAATATAGATGTTTCAACTCCTTTAGATGATTTACAAAAACGGTCTTTAAAATGGGCCAATCTTTCTTTTGTAGTTATGGTAGTTGGGTTAGTTTTAGTTGCTCTTCCTGAGCATTCCTTCCTACGTAATCCAACAACGGGCAGTTTAATTGATAATTCTCCTTTAATGGATGGTATTATTCCCATAGTTATGGCCTATTTTATGCTACCGGCCATTGTTTATGGCAAACTTGCCTGTACCTTCAAGACACATAGAGATGTTTGTGCGGCCATGGGAAAGAGTATGGCCATGATGAGCAGCTATACTGCTCTGGTATTTGTGTCATCTCAATTTATCGCTTATTTTAAGTATACACAAATTGGTACAGTACTAGCTTTAAAAGGTGCCAAGCTATTTTCTTCAGCCGGTTTGCATCCTATTGTTATCATGGTTTTGTTTGTTATTTTCTCTGCTAGCGCTAATCTATTGATGGGGTCTGCTTCTGCAAAGTGGACCTTCCTTGCACCAGTATTTGTTCCTATGTTTATGCTTCTGGGTTTCTCACCAGAATTGGTACAATGCGCTTATAGAATTGGTGACTCTTGCACCAATATCATTACTCCGCTCATGAGCCAATTTGTTACTATTGTAGTATTTACCAGACGTTATGACGACAAAGCCGGTATAGGTACCTTAACTTCAATGATGTTACCGTACTCTATCACCTTCCTGATTACCTGGACTATCCTGCTTATGGTTTGGATGGCTATGGGTTGGCCTTTAGGTCCTGGAACCAGGTTGATGCTACACTAAGAGAGGGGAAAAGGAATGATTAATAAAAAACGTTTGCTGGCAACATTTCTTAACTATGCAAGCATAGATAGCGAAAGTAATCATGAAAAAAATATGTGTGACCATATTTGCAAGCAACTAGCAGAAATGGGCTATTCCTTCAAGCAGTATCAACCTCTTAGCAAGTATCCGTCTGATGGCTACACTATTGGGGTAACTGTAGAAGGCGATAGCACCAAAGAAGGACTTGTCCTGTCGGCTCATTTAGATACGGTAATACCGGGGAAAAATATTAAACCACAGCTGTGTGAGGATGGTTACATTCGTAGTGATGGAACTACTGTCCTGGGATCAGATGACAAATCAGGAGTAGCATCTCTTATGGAATTGCTTCGGACTTTACGAGAGACCAATACTGTTCCCTGTCCTTTACAAATCTTTTTTACCATTCAGGAGGAGATTGGAACAGTAGGAGCTCAATCTATATCCAAAGAGGATATTGCTTTTTCTCAGGCCATTGTTTTAGATTCTAGTGGTGATGTAGGTCGGGTGGTTACTTCCTCACCGGGAAGGTTGGAGATTAAAAGCACAGTGCTAGGCAAAGCTGCTCATGCCGGTAATTTTCCAGAAAAGGGCATTAGTGCACTGGGAGTTATGTCCAAAGCTATTAGCAAAATGCATTTACAACGTATAGATAATGAAACAACGGCCAATGTGGGGAGTTTTCTGGCACCTGGAGTCCCAAATATTGTGAATGATAAGGCTTCTATTGTGGCTGAAATCAGAAGCAGAAATGCAGACAAGCTACGTAAAGAAGAAGAGCATATGCATCAATGCTTATGGGAAGCTTGTAAAGAAAGTGGTGCAGAACTACAATATGAAATAGTTCAAAATTCTGCAGGGTATCAAATACCCGAGGATGCACCTGTGCTAAGACGACTTGAACAAGCTTGCCAAAAATGTGGAATACATTTCTTTACGGCAGCTTCTGGTGGTGGCAGTGATGCCAATGTGTTTAACACAAAAGGTATGACAGCGGTTAATATTTCTACAGGCATGGAAAAAGTACATACTAAAGAAGAACAAATGTCTTTAAAGAATTTAGAACAATGTGCAACTTTGCTGTGGGAAATAGTTACAGCTTAAAAAAATTTCCTCTCAAATTATTGAGAGGAAATTTTTTGCTTATTTTCATCCTACAAAGTAACACCAAAGAGGTACGGTAATCATAGAAAGTAAGGTAGTAAGAATTACCAGCTTGGTAGCAAAAGGAGCATCGCTATCATAACGGGCTGCAAAGATGGCAGCTGTAGCACCTGCCGGCATACCGGCCATGGTGACAGCTACGCCTGTACCAACTGTATCTAAGTGCAGAGCTACACCCATTAAATAAGCAATGAGAGGCAAGATGCCCAAGCGCAGCACACTAAACTTAATGGCGTCTTTATCAAAAATAGAAAAAATATCCACGTCAGCTAAAATCGTTCCTACTACAAACATGCTCATGGCAGAATTACAGCTGCCAATATAAGTGACAGCGTTTTTTATGGACAGGGGCAACTGAAACTGGGTTACCATTAAAACCATGCCGATATAAACACTGACCAGACAAGGGTGAGTAAGGACATTAATCAGAACTTTTTTCTTGCTCATACCGGTGCCGGAAATAAAATAGGAGGTACCGGAGGACCACATGACAATGCGGACAGGAATTAAATAGAAAGAAGCATATAACAGACCTAAGGGACCGTAGATATTTTCTGCCACGGAATTACCCAGAAAACCGCCATTAGGTACAATGGTAGAATATTGCAAAACTTTTTTGCGCTTTTCGCTAAAACTGTTGTAGAGAAATTGGTTGAAGATAAGATAGACAATTTGGATGAGTACTGCTGAAATAAAAATATCCCGGCAGGTATTAAAGATGGAACTGTTAAATTCAATGAGACAAGATTTAATGATATTGCAGGGAATGATGATATTAATGACTACATCTGTTAAACTACGTTTACCTGCTTCATCGATATATCCTTTTTTCTTCAGCCATAAGCCTGCTAAAATCATGATAAATAGGGTAGCTTGTATTTGACACAAATCTATAAAACTCATGAAGGTCTCCTCATAAAGACATTGTTCTAAATATTATAATTCTACCATATTTAGACAGGATTGACCTTGTTTTGTACAAAGAAAATACATAATATTCTTGCTTGCCAACTCTTAAAGTGAGTATAATTAATTGTACAAACTTAAGACTAAGGAGATAGTATATATGTCTAAAAAAGTTAAAACACAAAACTTTTTAAAACTCTATAATACACTGTATACCTTACGTACTGAGGTTGTGAACCAAGGCTTGGCTTTGTTTGATCAATGGTATCCTCACATTCAACGTAGTATGTTTGTTTACAGTTGTCGTAATTTAGCTTTCTATCTGGCTTTGCGTTGTCATGATTTACGCAAATTGCAGAAGGCACTTCTGCCTTTGGGGCTTTCTTCCTTGGGTAGAGGAGAGGCACGGGCTATTGCTAATCTAGATGCTGCCATGGCTTCTTTAGGACGTATTTGTAATTTGGCACCTAAGGACTTGGTGGATTACCCTTCACCTAAAGCTTTTTTCTATGGTAATAATTTATTGCTTCATAATACTAACCAAATTTTTGGCGTTCACAGGCCTTATCGAACCCATATCATGGTTACTTTGCCGACGGAGGCAGCCACAGATTATGAATTGGTGAAAAAATTAGTCGATGCCGGCATGGATTGTGCTCGTATTAATTGCGCCCATGATAGCAGGCTGTACTGGGCTCGGATGATTAGCCTGGTACGCAAGGCAGAAAAGGCTACCGGGAAATATTGCAAGATTTATATGGATATTGCCGGACCTAAGGCTCGTATAGCTTCTATTTTAACGGTAGGACCTGATGTTAAGCTTATAAATGGCAGTCAACTGTTTTTGGCTAAAGGAGATATTAGCCAATATCCTCATTCCTATAAGGGCGCGCAGGTTATTGCCTGCAGCATTCCGGAGATTTTTAAACATTTAAAAGTTGGTGCTCCGGTACTTATTGATGATGGCAAAATTAGGGCGCAGGTTACCTCAATTACTAAAGAAGGCGCTGTATTAAAAATTATCTTTGCCCGGGCGTTGGGTGCGAGACTCAAGAATGAACGCAGTATCAATTTCCCGGAAACACCTTTAGAGGTATCGCCTCTTTCTTCTAAGGATTTAAAGGATTTAGACTTTATTGCTACCCATGCTGATGCCATTGGCTATTCTTTCGTCAAGAATGCCGAGGACATTAAGCTGTTGCAAAAGGAACTTAAGAAACGTTGTGGTTCTAAGGCCAGTCAGTTGGCGCTTATTGCTAAGATTGAAACCAAAGATGCCGTGGCTAATCTGCCGGAGATTATTGTGCAGGCTGCTTCTTTCCAGCCCTTCGGCATTATGATTGCCAGAGGTGACTTGGCAGTAGAAGTTGGCTATAAACGTTTGTCTGAACTGCAGGAAGAAATACTGTGGATTTGTGAAGCAGCACATATTCCTGTAATCTGGGCTACACAGGTACTGGAAAAAATGGTGAAGACAGGCGTACCTTCCCGGGCAGAAATTACGGATGCCGCTATGGGTGAGAGGGCTGAATGTGTTATGCTCAACAAAGGTCCATACATCGTAGAAGCTGTAGCCGGGTTAGCCGAGATACTAAGTGCCATGGGACAGCATCAATATAAGAAGGCACCTCAATTGAAGGCATTGCACATTGCCATGAATACCATTGCTAACGACATAAGATAATAAAGAAGCCTCCGATTTATTAAAATCGGAGGCTTCTTCATATTTAATTTAGAAATATTTTATTGCTTGTAACCATAACATACCGTTGCTATCAGGACCGGAGAGAGCCTTTTCATGACCTAATCTCCAACCATAGCTGGCTCTTAGTAGCCAATCATCGGTACGTCCCCACAAAGCTCCAATGCCATAACCATATAAGTGTCTGGTATTAAGACCTGTGGTATAGGCGCTCTTATTAATCTTTACAGCACCACCATCTAAGAAAACAGCTAGTTGCAAGGATTGATCAGGGTGTCCCTTGAGCGGGATAATGTGCCTGTATTCGGCGCTAGCTACATAACCTAGATCTCCGGAAGCCTCTCCCTGAGGATAAGCCCTGACGCCATAAGCACCGCCTAATTCCAAACGTTCATAGGAATCTAGATTTTTGCTGGCGACTTGACCACGCAAAGACAACAACATATAGTTACGTTGATCCAAAGTCTGGTGACGAAGCAGCCTAAAAGAAACCTTGTGGAAGTTGCCGGCAGTTTGTGGACCGGCGGCATCATAAGTTTTAGTATTGTCGTCATCGATACTCAAATGACCAATTTTGTAAGATAAATCATAGGTGGAAGCACCATTACGGTCTATTTCATCTCCAAAGAAATCTATGGTAGGACCTATATCATTCTTATCAGAGGAGGTTTCGTGACTGACATAATCTTCCAGATGAGCATGTTCTATGCCTACTCTTATGTATTGGTTGTTACGACTGCTGCGCCTGATGGCATAACGCCAGGCAACATGAATGCCTTGAGACATGCCGTCTTTATCTGCAGAAGAAAACTCATTGCCCAGAATATAGTGCATGCGGCTGTAGCCAATTTCCAACTGTTGGCCGTCCTGGTCTATAGGAAGATAGTAGGTAACATCTCCATTGTTTTTGCCACCGCCGGTAGTTATTCCGTAAATAGACAAGGTATCGCCTTGCTTGGTTGGATTGTACCAGTTGTAGTTAAAGCCAAATTCATTGCGACCTGTATAGCGGTTGCCGTAGTTGTCTACGAACACACTACCTACAGGACCTTTGTGTTTGTGCACTAAAAAGGGTACATTGCTAGTACCTGGCTTGGTACCGGGAGCAATGGTGACCTTGGAATCGGCAGCTGCTAAGTCATTAATTAACCAGACGCTGCGCTCTATTTCGCTGCGCTTAATGTAGTTGCCGGGTTTTAAACGGACTAGCTGTCTGCGGATTTGGGCTTCAGAAATTTTGGAATCGTTGTTGACTAGAATCTGGTCGTACTTGCCTACTACTGCTTTTAATTCCACGATGCCCTTGCCGATACGTTGGGCAGGCAGATAAACTCTAGCTACCATGTAATCCTTGTCTTGTAGGTATTTGGTCAGTTGATCAGCGGCGGCTTTCAATTCGCCGAAGGTCAGTTCCTTGCCAACCTTGTCTTTTAAAATAGTGTCTACATCTTTTTGAGTCAGTACATCTTGATTGTCAAGGTGAAAGCCGTTGACTTTAATCTTCACTTCATTATCAATAGGCCAGGTTACTCTTTCTTTCTCGGTAATCTCAACCTGAGGCTTGCGTTGAAGCGGAACACCTAATTTTGTTTCTTTTAAGTCCCTGGCTACGCTGCCTGCATTGGGAGCCTCAGCGGCACTTGTAAGGCTAGAGCCCATAATACCTGCCAGAACCAAAGCTGTCAGGATTGTTCTTTTCTTGCTTTTCATCACATCTTACTTCCCTTCATCCAGGATTCTGGTTACATTAATAGGTAGAGAGCACGTACACTTTCCAAAACAACGCCCATATCATTTAAGGCGGTATTTAAAGCACCCTTGAAGATTTCTACATAACGGGATTCTTTTTCAGCTGCTACCATTTCTTTGGCTGCAGTATCTTTCGGAGCAACTTTGACGATTGAGCCATCAAAAATTACCTTGAAGGTACCTGTTAGATTATTTTGAGTGTAGGCTACAGTAGTCTCTCTCATTTCTGTCTGGTCATCCTTAGGATCGGGAACAGTATTCATGGTAGGGTGCATCTTAACACCGCTCTTGTCGTCTGCTACATCGTAAGCACCAACCCTAATTAAGGAATTGTTCTTATGAAGATACGTAGGCATAGCTTCACGAACTATATTGCGATCTAAGCCACCATTTTCATCCTCAACACTGTGCGTACCTGTTATGGTAGAAGTAGTGGGAGTATTTTTGGTGGTTGGTTCATCAGGAACAGGAGTGGGAGTAGGAGTAGGTGTAGGCGTGGGAGTTGGAATAACAGGATCAGGCGTAGGAGTAGGTGTGGGAGTAGGAATAACAGGATCAGGCGGAGCTTGCATTATGGTCAGAACGCCGGGAACCAAAGTAATAGTATAGTTAGAATTATTTGGTGTTCCGCTAAAATCAATAGGATATGTACCGGCCGGACTGCCCTTGATAGCTGTGGTATAAATACCATTATCGGCAATGTCAGCAGAAGTATCACCATTCTTGAGACCTACATATTTGTCGGTCAAAGGAGGAATAATGCTGCCATAAATGCCAGTCTTATCATCGATGGTAATGGTTAAAGGTGCAGGAGTAACAGCATATTTGGTATGATAAGTAATAGTGTAGTTGCTGTCCTTAAAACTGCCAGTGCCGGTTAAGGTACCGCTAGCAGAAACATTTTCCGGTGTATCAGTTTTATCAGGATAGTTGTTGTAATAGGAACCAACATTCGCTCCTGTGCCAACACTGTTGGTCAAGGTCAGACTGGTAGGAGTAATATCTTCGCCATTTTTGAGCTGGCTAGTTCCAGTAGTAAAGGTATAGTCACTGGGACTAGTACTGGAAGCATCGCCATAAATCTTGGTGCCGGTAATGGTTATATCCAGAGGAGCCTTGGTTACATCATATTTAGTATGGTAGGCAATGTTATAGTTGTTGGCATCAAAGCCTGCGCCACCACTTATGCCACCTGTTACGGCAACATTGTCTGTGGTATCAGTTTCACCGGTATAGTTGTTGTAATAGGAACCAACATCGTCAGTGGTGCTGACACTATTGGTTAGAGTAAGCCCGTCGAAATTAACTGTGTTGCTGTTCTTGAGCTGTGCTGTGTTGGCAGTAGCAGCGTAATCGCTAATGTTAGTGCTGGAAACTTCACCATACTGTTTAGTACCGATAATGGTAATGTCCAAAGGAGCTTTGGTCACATCATACTTGGTGTGATAGGTAATAACATAGTTGGCAGCATCGAAACCACTGGCACCGGTTAAAGTGCCGGATACAGCAGCATTATGTGTGGTATCTGTTTCGCCACTATAATTGTTGTAGTAAGAACCAACGTTGTCAGCAGTACTTACGGTATTGGTAAGGGTCAAACTGGTAGGAGAAATAGTTTCGCTATTTTTCAGTTGACCTGCACCGGTAGTAAAGGAGTAGTCAGTAGGATTGGTACTGGAAGCATTACCAAATTCCTTGGAACCTAAAACGATAATATCCAAAGGTGTTTGCTCCACATCATACTTGGTATGATATTTAATGGTATAGTTGGAAGCTTTAAACCCGCTAGAACCAGTTAAAGTACCGGACACAGCTACGTTATCAGTAGTATTTGTTTTACCGGTATAATTATTGTAATAAGAACCAACCTTGTCAGAGGTACTTACGGTATTGGCAATAGTCAGACTGGTAGGAGTAATGGTTTCGCTATTCTTCAATTGGCTGGTGCCGGAAGTAACGGTGTAATCACCGGCATTGGTGCTGGAAACTGTGCCGTATTTCTTGGTACCGGTAACCATTATGTCCAAGGGAGCTGTTTTAATAGTGAATTTGTCTACATAGGTAAGGGCATAGTTGCTTAATTTGTTTGTCATATCTGTTGAATGATAAGACAATACTTGTGCTTTACTATAGCCTTTACCATAGCTACCCACATCACTGGTAGCAGAAGTACTGTTGGAAAGAGTGTCTTTCCAAGCAGTTTGGTTAGCGGTAGTCCAAAGGGAACTATCGTCGGAATTCTTCCACCCGCTAGCAGCTACGGTATAGGTAGAGGTAGCAGGATTAGCATCGCCATAGGTCTTGCTGCCGGTAGTAGTAATGGTTAGTGCTGCTTTATCAATTATGTATTCATCATTATAGGTAACATTGTAGTTACTTAATACAGATGAAGCTTTAACAGCATCTGTTAAAGAAATCTTTCCTGTGTAAGTGCCGACGTTAGTGGTTGCTAAAGTACTATCTGTTAGTTTGCTGGCTCCGTTGTTAACGGCAGCGTTATAAGCGGTAGCATCCCAGCTCTTTAGGCCGTTGTCTTGAGCAACATTGGAATTATCTACAGTGTAGGTAGCAGCATCAAAGAGTTTGGTAGTGGTATTCTTGGTTTCACCATAGCCCCTTTGAGCTTTTACATTGATAATCAAATCTGCCGGATTAATGGTGTAGGTATCATGATAAGTAACATTATAGTTCTTTAGTACATCAGCGGCCTGTGTGGTACTGCCCAGGGTAAGATAGGTACCGTCAATGCTGGTATAGGAAGTTTTGACCGCCGTAGAGGGCAAGGTATTATCCTTGTAGGTAGCATTGTTATATACTTGAGCAGTATATTTATCTGCATCAAAGCTCATTAAGCCAGTAGTATTTGCTGCTGTATCTACGGTGTAAGTTGTATTGGAGAAAGTATCATCGGTTTTGGTCTCGCCATATTTTCTGGTGGCGGCAACATCAATGACTAAAGGAGCAGGGGTAATGGTTAGAATACCGGTTTTAGTATCTACTTGATAACCATTAGAAGTAGTCTTTTTGAGAGCAGAACCGCTCTTCCAGACAATATCTAGAAGTATGCCATCGGTATCACCTTTATAAGTACCTACGGATGCTGTGTCTTTGAAACCGGTACTAGATAAAGTTATTGATTTTACAGCATTAACTAACTCTGCCTCATCACTGGCTGCGGCCTCATCGTAAATAGTACCGATAACAGTATAATTAGTGCCCTTTACGCCATCAGTATGGTCAGTATTCTCGTAACTTGTACCATATACCTTGGTAAGATCAATAGGTGCCAAAACCAGAGTAGGTGTGGTCATAAAAATATAATGGCTATTAGTATCATCTACGTTGGGAGAGTCAGTCTCGCCTGTTATTTTTTTTGTACCAACCGTATCACCTTGGGCGTAGGTAGTGCTCCAGTCAGCATAGCTGTTACTCTTTAGATAGGTGGAAATAGCTCCAGGCCCGAAGGTGTTGGGAGTAGGAGAATTGGAGAAAATACGCCAATTGCTGGAAGTGGGTACGGAAACTCCCGAAGCACCAACATTGTTAACGAAATTACTATGGGTTGCCAAAATAACTGTATTTTTATTATTTTCCACATCGCTGGTTACACCGCTTACGCCATCTACTGTATCTATGGTTAAAGTATTTTCGCCGTTATTAAAACGGATGGTATCGTTAGTAGTATCACCTGTGCTGGTAGCAGCAAATTTAGTAACATTGTTGGCATTGTCCAAATAAACCTGAGTATCTGCTGTAATAGCCAGATTCAAAGTACCACTGGAACCAGGTGCTAGAGTACCGGTAGTTGTCGTTTCCTTAATCTGACCATCGGTAACGCCTGTGTACATGTGTACTACAGAGGTGCCTGCTGGAGTAATGGCATCAGTTATATTAATATTCTTGGTAGCAGTAGCAGAATCGTTGTTGCCTACTACCAGTTTAGAAGCGGTAATCTTATCGATTTCACTATCAGACAATTCCAAGGTGTTAGCAGTAGTATCTACAGCAGAACCAAGATTAATGGTATTGCCTTTGGTGTAATTGGAGACAGTAACAACGCCGGTAGTACCATTGGTAGTTACAGGACCTTGCAAATCCATTTTGTCGCCATAGAGCGTAATATCATCCTTGGTGTCTACGGAAGAGCCCACAGTAGTAGTACCCTTTAGAGTGATTTTGCTTTCAGCACCACTGTCATTAATGACAACATTGCCTGCTACCTTAGGGGTGGCAAGGCCTGAACCCAAGGCAGTATTATCATTGCCCTTGGCTAAAATGCCAGCATCGGATTCTACATCACCACTGGTGTAGATAGACACACCTGCACCTGCAGTGACTTGCCCTTTTAGTAAGGCGGAAGCTGCTCTGCCGGTAGAAGAACCAATAACTACATTGCCGTTCTCAGCTGTCAGAGTAGAGACTGCTTCTACAGCTCCTGTGTTAATAGTATTTCCAGCTTTGTCATAGCCTATATTAATGTTACCGGTAGCGTCTACAAAATCTTTCATAGTTATCTTGCCGGTTGAATGGATGTTCATATCGCTATAGAACTGTTTGCCGTTGTAATAATCATCTGAAAGCTGTATAGAACCATCAAAGGTTACATCGTTTGTATTATTCACATTTAGTTCCCACAAAGTACGCTGAGAACCAATTTTGCCTGTTACTTCTACCTTGCCCGTTCCGGAATCAATTTTCAGTGCGGAACGAACCATGTTGGTTTCCTGAATATAGCCGGGAATTTCAGGTACAGAGTTGTTTCTTCTGTTGCTGGCTACATTATCGTCCCATTTGGCATCCCAACCGTAACCAATAGTAGCTATATTTTGAGAACCATCATTATTGGGCTCACCAGAGTGCCATTTGTTATAGGTATAATCCATACCATCGCTAGTACCATGAGGATCAGCAGCACCTTTTCCCTCTGTTTGCTGGTAGAAAGTTTTACCTGCTTCAGGACCATCCGCCCAATACCAGGTGCGAGGTAGTGAGGAAACATCTTTAGTATAGGCACCAATAAAGTAAGCCGTATACATAGTAGTTTTTTCAAAGGTAGACGCAACTACGGAGTTTTCCAGGTTGGAAGTAATATTGGTTAAATAGGAATCCCAAATATCACCGCCACCGGTGGTGGTAATGCCTTGAGAGTTGGTATAGGCGAGCGTTCTGGCTTTATCCCAGGTAAGCAAATTATTTACATCACCTGATTTAATGGCTTTGTAGAAGTTACCGGAATCAATGCGGCCCTTAACAAAAACACTGCCGCCAGTTACTCCGCCAGCTGCTACAGTATTAAAGTTGGTATAATCACCGGTTGCCAAAAGTAAATCACCATACATATTTAAATTGCCACCGTAGGTAATAATATTGCGGTCAGTTCTGGTATCGCTGGCAATCAGCTTGTTTAATTCTGCTTCGGTAATTCCTATATATGTACCAACAGAACCATCGGTAATATTCTTGCCACTTCCTATAGTAATATCACCGCCATGAGAATCAAGGTCAGCGTTTAGAATGACAGCACCACTGTTTTGTCCGGCAGAGTCTGACCATAGTATAATATTCATCTTGCCACTGGTGCTTTTAACATCGGCATCCAGACGGACCTGCTGCTGCGCCTTAAGAGTCAGGGTAACATCATTGCCACCTGATTTGGTGATGGGAGATTCTACAAAAATATCGGCTACATAATTTTTATCTTCTGCGGTAATGGTCACGCCTGTTCCTGCTGTTAAGGTAGAACTTATTTGATCAGCCTGCACATAACTTGTAACAGCAGAATCACCGGTATTCTTATATGTAAAGCTGTTATCCCAGCTTTTGCCGGAAGGCAGAGTATTAGTTATGCTCACATAAAGAGGATCTATTACCCAGGTACCACCTTTACCATTTTCAGAAGAAGCGTTGATAATAGCTTCCGGAGCAACATAAAGATAATCACCGGAGGTCTCGATAGTACCGCCGGCTTGAGTGCCGGTAGCTTTGGCCATTAGGTTGGCATCAGAATTGACATTGGTATATAAACCCTTTACGGTAATGTTACCGCCTGCTGTATTTGCTTCAGCAGCGCTGGTGTTTAAAGTACCGCCTACATTGACAATACCTTGATTACCACCGTCCAGGACGATTTCACCATTTTGATTTTTCAAAGATTTTGCTTCAATAATACCTGTATTGGTTACGACGGAGTTAATGACATTAGCTGCGTCGTTGGCTTTCATCACTACATAACCACCATCAGCCTTAATGTTGCCTTTGTTGACGGCAGCAGCATTAACCGCAGCTTCGTCAACAGCAAGATTAATCTTGCCGGCTATATCAGCTGTCAGGGTAAAGGCATTGCCTGCACCAAGAGCTACGGAGCCTTTAGGTGCAGTAATATTACCTTCGTTAGTTACATTGTTGGCCATCAAGGCCACGTAGCCGCCTTCCGCAGCAGCAATGTTACCTTGGTTGGTTACGCCTGCAGTAGAATTTCCTGTAAAATTATATTTACCTGCTAAGAAATTAGCATCAGTAATATCCTTGGTAGAAGCGGCAATGCCACCTACGTTAATAGAAGCGCCGGGAGCAAATGTAACGCCGTTCGGGTTAACCAGGAAAACCTGGCCATTGGCATTCAAGGCGCCATAAATAGCAGATGCATCATTTCCTACAACTCTATTTAATGCCACGGAAGAAGCATTGGGTTGATGAAAGTTTACAGTTTCATTTTTGGCAATATTAAAAGACTGCCAGTTAACCCCCATCTTAGCAGTATTCTGGGTAACATTCATGGTGTTACCGTTTTGAGAGATGTTGCCACTACCGGTAGTAACTGAACCGTTTTGCGGTAGGGCAAAGGCTGTACCGGAAATCGATGTGATAAGTAGTGCCAAAAAGATCCGTTTCTGTAAGATAGACTTTTTCCATACTAGCATAAGTAGTGCACTCCTTTATGAAAATAAATACTAAAAAAGAAAAAAGGTATTACTAGACATATATTATTGAAACTAATAATACTTAAAATATATTAACATATTTTAGAAATATTCGCAAAAAAAAATAGCCTTTTTTGGAATAAAACTAGATTTTAAGCTATTTTTTGCATTAAAATATTTACATAATAAATTTTGTTTGCTGATTTCTTTAATTTTTATAAAAAATAGGCAAAAAGTGCCAAATTTGGCAAAAAAATGGTAAGGGCCTTTTATTGTGAAGGAAGGTTCAGATATGTTATACTCTTACAATAGAATATTAGTTTAGGTGGAGGTTTTTAGGATGGAAGACATTAAAACAATGGCTGAGCATTTTCACTCAGAAGGATTTAGCTGTGCAGAATCCATGGTGAAGGCTTGTAATAATTGCTTAGATTTGCATTTGTCGGATGATGCTTTGCGGATGGCTTCGGGTTTAGGTGGCGGCTTAGGCGGCAGTGGCTGCGTATGCGGTGCTTTAAACGGAGCGTGCCTAATTATCGGTGTAGTTGCTGGTCGTAAGGAGCTCACTGATAGGCCAAAACCGGAAATATATAAGGATATTAGGGAGTTTCAACAGCTTTTTACGAAAACTTTTGGCAGCACTTGCTGTCATGTCCTGAAGGGGCCGGAGCTGCATGTAGCTTGCGAAACCCTTACCGGCAATACAGCCGCAATGTTAGAAAAATTTTTGCGGGAGAAAGGTTTAAAGAAGTAGGCTTGTATAATGTTTATTTGTAGCAGAGAATTTAGAAAAAAATTAATAGCTATCTTAAGGGTCATGATTCCCATTCTCATCACCCAGGTGGCTATTATGAGCATGAACTTTTTTGATACAGTTATGTCAGGACAAGCGGGGACTAACGATTTGGCTGGAGTTGCCATTGGTGCTAATATTTGGATGCCTGTTTTTACAGGTATTAATGGTTTGCTGCTGGCGCTTACACCTATTGTGGCTCATTTTAGAGGCGCCGGGGCCAAAGGAGAGATCCCCGTAGCAGTGTTTAACGGTATTATTTTAGCTATCTTGATAAGCCTTGTCACAATAGTGGCAGGGTATATTTTGTTGCCCTTGGTCTTGGATACCATGACCTTAACGCCTATAGTTCGCAAAATAGGAGTATGGTATTTAATTGCTCTGGCTACAGGCATTGTTCCTCTTTTTGTTACCAATGTCTTAAGAGCTTTTGTGGACACGATGGGTTATACCCAAATGACCATGCGTCTTTTTGCCCTAACCTTGCCTGCCAATGTTTTCTTAAACTGGGTATTTATTTTTGGCAAGCTTGGCATGCCTGCTTTAGGCGGAATAGGAGCAGGGGTAGGTTCAGCTCTTACTTACTGGCTTTTGGCAGTGGCCTTTGTGGTGCTTATTTATAAAATACCGGAATTAAATTCCTATCATATTTTTGCTGATTACGGTTTTAGCTGGCCAAGGATTAAAGAGCATCTTACCTTGGGTATACCTATGGGTACGTCTATCTTTTTTGAAACTAGTATTTTTGGTGTAGTGGCCTTATTCATCAGCAAGTTTGGTACGGCGCCTATTGCTGCCCATCAGGCTGCCATGAATTTTACCAGTCTTTTGTATATGTTGCCTCTTAGCTTTTCCATGGCACTTACTATCTTGGTGGGAGTAGAGGTAGGAGCTAGGCGTTTTAGTGAGGCCCAGCTTTTTGCTAAAACAGGGCGCTATGCCAGTTGGGTGATCGCTACTATTTTTGCTATTTTCTTGTTTACCTGCAGATACTATGTAGCGGAACTTTATAGTCCTGACCAAGAGATTATTTTGTTGGCAGGGAATTTCTTGCTGTATGATGTGGTTTTTCAATTTTGCGATGCTACGGCAGCACCTATTCAAGGCATTTTGCGTGGCTATAAGGACGTGAAAGCACCATTTTATTTTTCACTCATCGCCTATTGGGCCATTTCCTTACCTTTGGGAATTGTCCTGGCTGTGTGGGGTGGTCAAGGGCCCTATGGCTATTGGCAGGGACTCATTGCCGGTATTTTTTTCTCGGCGCTATTTTTAACCTTGCGCTTAAAATATGTTGAAAAGAATGTTAGTATGGGAAAGTGGGTGATTCCGGAGTGAAAAACAAGGATAGTCAATATATGGAGTTAGCTCTGGAAGAAGCTAAAGCGGCTGCCGCTCAGGGAGAAATACCCGTAGGGGCAGTATTAGTGGTAGATGATGCAATTATTGCCAAAGACCACAACCAAAGAGAAACGCTTCACGATGCTACTGCTCATGCAGAGATGCTGGTTATTCAAGAGGCTTGTGCTAAATTAAAGCGGTGGCGGCTTACCGATGCTACCTTGTATGTTACCTTGGAACCTTGTCCTATGTGCGCCGGGGCTATTTTTAATGCCAGGCTTGGTCGCTTGGTGTATGGGGCGGTAGATAGCAGGGCAGGAGCTTGCGAATCGGTTTTTAATATTGTGACCAATACTCATTTGAACCACCAGGTTCAGGTAACAGCCGGAGTACTGGCTGAAGAATGCGGTAAGATACTGCAAGATTTTTTGAAGAGCAAGAGATGACAAAGGGAGATTATTTTGTCATCTTTTATCAGAAATAAACTATGAGCATTATGCTGTCGGTATGATATAATGCATGTACATGGAGAGGTGTCCGAGTGGTCGATGGTAATTGACTCGAAATCAATCGTAGGTTAATCCCTACCGTGGGTTCGAATCCCACCCTCTCCTCCATTGTGAGACTAAAAAGGGATACTACTAATGGTAGTATAGGTTACAAGTACAGTGCAGTATATGTAAGATACAAGCTTTAAAAAGATCTATCGATGGATAGTTATACTGCTATATAGAGGTATAGCTTACCAAATGATTTAATAACTTGTTGTTTGGTTTAGGAAATGAAACTAAAAAACTAATATTACTTGTCTACTTATGATACAATTTCATAGCTAGGTGTGATATAATACAAACATTAAAGTTATTAATAAAATAATAGTTTTAATGGGAAAGAAGAAACAAACAACAATTGCTTGACACCATGGCAAGAGACATGTAATTGTTTGAATGTTTGGGGATGTATTTGCGATGACGCAAAGAATTCAAAGATTTTTATTGCCGGGGTTTTTATTTATTCTTGATACCTTAATATTGATATTTTCTGCCTGGTTCGCCATGATCATCCGTTTTCCTGATCATGGTGTTCAGTTCGCTTTCTACACACCGGAATTTACTTTAAATTTGCCGGTGATGTTGTTGTGCTACCTTTTCTTCTATGTTATATGCAAGCTGCATCGTCGTATCTGGCAGTATGCAGGACCTAAAGAAATGATGCACATTATTTTGGCTAACCTGGGCGGATTTTTTTTATTTATGTTCTATGCCTGGGCAATTAACCTTTCTTTGCCAAGATCTATTTATCCACTAACCATGTTTATGGCAACCTTGCTTGTGGCCATAAGTAGGCTATCTTTAAGATATATTTATTACACTATTAATAAACAGGAAAAAGAGGGACAACCCGTTTCTGTGCTGATTGTTGGTGCAGGGGAAGCAGGGAGTCTATTGCTTCAAGATATCCAGAATCACTATAACTACAAAGTGGTTGGCTTCATAGATGATGATAAGGCCAAGCAGGGCAGACTACTGCGTGGTATACCTGTCCTCGGTAATCGCGATAAGATTGCTGAGCTGGTAGCAAAATATGACGTCAAAGATATTATTGTTGCCATGCCTAGCTTATCAGGTTTGGAACTCAAAAAGATTGTAGAGCTGTGTGAGAGTACTCAATGTCGAGTAAAGATATTGCCAGGCTTCTTTAGCAATTTGGATACATCAGCTATTAAGCTGCAAGACTTAAGACCGATAGCTGTTGAAGATTTGTTAAAGAGGGATCCGGTAAAACTGGACCTGGCAAAAATAGGTGAATTTATCAAAGACAAGGTTATCCTGGTTACCGGAGCAGGCGGTTCCATAGGTAGCGAGATATGTAGGCAGATTATGTACCTTCATCCACGCCGTATCATTCTCCTGGGACGCGGTGAGAATAGCATCTATGAAGTACATCAGGAATTAACCCATACTTATCCTCAGGCTGACTTCGTGCCTGTAATAATGAATATTACCAATAAGGTATTGATTGAGCAGTTGTTTCAGCAATATCATCCCCAAGTGGTCTTCCACGCTGCAGCCCATAAGCATGTACCTCTCATGGAAAGACAACCAGAGGAAGCTATCTATAATAATGTAGTAGGTAGCTGGAATGTAGCTGATTTGGCCGGCAAATATGGCGTGGAGAGATTCGTGCTTATCAGTACGGACAAAGCGGTAAATCCCACTAGTGTAATGGGAGCGACAAAACGTGTAACAGAAATGATCATGCAAGCTCTTAATAAAAAGTATGCAGGGACCAAGTTCATGGCAGTAAGGTTTGGCAATGTGCTGGGAAGCAGGGGAAGTGTTGTGCCCCTCTTTAAGAAACAGATTGCGGCAGGTGGGCCGGTAACGATAACTGACCCGGAGATGAAACGGTATTTTATGACTATACCGGAAGCAAGTCAGCTGGTATTAGAAGCCGGAGCACTAGGACAAGGCGGAGAAGTGTTTGTCTTGGATATGGGCGAGCCGGTTAAGATTGTAGACTTGGCTAAGGATATGATTAGTCTTTCCGGGCTAGAACCGGATAAAGACATCAAGCTTGAGTATACCGGTCTACGCCCGGGCGAGAAGCTATTTGAAGAATTGCTGACGGCCGAGGAAGGCACTGTAGCAACAAAGAACAGTAAGATTTTCCAAGCTATTTTAAAAGACCAAGACCCTGCGATTTTAAGACCTCAATTAGAAAAACTCATTGCCTGCAAAGACAATAACCTATGTATCACAATGCTCCAAGAATTGATTCCTACATATAATCCTAATCATTTTTAAATTTCCTGCAATTGTTACGCAAAGAGGAGAAGACAAGCTATGATAGATATTCATGCCCATATTTTAAATGGCGTAGACGATGGAGCACAGGATGAGGAAACTTCCTTAAGCTTAATCAAGCTGGCAGCCGAGAAGGGTACCACAGACCTGTTCTGTACTCCTCACGTAATAGAAGCAGGGCGAGGACTAACCTGGCAAGATATTACAGCTAAGACCCAGGAACTCCAGGAAAAGGCTACCGCACAAGGTATCAAAATTAGGCTGCATTCCGGTGCTGAGCTGGAAATGAATATTGATCTTATGCAAATGTTACAAAAGGGTCATCCGGACTACTGCCTGGGAGGCAGTCGTTATGTGTTGATAGAATTACCGGCCTATGGTATACCAAACCATCTGGAAGACATAATATATTTTTTGGAAATTAATGACTTTATTCCTATTCTGGCTCATCCGGAACGCCATGAGAAATTCATGGCCAATCACGAATTGATTTTGCGTCTTCTGCAACGAGGCATACTGCTGCAGTGCAATGCCGGCAGCATAATAGGTTTCTTTGGCGAGAAAATAAAAGACAATGTGGAACTACTGCTGAAAAATAAAGCAGTAAGCTTCATTGGTAGTGATGCTCATCGCACCCATGGTCGTAATACGAATCTAGAGGCAGCAGAGCAGGAATTAATAAAATTGGTAGGCGAGAAACAAACCGAGACCATTGTAAATGCCAATGCCTATTATATTCTAACGAATGAACCTTTTATGCCAGATGCTCCTACAGCCATACAGCCACTAAAACGAGGCTTTTGGCAGACACTCAAGAAACTGACTAAGGGAAATAAATAAGTTCATAAATTTGCCACATATATGTATTTATTGTATAATTAAATAGTTAAGTAAAATTTATTATTAAACCCTTTTTTGCAAGGAGGAAACTTATGAAACGTCTAATTTTAACTCTGCTTTGCTTGCTTTTGCTCAGCTTGGGCAACGTAGCTTCGGCAGAAGATTATATTATGAGTCCAGGCGACAAGCTGATGATTACGGTGACTGGCTACGATGAATATAGTAGCAAACCAGGAGCCATGGATACAGCTTATGTGGTACGTCCGGATGGCAAGTTAAGTTTCCCGCTTATAGGTACTATTGATACAACCGGCAAAACGGTGCAGGATTTTACCAGCGAGCTGGCCTATAAACTATCTGAATATCTAGTTGATCCTGATGTAAGCGTGAATATTATTCAACTAGGTACTACAAGAGTATTTGTTTTGGGTGAGGTAAATAAACCCGGCATGTACGAGCTAACTAAGTCACACAGGATGCTGGATGCCATTGGTGCGGCTAATGGGTTCACCAAAGACGCAGCCAAGAAGAGGGTTTACCTTGTGCACTATGGTGATACCAAGACGGAACAAGCTACTAAATTAAATCTTAATGATTATTTGACCAAAGCAGACTCCAGCCAGAACGTGGTTCTTAAAGAGGGAGATTGTCTCTATCTGACCTCTAATGGCAGGTTTAGTTTCAATACAGACCTATTACCTTGGATTAGTGCTTGGTATATGTTTGACCGCATTCATAACGATAAATAAAAGCTTAAACAAAGAAGTATAGGGGGCTATCCTGTGGGAGAAGAACAAACAATAGATTTACGAGAATTATTGGATATTATATTAACCAATTTAAAAACCATAGGCAAAATAACATTGGCATTCATCATCCTGGCAGGAGCATATCTGCTGATTGCTTCTCCTGTTTATGAAAGCACTTCTTTGCTGCGTATTAAACAGCAACAAGGCTTGGGTGATTCCCTGCTTAATGCTGCCACGGGTGGCAATACCCAGCTCACTCAGCAACGGATGAGCACCTATGCAGAAATCCTTAAGAGCCGTAGTGTAGTGGAGCCTGTGATTAAGGCAACAGAAAAAGCAGATGACAAAGGTAATTATCCGGGCTATGACGGTTATGTGAAAGGTCGTATTACCACAGTTCCTTTTAAGAATACGGAAATTCTTCAGGTTTCTGTGAACGCCAAAGTACCGGAAAACGCCAAGAAGGCTAATGAACTCTTAGTAAAAGGTTTCTTAGATAAACTGACCGATTTGAGCAGAACTGAGCAAAGAGCAACTAAAGGTTTCTTGGAGCAGCGTACAGGAGAAGCCAAAAACGAGCTGGATAAAGCCGAAGGAGTTCTCCAAGATTATAAAGCCAAGAATGGTATCATCAGTCCTGAGGATAACGCCAAGATTTTTAGTGATAGAATTGCTAATGTTGCTAAAGAAGCAGCTGAGAACCAGGTAAATCTGGAAGCAGCCAAGGCAAGCTTAGCTGCAGTGAATGGACAACTAGGTGGGGCAGGCAAAAGCACTGCAGATAATACTACCTTGAAAGAATACAACAAAGAACTAGCTCAGTTAGAAGTAACCAGAGTAGGATATTTGGATAAATATCGTCCTAAGCATCCGAAGATGGTAGAAATAAACAATCAGATTGCAGCACTAAAAGCTAAAATCAGTGACGAAACAACTAGGGTAGCAGCCATGCAGGCACCTAGTGACAATGCAGTACACCAAGGCCTCTTGGCTAGCAAGTTTACCAATGAAGGACAGATTGCCGTAGCAGAAGCTAAAGCACAAGAGCTGGAAAAAATCATGGCCAAAGACAGAACTGATATTGCCAAGCTGCCAGCTAAGGAACAAGGCTATGTACGTGCTCAACGTGATGCTACAGTAGCTAATGATATCTACGTCATGCTAGCAAAACGTCTGGAAGAAGCCAAGGTTGTCGAAGTAATGGTAGCCAATGATGTGCAGGTAGTGGATACAGCCACCTTGCCGGAAAGACCGGTAAAGCCTAGAAAGGCCTTAACCTTATTACTAGCAGCACTGCTTGGTATATTGGCAGGCTGTGTATATGCTATTGCCGGTGAACTGCTCAATAAACGTATTAAGACAGAAGACGATGTGACAAATTATCTGGAATTACCGGTATTTGGTGCTATTCCGGAAGAAGAAACACTAAAAGCTGCTATGGATAAACGTAATCAGGACGGAGAAAAAACTACAATAGTAAATAGACTCAGGAGGCTATTATGGAGAAGATAAATTTAACAGCCTACAATAATCCTAAGAGCCCTATTTCCGAAGCCTATTGTGCTATTAGAACCAATATTCAGTTTGCCGGAGTGGATAAACCATTAAAAACTATTATTGTAACCAGCGCTACACCTCACGAAGGTAAGAGTACGGTTATCGCCAGTCTGGCCATTGTCTTGGCCCAGGCCGGTAAGAAAGTATTGCTGATAGATTGTGATTTCCGTAATCCGACTATACATAAATTATTTGGCCTAACCAATACTGGCATGACTAATTTCGTAGCTACAGGTGAAGCGCTAGAGAAGATTAAGCAAACGGTTGAACAGGAAAATCTGACAATCATTACGGCCGGACCTGTACCGCCTAACCCTAGTGAAATATTAACTAGTCAAAAAATGTCTAATTTATTGGATCAACTCAAACAAGAATATGACTATATTTTGCTAGACACACCGCCTATCTTGCCGGTAACTGATGCAGCAGCGTTAAGTCATAAGACAGATGGCGTGCTGCTGGTTGTAGCCAGCGATGAAATCAGCCCTAATGAAGCCAAACTAGCCAAGAACAGACTGGAACTAGCTGGTGCTAATATTATCGGCTGTGTACTGAACAAAGTAGATGTGGCTCCCCACGGCTACGGATATGGTAAATACGGTGGCTATGGCTACGGTAACTATGGGTATTATTATTACTATGGCGATGAAGACGGGAAGAAACATAAACACCATCATCACCATACAGGAACGGAAGAACCAAAAAGTATAGAAGAAAATAAATAAATAAACAAAAGGAGGCGGTCTAGCTAAGGTAGAAGGATGTACCTGTGCTAAGACCGCCTTGCTTGTTTTATGAAAATGGTGAAGAGGGGATAATGAATGATAGACAAAAAAATAGAGATAAAGCCATTAGAAAAAAGACTTTATTTGTCATCACCTACTTTGCATGGGGACGAACAGAAATTTGTGCAAGAAGCTTTTGATACTAATTGGGTAGCACCGCTAGGCCCCAATGTAGATGAATTCGAGAAAGTCATGGCTAAATATGTTGGCGTAAAAAGCGCAGCTGCTCTAAATTCCGGAACGGCAGCCATACATTTGGCTGTTAAATTAGCAGGTATTGAGCCAGGGGATATTGTTCTTTGTTCTGATTTAACATTTGCTGCAACTGTTAATCCGGTTTCCTATGAAGGTGGCAAACAAGTATTTATTGATAGCGAAAGAGAAACTTGGAACATGTATCCAAAGGCACTCGAAGTAGCCTTTGCTAAATATGATGGGAAAAACTTACCTAAGCCTAAAGCTGTGATTGTTGCTAATCTCTATGGTACGCCTGCTAAATTAGATGAAATACAAGCAATTTGTGATGCACATGGTACTGTACTTATTGAAGATGCTGCAGAAAGCTTAGGAGCGACATACAAGGGAAAACAAACGGGAACGTTTGGTAAATGGAATGCTATTAGCTTCCTTGATAATAAGTTCTTTACGACCCCGCAAGTGGCTTAACCGTGCGGTTCTGATATTTTGACTTTTGAAAATTTTGCTCAAAAATGGGTCAAAATTAGGTTATTTTAAGCTGTTACAAACTTATTTGCAAGCGGGTACATACATTGAAAACGGGTATTTATAATTAAAAATATAAATATTATAATAATGAAATAATACTTAATGAGTTGATGCCAGTTAATTACAAACATTGGTCTTTGGAGGTCTTAATTCGTTGATAATGAGTTCTTCGTGGCCTAGAAAGTGGCTTGACAGCACAGTTTGAGGTTTAAAATTCAGCACAAAAAGTTGACGATTTAAGTTGTTAAAAACTTGTTTACAAGCGAGTATAGACATTGAAGATATCAGAGCGGAGTATGCAAATGCTTAAATTAATGTATATAACCAATAAAGTTGAAATCGCACAAACAGCACAAGAATATGGGGTTGACTGGATATTTGTTGACTTGGAAACTCTGGGAAAAGCAGAACGTCAGGGTAATATAGATTCAGTTAAATCTCATCATACAACCCAAGATGTTGCTAAATTACGACCGTTTTTAAATAAAGCAAAATTATTAGTTAGAGTAAACCCAATCAATCCAGATTCTTCTCAAGAAATCAATACAGTAATTATGAATGGCGCCGATATTGTAATGCTGCCCATGTATAAAACCAATGCTGAAGTAAAACAGTTTATAAAGATGGTTGATGGTAAAGCCAAGACAATGTTGCTCTTAGAAACAAAAGAAGCACATGAAATTTTAGACGAAACATTGAAAATAAATGGCATTGACTATATACATATTGGACTTAATGATTTACATTTAAGCTACAATAAAAAGTTCATGTTTGAATTGCTTGTTAATGGGATTGTTGATGATATATGCGGAAAAATTAAAAAGACTCCTATTCCATATGGTATTGGCGGTATTGCAGGATTGGGTAAGGGAATGATTCCAGCAGAGAAAATAATTTGTGAGCATTATAGATTAGGTTCGTCAATGGCAATCTTATCTAGAAGCTTTTGTAATACAGATAAAGAAAAAGATCTAAGTACTATAAAAAAAGTGTTTGAAGTTGGCATGCGCGACATTAGAAAATTTGAAATATCGTTAGAGAATTATTCAACAGATGATTTTATTCGTAATCATCAAGAGCTGGGTGATCTTATAAAAAATATTTTGTAATATAGAAGGTGAAGAACAAACATGAGTAGTCTAGACTATGAAAAAATCAAGGGAATTTCTAAGGAATATGGGGATGCTTTTTACCTTTTAGACGAAGAAGCTTTGAGTATAAATTATAGCGAACTTCATAAAGCGTTTTCTTCGATATACCCCAAAATGAACATAGCATATTCTTATAAAACAAATTATACTCCGTTTATTTGCAAGAAAATAAATGAGTTTGGTGGTTATGCAGAAGTAGTTTCTGATATGGAATATGAGTTAGCCAAAACTGTTGGTGTAAAAGCAAACAAAATAATTTTTAATGGTCCGTATAAAAACAAAACAGCTTTTGAAGAATTATTACTTAGTGGTGGATTTGTTAATTTGGATTCGCAGAGAGATTTTGAGATCTTAAAAGAAATTCAAATAAAATATGCACAAAAATCATTGAATATTGGTATTCGCTGTAATTTCGATGTGGAAGACGAAGTTGTATCAAGATTCGGCATAGATATTGATTCACCGTTGTTTCATGAGATTATAGATTTTGTGAAAAACAACAAGAATATAAAATTACGCAATTTGCAGTGCCATTTTGCCAACAGAGCACTTAAATATTGGAAAAATAGAGCACCTAAAGTTTTTGCAATAATTACAAAGTGTGATTTGCAAGATATATTGCAAATTGATTTAGGCGGAGGTTTATACGGTAAAATGCCGCCATCATTACAAGGACAATTTAATAATCCAATACCTTCGTATTCAGATTATGCCAATATAGTTGCTACGCAATTTGCTGAACACTATAAAGATATAGATGATAAATTAAAACCTGAGCTCATTATCGAACCTGGCACAGCAATTGTAGCGGATGTTATGAAATTTGCAGCTAAAGTTATTGACATTAAAAAGGTTCGAGAAAAAAATATAGCAACTCTCTTAGGCAGTATCTACAATATTAATCCAACACTGAATACTAAAAATCCGCCAATAGAAGTAGTACATGAAAAAGGCAATATTAGTGAAAGTTATATGGACCTTGATTTTGGGGGCTATACATGTATTGAATCAGATTATTTGTATAGGCATTATAGTGGAAAGCTGGCAGTTAATGATTATGTGGTATTTTCAAATGTTGGCTCGTACTCAGTGGTACTTAAACCACCATTTATATTACCGAATTTTCCTATCGTAGCCATGACGAAAAATAATCAAATTGAATTAATTAAAAATCAAGAAAAGTTCGATGATATATTTCATACTTTTAAGTTTTAGGAGTGAACAATTTGTATTTGAGCGTTAAAAGTTTCTTTGATAAATTTATTTCGGCTGTAGCTTTGGTAGTTCTGTCACCGGTGTTATTGGTGATAGCGATTGCTATAAAAATTAATTCACCGGGAAGTGTGCTTTTTAAGCAAGGACGCGTCGGGAAAAATGGCAAAGCTTTTGCTATGTACAAATTTAGAAGCATGGTGCAAGATGCCGAAAAACAGGGAACAGGATTATTTAACTATGAAGGAGATCCACGTGTAACTAAAGTAGGACGCTTTTTGCGAGATACTAGTTTAGATGAACTTCCGCAATTGTTTAACGTTGTAAAAGGTGATATGTCTATTATTGGACCAAGGCCATCGGTGACTTATGAGCTGGGAGATTATGAAACGTTAAACAATCGCTATAAAAAGAGATTTTTGGTGCTACCGGGAATAACTGGTCTAGCACAAGTAAGCGGCAGGAATGATGTGGATTGGGATGAAAAGATTAATTATGACAATAAGTATGTAGACTTATTAAAAAAAGATGGACTGAAAACGGATTTGGCAATCATTATTAAAACTTTATTAGTGGTTTTAAAGAAGCAAGATATATATGAAAATAAAAATAATCAAAACATAAATGATGAGGATGCGGCGAAACTTGCTGCAGAGGAAGTTATAAGAAAAGCGCACGAACGAGATAAAGGGGATGTATTAAATGGGAGATATCAATGACAGACTAATGTGGTTAAACGGAAAAATATTGCCGGTAAAAGATGCAATGATTAATGTTATGTCACCAACATCACAATTTGGTGCAAATGTATTTGAAGGAATAAGGTGCTATTGGAATGAAGAACAGCAAGAGCTGTATACTTTTAGACTGGAAGATCATTACAAACGATTATTAAATTCTATTAAAATGCTGAGAATGAATTCGCCGTATACTGTTGCTGATTTCCAACAAGGCCTAGTAGATGTAGTAAGAGCAAATAATTATAAGGAAGATATTGCTGTAAGACAGACTGTGTTTGTAGACGGGTTTGGTTCTTGGAGTTCAAAAGAACCAATTGGTATGTTTATTGCACCCATACCTAAAAAAAGAATCAGTGCTGAATATAATAAAGTTGGCTTGAATTGTTGTATTAGTTCATGGAGACGTATAGATGATAATTCATTATCTCCCAGAATTAAGTGCGGTGCCAACTATATAAACAGTAGAATGGCCCAATTGGAGGCTTTAAATAATGGGTATGATACTGCAATTTTCTTGAATAAGAATGGTAACGTGGCAGAAGGACCAGGTTCCTGCTTGTTTATGGTGAAAAATGGCGAACTAGTCACACCAGCACTAACTGAAAATGTGCTGGAGAGCATAACTAGAGATACAGTGTTAAAAATTGCTAAAGACATACTGCACCTTAAAACTGTTGAGAGAAATGTGAATAGAACAGAACTTTATACTTGTGATGAAGCCTTTTTATGTGGTTCTGCGATGGAGATTACACCGGTTATTACTGTAGATAAAATGTCGATTGGAATGGGAACAATCGGATGCATCACAAATGGCCTCCATAAAGAATATCTTAGAATTGTACGAGGTGAAGAAAATAAATACAGAAAATGGCTTACACCAATTTATGGAGCAGAATAAATGAGTAGTGAAAAAATATTTAAGAATGGACTTGTTTCTGTAATTGTTCCTGTATATAACGCAGAACAATTTATTCAAGAAACTATTGAGTCGGTATTAGCTCAGACATATAAAAATATGGAAATTGTTATTGTGGATGATTGTTCTAAGGATAGTTCGGAAGCAATAATTAAACGCATGAAAAAGTTTTATTCAAATATTATTTATCATAAATTTGAAAATAATCACGGCGCAGCAGTTGCACGAAATGTTGCTTTAAATATAGCACAGGGGCAATACGTTGCCTTCTTGGATAGTGATGATTTGTGGAAACCAACAAAAATTGAGGAACAAATTAATCTCATGAAGGATAAAAAATCATCGTTTTGTTATACTGCAATTGAAATGATGAACGATATTGGTGAAGTTATTAAATCTAAGCGCAACGTTATTGAATTAATAGATTATAACTTTTTGTTAAAGAATACGATGATTGCTACTTCTTCTGTCATTATTGATCGTATAGCATTGGGTGATTTTCAGATGCCATTGCGAAGAGCTGGACAAGATTATGCTACATGGTTAATGTTATTACGAAAAGGGGCTGTTGCATGCGGGATAAATGAAGCCTTAGTTAAATATCGCATAAGAAAACATTCTTTATCATCTAATAAATTAAAAAGTATTAAACAAGTGTGGGAAATTCAAACACAAGATGAGAAAATTAATAAAGTAAGTGCAGTTTTTCATGTATTTTGTTTTGGATATAATGCTTTAAAAAAGTATTTGTTGTGAAATACTATTGGTTTTAAATATAAAATATATAAATGGTACTATTATGCAGATGTTACTTAGAACGTAAAGAGGAGCAAAGAGTATGAGTGTCTCAGTATATAAAATAAAAAAATGGTATAAAATGTTAACTGGTAAAAGTATTAGCCATGTAAATCAGGGTATTGGGACATGCTATTCAAAAAATGAAGTTCGTGGATATTATAATGATTTGACGGAAAAAATAACTAGAGACAAACCATGGATTTTGGTTCCAAAGTATTATGTTGATACGGGAAAAGAAATTTATTTTTCAATAGGTATTTTCCAATATGGACTAGCAGCCTATGATTTGTTTCTTAAAACAAATAAAGAAATTTATAAAAAGAAATTAATAGCTTGTGCTGATTGGGCTGTAAATAATCAACAAGAAGATGGAAGCTGGGTTACTTTTGCTTATGAAAATCCAAAGCATCCGTATTCGTCAATGGCACAAGGAGAAGGCATATCGATGCTAATAAGGGCTCACATAGTAACTAAAGAAAAAAGGTATTTGGACGCAATCCATAAGGCGAAAGTTTTTATGTTAAAACCGATATCAGAAGGTGGAGTGACACTTTATTCAGGTAAAGATGTATATTTGTATGAATGCACTCATGATCCTTTGATTCTAAATGGATGGATTTATTCGTTGTGGGGTTTGTATGATTATTATAAATACATAAATGATAAGCAGGTTCAGTCTGTTCTGGAAGCAACACTTGTTTCTCTTAAAAAGAAGCTACCAGCATTTGATATGAAATTTTGGAGTAAATATGAGGATGGAAAGAGAATTTGCAGTCCTTTCTACCATCAAATTCACATTGTCTTGTTACGTGTAATGTTTGATTTGTTTAATGATGATATATATAAAGAATATGCCGATAAATGGGAATCTTATCAACATAGTTTTTGGAAACATAAAATAGCATTTATAATAAAAGCTTTTCAGAAAGTGCTTGAGTGAAGTTGCTCAATCTAAACTTTGGAACTAATAGTATACTTAGAAAGTATTGTTTTTTTATATGCTTTAAATATATCAGAATGATACTATTTGATTATTGTCAGAAGAAAATAGAATTTGTGGGGAAAGCATGAAAATAATTCAGATTATGCCAGAATTTGGCCTTGCTGGTGCAGAAACTATGTGTGAAAACCTAACATACGAATTAAATAAGCTTGGGCATGATGTGCTTATTATAAGTATGTATAATTATCATTCGGAAATAACAGAACGAATGGAAAAAAAAAGGATAAAAATTTTATACTTAGGTAAAATGCCAGGGTGGGATTTTTCTATGATTGACAAGATGAAAAAAATTTTTATACAAGAAAAACCAGATGTGATACACACGCACAGATATGTGATGCAATATGCAATACCCGCAGCAATTGGAGCAAAAATAAAGCGAAGAATTCATACGGTGCATAGTGTTGCTAAACAAGAAAACATTTTTCTTGCTAGAAAAGTAAATTTGATTTTTTATAAGTTTGCGAATGTTACGCCTGTTGCTCTAAGTAAGAATGTTCAAAAAACAATAGCAAAGGAGTACGGCTTAAACGAAGCCCAAATACCGATAATATTTAACGGAATTAATTTGCAAAATTGCAAACCTAAAACATCCTATGTTTGGCAGGATACAATTAACATTGTTCATGTGGGACGATTTGTTAAAGCTAAAAATCATACTGCTTTGATTGAAAGTTTTGCTAATATAACTGAATTATATCCTAATTGCCGATTGCATTTGATTGGCGATGGTGCAGAAAAAAATAAAATAGAAATATTGGTAAAACAGAAAAGACTGCAAAATAAGGTGCTTTTTTGGGGACTTCAAAATAATGTGTTTAGTTTTTTGCACAATGCAGATATCTTTGTTCTACCTTCGACCTATGAAGGTATGCCAATGACATTAATTGAGGCAATGGGAACAGGGTTGCCAATTGTAGCATCAGATGTGGGTGGAGTTTCTGATATGGTTAGAAACGAGAAAACCGCACTTCTTATAAAACCAAATGTTGAAGGTATTACTAATGCTTTAAAGCTACTTATTAATGATTTGGCATTGAGAGAAAAAATAGGAGAGAATGCATTGGTAGCTTCAAAAAAATTTTCGGCGTATAATATGGCAAGAAAATATGTTAACTTATATCTAGAATAAAAAATAGACTTTAAGACAATGAGGATATTTGATTATGCTATTCGAAAACACGAAAATTGATTTTAAAAAAATATATATATTCTTACTAATCATGTATTTTTTCTTGACTCCGTTGAGTACTGTGCTAATTGAAAATGCTGGCTCAATTCTTCGAATTGTTGGTGTAGCAGTTTTTATTGTTGCCTCTTTGGTTGCTAAACAAGCTAGAATAACAAAAATGAATGTTTATTATCTCTTTTTTGTTATTTTAGCCGGTATAAGCCTATTGTATTCACCAGACTTCAGTAATACGCTTCAATTTGTAATTACACAAGGACAATTTTTGCTTTTAATTTGGATTACTTCTTGTATAGATTATAATGAAAAAGAAATACAAGCAATCAAAAAAGCACTTGTTAATTCGTCACGTTTTATGGTTGTTATTTTAGTATTGTTTTCCGATCAAAGAGAAGGAAGGTATAGATTAGCAAGCACTTTTACCGAAGATCCAAATATGCTAAATGGATATTTGCTGTTTGGAATTGCAAATGCTACTAACTTTGTTTTTGACAAAATAACAGATTGCAAAAAAAAGATTCTATATTTTCTTGAAATTATTTTGTATTTATATGTTTCATTTTTAACTGGGTCTAGAGGTGGTATGATGGCTCTGTTAGGCGTGATATTTTTAGACATTATTTTAACACAGTTTTATGAAAATAAGGATATTGTTTCAACGGTTAATTCATTATTAAAAAGCATGATATTTATTGTATTAATGTTTTGCTTGAGTATATTTTTGGCGGAGTTGACTGATAATACGATTTTACTATATAGGTTTAGCATTGATAATATTTTAGCATCATCTGGATCTGGCAGATATGAAATTTGGCAAGTAGCTTTGAATAGGTATTTCACATCGGATATATTTGCCATGCTTTTTGGCTATGGTGCTGGTAGTTTTATACAAGTTATGGGTGTTACTACTTCGTTTCTTGTTGCGCACAATACTTTTATTAATATATTAATTGAATTAGGAGCAGTTGGTTTGTTGTTTTATCTATTATCGTTAATAAATGCTATGAGAACGTTAGTAAAAAATAAGGAAAAATTATTAATGGTTTCATTTGTTGGTTTTATGATTCTTAATATGAGTTTATCAATGATTAGTCAAAAACCGTATTGGAATATTTTAATTATGTCAAACATTTTAATTTGTCTTAAAAAAAACAAAGATGTTAAACAGAATGCTAAATGAACTATTTAGAAGTTTTGTTTTAATCATGATATTACTTTTTTGGAGGCACATATTATTGTGTAAATATAATTTTATTTACTAGTACGATGTTCTTCAATGCAAAAAGAGCTTTAACAATTGATAACTGCTCGAAAAATATGATTATTGAGGTGTTTCTGTTTGCGGACAAAAAGATATTTATTGAATGTTTTTTCTTCACTTGTGCTATATACCATAACATTACTTTGTGGTTTAGTTTTACCACGATTGATTATTGGTGCTTACGGTTCTGCAACGTATGGTTTACTGACATCTATAACACAATTTCTAGGATATATTGCTATTGCGCAAGCTGGAGTAGGTGCGGTTTCACGAGCTATGCTATATGTACCTTTAGCAAATAAAGATACGACTTTAATAAGCGGGATAGTTGCAAGTACTGAGCTTTTTTTTCGAAAAGTTTCAATTGTTTTTATCGGATATCTTGCCATTTTACTAATAATTTATCCTAATATTATAAATAAGGAATTTGATTGGTTTTATTCAGCAAGTTTGCTTTTGATTATAGCTTTTTCTACTTTCGCAGAATACTTTTTTGGATTGTCATATTCTTTGCTGTTAGTTGCTGATCAGTCGAGATATATACTTAATACATTTCAAACGGTTCTTACTGTATTAAGTTTTGGTATATCGTTTGTTCTCATAAAATTGGATTTTAGTGTGCAAATCGTAAAATTACTTTCAGCTATTGTGTTTTGTGCTAAACCTTTTATTATTCGAAATTATGCAATAAATAAATATAGATTGACCCTTTCAAAATTTGTACCGAAAGTAGCATTGAAACAAACGAAAGATGCTTTTGGACAACATATTGCATTTTATTTGCATTCGAATACAGACATTGTGCTTCTGACTCTGTTTTCAACAATGTCAGAAGTAGCGGTGTATGCTGTTTATAATTTGATTATGAGTAAACTGAAAGATGTCATTTCAGAAATCACGTCAGGATTAGAATCTGTTTATGGTGATATGTTAGCAAGAGGTGAATATAATAATGTCGAAGAAACGTTAAGGAAATTTGAACTTTTAATGTCTTTTCTTACTACAGTTTTGTTTGGAACAGCAATTGTAATGTGTGTTCCTTTCATGCGAATTTATATGTCAGGCATTTCAGATGCCAATTATATTAATTACGATTTAGTTGTTGCTATGACATGGGCAGAAATTGTTTACTGTGTAAGAATTCCATACGCATGGATTATAACCGCAGCTGGTAATTTCAGACAGACTAAGTGGGCAGCATATTGTGAAGCTGGAATAAATATCGTATTGTCATTGATTTTGCTGAGAGTATGGGGAATGGTTGGATTAGTTGTAGCAACGGGTGTATCTACACTATTACGTGGATTCTATTTTGCATACTATTCTTCAAAAAAAATATTGAACAGGAGTTATTGGATTTTTATTAAACATTTACTTGCATTGATGATGTGTATGCTTATTGTCCAGTCTTTTTATTATTGGTTCTTAGATGGCAAATTTTCACAAACATATATTTCATGGATAGAATGCTCATTACTGGTTGTTCTGTTTTCTTCAACAATATCAATTATAATTAATTATATTGTATTTAAAAGCGATGTTTTAGATTTATATTCGTATATAGAGACAAGATTAATGCTTTTAAAAAAAGGGGAAAAATAGGGGAGCATATGATATGATTAAATTGTATGAAAACAAAGAATTGTGCTATGGGTGTACAGCTTGTATTTCTGTATGCCCTCAAAATGCTATTAAAATGATTCCGGATGAAGAGGGCTTTTTTTATCCATATATCGCTGAGAAAATATGTATATCGTGTGGAGCATGTGTTGGCATTTGCGATAAAATAAAAGCAACAAAGAAAAATGGACGGTCAATTGCTTATGCGTTTCAATGCAACAATACTAATATAAGACGGAAAAGTTCTTCAGGTGGAGCATTTTATCTTCTTGCTACGTCCATGATAAATAAAGGTGGAATGGTATGTGGCGCTGTTTTAGACTGTCAAAGTTTTAATGTGAAACATATTATTAGTAATAATCCATCAGACATCGAGCGTATGATGGGTTCAAAATATGTGCAAAGTGATATGGGTAATTGTTTAAATGAAGTAAAAAAGTATGTGCTTAATGGTTACCAGGTCCTTTTTTCTGGAACAGGATGCCAAGTTGCTGCCTGCAGAAACGTTGTGGGGGAAAATGATCTTTTATTAACTTGTGAAGTTTTGTGCCATGGTACTCCTTCTCCTTTGATTTGGAAGCAATATATAAATAGTGTAATAGAACAATATTCTTCAAACATTAGAGATATCTCATTTCGTTCTAAGAATAAAGGCTGGCATAATTTTGGTATGGAAATACAATTTGAAAATGGCACCAAACAGCAGGAAACATTAGATGATAATCCATTTCTTTGTGGGTTTTTAAGAAACTTATATCTGCGACCAACTTGTTACGACTGTAAATATGCATCACAGGAGAGATGCAGTGACATTTGTATTGGAGATTTTTGGGGATATAATGAGGCATTTTCAGATATTATTGATGATGACACGGGTATATCTGCTCTTATCGTAAGCACCGAAAAAGGGAAATTGGCTCTGAGAGATATCTTGAAAAAAGCAAAAATTTATCCTGTTAGTATTCAAAATATGATACCTAATAATGGACCACTTAGAAAGTCGGTAGATTGGCCTGATAATAGAAATAATTTTTGGATGGACTTTGGGTCTAATAATTTTGATTTTGTAAAGAAAAAATATATGTATCCCAAAAAGTATTCGTTTTTACAGAGATTAAGAAAGAGTCGTGTTGGTCAATTGCTTCGAAGAATAAGAAATATAATAAGGGGACGTTAAAGTGAAGATAGATTTTATTACAGTTCACAGAACAAAAAACTACGGATCTGCCCTTTTATGTTACGCGTCTCAGCGTTTATTTGAAAGGCATGGTTTCGATGTTGAGTTTATTGACTTTGCAAGAATGCAGGCAAATGAGGTTGATACATGGAAAGATTTCTATCGTGCCAAGATAATTGATTCCGAAGGTTGTTGGGTTAAAGGTTTCGCTCATTTCCTTTTAGAAATACCATATGGAATAAGAGTGATAAAAGCGTTTGTCTCATTTAGAAAGAAATATCTACATTTGTCAGAAGAATCATATGGAAATAATGAGCAACTTTTAAATGCGAAGCCACCATTAGCAGATATTTATTGTACTGGTGGTGATCAAATGTGGAATGAACAGTATAATTTTCATCGAGTTTATAAACCGTTTTTTCTCAGCTTTGTCCCAAAGGGAAAACCCAAAATATCATTTTCGACAAGTATTGGTAAAGAAAAGTTTGATGATTGGGAGTTGACTGCGGTTGTTCCGCTTTTAAAAGATTATAATATGATATCAGTTCGAGAAAAATCAGCAATGAATAATTTGCAAAAACTTGGAATAACAAATGTGACACATATTCAAGATCCTACATTTTTATTGGAAGCGAAAGAATGGGAAGATATGTCGGCACAAAGAATTTTTGAAAAACCATACATTTTAGTATATAGGTTTGTTCCAAACGACGAACTGGATAGGGAAATTGAAGAAATTTCAAAAAAAACGGGGAAAACGATATGTTATATAAAGAATAAAAGTATGAGGATAATTCCAGAAAATAAAAATATTTTTGTTCTGTTAGAACCACAAGAGTTTATTTCAGCAATTAAATATGCTGACTATATTATTACAGATTCATTTCATGGAACTGTTTTTTCAATTAAACTAAAAAAGAAATTTGTAAGTGTATTCTCTAAACATAGTACTAGGATAGAAAGCATACTAAACATATGTGGCTTGAGTGACAGAAAATATGAAAAACAAATATCACTACTGGAACAGCTTGAACGCCCCATCAATTACAGTAAGATTGATGATGTTTGGCGAAGGGAAAGAGAAAAAGCTGATAAATGGATTGAGCAGACTAAGGAATTAGTAAATAAATAATAAAATATTGTTTTAAAGTGCAATTAGTATATAGTTAACGTTCGCCATATTTACACTTTAATACAGTTTTATTATGCATTATACAAAAGGAATATTACGTTTTAATTTTACTACAGCATTAATGATGAAAACTTTTTTACTAACTCTTGGTCTGTGTCTGGTTGCCAGCATGATATTCATTTGTTTGCGTGGTGGATGAGTTGGTCTTGAAAAATCTTATATAGAAGAAGCGAATAACACACAGTATTTACTGATGTTAACAAAAAACTATTAAGCTGACAATTCGATGTTGTTTTAGTTGTATGACGAAAGACAGTGAAAATGTAACTGCAATGATTATTTTTGGTAAAAACTAATTTTACAAGGTATCTGGTAGTATGCAAAGATACTATATTGTGAATATAGTATGATTATAAAATAAAGAAAGGTGGCCGGGAAACAAAGAATGTCTAAAATATTAATTATGTTTACAATGACTTATCCATTTGGCAAGGGTGAAGTCTTTTTGGCGAATGAGTATGATGCAATAAATAAAATATATGATAAAATTTATGTTTTTAGTTTGGCTGTTCCAAATAAATATAAATTAACATATAAATTGGGGGAGAAATGGCAAGTCTTTAGAAGAAATGAAATGGAAAATAAAAGAAAAAAGAGACTTGATTATTTCATTGACGGTCTTAAATTCATCAACGATCCTGATTTGATTGACGAAGTAAGACAAAACAATAAAATCTTGGCAAAAATGATGGCAATTTACTATTATGGTAGGTTACAATCTTACAAACAATTCATAGAAAAACACCTAGGTAATTTGTCGTTTGATTCAAATGATTTAGTGGTTATTTATAGTGTTTGGTTTTTGCAATTTGCACAATGTTCAATATTACTAAAACGTTATTTAAAGAAAAAATATCATTGTAAAGTTTTATCTATGAGTAGGGCACATAGATATGATTTATATGAATATATTTATAAAGCAAATTACTTACCATTTAGAAGGTATATGTTGAAAAATATTGATGCTGTATACCCCTGTTCTACTAATGGTGTAGAATATTTATCCAATAAATATAACGAATATAAGAATAAAATAAAGTGTTCTTATCTAGGGTCTATGGATCATGGTATAAATCATATTGCTCCTAACGTCCTTTTTACGATAATAACCTGTTCAAATATAATTCCGGTAAAAAGAGTGAAATTAGTAGCTGAAGCTTTGAAATTAATTGAAGAACATGGAATAATAGATATTCAGTGGCTTTGTGTAGGAGATGGAATGTCTAAGAAAGAAGTAGTTGACTTTTGTAAAAAAAACATAAAAAAAATTAAAGTTCAATTTTACGGTTACTTGGAAAATGAAAAACTGTTTGATTTATACAAAACAAACCGCGTAGATGTTTTTATTAATGTTAGTTCAAATGAAGGCTTACCAATGACTATTATGGAAGCGCAGTCAGAAGGTATACCAGTAATAGCAACTGATGTGGGAGGAACTAATGAGATAGTAAAATCGGACAATGGAATTCTTTTACCATCGAATCCTACGCCAGATGAGCTTGCAAAAGCCATATTAATTTTCAAAAACATGTCTTATGAAGAACATTCAAAGATTAGAGATAGTAGTCGTAATAATTGGGCAATGTACTTTGATGCTAAAAAAAATAATGTTAAGTTTCATAAAGAGCTAATAGAGCGATTACAATATGATGATCTCAAAGGTAACATATAATGGGAGACTAGCTATAAAAAAACAATAGTAAAACAATAAAAAATTTCGTTTTCGAACATTTATCAAATGGGTCTTTTTAATCAAGCGCCTAAAGATGTATGGAAAAACATTGAACGATTGGCGAAGCTTTAAATATCAATATTTAAAGCTTCATTGTCAGTAAGCAGTTTTAAAACGATCCCGACAAGCTTGCTGGCATAATACCAGATAACATTGTAGTGTACCTGGTATTCGGCTGTCTTGTAGGCATGGTAAGCATGGAATATGACATTTTTAATAATCTCGTGAGCTGCACTAATCAGCACAAATAAGTGTGTTGAACCATGATATTAAATGGAAAGGGACATGATGTTTTGTTTCAATAAACACCATATAAGAAAATAAATGCTTATTAGTATTTTAATTCCAGTATATAACGTGGCAAAATATTTACCGCACTGTTTGGAATCAATCGTAAAACAAAAATTCAAAGATTATGAGATTATTCTTGTAGATGATGGCTCTACAGATGAAAGCGGTGAAATATGTGATGAATTTCAAGTAATTCATTCTAGTAATACAAGGGTTATTCACCAAAAGAATCAGGGACTTTTAGGCGCCCGCATTGCAGCCATCAGGGAGGCAAAGGGAAAATATTGCCTTTGCCTTGATTCTGACGATTATTGGGAAGAGGAATGTTTGGAAAAATTAGAGAAATTGGTCGTACGAACAAAAGCAGAAGTCATTATTTTTGAATGTAAAGTGTATGTTGAAGAAACAGGATTTACTAAAACTAAGCCTCCTAACTTTGGCTCTAATAGAAAATTTGTTAACGATAAAGAGATACTGTATAAAGAATTAATTTGTGGTTATTCGCTTAACAGTATTTGGCGTAAGTTAATTTTAACTAGACTCATGAAAGAGGGAATAAATGAGTATGATAAGTTACCTCTACACCTGGCGGCGGAAGATCTCGTCCAAAGTTTGTATCCGATTACATATGCAAATATTGTATATTATTCTTCGGAACAGTTATATGTTTATCGCATAAGTCCAAAATCGCTAGTGTCAAGTGTTAATGCTGAAAACATAATGGAGCGCACCACTCTTATTGCAAGACATTTTTTGCGCAAATATATGGATATCTGGAAACTGAACAATGAAGGATGGCTTGAACAGTATCATTGCGCAAACATGATTTCATTGGCAGACACTATATTTGACTTGCTTCAAAGATCTAATAATCCGTTAAAAACCGCCCAAAAACTTAATAATCTTGATTTAAGCAAAATGATTGATTTTGATGCTTATAAGTATAGATATAGTGATTTAATGAATTTTAAGTCTTGCATAAAAGTAAATTTGGTTTTGAATAGAGCTACTACAATTATTGGACTAATTGCACAGTTTTTGAAAGTGCTAAAATGAAGTCGGTAAAAATAGTGTAATGTATCTGAAAAGTGATTATCATTATGTTTGTCTGTTCCTTATGTATGCAATATAAGAAATGCTTTCTAGAGTAAATAGTTGGAACAGGATAAGTGAAAACGGGAGATAAGTCCACAGATACCCAAAGAGTAAATATTGATTTATTACACTATATTATTACAATCAATGTAGAAATAGCAAACATTATGGCAACAAATAAGAGGTTATTTATAGACTTATTGAAATTTGAGGAGATTGGTTATATGAAAGCATTTTTGTTAGCTGCTGGTCTTGGGACTAGATTAAAACCTATTACAGATAATGTCCCAAAGTGCCTTGTGTCAATACATGGGAGACCCTTGTTGGCATGGTGGATGGATTTGTTTGAAAAACATCATATAGAAGAAGTTCTGATTAATACACATTATTTGCCAATACCGGTGCAGAAATACATTAAGAGTTACAATAAATTAAAGACAGGAACAACTTTGGTGGAGTTTTATGAGAGTAAGCTTCTTGGCAGTGGTGGTACTGTATTAAATAATAGAAATTTTATTGGAAATGATGAAAACTTTCTTGTTTGTTATGCTGATAATTTGACAAATGCTAATCTTGCTAAAATGATTGCTTATCATATGTCGCATGAGGGAGTCTTAACAATGGGGCTGTTTCACACGAATAATCCAACAGGATGTGGTATTGCCGCATTAGATGCTGAGGGACGTATTTGTGAATTTGAGGAGAAGCCACAGCGACCAACGAGTAATCTGGCCAATGCCGGAATTTATGTAGTAAACAAAAAAATATTTGAATATATCCCTAAGAAATCTGTTGTGGATTTTGGTAAGGATGTTTTGCCTTTATTGGTCAATAAGATGTGCGGCTACATCATTGATGAATATTTGCTAGATATAGGAACCATGGAAAACTACAAGAAAGCACAAAGGGAGTGGCAAGAATGATAATAACTAAGACACCTTTTAGAATAAGCTTTGCTGGTGGCGGTACAGATTTAAAAGCTTATTATGAAACAGGATATGGTGCCGTTATTAGTGCGGCAATCAATAAATATGTATATATAACTATTAATAAGAGATTTGATGATACCATTCGTCTCAGCTATTCTACAACCGAAATTGTTGATTCGGTAGATGAATTAAAGCACGATATAGCAAAAACTTGCCTCAAGATGGCAGGAATTGAAAAAGGCGTAGAAATAACTTCCATAGCAGATATACCAGCTGGTACAGGACTGGGTTCTTCTAGCAGTTTTACAGTAGGGCTTCTCAATGCTTTGTATACGTATATTGGTGATAGAAAGTCTGACTATGAGTTGGCTGATTTGGCCTGTAAAGTAGAAATAGAGATGCTTAAGCATCCTATTGGTAAACAAGATCAGTTTGCTGCAGCCTATGGCGGCATGAATTATTTCAGATTTAATGCTGATGGTAGTGTTGATAGGAACAAGGTTATTCTTACAGATAAAGATAAATTGAATATGGACAGAAAGCTCATGATGTTTTATACAGGTATAACAAGAAGCGCTGATAATATACTTAAAAAGCAAACTGATGATACCAAAAATAAATTAGTCTTGTTGAATGAGATGCGTAATCAGGCGGGTGATTTGTATCGGCACATTTCTTCAGTTGGTTTTGATAAGGAGTTCGGATTAACATTACATAATGGATGGCTCAAAAAGAGAGAACTGACTTCAGGTATCAGTAATTCTGCCATTGATGAAGTATATTCCAAAGCGCTTGCTGCAGGAGCATTAGGCGGTAAAATATTAGGCGCTGGTGGTGGCGGATTCCTATTGCTTTATTGCGATGAAGAAAAGCAAGAGGCAGTAAGGGCAGCTGTAGGTCTCAGAGAATTGAATTTTAGAATTTCGCGATTAGGAAGCAGGGTAGTTTATTTTGCTTAAGAAAGTAGTATTCCTAGATAGAGATGGTGTTATTAATGAAAAGGCAAATAAACACGAGTATGTAAAAATGTGGTCAGAATTTCATTTTTTGCCAAATGTTATTAGCGCAATAGCCGCATTAAGTAAAGCTAATTTCAAGGTGGTTATTGTGAGTAATCAACGGGGAATTGCTAGAAATATCATGACTAGCTATGATGTCAATCATATACATAAAAAGATGCGAGCAAAAATGAAGCGTTATGGGGCTATAATCAATAAAGTCTTTGTCTGCCCCCATGAAAGAGGAAAATGTGAATGCAGAAAACCAAAACCGGGTTTATTAAAACGCGCAGAACGAAGCTATTATGTGGATAAAAAACATTCTTATATGATTGGTGATAGTTTTACTGATATACAGGCAGGAAAAAATTATGGGGTTCAAACTATTTTTTTAGGAAAAGAAATATCAGATGCAGATTATTGTTGTAATAATTTGACACAGGCAGTCAATTTCATATTGGAGGAAGAACGAAAATGAAGGTATTAATTACGGGTGGAGCAGGATATATTGGTAGTCACTGCAATAGATTCTTTCATGAGAAAGGAATAGAAACAATAGTATTAGATGATTTAAGTGACGGACATGCAGAATCAATACTTGCAGGTAAATTTGTTAAAGGTGATTTTGGCGATAAGCAACTTGTGAAAGAGCTAATAGAGAAAGAAAAGATTGAAGCTATTATTCATTTTGCTGCATTTGCCTCTGTACCAGATTCGGTGCTTCGGCCAAAGAGATACTATGATAATAATGTGTCAAAAATGCTAGCGCTGTTAAATACAGTCGTTGAGTGTGGTGTGAAGTACTTCGTCTTTTCTTCTTCAGCGGCGACTTTTGGAGAACCGCAATATACACCTATTGATGAGGCCCATCCACAAGAACCGATTAATCCTTATGGGATGACGAAATTAATAGGAGAGAAAATACTGCTTGATTATGAGAAGGCTTATGGATTGCATTCTTGTTCTTTCCGTTATTTTAATGCTTCCGGATGTGCCTATGATGCAGAAATCGGTGAAGCGCACGAACCGGAATGTCATTTAATACCATTAGTTATTAGAGCGGCACTAAATGGAAATAATACGCTGAAAGTGTTTGGAGATGATTACGACACTAGAGATGGTAGCTGTGTCCGTGATTATGTTCATGTGGAAGATTTGGCGGAAGCTCATTATTTGGGACTGAAATATATTATGGAAAAAAATGTTACGGAACAATTTAATTTGGGAAGCAATGACGGATTTACCGTTTTGGAAATCATAAAAGAATTTGAAAAAATAAGTGGATTACGAGTACCTTATAAAATAAGTGGGCGAAGGGCAGGCGATCCTGCGGTCCTTGTGGCCTCTAATAAAAAAGCTAGAGAGCTTTTAGGGTGGTCATTAACGAATAGTTCATTGGAGAATATTTTAAAGACAGCGTTGGCTTGGGAAAAAACTAAAAAGTATTAAAGAGGTGTGATATGATGGACTATACTGCTGATATTAAAGCTTATCTAGATAAAGATATAGACATTATACAAAAGCTGAATCTAGAAGAAATGAATGATGCTTTGAATGCTATTGAAGCCGCTTGGCAAAGAAATGCAAATATCTACACTATGGGAAATGGTGGCAGTGCTGCTACGGCAAGTCATATGGTGTGCGATTTTAATAAAGGCATATCTGATGGGAAAAGCAAAAAGTTTCGTCTTCAATGTTTAAGTGATAATACCCCTACTCTCATGGCAATCGGAAATGATATTGGGTACGAAGATGTTTTTGTGCACCAACTTCAGGGGATACTAAACAATAACGACCTTATTATTGCTGTTTCTGGTAGTGGAAATTCTGCCAATGTAATTAAAGCTGTTGAATATGCAAAAGAAGTAGGCTGCAAAGTAGTAGGAATAACAGGCTATAATGGTGGCAAATTACGCAGACTGGCAGATTATTACATGCACGTACCTGCTGATGACATGCAGGTAGCAGAAGATTTGCATATGATATTTGACCATATGATGATGAGGGTGTTCTGCGAAAGACTGAGATAGATTAGTTTTATAGATGATGAAACAAGACGTGTTTTGTCAAGCTAAATATAGGATATGCAGAAAATGAAAGTTGCAATTGCAAGAACTGATTAAATTTGATTATCACTGTCTGTGTTTTGCATCAGTAGAGGAAGGCTTTATATAGTGTTATTAGAATGTTTAAAAATGAAACTGTTTTGATAAGAAAGGGGGAGCAAATGGAAAATCTTTTTAAATATGACTTATATCGTTATTATGGTGGCCAAGGAGAGAGCTTTAAAAATAGAATATTACGACCACCATACATAGAGTATTTGTATTGTTACCGTAAAGTAAATTCTAGCAATTTTTGGCTTTCACATTTTTATTATAGGTTACGTTTATATTTTTTGGGACTTAAAACTCATATTTATTTACCGTGGTGCGTTAAAATTGGAAAAGGGTTTTATATTGGTCATTTAGGCGAAGTTATCATTAATGATCGTGTCGTTATTGGCAAAAATGTTAATATAACGACGGGAGTTACCATTGGTCAAACAAACCGAGGTAAAAAAAAAGGTGTTCCAATTATTGGCGATAATGTTTGGATTGGCACTAATGCAGTTATAGTTGGGAAGATAACGATAGGGTCTGATGTACTTATTGCCCCTCTTGCATACGTAAACTTTGATGTTCCTGATCATTCTATTGTAATTGGGAACCCCGGAAAAATTATTCATAAAGACAACGCTACGGTTGGGTATATTAACAATACAGTATAAAGATAAAGATGCTGGAAAGCACATGGTATTTACACATTGTTTTTTATTTTGTTTGCAAGGTATATCAAATATGATTAGATGTATCATTAACTGGATGATGGTTATTATCGTAAAATCTTGAGGAGATTTAGCATGAAAATCGCAATTGCAGGAACTGGATATGTAGGATTATCTCTGTCTGTGCTTTTATCTCAGCACAACGAAGTGACAGCTGTGGATATTGTCCCAGAGAAAGTTGATAAATTAAATAAACGTATTTCGCCTATTTTAGATGTTGGAATAGAAGAATATTTGCAAACCAAAGAATTAAAGTTAAAAGCTACCGTAGATGGTGCTTCAGCCTATGTCGATGCTGATTATGTAATTATAGCTACTCCTACTAATTACGATAGCAAGCGAGATTTCTTTGATACTACTTCTGTAGAGGCAGTTATTGAATTGGTCCTGAGTGTGAATAAGAATGCCATTATGGTTATTAAATCTACTGTTCCCGTAGGTTACACTAAGCATATTCGGGAGAAGTATCATTGTGATAATATTCTCTTTAGCCCGGAATTTTTACGAGAGTCCAAGGCTCTATATGACAACCTTTATCCTTCTCGTATTATTGTAGGTTGTCCTGTGGAAGATAGTAGTCTGCATAAGGCCGCAGAAGGCTTTGCAGGACTATTGCAGGAAGGTGCTATGAAAGAAAATATTCCGGTGCTTATTATGGGATTGACGGAAGCGGAAGCGGTAAAGCTTTTTGCCAACACGTATTTAGCACTGAGAGTCAGTTACTTTAATGAGTTGGATACTTATGCGGAAATGAAAAATCTAAGCACTCAGGCGATAATTGATGGTATTGGGCTGGATCCGCGTATCGGTTCATATTACAATAACCCATCTTTTGGTTATGGTGGTTATTGTCTGCCTAAAGATACTAAACAACTACTGGCTAATTATCGGGATGTGCCGGAAAATTTGATTGAGGCTATTGTGGCTAGCAATAAAACACGCAAAGATTTTATTGCGGAGCGGGTACTGGAGATTGCCGGAGCTTATACTGGGTCTAGTGACTACGATGCGCACAAAGAACATGCAGTTGTCATTGGCGTATATCGCTTAACAATGAAGACTAATAGTGATAATTTCCGTCAGAGTAGCATTCAGGGCATTATGAAGCGAGTCAAAGCTAAAGGTGCTACGGTAATCGTCTATGAACCTACATTGCCAGATGGCAGCACTTTCTTTGGCAGCAAAGTAGTTAATGATTTGGTGGAATTCAAGCGACAGTCTAATTGTATTGTGGCAAACCGTTACGATAAGTGTCTAGACGATGTACAAGATAAAGTCTATACACGAGACTTGTTCAGAAGAGACTAGTAAAGACGGAATATGTTGCAAACTAAAGCAAGATTTCGGTTTTTAGCATCTCACTAGATTGCACAAATTCACGAGTGGTGTAAAGTGTTTTAAGAGGTATAAATATTTACGGCTTTATAACTATAGTACATAGTGCTCGAAAATGTGATGAAACGAAGCTTGCTAATTGGGGGTAACTATCATGACTGTATTATTAACAGGCGGTGCAGGATATATCGGCTCTCATACAGCAATAGCTTTAATTGAGACAGGCCATCGTGTAATAGTTATAGACAATTTTGCGAACAGTTCATCGGAAGCTATTAAGCGAGTAGAGAAAATTACCAATACCAAGATTTTGTTCTATGAAGCGGATGTTAATGATAACCAGGCTGTAAACAAGGTGATGCAAGATAATAGCATTGATTGCGTAATTCATTTTGCAGGGCTTAAAGCGGTTGGTGAATCAATTAAGAAACCCATAGAATATTATAGAAATAATATAGACACAACTTTAACTTTGTTAGAATGTATGGAAAAAAACAACGTTAAGAATTTTGTGTTTTCTTCTTCGGCTACTGTTTATGGTCAAGAAAATATTGCGCCATATACAGAGGATATGCCCAAAGGAACGTGTTCGAATCCCTATGGTTGGACGAAAAATATAATTGAACGAATTTTACTGGATGCAGCTGTAGCTAATCCGGAATTAAATGTAGTATTGCTGCGATATTTTAATCCTATAGGAGCTCATGAGTCAGGGCTGATAGGTGAAGACCCTCAAGGTATACCTAATAATCTTATGCCTTATATTTCACAAGTGGCTATAGGCAGACGAGAAAAACTTGAGATTTTTGGTAATGATTATCCTACTCCGGACGGAACTTGCCGGCGGGATTATATCCATGTCATGGATCTGGCTGAAGGCCATGTGAAGGCTGTAGAGTATTTAGCTCAGCATAAAGGAACAGAGATTTTCAATTTAGGAACAGGTACGCCTTATAGCGTCCTGGAAATTGTACATACTTTTGAGGAAGTTAATAATGTTCATGTGCCTTTCGTTTTTGGCCCACGGAGAAGCGGCGATTTGGCTGATTGCTGGGCTAATGCTGACAAGGCATATAGAGTATTGGGCTGGAAGGCTAAGCGAACTCTAGCTGAGATGTGTAAAGACACATGGAATTGGCAAAAGAAAAATCCTATGGGGACCAATGGGCTTTCTAGGAAAAACAGATCCATATGGTTTTGAATATTCAAACAACGTATTAGTAATAAATGTTCGCAGTCAGATGAGCAGCTTAGCTAAAAATGCGGATACTTTATTTGAAAGAACGTTTGCGGAAGCACAAAACTTACATATGCGTTATCCAAATATGGTGCTGGGAGATGTATATCTGATACCAACACACGAATATGATGATGACGCTGTAAAAAGGAAAAAAATACAATTTAAAGATAATAAAACTGATGTTGAAAGGTATATTAGCTTCTTTAATTCTATTAATAATAGAAAGATAGATGGAGCTGATTACGCATATGAAAGATGTGCACTACTAATAGTAGATTTTCGCGATAAACAACCTAGGCTGTTTAATAATAGTGCTGAATTGAAAAAGGAGGGCTTAATAGCAGCAGATTTTGGAATAGAATACAGTACACTATCTTTTAAAAACTTTGCACACGATATATTAGATGTTTATAGTAACCGATTTGACATTAATAATCTGCGAGGATAGTAAAGTATTTATAAATGAAAGGGTGTTTTTGTTAGTCCGTTATCTACCGCTCTATATAAGAAACGTGCAGCAATTGATGTAAAAGGTTTCCATTTTTGACATCTTTTAGCTATTGTGAGTTTAGAAAAACTTTTTGCTTTATAAAGCCACATATATCCTTGCTGAAAAGCAAAATCTTCATAAGGTAAAATATTTTGCCGATCTAAAACGAAAATCAGATACATTTTTGCTGACCAGGAGCCAATTCCTTTTAGAGAAGTTAAAGAATCTAGGACATCTTCATCAGACATATTTTTTAAATCTTTTAAAAGAGATTTATTATTTAGGATAGTATTAGTTAATAGGCGTATATAGGAAACTTTGGAGGATGAAATACCAATGCTTTTAATTTCATCGTTTGTAAGTTTGTTAACATGTTGAGGTGTTATTTTACCGTGGCATAAGGTTACCATACGCTGGCGTAGAGCATTGGCTACCTTATTAGCTAACATTTGACCGATAATGGTTGTAACTAAAAATGAATAGCCATTTGTATGAGGCTTATATGATATTGGACCAACAACATCAAATAATTTTGAAAGCCGTTTATCTTTTTTTGCAAGGTACACAAGACTCGGCGTTTCTTTGGGACTAAGAATAACTAGGTTTGGCATTTATTGCCCTCCGACACTGATTTAAATGTATTATAACATTTTATCAAAAAAAAATAATAATAAAACGTTTGATGAACTTGAAACATTATGATGTTTTTCAAGTAAAGCAAAATATACCAACAGTTATATTTTACTCTGTAAAAGGTAGGATGTATTTATGCAGATAACATCGTTAGAGGCAGTTTTTTATATGGCGTTGTTCTTAATACCAGGATTCATAATTGAAAATATAATTAGAGCTACTAATCCGGTAGGGCAACAAAATAGTCAAGACCTTTTTATTAAATACTTGGCTTACAGTATCTTTAGCTTTGTCTTTTTATGGAAAATATATTCTTTTATATTTGAATATCCAAATAGTTTTTGCATTCCATACTGGATTGTTTTAATAATTGTATCTTTAATTGGTAGCAGCGTAATTGGTTTAATATTTGTATGGATTCATCAAGGAAGATTTTTATATCATATAATTTCCAAATTGGGGTTAAAATATGTTGATCCAACTCCAAGCGCATGGGACTATGTGTTCTCTAAACAAAGAAGTAACTTTGTATTGATTACATTGGTTAATGGGGAAAAAATATTTGGCCGATATGCTGCACAATCTTTTGCAGGAGAAAATGATATCTTTTTAGAGAAAAAATATGACAAACTTGAAAATGGTAAACCCTGGCGTGAAGATTTGGCAGTTGAAGGTCTATATATTGCAAAAGGGCAAATAGCAAAAATTGAGTTTAGAAAGGATGGAGAAAATGAACATTAAAAATGATGATAACGATAAAAGCCCAACAATAGAGCAACGTGGATATCAACCTGTTCCAGAAAAAGGCTCAAAACCACCTACACCACCAAAAACAAATTCTAATGATACTAAGTAAGATAATAAACACAGGCAAGCAGCTTTAGTGCTGTAAGCCTGTGCTTTTTTAGTTATGTTCTTTCATCAAAATTGCTACCGCAAGTTCTGCACCTTCACTTGTCGGTTTTACATCCCATCCACGTTCATAGCTTGCGACTACCATGTCTTCACAAGAAATCCAGAGTTTAGAAATTTTTCCTCCGTCAATACCATACTTGCTGTCAACCTTATAAATCTTTACTTGGAACTTATAAACTTTACCATGAATAAGCATTGCTCCAGTTCTCCACATAGTCATTTCTCCCCGAACATAATGAACCTTACATATTCTTTCTTGTGTTCTTCCAGATAAACTACCAGTTTATAATAACCACGCTCATTGGCTAGGAATTGTACCATGTTGGTATCAAACATATTGGTAAGGCCGGTATCGCGAATGGCAAGGATTTGTTTCTTAACTTTAGTGTCCATAAATAGCCTCCATATTGCTTCTTAAATTTGCAAAACAGCTTGTTTAGACTTTTACTCATTTTTGAGTAAAACTAGCTCTTAACCTCCTTCCAGGCAGCATTGCCGGTAAGGTTCCTGAGCAGGACTTTGCGTACTTTCTTTGAGTCGTTACCAATGAAGCCTAAGCGGAGCAAGAAGCACCGGAAGGCATACTTTTCATTGACCACAGGCTTTTCTTTAGCGCTTACTTTCTTTTGTTTTCTGGCCAGGTCGCAGATGGCGCAAACGAACCGGCTATAGGCTTCTACTAGGTCTGCATCTTGCGGATCTACTGTGAACCATGGGAAGGTAACATTTTCTTCTTCTTCAATTGCTTCTGGCAGGTCATTAAGGCCAAGAGCCTTCTGAATGAGCTTGCCTTTGGCGGCAAGAAGGTTATTTAGGTTCTCCCAGGTTTCAGGAGTAAATAGGCTTCTAGGCATTGCCACTGTAAGGTTCATGGGTTCTTCCTTTTCAGATTCTGCAGTGTAACCTCTGTTGGCTAGTTGTTCAAGAAGTATCTTCATGGCTGTGGAATTTACCTGCTCATCCCAAAGAAGCGTACCGTTCTTATCTAGCGTTAAATTGCCAACCTCATAAGCACAGGTGGGGACGCCTTTGTAAGCCGGTTTCGTTAAGGTCAATTCGCTAAGAACATTAACCAGAGCCTTTCTTTCCTTACCTTGCACGTTGAATTTTGCTTGCATAATAAAACCTCCCTTTGTTTTGGTATGTACATATATCACTCTAAAGGGAGGAAATAGCAAGCAATTATGTGCAAGTATACAAGATTACTTGACTAGAAAAATATCTTATGATACTCTTTAATTACTGATGGATATGTGCTCGGCACGTGAGCAATACATATTCGCTTTCAGAAGAGGGACGCAAGTGCCTGGACAGCCCCTCCCATTACTTGATCTTATATTCTGTATAAGGTCTTTTTTTATTCCCAATGTGTTTATATCTTTATTTTCTTTTCCAGGCCACCCATAAACCTATAGATGAGGGTTCCATTCTTGTGGATTGTTACACTTTCCATAGTGGAATCCCAGAGCTCTTCATCAAATTCAGGTACAAGAACTTCTTGCTTTTCTAGCTTGTCCAGAAAGGCAGTGAGCTTTTGTGCCTGTTCTTTTTTTGCAGCAATGGTAGCTTCTGTATCGGCTAGTTCTTTTTCAAGCCTTTCATATTTAACAGAAAGAGCATTATAGCGCTTCTGGTATTTTTCTTGGTCTAAAGCTGTTTTGCTGTTTTCTGATATGAGTTTTTGTGCCAGAAGGCTAGTGGCTTCCATATCGTCTTTCATGGTTAGAACTTTGTTTTCCAAGACTGAACAGTCCGTTAGGAAAAGAGCCATCTTGCGATGTTCCGCTATTATCTCATCCTTGCAGTCTATGATGGCATTAAAGACCTTTATGAAGCTTTCCTTGATAACTGCTTCGCTAATAGGTTTGCATGGGCATTTATGCTTGCCGTTATACTTCTTCATGCACCGCCACATGACACGTCTGTACTTGTCCGTGCTGTGCCAGGTCTTAGGTACATATACGGAACCACATTCTCCGCAAATAAGCTTTCCACTAAGGAAGTTTCGTTTATGACCAAAATACAGCGACTTTCTGCGTTTCAATTCTACCTGCACATGGTCAAAGACGTCAGGCCGGATGATGGCAGGATGGCTGCCATGAACATAGTACTGCTTGACTTCGCCTTCGTTCTTCTTTTTCTTTTTGGTTAGAAAATCTACTGTGAATGCTTTCTGCAGCAAGGCATCACCTTTATATTTTTCATTGGATAAGATGCTTTCAATGGTGGTGGTGTACCATTTCTTTCTGCCTTTGGCAGTTAATATTCCTTTGCTCATTAGTTCATTGGCAATCCAGCTAGGAGGACAGCCTTCTAAGAAACGTTTATAGATGTATTCCACAGTTTTAGCTTCTTCCGGAATAATCTCCGGCCTGCCATTGGCACCTTTCTTGTAGCCTAGGAAGGCTTTATAGGGCAGCATCAGTTTGCCATCAGCAAACCTTTTTCTTTGTCCCCAGGTGACATTTTCGGAGATGCTCCGGCTTTCTTCCTGTGCCAGGGAACTCATGATGGTTATTAAAAGTTCTCCCTTGGAATCCATAGTGTAGATATTTTCCTTTTCAAAAAAGACCTCTACACCTTTTTCCTTCAGCTTTCTTACATTGGTCAGAGTATCCACAGTGTTCCTGGCGAACCGGCTGACGGACTTGGTAAGGATAAGGTCTATCTTGCCGTCCAGGGCATCCTTGATCATGGTATTAAAGCCTTCACGCTTCTTGGTGTTGGTAGCTGATATGCCTTCATCCGTATAGATTTTTACAAACTCCCACTCTTTTTTGGAGTGAATTAGCTTGGTGTAGTAGTCTATTTGGGCAGCATAGGAGCTGACCTGTTCTTCGTATTCTGTGGATACACGGGCATAGGCAGCTACGCGCTTCTTATGCATTACAGGATTGTCCGCAGAGGCAAAGATGGACAGTTTCTTTACGGGTATTTCAATTACTTGTCTTTGTTCCATTTTTCTTCCTTTCTGGTCTATAGGACCATTTCTTATTGTAGGTTTTATGGTCAAGCCTTACTTGAAGACGGCCGTCACCCAGGACGACTATTTCCTGTAGGGTTTTATGTTCTTTTTTATATATCTTCATGAGGACTTCTTCCGGCACTTTCTTGTTAGGACATTTGTCCTTGCCTTCATAGAAGTAGGTATGGCATTGCCAGAAGTACTTACCTCTTAACTTCTTGCGGATATAATGCTTGTGGCATAGGCCACAGACCACCTTATCATATAGGACGTGCTTCTCTGTGCTTTTAGGTATGGAAGTGCTTCTGTTTTCCTTCAGCTTTTCCTGAACCTTGGCAAAGAGCTCACGGGTTATGATGGCAGGATGAGAATTTCTTACATAGTATTGTGGAAGCTCGCCTTGGTTATTTATGAGCTTTTTATCTAGATGGTTGTTTACAAACCTTTTCTGCAAAAGGGTATCTCCCATGTATTTTTCATTATGCAGTACCTTGCGTATGCGCCGGTCTGTCCAATTACCGGTACTACCTTGCTCATTTAAAGTACGAGCAAGTTCCAGGGCAGGGGTGCCATTGGCATACTGGGTGAATATTTCTTCTACAATCTTAGCTTCATCAGGATTTATGGTCAGGCTGCCTTTTTTGACATGGTAGCCGAACAGCCTTCTGATGTTTATTTGCCTGCCTTCTTTATAGGCTTTACGGATATGCCATTTGCAGTTATCACTTACGGACTTGCTTTCAGCTTGGGCAAAGGAAGCAAGAAGGGTTAGCATAAGCTCGCCTTCATTGCTCATGGTATGGATGTTCTGTTCTTCAAAATAAACATCTATGCCTTTGTCCTTAAGCATTCTTACCTTTTCTAAAAGTATTACAGTGTTCCTGGAGAAACGGGAGATGGACTTGGTGATAATCATGTCTATCTTGCCATCCAGGCAATCTTTAAGAAGCCTTTGGAATTCCGGCCTGCTTTCCTTGGTACCTGTTAGGCCGTTATCTGAATACACACCACAGTACCGCCAGGAGGGGTTGGACTGGATGAGCTTGCTGTAGTAGCTTACCTGTGCTGACAGAGAATGAAGCATGGTATCCTTCTCCGTGGACACACGGGCATAGGCTGCTACATTGCGTTGTTTAAGACTTTTTGTATTTTGGGTTTCGATGATTTCAATGTCTAAAGCCATAGTCCTACCTCCTTTGGTATTGTGATATTAGCTCTGAAGCTGACTTATATCAAGTTAATAATCAGGCTGCCAGATAGCCAAAAAATGGCTGAAAATGCTGTGCTAAATGAATGTCCATGAGCTTATACTGTACCTCATCTATAAGACCTTGCTTCAGCATAGTCTGGGCTATGGACAGGGCCAGACGATACTTTAATTCTCTTTTAAATTCTTCCCTGGTCATGATGACCACCTCCTTTTTGGTATGACGGATATTAGCTCTGAAAGCGGATACTATCAAGCTTTATTTACTTGAATGACTTTCACAGCTTCGGAGCGGACAAGTCTGCCATCTAGGAATTGATTAGACAAATAACCAATCTGGTCTAATACGGCAAAGTTTTCTATCAACGTTTGAATTGATACTTGGCTCATATCGCAAATCCAGTAGTAACTGAAATCACCGAAGGCGATGGGCTTGTTGCCTGCCGTAGCATTAGGCATGAATTCAGAGAACAGGACTTTTTTGCCCAGAATGGTATCATCACTGTCACGCCATAAATAATTTCCGTTGTCATCTTTTAGAGTGCGTAGTGTAAAAGCTGTTTCGTCATTCATAAGCCATACGCCTCTGCTCCGGTATTCTGGTTTTACAGAGAAGTAGAGCTTTATGACATTATCGTAGGTTAGAGCAGGGGAAGTTACTCCGATGTCGGCACTATCTGTTTTATTGAGAATGCCTATGGGCATATCGATGCCGGTGCCATTGATAAAGGCATTGCTTTCTGTTCGGCCAAAACTTCTAGACAAGCGTTCTACTAAATGCTTCTCCAGATTAAACTGTCTGTCATGAACGAAGTCTTCGTCTAATCGAATAAGGGAACACATTTTGTGCCCGTTAATATTTTTTTGAACAAAATCATCCATGGCATCATAAGGAGAAACTGCTTCGCCTTCCGGTATGAAGGCAGCAGTGTCATTGCATAACTTTGCCATAATCTTAGATGGGGTGTGATAGGCAGTTAAAGAAGTAGCAAGCTGCCTAAAAAGGCTTTCCTTCTTTATAAGCTTTTCGTATTGGGCAAGCAGCATGGATGGAAGTTCAAATCCACCGGTGTGCTTATCAAGTCCTGCTACAAGGTCAGGATAGTTGTGATCAACATTCTTTAGATATTTTAAAAAATTAATTTCATATTCCGGTGTGTTTGTTAAAGAAAATGTTCTTAAATTAGTCATTATTATGGCCTCCTGAATTACCGTATTTGTGACAAGTCTTGCATTCGAATAACGCTAAGATGTGCATATCGCTGGCCGGAGCTACTAATTTGAGCTTGGCATTGCAATATGGACAAGTGATGGAAAAATGGCTGGCTTCGTTTCTGAAGTCATCTCCGCCTTTGCAGTGTAATCTGAAAAGACCATCGGTTTCTTCTTCAAGATAAAAACCGGAAAACTTGAATTTTTCTGCACCTTTTTTTGTAAAAGGTGTATTTAACGGCTTCCGATAATAACCAAACTTACCTCCACCAATTACTGGGAAACAATCTCTTACTGACATAATTAATTCCTTCTTTCTGCGCTTTTGCGCTATAAAATGTATTTTTACTAACAATGGGGCAATTCCCATAAAACTTTCGCGTTTTTATGCGTTTGACCAAGCGCCCGTTGACGCATGGCTTTGGTACAGAGATTTGACCTCCCCTAGCCACAATTAGGGCAGGAGTACAAACCTAGCTTTTCTCCGTTTCTGGTAGGGGAGATTAGCTTTAAAACAGCACCGCAGTATGGACAATGTACTTTATAGCCTCTGTAATCAGCAGTGCTATATGGTTCATTGGTATACAGCCTGAAGTTATGCAGAGCATCTTCAGCCAGGTACAAATGGTGCTTTTCACTGATAGCAGCCTTGTCCGTGTACGGGAACATAGGAACTTTATCTATGCCGTCACTGTCCATGTCGATGAGTGGATAATATTTCATAGTTACCACACTCCTAATCTTCCAGGCTTCTAAAACGGCCTTTACAATAAGCAATAGCCTCATCGTAGGGTCCAAAGAAGATACAGGAGAAGCCATATTCTACCTTCCAAATGGGTGCTTCCCTGTCTTTACACTTGGAGATAACAACAGGATCACCAATTTTGGTCTGCAGGAGAGCCTTGCATTCATAATTGCCGTGGGAAAAGTTACTTAGATAGCTGTTGTTTAGTTTGGGTTTTAAACCGTAAAAAACTCTTTTTAACATAATTTTTTCCTCCTTATAAGAAAATACTTACTAATTTGGGGGCATTTACATAATTCTTGGCATATACCCCGTTTGAAAACGCGTTTTTGTGCGTTTAGCCAAGCGCCCGTTATCGAGCTGTTTTGGCCTAGAGATTGATACCGCCCTTGATATGTACCCCATTAATTGGACATCCATTGATTGAATTTCGCGATTTAGAAATCAATTTTTTAAAACATTAAAGAGAGTTGGAAATCACGTATTCGGACAGATATGAAAGCTCAAGTCCAATAGACAAACAGATAATGATATAATATTTATAATTGATTTCCATCCTCAAAAAAGGAGAGAACAATAATGGCTAAAGATGGTAGTAATCGTGGAGGAGCTCGTCCGGGCGCAGGCCGCAAAAGAAAAACTCTTGCGGGGACATTTGAACATTCTACATTTAGCGCTGAACAACTTAAAGAACTGCTAAGTTCACCTCATGTCGCTTATGTTTCAACCAAAAGCGTGTCATACACAAAGGCATTTAAAAAAGCTGCGTGGCAACGTTATTGCGATGGTGTTGATCCATCACAAATTTTTGCTGATGCTGGTTTTAATACGAATACCCTGGGCAGGCCACGCATTCTTGGTTTTTTTAAAACATTACGTGCTTTAAAGGCTAAAGGCTTGCCATTCACAGAAGGCAACACACCGAACTTAGGCGAAGTTCAAGCCGCATTTTCATTTCCTACCCCACCTAGACGTGCCAATAAAGGAAGACGACCTGTTATGAGTGATACAGAAGTCAACAAGCTTTGCGTAAAAGTCGCCTATCTCTCACAAGAAATTGAATTTGTAAAAAAAATTATTTTAGCGGAAAAGAAGGAGAAATAGCCATGTATATAAATGGTTCTCCAAAAGTTCGCTATGAGATTATAGCTGAAACAATAAAACGTGATGACAATGTCCTTAATCTTTCTTATCTATGCGAAATAGCCGGTGTATCTCGTTCAGGCTTTTATTATTGGCTAAATAATAAAGACACAAGATTAGCTTCCGACAAAGCTGACCAAGAAGATTTCAGCATTATCCTAGAGGCGTTTAAGCATCGGGGCTATTCAAAAGGTGCTCGTGGAATTCACATGTACCTTCTACATCAAAATCCACCAATACAAATGAATCCCAAGAAAATTAGACGACTAATGCAAAAGTTCCATCTTCATTGTCCTATTAGGAGAGCCAATCCTTATCGCATGTTAGCGAAGCGTTTGCAGGAAAACCGTATAGCTCCAAATATATTAAACCGTCAATTTAAAGCCTATGGTCCTCGCACGATTCTGTTGACAGACATCACATTTATTCCAAGGTATTCACACCATTCAGCAGCACAAAATTATTCATATGTCTGCGTCATAATGGATGCATTTACTAAAGAAGTCTTATCTTGTGTTTGCAGCATATCTTGTGAAACTGAGTTTGTTTTAGATGCAATAAAACAACTTATCGATAAACATGGCTCAGAGCTAAAAACAGATGTCTTGATACATTCAGATCAGGGTTGTCAATATACAAGCACAAAATTCGTTACTCTCTTAAAAGACTATAATCTACGACAATCGATGTCTCGCCGAGGCAATTGCTGGGATAATGCTCCGCAGGAAAGCCTTTTTGGACATATGAAGGATGAAATTCATATCTCTGGTACTGATGGCAATAACAAAATTGAACTCAAAGTGTTAGATTGGATTGATTACTATAATAACGAGCGATATCAATGGGGCCTTGCCAAGCTCTCACCAACGGAATATTATCGCTATGTAACAACAGGAAAATATCCTCTGTCAGTGAATTCACCAAATGCTTAAATGAGTTAATTTTTCTTTATTTCAAAGCAACTCAAGGTAATATTTTAATGGCTTTACAAAGCATTTTTTGCGATTTCAAACAATGCTATCTTGTCCAATCTTAGGGGAGCACTTTACCCTACCATGCTTTAGGCGGGATTATGGACACGGGTACTAATTGAAGATGAACCACCTCCTAAAATTTGGGGCAGCTTGGGGCAGGTAAAAAGGGTAATTCTCTATAGAAACACAATTTTTAAAATGACCTATTTTACCTGCCACATCCTGCCCCATGTGTTTTATCTATGCAGGAAATCAGAAACTAATTTGTAACCTATAACCATGGTGGTCTTTTCACCTCCTATTTTTGGACGCTTGCGTCTGACTTCCATAAGGCTGGACAGGCTTTGCTTGAAGTTCCTCATGCTTTCCGCATATTGGCCATTGTCCGTACACCAAATCCTGTATTTGTCGTAGACATTGGCGGTGTAATCTTCGTAGTTGGCACCTTCTTCCATGCAATCTTCTACGAAGAGCAGAGTCTTGTTGCTGTCATGCTGATATTGCTTGGTAGCTTTTATCACAGATTCTGGTTGGACAAGACCTTCCTTATGCAGCATTTCATAGCCACGGATGAGCCAGTTCAAGATGGCAGATTGTACTTCCGGAGAAGCGAATTCATGCTTTAGTCCCTTGTCCTGTTCAGCTTCATCAAAGTGTCTTTCAAAGGGGATGATGATGACGCGTCCGCTAGTGAAGATGGTTATGTCGTTTACCACAGGAAGGTAATTGGTATTGATGTAGAGCTTGAATTGGGGAGAGAAGTCAAAGCTGTTTTCATGGAGGAACCTGGCGTTCAGGGTGTCATTACCGGTCATGCTTTTTACTTGCGAAGTGTTTAGAATCAAGCCTTTGCCAGGTTCGGCAATATTCACAAACCGCACTCCGGCAAGGCGGGCAATGTCCTCACTAGGGTTACTGCTATTGTTATTGGCCTTCAAAGCTATGGTTTCCGGTCTAGCAGTACATCCGTAGCCGCCAAATACTTTGAGCACGCTTTCACATAAGGTGCCTTTGCCGTTTCTGGTACTAGCGCCATACAAGACGCTCATACATTCATGGCGGGTATCTCCGCTTAAGGCATAACCTAAAATCTTTTGTAGGAATTTGGTCTTTTCCATATCTCCGCTCATGATTTCATTAATGAAACTATTCCAGCGTTCGCTTTGAGCCTTGGCATCATAGTTCACAGGAGAAATCTTGGTTAAGCGGTCAGATGCCTGATGCTCGGTGAAGGAACCGGTATCTAGGTGCAGGGTTCCATTAGCACAGTTAAATATGTATGTATCGCTGTCGAACAAGGCATAGGGGATAGGGTGGTAGACCTGGGCATCTTTTAAGACATTGACTCTGTACCCATGGGTTTGCCATTTCCTTGTATAGTTCATGTATTGCTTACGCAGGTCATCGTTGAAAATCTTGATGGCAAACACATGAAGCAATTTGGCTAGTTCCATGCAATAGAACATGGCCTTTAAATTACCGGTATCCTGTGACCATATGCCACCGGAATAAAAGAACCAGCTCCTGCGTTCCGGAACATAGCGAAGGATGTGCTTGTAGTAATCTGCAAAGAGCTTTCCGGCTCCGATATCTGTCCAGGGATAAGTTTTGTTATCTATGGGATTCACTTTTTCCAGGCGATGAAGTTCATCGTTGAAATCTTCATCTGCGTCACCTGTGTCAACTGGAGAATAGAAACTTTTCAAACTACTAACGGCCTTGGCGATGGTTATATTGCCGTAGGTATCTGTACCATGCTTCTCGTTCCATTTGGCCCTCATAAGGTTAGACTTTCTAAAAAGCCGGTCTACCTGATCGGCATTGCCATTGGCATAAAAAGCAAGGATTGTACACAAGGCAAGGTCCGCTTCACTGTTAGAAGCGTAGCCTTCCGTACTTCCTGACCAGAGCTTATTGAACTTTTCCTTGTTCTTTGCTGTGCTGGCCACGGCAAGGACGGAATCATCTGATAGATAGCTTTCGTGTGAAGGTTGTCCGGTAGCTTGATTTACAGGAGTAATCCTTGGCATGATGGTTTCAAGGAGCCATTTGATACCGGCTTCTTCCAAGGCGATGTCCTTTTCTTGGTACACATTACCGGTTACCGTAACAAAACGATTAGTACAGCCTGCAGCATAAACTTCTACAGGACCGCGCTTGATGTAGTAGGTATCCCTGTCATATATGAAACCTTCCGGCATCAGGACGAAGATGCGAAGACCGGTACCGCTTGGACTTATTTCTATGTAGGTGTTTTTAAAATGAGCTACAACTTCTGCTCCAAGCTGGTCCAATTTGCCATCCTTCAGACAATGGTCCAGGTCTATGGCGATTATGTTTCCTTCAACTCTTATGCCTAGGCCGTCATAGCCTTTCAGGGCTTTCAAGGCTGTACCATAATCCTTGAAGGAATCCGGTCTGTTTACTCTGGCGTTTTTACCGTTGGCAGGGTTATATGGGACCTTGGTCTTCCTGCCATCTACTGATTTGTATTTCCAGGTACACCAGATATTTCTATTCTTCAGTACCTGTGGTATTTTCTTACAATTCATTTGATTTTTCTCCTTTTCAGTTTGTTCTTCTATTACCCACTGGAGGTTTAGGGACCATTTTGACGAAAATTTTTAAATATTTGTTATATCCCCCACAAGTCTCAGGCAAAAAAATATGCCTGCTTTTTAACCACTAGGGGAAAATATTTGAGTGGTCCTTATATCTGTAAGCGAAAAATACTGATGATTAGAACCTCCTTATTGAATTTATATAAAAAGCGTAAATGTTGAACTGGCCAGTTTCATGACGCTTATTGACTAAGAGCATTGTAAAAGTTAAATATGCAAGGTATTTGCTTATTTAAAAATATTTCTAGAATTTTTTTCTTTGAGATTAACTATAAGGTTTAAAGGTGAAGGTTTCTTGCACCTTTAAAAACTTTTTTCAAAACTAACGATAAAGTTTAAAGATGCCAGTTCTTGGCATGTTTAAAAAATATTTTTAATTTCTTTTAGTGTAAAAGTTAAAGTGGTCAGATTATGGACACTTTAAAAAATTTTTTTAAATTTGTATACAATTTGCTATCTTCCTAATAGTCCAAGGACAAAAGGACACAATTTGAACGAAAAAATGGCAAAAAAATACTCCAAGGCAAGAAACCTTGAAGTAAGTAGAAAAATGCTTATTATAGAATTGTTTTGTTAAGCTACATTGACAAATTGCAAGTTTTCTTGTACTATAAATGTAACAGAGTTGCCTGGTGTCATTTATGACATTGGGGACCAGCTGGGCCATGTGCTCAGCTTTTTTACTTTTAGGAGAAAATTATGGAACTTGTAGAAAATATAGAATTAAAAAAACCATTAACTTTTGATGAACAAGTAGAAAAACTTAAAACACATGGACTTATTATTGCGCATGAGGATGAGGCTAAGAAAGTACTCCGTAAAGTTAATTATTACAGATTTACAGGATATGCCTTGCAATTTAGACAATCTAAGTTTAATAGCGACTATGTTGGTGGAACAACTTTTGAACGTGTATATAAATTATGTGTGCTAGATGAAATGCTACGAGATGTGCTTAGAAAGTATATAGAAAAAGTTGAAGTGTATTATAAAACGCAAATAGCATATGGATTCACTTTTTCTAAATGCAATGTTCCTCCTTATAATCAACATTATGACGCAACAAATTTTTATAATAGGCTAGGATATCAAGAAATAGTTGATAGTTTTGCAAAAGAGAGAAACTATTATAAGGATAGTCTTATTGTAAAACATCATAAGAAGAAATATGGCGGTAAAATGCCACTTTGGGTTATCATGGAGTTAATGTCTTTTTCAAACGTTTCTAAATTGTATAGCTCAATGTATTTTTCTGAAAAAGATATTATTGCGCAAGCTGTAGGGACTGGTAGAGAAACACTAGTAAATAATTTGCACTGCCTATCAGTTTTACGTAATAAATGTGCACACGCAGCAAGGCTGTATAATACGTTGTTTAATCCTCCGGCTATGTTTACAAAGGCTTTCTTGAGAAAATATACTGAAGTGAAGAATGATTCTTTATTTGCATATGTAATTGTATTGGCAAAACGTCTTCCGGATACGGAAAGTAAGAAGGTCTTAATTTCTGACATTGGAAATATAGTTAAACAATTTGATAAGCGTGATATAAGCAGAATTGGATTTCCTGAGAATTATTTAGCGATATTAACAAAGGAATCTAACTGCGATTAGAGTTGAAAATTGTAATATATGAAAAGCAAAAAAAATAGCCTCCAAATAACAAAAATTTGGAGACCGGAAAGACTGATGGATACTAGGCTTATACACTTGTATCCCGCAGTCGTCCTTAGACATTAAGCAGATTGCCGATTCGCTCACAAGCGAAAGCGTAGTGAAGAATCGTGCCAAATCGCTTACTTCGCAAAAACGACCGAATAGGGAGTTTTGAGAAGTGTCATATAAATTAGGATACAAAGACAGGAATTTGAGCCTGGTTCCTTAAGGGGGGAGCTAGGCTTTTTTGTTGTATTAAAAAATGCGTAAATACGCAAAAATTTTAAATAGGCACAAAGTTATCGAATGTTTACTGCATAAAGTAGCCAAATTTTTAATAAGAGACACTAAATAAAGAGAATTCTATTTCCCAAATCTGAAAATTTATTGATTTTGGGAAATAGAAACGTTATAATGATGAAAAGATTGGAGGAGTTTTGCTATGAAATTTATTGCAAGAACCCACTATTTAGATAAGCTAAAGAAGCTTAAAGGAACACCTGATATAAAGGTTATTACAGGTGTTAGACGTAGCGGTAAATCAAAATTGATGAATAACTATATTGAATGGATTAAGAGTAATGATGCAGATGCCAATATAGTTTATATTGATTTCACAAAACTCCAATTTGAAAATTTGTTAGAATATCACGCTTTAAATAGCTATGTTGAAGAAAAATATTCCCCTAAGCAGAATAACTATTTATTTATAGACGAAGTGCAAATGTGCCCTCGTTTTGAACTTGCGTTGAATAGCCTCCATTCAGCAGAAACCTTTGATATTTATGTTACCGGCTCTAATGCATTCTTGCTAAGCAGTGACCTTGCAACATTATTTACAGGAAGAACCTACGAAATAGAGGTATTTCCATTTTCTTTCACTGAATATTTACAGTACTATAAGGTAAAGAATATAGAGGATGCTTTTACTCAATATATTAAAACCGGTGGACTTGCCGGATCTTATGTCTACGAAGAACAAGAAGATCGATATAACTATATTGCGGATGTATTTAACACATTAATCGTTAGGGATATACGCCAGAAATATAAAATTCGTAATACAACGCTTTTAGAGCAATTATCGGATTTTCTTATGGATAATATATCTAATTTAACATCCATTAGGAAAATATCTGATACGTTAAGTAACAATGGTGCCAAAATTAATCACAAAACTGTTGGTAAATATCTTGAATATCTCTGTAATGCCTTCGCTTTTTATCGAGTACGGCGTTATGATATTAAAGGGAAAAAATACCTATCAACGAGTGATAAATATTATTTAAGTGACCATTCCTTCAAATATGCGAGACTTGGGACTAAGGATATGGACTATGGAAGGATTATGGAAAACATTGTAGCCATTGAACTTATGCGCCGCGGTTATGAAATTTATGCTGGGGTCTTATATAAGAAAGAAATTGACTTTGTAGCTGTTAAGCGCAACGAGAAAATATATATTCAAGTTTCTGATAACATTACTGATGAAAATACATTTAAACGTGAAGTTGACCCTTTATTAAAAATTAAAGATGCATATCCTAGAGTACTTATTGCCAGAACTAGGCATGACACTTATCAATTCGAAGGAATACAAATTGTTGATATTGTTAACTGGCTACAGAATGCTCAGCTATAGATATGGTGTTAAGTGTTACGAGATTTTATCCTATCTACGTCCTTAGAGATTAAGCAGATTGGAAATGGTAAAACAAAGTGGACACCAAGATAAAGTGAAATTGTGAAAGGGTAGACAATATTTTTACTTTTTCTTGGTGAAAAAGGGAACAGAAAATCTTCTATGTAGTCTCAACATACAAAGAAAATAAAAATATGCTATACTAAACGTAACAGAGTTACTAAAAATATTGTTTAAGGAGACTGTGATTAATATGAGTAAGAAAATGTTGGCGGCTATTGTGTTAGCAAGTTTGTGTGTAGTATCTGTTGCAGGGGCTACCCCGATGACTGAATTCAAAAAGGGTGATCTACAGATTGATGTTGGTGGTTGGCAGCATGGTGGCAAGTTTGATAAAATAGGTGCTACAGGTGAAAACCTTTCCGGTGACAGCAAGATAGGTTTCGTAGGTACCGCAACATATGCCATTGCTGATAAATGGGGTGTACAATACAGCTACCACGATTTAACTACAGGCAATTTGGATAATGGGTACGATAATTATCATGTGGGTGGTTATCAAAATGAGCTAAATGTTTTATATAGCTTTGACCCAAAGGCAGCAGCCTATGTTGGCTGGGATTATTTGCATGGCAATGTAGCTTCACAAACTAGAAAAAATAATGTTGTTCAGGTAGGTATAGTTGCCAAGACGCCGTTAACTAAAAAATTAGACTTGTATGGTAACTTTGCGCTTGGAACTAAGAGTACGCTTCTGGGTGAGGCAGGTTTGGGTTATAATCTTGCCAAAAATTTGGATCTTAATTTTGGCTATAGATACCTTAAAACAGAATATAGTTCCAACGAGTATTCTATAAAAGGTTTCTTTATGGGTGTTAGTGGCCGCTTTGGTAAATAAGAAGTAGTAGCTATATGAACTAATAGTTGCAGCTTCGCTACATAATTTAAGAGTCTTGTTTAGGTAGAGAATTCTACTTCAACAAGACTCTTTTTATTTTTGTGGAAAAAACTTTATGTGCCCGCGTGTGTAGTTACAAGCAACACTTGACTTAACAACAATCTTTATTTAGTGCCTTCAAAAGTACGGGCTACTTCTTTAAGCCATTTAATCACGGGTATATGCTGTGGGCAGATGCGCTCACATTGGCCACAGGCAATACATGCAGAAGCTTTACCATTGTCAGTATAGCCCATTTCGTAATAGAATTTTTGGGTAGAAAAGCCTTTCATCTTTGCCTGGTGGTCATTATTAAGTAAAGCAAAATATTCCGGAATAGCTATTTTCTTAGGACAGCCCTTAGTGCAATAATGACAGGCGGTACAAGGTACCAAGACAGCTTCATTAATAATATCCACAGCTTTGGCTACTGTAGCATACTCCTCCTGCGTAAAAGGCCGGAAGTTTTCCATATATCCGGTGTTGTCTTCCAGTTGCTCCAAAGATGACATGCCGGACAGCACCATGAAAATACCTTCATGACTAGCAGCAAAACGAATAGCCCAGGAAGGGATAGACATAGTGGGTTCTTTGGTTTTGAACAAATCCACAACTTTTTGAGGAACTTTATTTAGGGTGCCACCCTTAACAGGTTCCATGACCAGTACTTGCTTACCATGCTTACGGATGGTTTCATAGCACTTACGGGATTGAATGCTGGCATTGTCCCAGTCCAGGTAGTTCAGCTGAATTTGCACATACTCCACCTCCGGATGGGCGGTAAGAATTTCATCCAAAAGCTGGGCATTGTCGTGGAAGGAGAAGCCTATATGGCGTATCTTGCCTTCCTTTTTCTTTTGGGCAAGAAAGCCAAAGCTGTCCCACTTTTTGGCTTTTTCATAATTAGCCTTGGTCATGGCATGGAGCAGATAATAGTCAAAATATTCCACGCCGCATTTTTGCAGTTGTTCAGCAAAAATTTTTTCCTGCTCTGCTGCTGAGTTCATCAAAGCTAAAGGCAGCTTGGTAGTCAAAGTAAAGCTGTTTCTGGTATGGCGTTTTACCAAAGCTTCCCGTACTACGCATTCACTTTGAAAATCATGATACATATAGGCTGTATCAAAATAGGTAAAACCTTTCGCTAAAAAGGTATCTACCATATTTTTTACCTGCTCCAGATCAACGCTCTTTTGGTCATTAGTATTAGTTAAGGGCAAGCGCATAAGTCCAAAACCTAGTTTTTTAGTCATGAGGTTCACTCTCCTTACATATGATAAATAATTCTAGCACTTAGAGTTTACTTTAAGTCTATGTTTTTTAAATCTTTTGTAAACGTCATACAAGGCATTGCCTTGTCTATAGCCCTTTTGGTATAATTAGCACACTAAGAAGGAAGGCTTAGCCTGACTTCAAAGAAAGAAGGTAATGTATATGTATAATCCTCATTCTCTACACGCAGAAGAATTTATTAACCATCAGGAGATTCAAGAGACCTTGGCCTATGCCAATGAGCACAAGAATGATGCTGCTCTTCTACAGAGCATTATTGCTAAAGCTAAATTGCGCAAAGGTCTGTCCCACAAGGAAGCTTCCGTACTGCTGGCTTGTGAGCTGGAAGATGTTAATCAGGAAATCTACGCTCTGGCAGAACAAATCAAAAAAGATTTTTATGGCAACCGAATTGTGCTCTTTGCTCCCCTCTATTTGTCAAATTACTGTATTAACGGTTGTGTCTACTGTCCTTATCACAGCGTGAATAAACATATTCCACGCAAGAAATTGACACAGGAAGAAATTCGGCAGGAAGTCATTGCTTTGCAGGATATGGGGCACAAGCGTCTGGCCTTGGAAGCTGGCGAAGACCCTGTTAACAATCCTATTGAATACATCCTGGAAAGCATTAAAACTATTTATAGCATTAAGCATAAAAATGGTGCTATCCGCCGAGTCAATGTCAACATTGCTGCCACCACGGTAGAAAATTATCGCAAGCTAAAAGATGCCGGTATTGGCACCTATATTCTGTTTCAGGAAACCTATCATAAGAAAAGCTACAAAAAACTACACCCCTACGGTCCAAAAAGTGACTATGACTACCATACAGAAGCTATGGACAGGGCTATGGATGGTGGCATAGATGATGTAGGTATTGGTGCTTTATTCGGATTGGAGCTGTACCGTTATGAATTTGCAGGGCTCTTAATGCATGCCGAGCATCTGGAGGCAGTGCACGGAGTAGGACCCCATACTATCAGCGTACCTCGCATCTGTCCTGCTGACGACATTAATCCTACTGTTTTCAGCAATGGTATCAGCGATGATATTTTTGCTAAGCTGGTGGCGTGTATTCGCATTGCGGTGCCTTACACAGGCATGATTGTTTCTACCAGAGAGAGCCAAAAATCTAGAGAACGGGTGCTCCATTTGGGAATTTCCCAGATTAGTGGCGGTTCTCGTACCAGCGTAGGTGGCTATGCAGAAGCTGAGCCCGAGGAAGAAAGCTCTGCTCAGTTCGATGTCACAGATCGCCGCAGCTTGGATGAGGTCATTGCCTGGCTGATGGAAATAGGTTATCTGCCTAGTTTCTGTACTGCCTGCTATCGGGCAGGACGGACAGGAGACAGGTTTATGGCTTTGTGCAAGAGTAAGCAAATTCAGAACTGTTGTCATCCTAATGCCATCATGACCTTGCAGGAGTATCTAATGGACTACGCTTCTCCTCACACCAAGAAATTAGGGGAGCGCTTGATCAAGAACGAGATTCCCAATATTCCTAATCCCAAGGTTAGAGAATTGGTAATGCAACATTTGCAGGATATTGCCAAGGGCGAAAGGGATTTCCGAGTATAAAATAAAGGCACAGGCTTATTTTCTTAAGTGCATTGAAAAAATATATTACAAGGCTCTACCTTTGCTCAAGAAGGTAGGGCCTTTTTCATAGGAAATATCTCAAGCTACAGGTCATTTTTCCCTACAATATAGATATTGGAAGTTTTTTTCATTAAACTAATGACTTTACCCTATAAATAATGTTATAATATATTCAAATATTTGTACGGAAAAATATAAAAATGTAAAGCTGTAGAGGGAGTGATTTTATGCAAAAAACAGAGTGCATGGCCATGATACTCGCCGGTGGCAAAGGTAGCCGTTTGGGTGCACTTACTAAGAGTTTGGCTAAACCTGGTGTTATGTTTGGCGGTAAATATCGTCTCATAGATTTTCCTTTGAGCAACTGCCACAACTCAGGTATTAATACTGTGGGTATCCTTACACAATATCAGCCTTTAGAATTAAATTGGTATATTGGTAATGGTAGTTCTTGGGAGATGGACTCAAATGAAGGCGGTACTTTTGTATTGCCACCGTACATGAGAGATGATGAGAGTTCCAATAAATGGTATCAGGGAACAGCAGATGCTATTTATCAAAACATCAATTTCATCGATATGATTGATCCTGAATATGTTTTAGTATTATCAGGTGACCATATTTATTCCATGAACTATGCCAAGATGTTGGCTTTCCATAAGAAACATCGTGCTGCAGTTACTGTGGCTACTATGGCTGTGCCTTGGGAAGATGCACCTTCCTTTGGTATTATGGCAACGAACCAAAATATGAAGATAACGGAATTTCAGGAAAAACCTAAACAACCGAAGAGCAATCAAGCTTCCATGGGTATTTATATTTTTAACAAAGATGTGCTAAAACGTTTCCTTAATAAAGATGCTAAGGAAGCCAATTCTGAGCATGACTTTGGTAAAAATGTTATTCCTGCTATGCTGGAAGCTAATATTTCCATGTATGCATTTCCCTATGAAGGCTATTGGAAAGATGTAGGAACAGTAAAGAGCCTTTGGGCTGCGAATATGGACCTATTGGCCGAAGAGCCGGCTTTGAATTTATATGATAAGACCTGGCGTATTTTCTCAGGCAATAGGGATTTGCCACCTCATTACATTGGACCTCATGCTGTGGTGCAGACTTCTCTAATTGCTGAAGGCGCTTCTGTTATGGGCAGGGTAGCTCACTCTGTTATCTTTTACAATACCATTGTGGAAGAAGGGGCCGTAGTTATTGACTCTGTTATTCTTCCGGGTACCGTCATAGAAAAAGGTGCCGTTGTTGAACATGCTATTATTGGCGAGCGTTGCCAGATTCGTGCCAACGCTGAAATTAAAGGTGAAGGAACTAATATTTACCTCTTGGGTAATGATAAAGAAATTTATCCGGAAGGTAATGAAGTACTAAAATCTTCTTAGAAAGGTGCGTATCTGATGAACGAAATCTTAGGCTTAATAAACATGAGAGAAGACAATCCACTAAAGAAAATTAATGCTAACAGACCTTTTGTAGCTATGCCCTTTGCCGGGAAGTATCGTCTCTGTGATTTTACCTTATCAGCTTTTGTAGATGCTGGTATTAATACAGTAGGTCTCTTAACTCCTATTGAGGCACGTTCTTTAATGGATCATATTCGTAGCGGTAAGGAATGGAATTTGGCACGTAAGATGGGCGGGCTGCTGTACCTTCCTATGGACAGCGAGGATGTCATGGAACCTGTTAAAGGGGACATTAAGGCTCTCCATAAAAATATGGCTTTCTTAAAACGTTCCGGCAGACAGTATTTGTTATATTCCTATTGCGACACAGTACACAATATTGATTACGAGAGAGTTTTAGAGTTTCATCGTCAACACAATGCTGATGCTACCGTTGTATTTACCAATAAGGTTAATAAACAGGTTAAAAAAGGTCGTGTTGTTACCACTGACGAAGATGATCGGATTACGGAATTATCCAAACCCAAAGAAACGGCAGTTGGCGATAATATTTGTATGTCTGCCATTTTAATTGATAGACATATCTTCATTGATGCGGTAGAATATGCTTTTGCCAAAGATGAAGAATCTTTCTTTGATGATGTTATAGGGCAACACCTGGATAATCTGAGAGTCTTTGGCTATAATTACACAGGTTATTCTGCCCGTATTGATTCCGTGCCTGCCTATTACAAGGCCAGTATGGATCTCTTAGATATTAAAACTTGGCGCAACTTATTCTTTAATGGTGAGTTACGTATTCATACCAAGATTTTGGATGAAGCACCTGCTAAGTATTTAGCCGGCGCTATGGTTGCTAATTCTATGGTGGCTAATGGCTGCATTGTGGATGGTACTGTGGAAAACAGTATTTTATCCCGCCAGGTTAAAGTAGGACGTAATGCTGTAATACGCAACAGTATTATTATGCAAAATTGTGTTATTGGAGATGATGCTAGGTTAGATGGCGTTATTTGTGATAAGAATGGCGCTATACAAGCAGGAGCAGTGCTAAAGGGCACACCGGAAAAACCGTTGTGCATAGCTAAATTTGCTTTGCGTGACTAAAATACATACTAAAAAAGAACGAGGATGAGTTATGAACGTTTGGAAATCTACTAATGAATTTAAGGAACTATTTACTAGACAAGCTCACATCCTTTTCGGTAATGCTAATGCTGATTTAACCAAATATCAGGTTTATGATATCTTGGCTTGGATGATTAGAGATATTATTAGCGAGGATTGGCTTCAAACTAATGAACGCTACAAAGGTAAAGAAGTAAAGCAGGTTTATTATTTCTCTATCGAGTTTCTTTTAGGCCGTTTGCTACAATCTAACTTGAGCAATTGCGGACTGGAGGATATTTGTAGAAAGGGTTTAAAAGAATTAGGCTGGGATTTAGATGATATTATTCCTGAAGAGCCTGATGCCGGTTTAGGCAATGGCGGCTTGGGAAGACTGGCAGCCTGCTTTATTGATTCTATGGCATCTTTGGCTTTGCCGGGACATGGCTGTAGTATTCGTTATGAATACGGTTTGTTTAGTCAGAGAATAGTTTATGGCCAACAAGTAGAGCTTCCGGATAACTGGTTGCGCCATGGATTTCCTTGGGAAATAAAAAAGGCAGATAAAGCAGTTGACGTGCATTTTGGCGGCAACGCTTATATGCGCCCTGATAACAAGGGAAATCTGGAATGTGTGCATGAAGGGTTCTATACTGCCAGGGCTATTCCCTATGATGTAGCTGTAATTGGCTATCATAATAGAACTGTTAACAATTTACGCTTGTGGAAGGCAGAGCTTCCCAGAGAAGAGTTTGCTCTTACTCCTATTAACTCTGTTGAGCCAAGCGCCAACTTAAATAATCCTTATCGTAATCTTATTCCTCGAATTTCTCTAGCCTTGTATCCTGACGACAGTAATTTTGAAGGACAACAGCTAAGATTAATGCAGGAATACTTTTTTGTTTCTGCGGGAGTACAAAGCATCATCCGTACTTATAAAAAAAGCTATGGACCTGATGCCATCAGGGACTTTGCTAAGCACGTAGCCCTGCATATTAACGATACTCATCCGGCCCTGATTATTCCGGAATTAATGCGTATCCTAATGGACGAGGAAAAACTGGGCTGGCGGGAAGCAGTTAAAATTACTACCGCTGCTGTTGCTTATACCAACCATACTGTTTTGCCTGAGGCGATGGAATGCTGGCCGGTTGCCATGTTCAAGGAACTATTGCCTCGTATCTACATGATTGTGGAAGAAATCCACAATCGTTGGTTACATGTTGCCAGAAGACTTTATCCTGATGATGAAGCTAAGGTTGCTAATGTAGCTATTATCTGGAACGATAGAATTAATATGGCTCATTTGGCGGCGTTGGGTTCTCATAGTGTTAATGGTGTTGCCAAGATTCATACTCAGATTTTAAAATCAACTGTTTTACGTGAGTTTAACGAATTGTTCCCCTGCAAAATCAATAACAAGACTAATGGTGTTACTCATCGTCGTTGGCTCATTAATTCCAATCCCCAATTAACCAATTTGTTGGACGAGACCATTGGTCAAGGGTGGCATACTGATCCGGAAGAACTCTCCATTTTTAAAGAGTTTTCCGATAATCATGAGGTGCAGGATAAACTGGCTGGCGTAAAACGCCAACGCAAAATTATTTTGGCGGATCATATTTATAAAAGCTATGGTATTAAGCTGGATGTAGATTCCATTTTTGATGTACAGGTAAAACGTTTCCATATGTATAAGCGTCAACTACTGAATATTTTCCATGTATATCATTTTTATCAGGAACTTTTGGCTAATCCTAGCATGGATGTCTATCCCCGTACCTTTATTTTTGGCGGCAAGGCAGCAGCTAGCTACGGTACGGCCAAAATGACTATTAAGTTAATTAATGAAATTGCTGCTAAAATCAATACAGATCAACGTATTAATAACAAAATAAAAGTTGTTTTTATAGAAAATTACAATGTTTCCATTGGACAACTTTTGTTCCCTGCCTCTGATGTTAGTGAACAGATTTCTACTGCAGGCAAAGAAGCATCCGGCACCGGTTGTATGAAGTTCATGATGAACGGCGCCATTACCTTGGGTACCTTGGATGGTGCCAATGTAGAGATACATGACAGGGTAGGCGACGCGAATAGTGTTATTTTTGGCCTCACTGCTGATGAAGTGGCAGCTTACAATACTAATGGCACTTATATTTCCTGGGATAGGTACAGACACGATGAAAACATTCGTCGTATTTTGGATATGCTTTATCAATCAGGAGATTACAACATGCTTTACGATTCCTTGCTGGATAGAAACGATGAATTCTTTGTGCTTAAAGATTTTGAACCTTACGTGGCAGCACAAGAAGAAATTGGCAAACGTTATGCCGATAGAAGAGGTTGGTTGCATTCTTCTATAATTAATATTGCCATGTCAGGATATTTTTCCAGTGACCGCACTATCAAAGAGTATGCTAAAGATATTTGGAACATTAAGCCAGTACCTTAAGGAGGCCTATTGTGAGAATTACTGCTATTAACTCCTACAGTACCTATTTATTTCATCAGGGAACAAACTATGATAGCTATCGCTTCCTAGGTGCACATATTACTGTGTACAAGCGTAAGCGCTGTGTTCGGTTTGCAGTATGGGCTCCCCATGCTCAGAGTGTTAGTGTAGTAGGAGATTTTAATACTTGGGATGTAGATGCCAATCCGATGACAAGGGTAAAAGAAGATGAAAGCATTTGGGTGGCATATATTCCTGAAGCTAAAGAAGGAAATATTTATAAATATGCTATTAAAACCTATAACGGGGAAGTTATTTTAAAAAGCGACCCTTATGGTTTTCAGGCAGAAGTAAGACCTGCCAAGGCTTCTCGTATTGCCAATTTGAAATATACCTGGAAAGACGGCATTTGGCAAAGAAGTCGTAAAAAATACAATTCTTACACCAGCCCCATGCTGATTTATGAAGTACATCTGGGGTCCTGGCGACGCGGTGCTAAGGGTGAGGAGCTTTCCTATAAAGATATTGCTCCTCTGTTGGTAGAATATGTTAAAGGCATGCACTACACTCATATAGAACTGATGCCTTTATGCGAATATCCTTTTGATGGTTCTTGGGGTTATCAGGCAACCGGTTACTTTGCTGCAACCAGTCGTTATGGCAATCCACAAGATTTAATGCATTTAATTGATTTGTGCCATCAAAATAATATCGGCGTAATCATGGACTGGGTACCTGGACATTATTGTAAAGATGCTCATGGCTTAAGATATTTTGACGGAGAACCATTGTACGAATCTGGTAATCCTATGTTGGCTGAAAATCCGCAATGGGATACCATGAATTTTGACTATGGTCGCACTGAGGTACAGAGCTTCCTGATTTCTGCGGCTTTGTTCTGGATGAGAGAATTCCATGTAGATGGTCTGAGAATTGATGCTGTAGCCAATATGATTTATTTGGACTACTGCAAGGAACCTGGCCAATGGCAAAAGAATAAATACGGTGGCAGGGAGAACTTAGAAGGAGTTGCTTTCTTGCAACAACTGAACAGTGCCGTATTTAAGGAATTCCCAAACAGTCTTATGATTGCTGAAGAATCTACGGCTTGGCCTCTGGTAACTAAGCCAGCTACAGATGGTGGCTTGGGGTTCAACTACAAATGGAATATGGGCTGGATGAATGATATGCTGAGATATGCAGCCCTGGAACAAAGTGCCAAGAAATATAATCAAAATCTAGTGACATTTTCTTTGTACTATGCTTTCTCAGAAAACTTTGTGTTGCCACTGTCTCATGACGAAGTAGTACATGGTAAACATTCCTTGCTGGACAAGATGCCAGGTGATTATTGGCAAAAATTTGCCGGATTGCGGGTATTCTTTGCTTATTGGATAAGTCATCCCGGTAAGAAGCTGCTCTTCATGGGTGGCGAATATGGCCAGTTTATTGAATGGAAGTATGATGACAGCCTGGATTGGCACTTGCTGGATTATCCAATGCATAAGGCCATGCACGAATATGTAAGAGCTCTGAATGCATATTATGTTAAGCACCAGGAGTTTTGGCAGGAAGATTGTGACTGGAGCGGTTTTAAGTGGATAAGCTGTGATGATAACGAAAACAGCGTTATTTCTTTCTATAGGCAAGGTAAGGAGAAAGATGACCAGACCATTGTTATCTGCAACTTTACTCCGGCAGTGCACCATGGCTACCGTATAGGCATTCCGGCCAAGGGAACCTACAAGGAAGTATTTAATAGTGACGCCACCGAATTTGGAGGCTCCAATGTTTTAAATACGGAACCAATTAAAACTTCTGATATACCTTGTCATGGTATGGATCAGTCCATAGAATTGACATTACCGCCATTAGGTGCTATATATTTACAGAAACAAGTTGTCAAAAAAGAAAGTACGACTTTGGGAAATATTATTAAAAAAGCTTTGTCTAAAAAGTCTGCTAATAAAAAAAGAAACTAAGGAGAGGTTCAAGAATGACGAAAGTATTATTTGCTGCTTCTGAAGCAGTACCATTTATTAAAACGGGGGGCTTGGCTGACGTGATGAGTGCGTTGCCCAAGGCATTAAAGCAAGTAGGTGTAGATGTAGCGTTAGTTATTCCTAAATATGGGCACATGAATGCTGCCTATAAGGATAAATTGGAAAAAGTTTACGAGGGGTATTTAGATTTATCCTGGCGTCAACAATATTTTGGCGTAGAAAAAACTGCTGTGGATGGTATCACTGTTTACCTGATTGATAATGAGTGGTACTTTAAACGTGATGGTTTGTATGGTTATGGTGATGATTGCGAGCGTTTTGCTTTCTTTAGCAAGGCTGTACTTGCTATGCTTCCTCATATTGATTTTAGACCGGATATCATTCATTGCAATGATTGGCATACCGGTATTCTGGGTTGTTATTTAAAAGAAAGCTTCTTCCACAATGAATTCTATTGGGGTATGAAAACTGTCTTTACCATTCACAATCTTAAGTATCAAGGCATTTTTGGTAGAGAGATTGTTAATGATTTGTTAGGCTTGCCACATTATTGCTTTACAGAAGGCAAGATTGAATTCGGTGGCTGCGTTAACTTTGTGAAAGCCGGCATGGAGTACGCTGACTACATTACAACTGTTAGCCCTACCTATGCTAAAGAGATTACCTATCCTTATTTTGGCGAGGGCTTAGATGGTTATGTACGTTCTCGTCAGGATAAAATACAGGGAATTATTAATGGCTTGGATGAAGAAGCTTACAATCCTGCCACTGATAAATTTATTGCTGCTCCCTATAATGCAGATAATGTTCTGGAGAAGAAATATCTTAATAAGGAAAAACTGCAAAAAGAGTTGGGCTTACCGGTAGACCGCAGCATTCCTATGATCGCCATGGTTTCTCGTTTAGTGGAAGATAAGGGCCTCAGCCTTTTAACCAGAATCATGGATGAGATTTCCCAAGAAAATATTCAATTCGTACTTTTGGGTGCAGGCGATCAGGACTTCCAAAATGCACTTTTGGCCTGGGCTAAGAGAAATCCTACCAAGGTTTCCATTAACCTGCGCTTTAGCGAAGAGTTAGCTCATAAGATTTATGCAGCTGCTGATATTTTTGCTATGCCGTCCAGATTCGAAGCATGTGGCCTTAGCCAGTTAATCGCTTTGAAATATGGTACTATCCCTGTGGTTAGAAAAACAGGCGGCTTAAAAGATACCATCACCATGTACAACAAATACACAGGTGAAGGCAACGGACTGAATTTTACTAACTTCAATGCTCATGAATTTTTATTTACTCTTAAGACTGCTTTAAGTTATTTCGAGGACAAGGTTCTTTGGAACAAATTAGTAAATAACGCTATGCATAGTGATTTTAGCTGGAAGGATTCCGCTTTAGCTTATAAAAAAGTCTATGAGACTGTCATGAAGAATAAGCTCAGTGCCAAGGCTTCTAAGAAGGTTGAAGCAGTTAAAGTAGAAACTGCACCTAAGGCTGCCAAGAAGATTGAAGAAGTTAAGGTAGAAGTTGCTCCTAAGGCTGAAGCTCCTAAGAAGGTTGAAGAAGTCAAAGTAGAAGTTGCTCCTAAGGCTGAAGCTCCTAAGAAGATTGAAGAAATTAAAGTAGAAGTTGCACCTAAGGTGGAGGCTCCTAAAGAGGTAGAAGAAGTTAAGACCGAAGTTGAACCTGAGGTTAAGGCTGAAGAAAAAGCTGAACCTGTTGCTAAAAAAGCAGCAGCTAAAAAGGCTCCTGCTAAAAAGAGAACAACCAAGACTACTAAGGCTGCCAAGACTACTAAAAAAGCAACTACTAAAAAGGCTACGACTAAGAAGAACAGCGTTAAATCTGCAGCAGCTGCTGCCAGAGACGTTGTAAAGAAAGCAGTTGCAAAGGCAATTGCTACTAAAAAAACTAAGACAGGGAAGTAATTGTAGAATATGGATAATTTATTTTTCCATGATTCCCGTCAAAAAAAATATCGCTCCATTTTTGGGGCGGCATCTGCAGGCGCAAGGGTAACCTTGCGTCTTGATGTATTTTGGGAGGAAACTAAAGAAGTTGATCTGCATCTTTATGAGGAAACTGGCAAAACTGGTAAAGAGAGCATTGTGCCTATGGAGCCATCTGCAGATAAACATGCTTATAGCGTAGAACTCCAGTTGCCTGATAAGGGCTGCTTAATCTGGTATTATTTCATCATTAAGGGTAATAGCATTAAGTACTATGGCAATAATCCTGAGCAAAAAGGCGGGGCTGGTGCTATTTATGATAATTTGCCCCCCAACTATCAGATTACTGTGTACGACAAAGGTTCTGTTACCCCGGATTGGTTCAAGAATGCAGTGGTTTACCAGATTTTCCCGGATCGTTTTTACCATAGTGTCAACAGCGATGCTAAAACGGAGGGAAAACCAAATTCCCAAATGCATAAAGATTGGCAGGAGCTGCCCGGCTATATCAAGGACGACAAGGGCTGCATCGTAAAATATGATTTTTTTGGCGGTAATCTAGATGGTATCAGAGAAAAGCTGGATTACTTAGAAGATTTAGGCATTACTGTAATTTATTTAAATCCTGTTTTTGAAAGTGCCAGTAATCATCGTTATGATACCGGTGATTATAAAAAGATTGATGCTTATTTAGGTACCAATGAGGCTCTGGAGCGTTTATGCCAAGCTGCGTCAGAGCGGGGCATGCAGGTTATTTTGGATGGTGTTTTCAGCCATACAGGTGATGACAGTATTTATTTCAACCGCTATAATCGGTATTCTTCTTTAGGAGCTTATCAATCTAAAGAATCACCGTATTATCCCTGGTATAAATTTGTAGAATATCCGGACAGATATTCTTGCTGGTGGGGCGTTACTACCTTACCGGAAACGGAAGAAACAACACCTAGCTATATGGATTTTATTTTTCGCAATCCGGATAGCGTTATGAAAACCTGGTTTAAAGCCGGCATTAGTGGCTGGCGTCTTGATGTTGCAGACGAATTGCCACCTTTGTTTCTAAAAAGCTTTTGGCAGGAATTAAAGAAAACCAAAGAGGATGCCATTCTCATTGGCGAAGTATGGGAAGATGCTTCCCATAAAATCAGCTATGGTGAGCAAAGAGCTTATTTATGCGGTGGACAGCTAGATAGCGTGATGAATTATGTCATGCGTACCTTGATGCTGGACTTTGCTTGTGGTAGAGCTGATGCTTACCTTACTAATGAACGCATTATGACTCAAATGGAAAACTATCCTGCTGAAAACTTCTATGCCATGCTTAATCTGGTAGGAAGTCATGATGTGGAAAGGGTTCTGACCATGTTAGGAAGTAGTGAAGCAGGAGTTGCCCAAAAACGCTTGCAGCTGCTGTGGACCTGGCAGATGACCATGCCGGGAGCTCCTTGTGTCTACTATGGTGATGAAGCCGGCGTAGAAGGTTATAAGGATCCTGATAACAGACGTACTTATCCTTGGGGCAGAGAAAACAAGGAACTTTTAGCGGCTTGTCGTCAAAGAATTAAATTAAGACGGCAGTATGCTGCTTTGCGGACAGGACGTTTTATACCTTTGCTTACTGAAGGACCTGTTTATGTATATGCTCGTGCCATTGAGGGCGGCAAGGATGTTTTTGGTAAAACTGCTTCCGATGGTTTATTTATCATAGCTTTAAATAGCGGTGCAGAAGCTAAGACGGTGACAGTGTGGACGGATGCATTGGCTTATGGCGATTTAGTCGATTTGCTGGAACCTAGTAAAACCATTGCTACCAGTGGTGGCAAGTTTACCATAACCTTACCGCCTTATGGTTCCATGGTTTTGGCTCCTTGCGAATCTGTAGGAGATAAGAGAGCAGGAGTATTGCTTCATCCTACTTCTTTGCCGGTTTTATCTGATGCCGGGGATATAACTCCCAGCGTGATGGCTTTCTTGGATTTCTTAAAGGCAGCCGGACAAACCTTGTGGCAAGTATTGCCTTTAACGACTACCGGAGAGGGAGATTCACCTTATTTATCTCAGTCTGCTTTTGCCGGTAATATAAAATTATTTAAAAATGTACCACCCGTGGCAACGATAGTAGATAAACCTGAATATAAGGAGTTTTGCCGTAAGCATGCTTACTGGCTGGACGACTATGCTCTCTATAAAGCAGTTAAACAATACTGGATCAATTTACCCTGGTATAGATGGCCGCAGGTCTTGAAAAGCAGAACCCCGGATGTGGTAGAAAAATATAAGAGAATTCTCCATACGGAAATTACCCAATATAAAGTAGAGCAATACTGGTTCTTTACTCAGTGGGGTGCTATCAGGAACTATGCCCACAAAAATGGTATTAGTATTTTAGGAGATATGCCAATTTTTGTTTCTCATGATAGTGCAGATTGTTGGGCACATCAGAATTTCTTCCAATTGACAGAAGAGGGTGCTTTGACCAAGGTAGCAGGAGTTCCGCCTGATTACTTTAGTGAAAAGGGACAGGTTTGGGGTAATCCTTTATATGCCTGGGATAAAATTAAGGCAGATAACTACAATTGGTGGATTCAAAGATTTTCTGTGCTTGCTGATTTAGTGGATGAAGTGCGTATTGATCACTTCCGTGGTTTTGCAGCTTGCTGGGCCATACCTGCCGGTGCCAAGGATGCTAAAAATGGTGCTTGGCTAAAGGGACCTGGTTCAGAATTGTTTAGAGCCATAAAAATAGCTCTGCCCCAACTTAAATTGGTAGCAGAGGATTTAGGTGTCATAACCGATGATGTGAATGCCATAAAAAATGAGTTTCATTTTCCTGGTATGCGCATCATGGAGTTTATGATTAAAGACAGGGGCTGTGCTAATGCTGCTTTTGATACTGAGCCGCATTGCCTGGCTTATACAGGAACTCATGATAACAATACGGTTGTAGGTTGGTACCAAGAGGAACTGGATGAGGCAGGTAAGCAAGTGGTTAGAAATACCCTTGGCTTGGCAGAGAACTTTACACCCAAGGAACTTACAGAAAGCATGATTGCTTATTTATATAGCAGACGAGCTGAAACGGTTATAGTTCCTATGCAGGATTTACTAGCTTTGCCTAGTTCTTGTAGAATGAATATTCCGGGTACTGCCACGGGCAACTGGCATTGGCAGATGACTACGGAGCAGCTAAAACAGGCACCGGTAGAGTTTCTTAAGAAGTTGTGCGAGAAATATGGAAGATAGAAGCAATAGCAACCAATAGAAAAGCGAGAAGTTTATTTACCAGAGGGCGACCTCGCCGAGGACCGGCCAAGAAATAAGTTGCAGTCCTTAAAGCCGGCCGCATGGCGCCAGGCGCCCGAGGTAAATAAATTCCTCGCTTATTTTTTGCTTTTTATTTTTATTTCTATTTTTTTGCTTTTTATTTGCCAAAGATGGCTTTAGCTTTTTTCATATTTTCTATGATCTTTACGGCAAAGGGACAGCGTTTTTCGCAGGCACCGCATTGCACGCACTCGCCGGCATGGTGTTCCAGCAGATTGTAATGGCCACGTACTGTTTCAGGAACAGTATTCTGAGCCAAAGCCAAATTTAAGAATTTGGTAACTGAAGCTACATCTATTTTTTTAGGACAAGGAGCACAATGACTGCAATACATGCAATGTCCTTTCCAACTAATGTTGGGGAAGGAAGCCAAAGCAGTGGCATAATCTTTTTCCTCTTCAGAAGCATTTTCATAAGAGGCACAAATGCGTAATTGCTCTACAGAATGTGCACCACACATAATGGTGGCAACAGCAGGCCTGGTTAGAGCGTAGCTGATGCATTGCACAGCAGTTAAGGCTTTGCCGGCAGGAGAAAGCTCTGCATCTAATAAATCGCCGCCTCCAAAAGCTTTCATTACAGAAATACCAACACCTAAGGTCTGACAAGTTTCATAAAGCTTTTGGCGCTGGGGATCCATATTAACCAGCTTATGACTATAAGCTTCATCAGCCCATAAATCTTCTACTGTTTCGCTGGGTGGTTGCAAGTCGTAACAAGGATTTACGCTAAACATGAGAACTTCAATATGACCGCTTTCCACGGCAGCTAAGGCTACTTTAGGATTGTGACTGCTTAGGCCAAGATGATGAATATGGCCTAATTTTTTTTGCTCCAAGGCAAAAGCCAGGACAGGTCCATTGACTATTTCTTGCCAGTCAGACAGGGAGTCGCAATAATGAATCATGCCAACATCTAAGTAATCTGTTTGCAGCCGTTGTAACAAATCTGCAAAGCTGGCTTTAACTTCTTTAATATTTCTAGTTCTTTCATATTGTCCGTTTTTCCAAACCGAGCAGAGATGAGCTTGCAGATAAAATTTTTTGCGGCGTTCTGCTAAAGCTTTTCCCAAGGCACTGCGAACAGCGGGGTCAGAAGCGTAGAGATCAAAATAATTTATACCAAGCTTTTCAGCTTCATCTATAAGTGGCTTGGCTTCCTGACAATTGTTTTCGCCAAAGCCTTCACAACCTAAGCCTATTTCACTAACTTGCAAACCGGTATTGCCCAAAGCACGATATTTCATGATTTACCTCCGAGGGTTTTCTTTATGTGATTTTATTATACAACTTAAAGTTAACTTTAAGACAAGAATGTGCTGAGGCGCATGGTTCTAAATGATACAGATATGCTATAATATAAAATATATTTTCAGTAGAATAAGCCTATTAACTATAAGACCATAGGGGGAGACAAAATGGGGAAGAAAACGTGGGGACTAATACTTAGCTTGGCATTAGTGTTTGGCACTTGGACAGGAGCACTAGCAGCACCTGCCAAAGATAGCTGGACAGTATATTTGTATATCTGTGGCAGCGATTTGGAGTCTAAAGCTAAAGCAGCTACTGGGGATATGACAGAAATCATCTCGGCTCCTTTGCCTGAGAATGTTAAAGTACTGATGCAAACAGGCGGTTCTACGGTTTGGCATAATAACATGGTAAAGAATAATGTCATTGGGCGTTTTGTGCATACAGGAGCTAGCGGCAATATAGTTCAGGTTGATCAACAACCTGATGCTGTTATGAGCAATCCTGCTACCTTGGCTGAATTCTTAGCTTACGGCAAGCAAAATTTTCCGGCTGAGCATAATGCCTTTATTTTCTGGGATCATGGCGGTGGCAGTGTGGCAGGCGCCATGGTGGATGAGCGAGCTCAAGGCAAGGCCATGACCTTAAAAGAAATGCAAAATGCTTTTGATGCTGTTTATCCTTCCGGTAAAGGGCAAAAAGCTTTTGACTTCATAGGCTTTGACGCATGCTTGATGGCTACTATTGACGTGGCTAAAAATTTTGCACCTTATAGCAATTATTTAGTAGCCTCTGAGGAAACGGAGCCTAGCAATGGCTGGAATTATACGCCGTGGCTGACTGCTTTGGGAGCAAACCCGGCCATGGCTACGGAACAAATTGGCAAAAACATTTGTGATAGCTATTTGGAAGGATGCCAAGCATATGGTACCGCAGGTGCAGCTACTTTATCCGTAACTAATCTTAAAGCTGCCGGCAAGCTTTCTGCTGCCTACAATGATTTCGGTCAGGAAGCTCTAAAAAAAGCAGCCCAGGATATTAATACCTTTCTACCTCAATATGGCCGTAGTGCCATGTCCTCAGAAAATTATGGCGGCAATACACCTAACACCGGCTACTCCAACATGGTAGATTTGGGAGACTTGGCCAGTAACAATCTGGAATTGTTACCTAATTCCGCACCTAAGATCCTCAGTAGCTTAGAGGATTGCATAGTATATAAGGTTAATGGTCCTTATCGTCAAAAATCTCATGGCCTTTCCGGGTTCTATTTATATGGTATTAATGAACAGAATTTGCAAGGCTATTTTAACTTAGAGACAACTCCGGAGCCTTTTAAATATCTTTATTCTTATATTGCCTCCGGCCCATCTATGGAAAATACGGTAAAAAATTATGTGGCCAATCAGAAGGGTTCCAAGTCTATTCCTGCTCTTGCTACTTTAAAAACTAATCCCTTGGAAGACACACCGGTAACCATCTTGCCGGATGGTACAGCTCAAATGCAGCTTGATCCTAAACAAGCAGCCATGCTTAAAAGCGTGCGTTTTATTTTGATGAATGTAGACAGGAAAGAAGATACCATTGCTGTACTAGGAACGGACAATGATCTTCTTGCCGACTGGGATAAGGGTATCTTCAAAGATAATTTTAAAGGAAATTGGGGCAGCTTGGATGGACATTTTGTTTATTTAGAAGTGCTGGAAGAGGGAGATAATTATACCTTGTATTCAGTGCCTCTAAAGCTAAATGGTGAACGGGTTTCTATGTTGGTTGGTTACGATTATAACAAAGCTGCTTATAATATCCTGGGAGCTCGTAAGGATATCGAAAATTACGGTAGCTCCTCCAAGAGCATGATTAAGCTGAAAAAGGGCGATAAGATTGACACCTTGTTCTATGGAGCTAAATTATCTCAACCTCAAAATGTAGTAGAGGTTGAAGTAGAAAGCTTTACCTTGGGAGAGCATCCTGTTTTCAAGGATATGCCTCTGATGAAAGATGAGAAAAAAGGAACTGCCGAGCATTTTTCTTTCATGTTTGAAATGACGGATTTGCAGAACAATACAGCTACTTCCAAAGTAGTTTTCTTTACGATTAAAGATAACAGAATCAGCTTGTCAGATGTTTTCGTGCAGTAAACAAATGCTAAAAAGCCTGATGGACTATTGTCCATCAGGCTTTTTTTTATGGGGACGGTACTAATTGGTAAATCTTATTTGTTCAAACGTTTGCTGATTTCTCTGGCTACGGCAACACCGGAAGCACTGGCTTGTGATAAGCCTCTGGTAATGCCTGCACCATCACCAATGGCAAAGAGGTTAGACAGAGCTGTTTCCAGCTTGGAATTTAAGGCAACACGGGCACTGTAGAATTTTACTTCTACACCATACAGTAGTGTGTCTGCATTGGCAGTACCGGGAGCTATTTTATCCAAGGCATAAATCATTTCAATGATATTGTCCAAATGTCTTTTGGGCAGGACCAGGCTTAAGTCACCGGGAATAGCAGATAGGGTAGGTCTGAGCCAACCCTTCTTTAAGCGGCTGGCATCAGTGCGGCGACCCTTGATTAAGTCACCAAAGCGTTGTACTAACACACCGCCACCTAACATGTTGGATAGGGAGGCAATATGCTTGCCATATTTATGAGGCTCCTTGAAAGGCTCGGTAAATTTATTGCTGACCAAAAGAGCAAAGTTGGTGTTACCGCTGTTGCGCTTGGGATCACTAAAACTGTGACCATTTACGGTAATAATGCCGTCGGTATTTTCTGCGACTACATAACCATTAGGGTTCATGCAGAAGGTACGAACTAAATCACCATATCTTTTGGTTCTATACATCAATTTTGCTTCGTATACTTCATCGGTAATGGGCTTAAAGACCTGAGCTGGGACTTCCACTCTCACACCGATGTCTACCTGGTTGCTGACATAACTAAGCCCTAAGGCCTTGCATTGGTCCAGGAACCATTCAGAACCGGCACGGCCGGGAGCTGCAATTACATAAGGAACAGTAATTTTATCTCCACCCTTTAATTCCAAGGTGTAGTTTTTCTTTTCTTTTTTGATGTTATCTACTTGGGTATTACATTTAATTTCTATGCCGTGTTCTTCTAAGTAATCATGAATGGCCAGCATGATTTTCAGATTATTTTCTGTACCTAAATGCCGTACCTTGGCATTTAAAAGATGCAAATCAAAGCCTAAAGCGATGGCACCGATTTTGCAGTCCTTGGTGGTATAAGCTTCAGAGGGAGCACCGAATTTGCAATTGATGCTATCCACATAATCTATAAGCTCAATAACTTCTTTTTCAGGAAGATATTCTTTGAGCCAGCCACCGAATTCCGTAGTTAAATTATATTTGCCGTCGGAGAAGGCACCTGCTCCGCCAAAGCCGCGCATGATGCTACAAGGCTGGCAGAGAAGGCAGTGGTTTGCCTTACCTTCAATCATGGGACATTTGCGTAGTTTTAAAGGATTTCCTTCTTCTAGGATAATTACTTTTACTTCAGGGTGCTTTACCGTAAACTCGTAAGCAGCAAAAATAGCTGCCGGTCCGCCACCGATAATGGCTACATCATATTTGTTCATAAGCATCACTCCGTTTTTTAAAATGGGGTTTTCTAGCTTAATAATTGTATCACTTTCCCTAAGTATTTCCTACTGAAAATGGTCATAAAAATTCGACCTTAGCCTAGGGCTGAAGGTCGAATTGTAAAAAACTATTTAACTTCTAAAGCAGCTTGTACCAAAAAGGTAAGAATGTTTGCACCATGGAGCAATTGGCTGTGGTCAAAATGCATGTTCCTATCGTGGAGGCAAGGTTCTAAGTTACAGCCCAAACCTATAAAACCGGTTTTAAGCTTAGGACGTAGTTTTTTGTAGAAATTAAAATCTTCTCCTACGGTAGTAGTTACTTCCTTGATTAAGCCGCCAGGTCCCATTTCTTTGGTTATGGCTTTTTCTACCAGGGCTAAGACTGCTGCATCAGATTCTGTACCGGGGCAGTCACCGATTTCCTTAATTTTGACTTTAGCGCCATAGGCCTTAGCGGTGGCACGAGCCAAAGTAGTTACTTTATTTTTTAGTTCTGCCATGGAAGAGTTTAAAGTGGTGCGCAAATCGAAAGAAATTTCTGCGTGATCACAGATGGCATTAATGGCACCGGTTCCTGTATTAAATCTGGTAGCCTTAACGCTCCAACCTTCCAGAGGATCAAGGTGAATGGCATTAACGGCATTAACGATGGCGCAGCCTGTATCTAAGGCATTAATGCCCAGATGAGGCATAGAGCCGTGCGCAGTAAGACCGGTAATGGTTATGGTAAGGAGGGTGCAAGCCTGCCAATTTACTTTGGCTGCAACTTGTCCTGATTTAGCCAGGCTTTTAGGCATCAGATGTACACCAAAAAGATAGTTTAGGTCATCAAGCTCACCGGTAGCTAGCATAGCCTTGGCACCAAGACCAATTTCTTCGGCAGGCTGAAAAACTATTTTTAGCTTACCTTTTTTTAGGCCTTGCTTTGCCAAAGTGGCGGCAGCAGTAAGTACCATGGACATATGACCATCATGACCGCAGGCATGAACAGGTATTTCTTTGCCGTTTTCAGTAAACATGAGGCAATCCATATCTGAACGTAAGCCTACAACAGGACCTTTTTTACCACTGGCTAAAGTAGCAATTACACCTGTACCACTGGGCGTTAAGCCTGTTTGTACCTTATAGCCTAAGTCTTTGAGATAGTTGGCTACGAATTGGGCTGTTTTGCTTTCTTTAAAGGCCGGTTCAGCAAGAGCATGAAGGGCTTGCCATGTTTTTTCTATAGCTGAAATAGTCATTATTCTTTCCATCCTAAATAAACACTGCCTGGGAAGGACTTTTTAATGAACTCAGCATTTTCTTTGGATTGATAAGCTTCTTGGAAAATCTTCAGACGAGGATCATTCATGGTTTCTTTTCTTACAGCTACAATATTAACATAGAAAGAATCTGCTGTTTCCTTAATTAGAGGATCCTTAGCGGGATCTAATCCTGCGTTCATAGCGTAAGTGGTATTGATGGCAGCAGCGGCTACATCGTCCAAGCTTCTGGGAATGGCAGCGGCTTCCAGTTCAATGATCTTATACTTATGAGGATTATCGGTAATGTCTTGAATGGTAGTACCGATATCCTTATCATTCTTTACCTTGAATAAACCGGCTTTAGCCATCATCAAGAGGGAACGGCCACCATTGGTAGGATCGTTAGGAATGGCAATGGTAGAACCATCAGGAATCTTGTCACCGGGTTTTAGTTTCTTGGAATAAACGTTAATAGGGAAGAGGGCAGTATTAAAAGCTTTCACCAAATCAAATTTGGGTTCTTTCTTTAAAGTAGCTTTTAAAAATGGTTCGTGCTGGAAGCAGTTAGCCCAAATTTCCCCTTGAGCTAAAGCTGAGTTAGGAGTAACGAAATCGCTGAATTCTATAACTTCGATTTTTAAGCCTTTTTTAGCAGCGATTTTTACCACGTTGTCCATGATCTTAGCGTGAGGACCGGGATTAACGCCTACCTTTACAGGCTTGGAGGTATCAATCTTGCCGGGCTCGGCTTTCTTTTCACTGCCACCACAGCCTGCTACCAGGGTAGTGCAGCATAGGGCAGCTACGGTTAATAATTTTGCAAATCTTTTCATCATAATCATCTCTCTTTCAGAATGTATAGTAACATACTAGGCATTTTCAACCAGAAAGTCAACAGTTTATCAGAAAAAAGTTTATAAAAACGCTAATTGTTGTAAACAAATAGTAGCGTTATGACGTAGTCGAATGATATAATTAAACAACCAAAGGAGGTGAAAAAAGTGGATAAAACAGAAATGAAACAAAAAATTTGTGTTGCCATTGATGCTTCTCGTGCCGATATAGAGGCTTATGCAGACAGTGTTTTTAATGAACCGGAATTAGGTTTTAAAGAAGTTAAGACAGCTGCAAAGTTGGCGGCACAGTTCGACAAGCTGGGGATTAGCTATGAGACAGGTTTGGCCATTACCGGAATTAAAGCTAGGCTCAAGGGTGGCAAACCAGGGCCTACTGTAGCTATTTTAGGCGAGTTGGACGCTATTGGTTCACCAGAGCATCCCCATGCCGACCCTCAAACGGGAGCAGCCCATGCTTGTGGTCACCATTTACAACAGAGTGCTATGTTATCAGCAGCCTATGGCTTAGCTAAATCGGGCGTTATGAAAGAGCTGGCCGGAGATGTGGTGTTCTTTGGCGTACCAGCCGAAGAATATGTAGAGCTAGCCTATCGTAAAAAATTAATTGCAGAAGGCAAATTACATTTTCTTCATGGCAAGGGAGAATTGATTTACGAAGGTCAATTCGATGATATTGACATGGCCATGCAAATGCACTCAGATAAAAACATGCCTAAGCCTACTGTTTCTATTGGACAATCCAGTAATGGCTTTATCGGTAAAACCATTCAATATGTGGGAAAGGCTGCTCATGCTGCCGATGCTCCTGACCAAGGCATTAATGCTTTGAATGCTGCCATGCTTGGTATTATGGGCATCAATGCTTTGCGGGAAACTTTTAGAGATCAAGACGTAGTCAGGGTACATCCTATTATTACCAAGGGCGGGGACTTAGTAAATAATGTGCCAAGCGATGTTAGAATTGAAACCTATGTAAGAGCTAAAACCATGGCGGCCATTGATAAAACCAACGCCAAGGTTGATGCAGCATTAAGAGCAGGTGGCGCTGCTATTGGCGCAAAGGTAAACATTGATACCATGCCTGGACAATTACCCTTAATCTGTAATACTGCTTTAAATGAACTGTTTGTAGCTAATGCTAAGCTGGCTGATCCTAATGTAGAAATTAAAGATGCAGGACACTTTAGTGCTTCTACAGATATGGGAGATGTATCACATTTAATGCCGGCTATTCATCCTTTCATTGGTGGTACAAACGGACTTTTACACAGTAAAGATTTTGAAGTTGTTGATTTTGAGGCAGCTGCTTTATTACCCGGTAAATCCTTTGCCATGCTGGTAGTGGATTTATTAACTGATAATGCAGAGAAGGCAAATAAAATATTGGCTGACTTTAAACCTGCTCTTTCCAAAGAAGAGTATGTTAAGAAGTTGGATGGGTATTTCACAAGGGGGGAATAACATGAAGAATTTTAAACTGCATGTGATGATAGCAGTTTTTATTGCTATTGCCGAATTGATTGGAGTTAAAACCTTTAAGCTGGGACCTGGGACAGTGGTCCTTCTTCCCATGCTTTATGCTTTAATTTTTGGTATTTTTTCTGCGCCTCGGTTTGCAAAATTATCTAACCAACAAGATATGGAAGATGCTTCCAGCTTGCTGGGTATTACCCTTATGCTTTTGATGGCTCGTTATGGCACCTTGGTTGGACCAACCTTGCCTAAAATCATTAGCGCTTCTCCTGCTTTGATTTTGCAAGAATTTGGTAATCTTGGTACCTGTTTCTTGGGCGTTCCTTTGGCTGTTTATTTTGGCTTAAAACGCGAAACCATTGGCGCTGCCCATTCCATTGCCCGTGAGCCCAACGTAGCTTTAATTGGCGAACGTTATGGCTTAGCTTCTGCAGAAGGCCGCGGTGTTATGGGCGTGTATATAAGCGGTACAGTATTCGGAACTATTTTCTTTGGTATATTATCTAGCTTTGCTGCTGCTTCCGGGCTTTTTCATCCCTACGCTTTAGCAATGGCTTCCGGTGTAGGCAGTGCTAGTATGATGACAGCTGCAGTTGGTTCTTTAACGGTTATGTATCCACAGATGGCAGATCAATTGGCTGCCTTCGGTGCAGCCAGCAATATGTTATCAGGTTTGGATGGTTTGTATATGTCACTTTGGATGGCATTACCGCTTTCCGAATGGCTATATAAGAAATTTTATAAAATTAAATATGGTGTAGAACCGGAGAAGGGAGATGCCCAAAAATGAAAACCTATAATCTGATAGAAACTTTCTTTATTCTTTGCATTGTTGGAGTGCTCTCTTTGATCAGCAATACCTTGGGAAGTAAGGTTCCCTTTGTAGATGCTATTCCCGGTCTACTTATTTTGTTTGCTATTTCTATGGTAGGTATTGCCATGGGAAAATATTTACCGGGTGGTATTCCTGGTGTTGCCTATGTAGTAACTTTGGGTTGTATTCTCACTATTCCCGGTGTTCCCGGTTCGGAATTTATTAATGCTTGCATGAAGAAAGTAGGCTTTGTGTCTTTGTGCACACCTATTTTGGCTTATGCCGGAGTTGCTATTGGTAAAGACCTGGATGCTTTTGCCAAAACAGGATGGCGTATTGTAGTTTTGTCCTGCGCTATCTTCATTGGTACTTATGCAGGATCTGCTATTATAGCTCAAATTATTTTAAAGGCCATGGGACAAATCTAAGAATTTCATAAGCTAATAAATTTTTACCTAACAATTCAAGTGTGATTGCACACTTGAATTGTTTTTCTATTCTTGTTACAATGTTTATTACATACAAAAATGATGGGTGGCGTCGATATGCGAGCAAGAAATGTCTGGGCGGAAGTAGATCTATCTGCCATTGCCCAAAATGTACATGTAACTAAAAAATCCTTAAAACCTGGTACTAAGCTTTGTGCAGTAGTTAAGGCTGATGCTTATGGCCATGGAGCAGTACCGGTTGCTACGGCAGCACTGGCGGCAGGAGCAGACTATTTGGCTGTTTCCATGACCCAGGAAGCTCTGGAGCTTCGGGAAGCAGGTATTATGGCTCCTATCTTAATTTTAGGCGCTATGACGCCAGGTCACGAGAAAGACTTGGTAGAAAATAATATTACCCAAACTGTTTTTACCCTAGAAGCAGCTCAGGCTCTTTCGGCAGCAGCTATGCAAGAGAACAAGACTGCTAAGGTTCATCTGGCAGTGGATACAGGCATGAACAGAATTGGTTGCAGGCCGGCAGAAGCAGGAGAATTGGCATCAGCCATTGCTCAACTGCCTCATATTGACCTGGAAGGCGTGTTCTCACACTTTGCTCGTGCTGATGAAGCTGATAAAACCTACAGCAAAATGCAGCTAAAGCGCTTTAAGGAAGCTTTGCAAAATATTGAAGACAAAGGTATTAATATTGCTATTAAGCATTTAGATAATAGTGCCGGTATTACAGAAATACCGGAGGCCCATTACAATATGGTACGCCAAGGTATTACTCTTTATGGCTGGTGGCCCTCTAAAGAGGTTAAGGAATGCTTGCCTTTAAAGCCTGTCATGACTTTAAAAGCAGAAATAGTCTTTATTAAGGATGTACCGGTAGGTGAAATGATAAGCTATGGTGGTACCTTTACCACAACAAGACCTACTAAGCTTGCTACCTTGCCACTAGGCTATGCAGACGGTATTAGCAGAAAGCTTTCCAACCGTGGCTATGTGTCCATCAGAGGATATCATGCTCCCATTGTAGGCAGGGTCTGCATGGATCAAATGATGGTAGATGTTACGGATATTCCAGGTGCAGCTGTAGGTGATGAAGCCATTATTTTTGGCGGTGGGGAAATTTCTCTGGATACTGTTGCGGAATGGATGGAAACCATTAATTATGAAGTGATTTGTCTTTTAAGCACACGTATTCCCAGAAAGTATACCTATCAATATACAATTAAGCATTACACAAAATAAGAGAATCTCAAGTAGAGGGGTAGAATAGTAGCCATGGAAAATAGATACAACGCGGTATCCAAAGAATTAGTAGAAGAGTTAAAAAAGGTAGTAGGGAAGGAAAATGTTCATACGGATCCGGGAACCTTGGATCGTTATAAAACAGATGAAGAGCAGGATGCACGGTTATTTCATTTGCCGGAGGCTGTTGTTGCCCCTGGTTCTACAGAAGAAGTAGCTGACATTATGAAGCTGGCTAACAAGTATGTAGTACCTGTTACTCCCAGAGGCGGCGGTACCAGTGTATCATGTGGTGCCATTCCGGTTTATGGTGGTATTGTTCTTCTGTTAGAGAGAATGAATAAAATTATTGAAATTAATGAAGACGGCATGTATATGGATGTAGAAGCAGGTGTTCCCACTATCGTGGTACAACAAAAGGCCAGAGAAAAAGGCCTGTTTTATGCCGGAGATCCTTGCAGTGCAGAAAGCTGCCTAATTGGCGGTAATTTGGCTACCAATGCCGGTGGGAACAAAGCTGTTCGCTATGGTACTACCCGTCATCAGGTTTACGCCTTAGAGGTAGTAACTCCTACAGGTGACATTGTGGAACTAGGCGCCCGTCTGAAAAAATGCAGTACCGGCTATTGCTTGGACCAGCTGGTAATGGGCAGTGAAGGCACCTTGGGTATTATTACCAAGGCTACTTTAAAGCTTTTGCCGTTGGCTCCTTTCAAATTGGATGTTCTGGCTATTTTTACAGAAGTAGAAAAAGCCACCGGAATTGTGCCAATTTTGATTAAGGCGGGGCTTAATCCTACCAGCGTAGAATTTATGGATAATAGCTTTGTAAAGGCTTCCAGCGACTATTCTGAGCTTAAGCTACCTCATTATGAGGACGGCAGCTATGTAATAATCTCCATAGAGACTTTTGACGAGAGTGAATTAGAGAGCAAGATGGAAAAACTGGAACAATTGTGCAGAGCTAATGGTGCTACAGATGTTCTTGTAGCCGACGACAGAGTCTGGACCATTCGAAAGAATTGCCTGGAATCAACCAGAGCCATGAGCTCAGTTAGTACTTCCGATGATTTGGTAGTGCCGGTCAATAAAATTGCCTCCACCATCAATCATTTGTGCAAGGTTGCCAGTCATTATCCTTTCAAGGTATTTACCCTGGCTCATGCCGGAGATGGTAATTTGCACTTCCAGATTTTAAAGGGTAAGCTTACTGACGAGGAATGGGAAGAAAATCTAAATAGCTTTCATAGCAAGGCTTACGCTTACATTTACAGCTTAGGCGGCAGACTTAGCGGTGAACATGGCATTGGTGCCAAAAAAGTTAATCAGTTAGAAAAATATACCAATCCTGTAGAGCTGCAAATGATGAAAGCCATTAAAAAGGCATTGGACCCTAAGGGCGTATTAAATCCCGGTAAGGTATTTAATATTTAGAGCATAGAAAAAAGCGAGCAGTAAACTGCTCGCTTTTTATATTTAAATACTTTTGTTCTTTTAGCGGACTGCACCTATAGGCACCCCCACGGCACATCCAAGTATCCGCTTATCGCTGCTTCCTTCCGGACCTGACGAGGTTCACAGGCTCAAATTGCGCAGGACCAACAAATGCAGTCCGCTAAGAAAACAAAAACCGGCTAGGCCGGGTAATAACATATGGCGGAGAGTGAGGGATTCGAACCCTCGATACGGTTTCCCGTATACACGCTTTCCAGGCGTGCTCCTTCAACCACTCGGACAACTCTCCAGGTTGAAAATAAAATAAACATGAAATTGTGCAACCTTTTCAAAGGACTGCGTTAATTAGTATACATAAAATTAGAGTGGTTTGTCAAGAATATAGTTGAATTGATTTAGAAAAAAAGGGTATAATAATATGTAAAACTATTTAAGGAAGGGGACTACAAATTGGATACCTTTGCCAATAAAATTTCAGAGACAGCGGGTTTAGCCCCCGGAGTAGCAATACCTATAGGTATTGATGAAACTTCTCCTTCCAAGTTTATTGTGTCCGCCATTAAAGAAGGGGATGTACAGGTAGAGCGTCTAGGCTCTTTACCGGAGGACTTTGCGGCTTTTTCACAGGATACCACCCTGTGGATAGATGTCCAAGGCTATGCCGGCTTAATTTCCATAAAAAGGATTTTTAAGACGTTGGATGTGCACCCGCTTCTACAAGCAGACATACTTAATACCAAAAACAGAACCAGTATGGAAATGCTGAGCAAAACCTTGTTTATTAATTTTAATAGGTTGTTTTATGCCGCAAATAACAGATTGAGGAAGGAAAATGTCTCTTTTCTCATGAAAAACAATTATGTTATTACCTTCCAAAATGGCGAAAGAGACAGCTTCGCAGGAGTCAGAAAGCGCATAACAGCCTTTAAGGGCAGGCAAACCAAGCCTGACTATGTGTTATATGCTTTAATGGACAATTTTGTGGATAATTATTTCGATCCCTTGGAAAAGCTTTCTGCTAATATAGAGAAAACCGAAAAGCATTTGTTGGCTGACGATAATATCATTGACAGACCTACCTTAGCGGCTTTAAAACATGATTCTTCTCTGGCCAGACATGTCATTTGGCCTTTGAAAAATATTATTACGAAGGCTGCTGAAGATAGAACAGATTTCTTCGCAGATGATTTGGCACCTTATTTTTACGATCTGCGTGACCATGTTTACCAATTGGATGAAGTTTGTGATATGGCAGAAGAAAATGTTATTACCATTGTTCAGCTGAACATGGATAACATGAATAATAAGACTAACGAGATAATGAAGACTTTGGGACTTATTTCTACGATCTTCTTGCCACTGACCTTTATTGCGGGAGTTTATGGTATGAATTTTAAATTTATGCCGGAGCTTGAGTCTCGTTGGGGTTATCCTTTTGTTATTGCCTTGATGGCACTTATTGCTTTACTTTTGTATAAATCTTTTAAGAACAGACACTGGGTGTAAGCTTTTCCGGAAAGGAAGACTATTATGTCTTACGTTGCTTTATATCGTACCTGGCGGCCTCAAGATTTTGATGCCCTGGTTGGACAAGATCATATTAAGACGGCATTAACCAATGCTCTGGAAATGGGCAAGATTGCCCATGCCTATTTGTTTACCGGGCCCAGAGGAACAGGCAAGACTAGTACTGCCAGAATTTTGGCTAAGGCTTTAAACTGTGAAAAAGGTCCAACTGCCCATCCCTGCAATGTTTGCGAAAACTGCAAACAGATTACAGAAGGCTCCTCCATGGACGTTATAGAAATAGATGCTGCTTCCAACAGAGGCATTGACGAGATTCGTCAATTAAGAGAGCGGGTTGCTTTTGCTCCTGTTAACAGCAGATATAAAGTATATATTATCGATGAAGTACATATGATTACTACTGATGCGTTTAACGCCTTGCTGAAAACCTTGGAAGAACCGCCTGAGCATGTGGTGTTTATTCTGGCTACCACAGAGCCGCATAAGATTCCGGCCACTATCCATTCCCGGTGTCAGCGCTATGACTTCCGCAGAGTAACGGTAGATGATATTGCTGACCACTTGAAGAAGGTAGCACAAGGCAGTGGTATTGAAGCAGACGATGCTGCTCTCCGCTTGATGGCTATTCAGGCTGATGGTGGTATGCGTGATGCAGTAAGTCTTCTGGATCAATGCGGTGTTATGGATAAACATGTTACAGCTCAAACTGTTAGGCAGGTATTGGGCATTGTTGGCAGGGAAAGCTTGCGCCAATTAGTAACACTGATTGGCAAAAAAGATTTGTCCGGTGCTTTAGAAGGCCTAAATGAGCTTTCCGCCCAAGGCAAGGACGTTAAGCAGGTTCTTCTGGAAGTAACGGAATATTTACGGGCGTTGCTTTTATACAAGACCCAAATAAAATATGATGATATTTATCTTACTGATACCGAAGATGCTTTTAAAATAATAGCACCGCTCTATACTCAGGAAAGAATTTTAGCCGCGACCAAACGCTTGCATGACGCTTTGGAGGAATTAAGATTTTCTTCCAGAGGCAAAATAGTTGCTGAGCTATGTCTCTTTGATTTATGTCATATTTCCGGTGATACCATAGAAGCCTTGGCAGCCAGGGTAGCTGAACTGGAAGCACAAATCAAATCCGGCGTTCAACCTGTGGCTAAAGTAACTCATACAGCTAAAGCTCCCACGCCTCTTCACCAGGTAAGTGTTAAACAGGCACCAACTACGCCTGGGGAAAGCGTTAAAGCTACGCCTCCTGTGCAAGTAGCACAGACGGATAGTTCAGGCTTTGAAGATTTTGGCAGTTCAGAACCTCAAGAAACAGGACCTCAGGAAACAGAACCTCAGGAAGCTGCGGCAGGTTCTTCTGTGGTAAATACTTCGGAAGGTGAAGAACTGTGGCAGGCTGTTTGTACAGGACTTACCCAGAGAAAGAAAAGAACGGTTATAGCCTATGCTCACATGGCAGCGGTTATCAGCTATGGCGACAATGGCTTAACGCTGGGAGTAGCTTCTCCCAGTGCTCAGGAAAAGCTTGCTTCTTCTGAGTATAAAAATTTAATGGAAGCAATTATTGAAGAAACAACAGGTAAAAAGATTCCACTGCATTTTGAGGTAAAAAAAGATATACAACCTCAAGCAGCTAAGCTAACGGTTAAGAGCGAACCGGTTCTTAAAACTAAAGTGCAAACACAAACTGAGGAATTATCAGCTTTTGCCAAAAAAGCGCAAGCAGTCTTTGGCGGAAAAATAAAAAAAGAATAAAGGAGAAAAAAAGATGTATAAAGGCGGAATGAACAACATGCAAGGCATGTTAAAAAAAGTACAAAAAATGCAAGCAGAGATGACTAAATTGCAAGAGGACTTGAAAACCAGGACAGTAGAAGCAACCTCCGGCGGTGGTGCAGTAACTGCAGTAGCTAATGGTAATAAAGAAGTTGTCAGCATTACCATTAAACCAGAAGCAGTTGATCCTGAAGATGTAGAAATGCTGCAAGATTTAATTGTGACAGCGGTTAATGATGCCATGAAGAAAATTGATGCTATGACTGAAACAGAAATGGGTAAAATTACCGGTGGTATGAAGATGCCGGGAGTTTTCTAAGAAGAGGTAAATTATGCGGATGATAAAACCGCTGGCCAGACTATATGAACAGTTAAGAAGATTGCCGGGCATAGGTTCTAAAACAGCACTGCGTTTGGCGTATCATGTCTTGGATATGTCCAAGGAGGATGTAGCTGAACTTGCTCAGGCTCTGTTAGATGCCAAACAATCCATACACTATTGCTCTCGTTGCTTTAACTTATGCGATAGTGAGTTGTGTGAAATTTGTCAGGACGAGGGCAGAGACCAAACAATTATTTGTGTGGTTGAGCAGCCCCAAGACCTGATGGCTATGGAAAAGACACAGGGCTTTAAGGGCGTTTACCATGTACTCCACGGTGTGTTATCTCCTTTGGATGGCATTGGGCCGGAACAGCTTAAAATAAAAGAGTTGCTTTATAGGCTTCAAGGTGGTAAAGTGCAGGAGATTATCGTAGCTACTAATTCCGATGTGGAAGGTGAAGCTACAGCCACTTATTTGGCTTCGCTGATTAAGCCCTTAGGTATTAAGGTTAGTCGCATTGCCCATGGACTTCCTATTGGTGGCGATTTGGAATATGCTGATGAAATAACCCTATATAAAGCACTAGAAAATAGACGTGATATGTAGAAAGGTGATAAATTATGGACGTATTATTCAGTGGCGTTATTGCAGTTGTGGTTTTGTATCTTTTGGTAAAGTTCTTTGTGTTGCCTTTTAAACTGGTCTGGAATGGTATTTGCGGAGTGGTAATCCTTTGGCTGGCTAATTTGCTGGGTGGCATCATAGGCCTGCATTTAAACATTACCATTATTTCTGCTTTGATTGCCGGCTTTTTTGGCATTCCCGGTGTATTTTGCCTGATTGCTTACCAGTTGCTTGGTAAATAATTTCTATGGGAAAACAAATTTTTGGCTATGATTATAGCAATAACGAAAAAGTAAAATTATTCTTTTATCTAATGGTAGGCGGCACTGCAGCATTAATTGAATGGTCCTTGGTTTATATCTTTACGGAAAAATGCGGTATTAATTATTTAATATCCACGGCCTTGGCCTATTTTTGCTCAACCGTGTGCCATTATTTTGCTACCAATGCCTTAGTCTTTGAAAGTGGTAAGCGTTACGCTAAGGGTAAGGAATTTTCTTTAGTACTATTCGTGTCTACCATTGGACTGCTTTTAAATGTCTTGCTCATGAGAATCTTTGTGGGTGGTTTTGGCATAGAGCTAATACCCGGAAAAATTTTAGCTACAGTGCTGGTAACAGTTTGGAATTATTTGGCCAGAAAAAAGTGGATTTATTAAGTTAGAGGTGTAAGATGGGTTGGAAAAAAGTTAATATCAAAAACTTCAAAAGAGTTCTTCTCTTACATAATACCAGCTCAGGTCCCAGGGCTTATTCCCTTTTTACCAAGCAACAGGTCAGAATTGTAGAAGCTGATTTAATGTTGGCTTATGGTGAAGAGAGATTTCAAAAGAGCAAAGTAAAAACCTATGAGGATATGCTTAAAATAGGAGAAAAAATTTGCGCAGAAAAAATAAGCTGGGTTATTGTAGCCGGCGGAGATGGGTCTCTCAGAGCTTTGGTAGAGACTTTTATTAAACATGACTACTATCCCTATGTCAGTGTTTATCCGGCAGGAACTGTTAACCTGGTAGCCAAGGAACTGTCCCAACAATCTGATGGCGCAAGGTGGTTTGCCAATGTGGAAAAGGGCAATGTAATGCCTGTCTGGCTGGGCAAGGGTAATGATAGAATCTTCTTAACAGTGGCCGGAATCGGTGTTGATTCTTTAGTAGTTGACAATGTTAAGGCTAGCGAGAAGAAATATTTGTCTTCCCTGGCGTATTTAAAACAAGGCGGCTTGATGGCAGGGCAGGAGCTTTTGCTACACCACTGGAAATATAAATTTCAGGTTATGATTGATGATGATGGCAAATGGCACAATGCTACTTCTGTTATAGTAACTAAGAGTAAATATTATGCCGGTAAGTTTTCTTTGGCTAAGGGCGGATCAATTTCTAAACCGGTTTTATATGTTTGTCTTTTCACAGGAGGCAAAGCAGTAGATTTTCTTAGGTATACTGCTCTTATTGCTGCCGATTTGCTTAGTCTGGATAACACGGTAAAAATTATTGAAGCTCAAAAGGTACAGATTAAATGTAATGTAAAGAATTTCGCGGCAGAGTTAGACGGTGATTCCGTAGCAACCTCTCCTTTGGATATTAGTATTTTGCCTACTCCGATAAAATTCATTTCCTAAGGGTCCTTACATGAAAAATATATTGTTTGTGATATTTATGGTTATTGTCATACTAGCTTCTCTTTTTGGCGTGGAGTATGGCCTAGCCTGGAATTTCCAAAAAAATATTGTACCATTCCCTTATGCGGAATTTTGGCTCAATACTCTTAACGGCTTCTTGCGTGATGCATTGCTGTTTGGAGTATTGGGTTTGCTTTATGCCAAAAAACATAGAATAGCAGACAGGACAAGACGCTATTTTCCTGTAGCTGTAGTGGGACTAAGCTATTTGGCTCTGGCTGCTTTCATGATAAATTATGTGGAGCTGGATAAGGGCTTCTTAACAACACTGAGTGTTTGCACCGGCCTATTTAACAACATCGTCATAGTGCTGCTGGCTGCTATGTGTTATCATCACTGGCCCAATAAGGTCATGAAGGTAGTATACTTTTTCATTTATTATCTTTCCTGTCTGATTTTTATCTTTGATGGTATTTATTTTTGGACAACCTCCATGCATGTGGAAAGTGTTGTTTTTGAGAACTTGAACATATATGCTTTTGAAGGTTTTACCGCTACCATGGCGCCTTGGCAGAAAGTGGCCATTATTGCCATTTTAGTTATTTATGCTTTGTTGTTCCGTGTTCAAACCAATCTTCGGTCCAAGCCTAATTTTACCTGGTCGTTGGTTTGCGTTTTGCTTTTTGGGTTTGCCCTTAATTTATCTTACAGCCTTTTAAGCAGTGCAGTTTATTTCGGCATTGACCAAGTCCATGGCCTGGATGTTGAAGTTGATATGGAAAAGAGCCGCAAACCTACCAGAGATATGGTTATTATGCCGGTGAATGTTAATTTTTTTCATAAGGCGTTTTTTCACACTGATAAGGTAATGAAAAATGCCAAGGATTTTAAACCTCGTGTTTTGACCGAGCAAGATAAGGAAGCACTTACCGCTTTAGGCATTGTGCCGGATCCGGTTTATGACAAGCCGGGCAAAGCAAGCTATGACAGAGTCATTCTCATTGTTTTTGAATCTGTGCATAGGGATTACATCAATTATTACAATCCTAATATTCCCAAAGAAGTTACACCATTTTTAAATGGTTTGCTAGATAAGTATAAAAAGCTGAACAACTATTATTCTTCTGCTGTACCTACTACTCAGGGACTTAACGCTACCTTCAGATCCCAGCTGATTTATGATGGCGATTTGCCTGGAGAGAAACAAGGCTCTATTTATCGTACTGCTCAACAGGCAGGGTGGAAGGGAATTTTCTTGAATGCTTCCAGCCGTTATTACAATAAGGAATATTTAGAATATCCCAGGCAGTTTGGCATGGAAACATATATGGCCAGGGAAGAACTGGAAGCCATGGGTTATAAGAATGCCAGTGGCTGGGGCTTCCATAATGATGTAATTTACGATGCCACCATCAAATTATTGGCAGAGCATAAAAATGACAAGCTTTTGTTTACTGCTAAGACTTTGGATATGCATCAACCTTATCCTTATTTTGGCTTTGCTTATGATTCCCTTCCGAAAGTGGTACGCAATCAAGGTACCATCACAGCTTGTGGAATGTATTGGGTAGATAAAACCTTGGAGCACTTCTTTAAAGAAGCAGAAAAACAAGGCTTGATGGATGACAGGACTTTGTTTATTGTTACCTCCGACCACAATCCTCACTCCGGAGGAGAATACAAGGATATTGTGGACGATGAAAAGGATAAGCAGCCTATATCTCCCATTCCCTTGATTTTCATAAGTAAGAACATGGAACCCTTGGAAGATTTGGATGAAGATGCTTATGCCAGTCAGGAAGATTTAGGGCCGACCTTGTTAAGCCTGATGGGCCTACAAACTCCACCTGATTTTATAGGCAGAAATCTTCTTATTCCTACTGAACATCCCTACGCCTTGGGTTATTTTGGCGGCAAAGGTTATTATTATTCCGCTGATGTGAATTTTATTGCTACCCTTAATGAGCCTGAACCTGATATGGCGGCCAAGGATGCTTTGGCAAATTACATCATGCATAACTACATAAAACGACATATTAATAATCTGAAATAAAAATAGTGAGCTGTGCTTTAGGCACAACTCACTATTTTTTTTGTTTCCAAGGGGAGGAGCAGAATTTGTTTTTAATTATTTTATGACGGCCGCAGTAGGATTATAAATTCCTTCGCCTCGTTTAGCACCCATAATGTCTTTTTCTGTGCATTGAATGTATTGAATGGTAAGACGAGTGTGACTGGCAAAAGCTAAATGAATTTTGCCATCTTCGCCCTGCATGATGAAGGGATATTCATACTGACGATTATTAGTCTTGTTCTCAGCACCAACATAACCTTCGCCTTGTTCCATGTAACGAATGAGGGGGAAAGTTACGCCACCGTCTTCAGAGAGAGCTACGGCAATGGGACAGCGTAATCCAGGCCAGGCAGCTTTGCCTTGTTGTGGATGAGCTGTACAAGTGGGGTTATAGGCGATGGCAATGCGTCCGCTTTTTAGCTTAATGGCACTAATACTGGAATTGTTGTTGGGCAAGGGAGTTGGCCTAGGCTCAGTCCAGGTATCTCCATAATCCTGAGATTGGCTACGGTAAATAAAATCGGCATTACGACTACGCATAAAAGCAAGTAAATGACCGCCTTCCAGTTCTACTACATTGGCGTGAACGCGACCACGACTATTGGGCATGGCTACCTCTCGCCAGCTTTTACCTTGATCATCAGAAATTTGAAATACAGTAGGATCACCGGACAAGCCTTCCGGACTGTCGGTACATTGCCAGTTAGCAAAAATCCAACGACCGTTTTTTAAAATCTGAATGGGTTGGCGGCAGAAACTGCCTTCTCTGCCAAACATAACATCATAGGGACTCCAGGTTTTGCCACCATCAGTGCTTTTTTGGCGACGAATTACTGAAGTAAATTGCATGTTGTCTTTACCGGGCTGTCTGCCTAGCTGGGCGGTGTACATAGCCCACACCTCGCCTGTGGGAGCTAAAAATAACGAAGGATTTTGTTCGCTTCTTTCCGGATCATCGGAAATGTCCACCGGCTTACTCCATTTGTCTGCGCCTTTCTTTAAGCAGGAGCAGATAATGTGTACATCAGAGCCGCCTTCGTAGGTACCGGCAAACCAGCAGCAGAGAATATCTCCGTTAGGTAATTCCAAAAGAGCGGGAGCATGAGAGGTGGAGGTAGCTTCCTCAGTAGGTAATAAAGCTTGTACAAAGCCTAGTTTTTCATTCCAGTACATAGTTCCGTCCGGAGTTAAATCAGCAAGTTTTTTATAATTGTTCATGACAATTTTCTCCTTGTAATTTTACATTTTGCAATAACGCCACATAGTAGTGCGGCTAATACCTAACTGCTTAGCGGCGGCAGATTGATTGCCGTCATTTTCTTCTAAAACTCGTTTAACGATTTCTTTGTTCATTTCCTCTAAGCTGCGATTAAGATCAAAACGTTCCGGCACCTGTAAGGTACTTTCGGCTAAAGGAGAGCCTACTTCAAGGGAGAGAACCTTTTCTACAGCGGCCAAGGTTACGGTGTTGCCATCGCACATGGTTACCAGTTCCATGAGTACACGTTTGAATTGGCTAAAGTTATGGGGCCAGGGGAATTCTTGCATTTTTTTGATGGCATTAGGCTCCATTCCTAGAATTTCACGAGCTAGGGAAACATTTAATTGTCCCAGATACATGTTGATGAAAAGCGGAATCTTATCAGCTTGTAATCTTAAAGGTGCCAGATTTAAGGTTAAGCAGGACAACCGGTCAATGAAGTTTTGTGAACCCTCCCGAATGAACCCTCCAGGTTTTAGCACACAGCCTAGAATAACTTTGTTGCGACGGCAGACATCCATTTCTGTTAAAGCTGCCAAAAGCTGGGAGTGTTGATCTTGAGTAAGAGCATGAATTTCTGAAATGTATAAGGTGGTATTAGATTGGGTGAAGGGGGAATTGTGGCTGCTGAGCAAATATTCTCTGGTTTTGTCATTGAGCAGAGCGCAATTAATGGAAACAAAAGGATGGTTCTTCCAGGAACTGCGGGTGTAAATGGCCGTAGCTACCGGATCCTTGCCTGTTCCTTCCTCACCTATAATAGCCACCGGGCGGGGAGACTGGTTTATTTTTTCAATATCTTTTTCTAAGTCTGCGATAGCTCCGGTACTGCTAAAAAATCCTTCTACAAAGTGCTGAATGGCTTCCTGGCAAGTGTAATATTTGATGCCGCATTTGTTGGCAGGTAGCGGTGCTTTGCTGCGAGTGAAGTAGAAGATAGTATATTCTTGACCGTAAGAACTGATGTGCTGTCCCTTAATGGTATATAAAATTCCGTCTAAGGATTTAACTATACGGCAGGGGGCAGTTTTATCTAAGCTATCTATTTCGCTTTTGAGCATGCTGAGTACGGCTGGACGGTTATCTGCATCTACAGTGGAAAAATACAGACTTTTCTTTGCATCAAAAACAACGGTTTCTGTAGATTGCTCATAAATTACCTGCCGCAAAAAATGATTCTCAGCCTGCAGACGGCGAATGTTGCGATAGGTCATTAAAACTTTTTGGAACGCTTGCTGCAAGCTTTCTGTACCGGAAGTGATGAGTACGGAATTTAGTCCTATCTGCTTAGCCGAAGTATTGGCTATCATATCGCAAACGATGGTTTGAAAGCCTGCTGCCTGAACTTGTTCCAGGATATTTTTGACTTCTGAGCTGTTATGCACCGTAAAAATTTTGATGGGAGTGGACAGGAGATCGCAAAGAGTCTGAGCACTGCTGGTAATGTTAGGGAAACCTACAATGGCAGGATGTTCGGTTACATTATCTGCCAGACGCAAAGCTCTCATGATATCCAGTTCAGTGATTGGAATCTCAATGACAGGTAAGGAAACCTGTTCCCTAAGTAATTGAGCAGTTCCACCTCTAGACAGAATAACGTCATAATCAGCATGAAAATTGTTTTGAGCAGCTTCTACACCTTGCTGCAGGTCGCCGACTAAAACGTCCATTTGTATTTGTGGATAATCTTGAGCTACCTTGTTGAGCAGAAATTGCATTCCTTCGTAGGGGGCTATGGCTAAAATACGTATTTTTTCCTCCATGCAAGGGACCTCCTTCCAAAATCTTGCCTATTTTTATCAAGTGTAACAATTTAAAACGAAATTGTCTACATACAATTTTCCGAATTTTACAATTAGTTTAAAAATGAAACGATTATAGCCAGAAAATACATTGAACAAAAATAAACCTCTTGCTAAGATATTCTCAAGACAAGAAAAGCAGTGATACGTGTTTCAATTTAAAATAATGCTTTTCCCAAAACAAGATTTTTTGCTAGGTACAGAAAGAAGAGGAGGAATAGTTATGAAACAATTAACAAGAAAGCTAATGATGGTGGCTTTGGCCGCAGTAACAGTTGGTATGTTAACTGCCTGTGGCGGAGGTGGAGACCAAAAGAAAGATGCTGCTAAACCGGCAGCTGATGCTAATAAAGAAGTGAAGTTGACTTTTGCAGCTCAAGAGGTTGGTACTGCCGCTTATAACTATGCCGCAGCTTTACAGGGCGTTATGTTAAAAGAATTACCAAAAGGTTCAAAGATAGATATTACTACTACCTCTCCCGGTGGTGTAGGTGCACCTGTTATTGTTAATAATGCTGAAGAATGCGACATTGTTATGTCCAACGCAGGTCCTGCTAAATGGTCCTTTGAGCAACCTAAAGATAAATACAAATTTGGTGGCTGTAAAAATATTGCTGCCATTGCCGGTGGCATTGGTAATGACTTTGTTAACATAATGTTCACCAAGGAATTTGTGGACAAGACTGGTTGCAAGACTATTGAAGAAGCTATTCAAAAGAAGATTCCGTTCAGAATGGTTATCAAGAAGAATGGTACCTTTGGTGAATTAAGTGCTGAAAAAGTATTTGAAGCTTTGGGCGTAACCTTCAAGGATGCTGAAGCTTGGGGCGCTAAGGTTGAAAAAACCGGCGGCGACGCTATTAAGAGTGGTTTGCAAGATGGTTTATATGATATTACCATTGACCATATCGGCGCAGGACAATCAAATACTACTGAATTGTGCATGACTCATTCTATGTACGATGTACAGTTGGAAAAAGCTACGATGGAAAAACTTCGTACTATGGGCTATGAATATGTGAAGGTTCCTGCTAATACCTGGAAGGGCCAAGATAAAGAAATTACCACTGTTGGTTCTCAACAAGTAGTGCTTGTTTCTTCTACTATGGATGATGCTACTGCTTACAAACTGGCTAAGGCAATTTGCGAGCATAAAGAAGACCTTGCTAAAGCACAAGCTGCTATGAAATTCTTAGATCCTGCTAAAGCAGGTACCAAGATTATGGCCGGTGCTCCCGTGCATCCCGGTGCTTTAAAATATTATAAAGAAAAAGGCTACAAGGTAGACTAAGCAATTAAGAAAAATTTACAAAACGGGCTGCCGGACGGACCGTCCGTCAGCCCGTTTTATATCTCTAAAAGAGAGGAAAATTATTATGGAGGCTAAGTTAGGTTGGCGTAAAGTAGCTATGATTGTGGTTACAGTGGTATTCTTCCTTTTTCAGATGTATCTGGCTTTGGTTAAGCAGCTAAATCCTATGCTGCAAAGTCCACTACATCTAATTTTGGCTTTAACCCTGGTTTTTCTTTATAACCCTGCGGATAAAGGCTATCGTGATAAAGTAACAAAGCAGGCTGAAGAAAAAGGGCTGCCTGTAGATGAAACTGTTTTGAAAAAACGGTCCTGGATGAGATGGCTGGATTTGCCTCTTTTTATTGGACTGGGTTACATGCTATATTATGTTATTTCTCAAACTGAACGCTTGCAGGATTTTATGTCCATCATGCCGGTGTATAACATTGATTATGCCTTTATGGCTATCACCATGTTTTTGCTGCTGGTGGCTGTTTATCGTACTTTAGGTTTGATTTTGACTGTTTTCATTCTTCTTTTCATTATTTATGCTTTTACTTCTCCTTACTTACCGGGTATTTTATTTACCAAGGGTAAAACCTTTGCCAGATTTATAAAACAATTCTGCGTAGGCATGACTATGGGTGAAGCCGGTATCTTCGGTACGCCGTTGTATACTTCTGCTAATACCTTGTTCTATTTCATTGTTTTTGGAGCCTTCTTCTCTGCCTTTGGTGGAGGACAGCTGCTTATCGACTGCGGCATGAAGCTTTCCAATAAATCTTCCGGTGGTCCTGCTAAGGCAGCCGTTGTTTCCTCCGGACTTTTGGGCATGATTTCCGGCTCTGCTGTGGCTAACGTTGCTACTACCGGTGTTATGACTATCCCAATGATGAAAAAAGTAGGTTATAAACCTCACGAGGCAGGCGCTGTGGAAGCCGTGGCTTCTACAGGAGGACAGATTATGCCTCCAATCATGGGCGTAGGCGCTTTTATCATGGCTGAGATGTTAGGTATTCCTTATGCACAGGTTGCAGCAGCAGCTGTTATCCCTGCGTTTGCCTACTATTTTGCCGTTTTCGTTTTGGTTGATAGATTAGCTGCTAAGCGTGCTAATAGCTTGGTTGGCGCTGCTGATGCCAAAATTGAAGTAAAACGTGCGGTAAAACCCCGTCTGTATTTGTTAATACCGGCCTTTGTACTGGTTTATTTTATTGTACAAGGAGCATCGTTAATGCGTGCTGGTATGTATGGTATTGGTACTTGCCTGCTGTGTAACATTGTTAGCTATTTTGTCAACGACAAAGCTGACTTTTTAGGAATTAATGGTATTGGTAAGTGCTGTATGAGTGCTGCCAAACAAGCTGCTGCTATAGCTATTCCGACAGCTGCTTGCGGTATCATCATTAACGTAGTAACAGGACAGACCTCCTTGGCTACGAACTTATCTGCTGTTATTTCTGCTATTGGTACTACCAGCTTGTTCTTTGCCATGTTGATTGCTATGGTTGGCTGCATGATCTTAGGCATGGCGCTACCTACTGTAGCAGCTTACCTGGTTGGTGTTATTTTATTTGTTCCTTCTTTACAAGCTCTTAATATTCAGCCGTTAGTTGCCAATATGTTCATTTTCTACTATGGTATTATGGCTCAGATTACTCCTCCTGTGTGCGTAGCTTCTTATACGGCGGCAGGTATTGCCGGAGCCGATGCTATGAAAACCGGCTGGACGGGCTTCACCTTTGCTATGGTAGGTTTTTTGGTTCCTTTTGTTTTCGTTTATAATCCGCCTATTTTGTTACAAGGCTCAGTTGTTGATATCATTGCTTGCGCCTTCCAGTTGTTCATGGGAACATTTTTCCTGGCCATTGTGGTGGCAGGATACTTTAAACGCAATTTAAAAGTATACGAACGCATTCTTCTGTTTGTCGCTGCTATGCTGTTAATTCTTCCTGAAGTTATTTCCAGCATCGTAGGAGCAGTAATTGGTGTTGCCTTCCTGGTATTTGATGCGCGAGCTGCTAAAAAAGACAAGGCAAAACTAGAGGCTTCTAAGACCGGAGAAACAAAATAATTCGTAAATTTTTAGGATTAACTGGGAGAAGGTGATGGTGATGCTTGAACTTTTGATTATAGCAGATGATATTACAGGCGCTTTGGATACAGGCGTGCAGTTTAAACTACAAGGCGCACCAACCTTAGTGGTCACTAATCCCCATATAGAGTACGATAGTTTAGCTGACGATGTACGTGTTTTGGTCCTTGATGCGGAAACCAGGCACTTAGCTGCGCCTGAGGCTGGCAATGTAGTGAAAACGGTAGTAAAAGAAGCCTTACAAGCAGGCGTACCAAATATTTATAAAAAAACTGATTCTGCCTTAAGGGGAAATATCGGAGCTGAACTTGCCGCCATGTGTCAGGCGGTAGGAAGCGGAGTGCATTTTATTCCTGCTTTTCCTCAGATTGGACGGATTACCAAGGCTGGCATTCAATATATTAAAAATGTTTCTGTAGCGGATAGCGTTTTTGGCAAGGATCCTTTTGAACCGGTAAAACATTCCGCAGTTGCAGAGATAATAAGTGAGCAAACCGATATACCTGTCAAGGTGGTAGAGGTAAGCTCTCCGGAAGTTATCTTTAAGAGTGAGGAAAAAGGTATTTTAGTCTATGATTGTACAACTCAGCAGCAGTTGGAAACCATAGCCAAAGGTCTTAAACAAAACGATAAATTGCATTTTTGTGCAGGCTGTGCAGGGTTTGCTTCTGTTTTACCAAGCTTGTTGGGGCTAAAGGGCGCGAAACCTCTCAAACCACAGCTTAGTCCACAACTTTTTGTAGCCTGCGGTAGTGTTAATCCTATTACGGTAGCACAACTGGATAAGGCTGAAAGGGATGGTGTACCAAGGGTACGGTTAAATGCTTCCCAAAAAATCAAAGGAGTATGGGCAGATAGCAGGGAGGCACAAGCAGCTTTATTGGACTGGAAAGAAAAAATTTATTCTAATGGAGCTCTAATCGTAGATTCTAATGATTTACCGGGACATACTACTGCTTTAGACTACAGCTCTCAGCATGGTCTGGATTTGCATCAGCTGCGTACCAAGATTTCTACAACTATGGGAAACTTAACTAAAAAATTGTTGGACTTAGGTGTAGAAGCTACGCTGATGATTACAGGCGGCGATACGCTTTTAGGTTTTATGCAGCAGATAGACACGCATCATTTAACACCAATTTGTGAAGTGTTTCCCGGCGTAGTACTTTCCAGTACTCACTATGCAGGAAAACAATATTATATTATTTCCAAATCAGGTGGCTTTGGTGGCGATAATCTAATCGCTGACCTTAGAACATATATAAGCAATAAATAACAAGGAAAGAGGAATGGGAAATGCTAACACAATACAATTTAAAAATGCCTCATGCTGTTTATGGTGGCGAGAATGCCATTGATAAATTAACGGAAATCATTAAAACAAACGGATACAAAAAAGTAGCATTGTTTACCGATCCTAGTTTTCAAAAAATAGGTTTGTTTGATATACCCTTTAACGCTGTGAAGGCAGCAGGGGTAGAGTATGAAATATTTAATGACTTATCTATCGAACCTACTTATATGCAGGTACAAGCTGTCATTGAAAGATTTAAGAAATCCGGTGCTGATTTCGTGGTTGGCTGCGGTGGCGGTTCCATTATGGATGCAGCTAAATTAGCCAGTATTCTTATTACTGATGAGTATGGTGTGAAAGAACTTTTAGATACCCCGGGCAGAGCTAAAAAATGCGTGCCTATCGCTCTTATTCCTACTACAGCAGGTTCAGGTGCAGAGGTAACTCCCAATGCTATCGTAGCTGTACCGGAAAAGGCTTTAAAAATTGGTATTGTTAATGAAAACATGATTGCAGATTATGTTCTGTTAGATGCCAGAATGATTAAGAATCTACCTCGCAAGGTAGCAGCTGCTACAGGCGTTGATGCCTTGGCTCATGCTATTGAGTGCTTTACCAGCAATAAGGCCAATCCTTTCAGCGATACCTTTGCTTTGCAGGCTTTGGATATGATCATCAATAATATCGAAAAGGCTTGTGATGATCCGGAAGCCATGGCTGAGAAAAATAAAATGCAAATTGCTGCTTTCTATGGTGGCGTAGCTATTACTGCTTCAGGTACTACCGCAGTACACGCTTTAAGCTATCCTCTGGGCGGCAAATATCATATTGCTCATGGTGTTTCCAATGCTATTTTGTTGGCGCCGGTAATGCGTTTTAACGAGCCTGTTTGTCAGGACAAGTTTGCTATAGCTTATGACCGTTGCTGCCATGATGCAGTAAAAACCTGTCATACCAATGCAGAAAAGAGTGCCTGGATTATCAGCAAGCTGGAAGAGATTGTTAAGCATCTGAATATTCCTACCAGCTTGAAAGAATTTAATGTTCCGGAAAGCGATTTGGACGGCTTGGTTGCTGCAGGTATGCAGGTACAACGTCTCTTAGTCAACAATATGCGCAAAGTAACTCCTGAAGATGCTCGCAAGCTCTATCTGGAGATCATGTAATAGTAAACAAGGGGGTTATGGCAAAGATGAAGAATGTAGAAATTAAGGGTGTCATTGTTCCTATTATTACTCCTATGCACGCAGATGAAAGTGTTAATGTAGAAGAGTTGCGTAAGCAAGTAAATCGCCAAATCGAAAATGGTGTTCATGCCATTTTCTGCTTTGGTACTAATGGTGAAGGCTATATTTTAAATGGCGTGGAAAAAAAGTTGGTTTTGGAAACGGTTATAGATGAGTGCAATGGCAGAGTACCGGTTTATGCCGGTACAGGTTGCATCTCAACCAAGGAGACTATTGAGCAAAGCAAGATGGCCCAAGCGGCAGGAGCTGATGTACTTAGCATCATTACTCCAAGTTTTGCCGCTGCCAGTCAAAATGAGATTTATGAGCATTATAAAACAGTTGCAGCAGCAGTAGATATGCCGGTGGTTTTATATAACATCCCGGCTCGTACAGGCAATGCTATTGCGCCTGCTACTGTGGCTAAATTGGCACAAATAGATAATATTGTCGGTGCTAAGGATTCCTCCGGTAATTTCGTGAATATCCTGTCTTATTTAGATGCTGCCAAAGCCAAGAAAAATGGTAAATTCAATGTCCTCTCAGGTAACGATCAGTTAATACTTTGGAACCTGAAAGCAGGCGGCACAGGTGGTATTGCAGGCTGCGCTAATGTTTATCCTCATACCCTTGCTTCAATTTACAACTGCTTTATGGCAGGTGATTGGGACAAGGCCAGAGAATATCAGGACAGCATTGCTTCCTTCCGTGCTTGCTTTAAATTTGGCAATCCCAACACTATTGTAAAGACTGCTGTGGCTATGCTGGGACATGATGTAGGCAAGTGCAGAGCTCCCTTTAATCAAGTTCCTGAAGACGGCATTAAAGAATTGACCAGAGTTTTGAAAGAAAACGCCGAGAAAGGTATGCATTAATTATGGCAAATAAACCTATTATTGGTATTTCCATGGGCGACCCCTTCGGTAATGGCCCGGAAATTACCGTAAAAGTTTTAAACGACAAGGATATCTACGCAGAATGCAAACCGGTGGTAGTAGGTGATGCTACTTGTATGGAGTATGCTCTGGAGGTTGCGGCCAAAGTATCAGATATTCATTTAAAACTTAATATTATCCCAGCTGTTAAAGATGCTAAATTTGAGTTTGGTACTATTGATTTGCTGGATTTGAAACAGGTTCCTGCTGACCAGATTCCACGCAAAGAAAAAGATGGTCAGCCACAGCCTTTCGGCATGGGGGCAACAAAGCTAGGCGGCGAAGCTGCTTTCCAGTATGTTGTTAAGGTTATTGATTTGGCTATGAAGCATGAAGTGGATGCTACGGTTACCAATGCTTTAAGCAAAGAAGCTATTAATATGGCAGGACATCATTATTCCGGGCATACGGAAATATATGCTGATTACACCCATACTAAAAAATACACTATGATGCTGGCTCACGATAATCTGAGAGTAGTGCATGTTTCTACCCACGTTTCTTTGAGAGAAGCTATTAACAGAGTTAAGAAAGATAGAGTACTAGAGGTTATTCGTATTGCCGATGCAGGCTGTAAGGCATTGGGCATGAAGAATCCCAAAATTGCCGTAGCAGGGTTAAATCCCCATTGTGGCGAAAATGGTCTTTTTGGCAGAGAAGAAATAGAAGAAATTCAGCCTGCTATTGATATAGCCTTGGCAGAAGGCATTAACATTCCTGACAAGAAACCTTCTCCGGCAGATACTGTTTTTTCCAAAGCTTTAGGTGGCTGGTACGATATCGTAGTAGTTATGTATCATGACCAAGGTCACATTCCTTTGAAGGTTAAAGGCTTTGTGTATGATCATGCTGCCGGTAAATGGCAAGCGGTGGCAGGCGTTAACGTAACGCTGGGACTGCCTATCATCAGGGCCAGCGTTGACCATGGTACAGGTTTTGGTCATGCCGGTAATGGTCATGGCAATGCTGACAGTTTGAAAAATGCCATTTCTTATGCCGTTCAGTTGGCCAAAAATAAATAACTTGATTTACAAAGTTGGGCCCAAGGGACTGAAAAGTTCCCTTGGGCTTATTTTTTACATAATAAACCGACAAATCCCAAAACTATCCATTTGTGTTACTTTTAATATGTGAAACATCTGTGGTAACCCTTCCATAGTGGCTTTTCTTGTAGTATTGTTAAATTTGTAATATAATAATGAAGGTGAAGTTTATACTCAATATTAAAAACGGTTTTTCCGTAGGAAGGTGTATTTGTGAGATCTTACTTAATGGCTTTTGCCATTGGATTACTTATAAGTTGGGCTTTAACCCCTTCTGTAAAACGCTTGGCGTTTCGTTTAGGGGCCATTGATAAGCCAAACAAAAGAAAAGTCCATCACAGTATCATGCCCAGGCTAGGAGGGCTGGCAATATATTTCGGTTTTACTATTGCTACCATAACCTGTATGCAGCTAACCCGCGATGTGGTGGGTGTATTGATTGGTGGTACGGTCATTACTGCTCTGGGAGTGTTGGATGATATCTTTCAGCTAACGGCCAAAGCTAAACTTTTAGGACAGATAGTTGCAGCTCTGGTGCTGGTGTTCTTTGGTATACAGATTGAATGGCTGAATAATCCTTGGGGCGGTTATTTTTATTTGGATTATCTTTCCATACCCTTTACAGTATTTTGGATTGTAAGTTTTACTAATGTAGTTAATTTAATGGATGGTCTGGATGGCTTAGCAGCAGGCGTTTCTGCCATTGCTTCGGTAACCATTATTTTAGTAGCTTTGCAACAAGGCTTTTATGTTGTGGCTGTTATTACGGCAGCCTTGGCAGGTGCTACCATAGGCTTTATCCGTTATAATTTTAATCCCGCCACCATTTTCATGGGTGATACGGGTAGTATGTTCTTAGGTTATATTCTGGCAGCTATTTCTATTTTTGGCGCTGTGAAAAGCGCTGCTACCATTGCTCTTATTGTGCCGGCCATTGCTTTGGGCTTACCTATCATGGATACAGCTTTTGCCATTGTAAGACGTTATCTTAATGGCAAACCTATTTTTCAGCCGGACAAGGGACATTTACACCATAGGCTTTTAGCTATGGGCTTTAGTCAGAAGCAAGCTGTTGTGCTTATGTATTTAATTAGTGCAGGACTTTGCTTGGCAGCAGTTTTATTTACGGAAATAGATGGTATGTATGCAGGTATTCTTTTAGCAATCCTGGTAATTGGCATTTTTGTCGGTGCAAAAAAAATTGGTATTTTGAAAGATAAATAAAAGAGGGATTAGTTATGAAGAAGCTTAAGATAATGACAATTTTTGGTACTCGTCCGGAAGCAATTAAGATGTGCCCGGTGGTACAAGAATTAAAAAAACAAGTTGAATATGTGGACACTATCGTAGCTGTGACAGCCCAGCACAGAGAAATGCTGGATCAGGTAATGTCTTTGTTTCATATTGTTCCGGATTATGACTTAGATATCATGACTGCCGGTCAGACCCTTTATGATGTTACTGATAGGGCACTGATGGGCTTAAAGGATGTTTTAGAAAAAGCTCAGCCGGATTTGGTATTGGTCCATGGCGATACTACCACTACCTTTGTGGGAGCTTTGGCGGCTTATTATAAGCAAATTCCCATCGGTCATGTAGAAGCAGGCCTAAGGACAGGAGACAAATATTCTCCTTTCCCAGAGGAAATGAATAGAAAGTTAACAGGTGCCATGGCAGATTTTAATTTTGCACCTACTGCCGTAGCTAAGGCTAATTTGCTTAAGGAAAATGTTAATCCGGATAGCATTTATGTTACCGGTAATACAGTTATTGATGCTTTACACGCTACGGTACAGGATAAGTTCATCTTCTTGGACCCGGGCCTCCAGAAGGCATTGGCCAGCGGTCATAAATTGATTTTGATGACTACACATCGCCGGGAAAATTTAGGCGAGCCCATGCGTCATGTTTATCAGGCTCTGCGCAAAGTAATTGCTAAAAATCCTAATGTGGAAGCCATCTTCCCCATGCATATGAATCCTAAAGTTAGGGAAGTGGCAGAATCAGTTTTAGGTGATTTGGATAGAGTTCATTTAGTTGAACCTATGGAATATGAGCCTTTTGCTAATTTAATGGCGAAGGTGGATATTGTGCTTACAGATTCCGGTGGCATTCAGGAAGAGGCTCCTGCTTTAGGCAAGCCGGTTCTGGTGCTGAGAAATACTACCGAACGTCCTGAAGCAGTTACTGCCGGTACGGTTAAACTTATTGGCACCAACAAGGAAGATGTTTTGGCGGCTACTACCAGATTGCTGGAAGATCAAGCTTATTATAAAAAGATGGCAGAAGCAGTTAACCCCTATGGGGATGGTTTGGCAGCCAAGAGAATAGTAAGCTTTATTCTAAAAAAATATGGCTTTAAGACTGAGGAATATCCTGAGTTCTTACCGCAACAATAATTGTGCTAACTTCTCTTTCTTGTTAAGATAAGGAGATGTTTACCATGCTGCAAAATGATAGTAAGTCAGTTACCACTGATGTAAGAGTGTATACTCGTCAGGTATTTGTACATCAAGTAGTTATGGCCGCTGTAGCCACCATAGTTGCAGGCGCTATAGTTAAGTCTATGCCCTGGTCTTTTCTATGGGGTGCATTGGCAAGCTTAGGTGATAATATTATTTTCTTACGTGGTATTAATAAAGGCATGAGTCGTGAACCCATACCAAGTGCTTTTCATATGCGTAGCAGAATCTTTCTGCGCTTAGGAGTGCTATTGGTTACCATGGCCTTAGGCATCTACTTGGGTTTACATATTTTCAGTATTTTTGGTGGTTATATTTTACTGCATATAACATTGCTTATTAATATGATTTGGCTTACAAAAAAACAAAAGAAGTGAGGTGGTAAATATGGGAATAGCAGAAGCGGCCAGTTCAGAAATAATTCATTATGCACCAACGCAAATTATGCCGGGCGTGGTCATTAATATGCAGACGGTTTATATGTCCTGGCTTACTATGGCAATTGTTGCTGCCATCGTTTTCGCAGCTACAAGAAATGTACAAAAAATTCCCAGTGGTATTCAAAATATTTTGGAAATGTTTATTGAATGGTTAAATGGTTTAATGGAAAGTAATTTAGGGGTGGAAGGACGCAGAGTAGTAGCTCCATTTGTTATTACTTTGTTCTTATATATCTTTATTGGTAATGAACTGGGACTCTTACCACAAGTTGGTATGCATTTTTCTTCACCAACCAATGATATCAATGTAGCTTTTGGCTTATCTATCATGGTTTCCGTAGCAGTTTACATTATTGGCGTTCTGCAACAGGGACCGAAATATTTTAGGCACCTTATTTCGCCTTTTACAGCCATGCTGCCGCTGAATATCATAGAGGAGCTATCCAAGCCTTTAACTATGGCTCTTCGTCTTTTCGGTAATATTTTGGCCGGCGAAATTCTTCTGGGTGTACTGAATGAATTGGTACCGTATTTGTTACCGAACCTGTGGATTGGTTTCAGTTTGATTGTTGGTTTTTTGCAAGCGTTTATTTTCACTATGCTGACAGTTATTGCGTTGGCACCGGTGTTTAAAGTAAAACATTAAGTTAAAATTCAAGAAAAGTAGAAAGGATGTATCGTAAATGGCAGACAACACAGTGATTATAGTAGCGTCAGTTTTGGGGGCGGCAATTATTGGAGCTTGTGCTTCCCTGGCAGCGTCTAAAGGAGACTCTGTAGTAGCAAGCAAGGCTTTGGAGTGTATGGCAAGACAACCTGAACAAGCAGGTAACTTCCAAGTCAACATGCTGATTGGTATAGGTATGGTTGAGTCCATTCCTATTATTGCATCCGTTATTGCAATTGTTTTGGTATTTGCTAATCCCTTTGTAAAATAACGGTTGAACCAACCTAGCTGGAAAGGAAGTCCGGATAAATGGTAGATATAAACTTTACAATTGTTGCTCAAGTAATTAACTTCGTTATCTTGCTGGGAATATTGGCTAAGTTTGCTTATAAACCGCTGCTAAAAGCTATGGAAGACAGGCGACTGCGTATCATTAAGGATATGGATACGGCAGAGCATACCCGTCTTGATGCTGAAGCGCTTAAAAAGGAATATGGCGAGCAATTGGCCAATGCCAGAAAAGAAGCCAGCGGTATTGTAGATAAAGCCAATAAGATTGCCCAGAATACCCACGATGAAATGTTAGAACAAGTACAGCAGGAAAAAGAGGCCATGATGGTTGCTGCTCAAGAGAAAATCGAGCAGGAAAGACAAAAAGCTTTGGCTGATGTACGTGCTGAAGTAATTGAACTGAGCACTAAGATAGCCAGTAAAATCCTGGAACAAAAATTAGATACGCCTGAAGATCAGGCTATGATAGCAAAGATTGCTGACGCTACTTTAGCAAAGCGTAATGAACAGAATAATGTGGAGGCGTAGTGAGAGTATGAACACCACGGAAAATCTGGCGTTAATCACTAATGCTATTAATAAGCTCAAGGTTGATGCCAAGAGTTTAAGTGTATATAAAGAAGATGAAGCTTTGCCAGTAGTTATTACTACTGCCAGACAGCTAACAGATGCTGAAGTGCAAAGTATTCAAGAAATTTTAACTGCTAAGTTTGGCAAGGAAATTTATATTAATAAGGCTAAGGTGGATAATTCCATCATTGGCGGCATCGTTATCACCATGAAGGATGAAGTTTATGATGCCAGTGCCAAACGTCAACTGGAAAAGGTTGACGGCCTTATGCAAAAAATCCAATTTGCTAATTCCGGACTTAAAGGAACGAAGGAATTAACTAAAGTCCTCAGTGCTGGGGTGGATAAATTCCAGACAGCTGTAGATTTAGAAGAAATTGGTATTGTGCAAAAAGTTGGAGATGGTATTGCTACTGTTAGCGGTATGCGTGGCGCTATGAGTGGAGAGCTGGTTGAGCTTCATGATGGCGTTATGGGTATGGTGCAGAACCTGCGTCCTGATGAAGTGGGCGTAGTGCTCATGGGCGGTACCACTGAAATAAAAGAAGGAGATACAGTTCGTCGAACAGGCTATGTTATGGAAGTGCCTGTTGGTGAAGAACTGCTGGGACGTGTAGTTGATCCTTTGGGCAAACCTATTGATGGCAGAGGTAATTTTAAGCCGGATGGCTATCGCCCTGTGGAATCTCCGGCTCCCGGCATTGCTGCCAGAGAACCGGTTACTGTACCACTACAAACAGGACTTAAGGCTATTGATGCTTTAGTACCTATTGGACGTGGCCAGAGAGAACTTATTATTGGCGATAGAGGTACAGGTAAAACAGCTATTGCCATAGATACTATTCTTAATCAAAAAGATACAGGTGTTATTTGTATATATGTGGCTATTGGACAGAAGACTTCTTCCGTAGCCAGACTTACCAAAACCTTGCAAGACCATGGTGCCATGGGCTATACCATTGTGGTAGCAGCAACTGCTGCAGATACAGCGCCACTCCAATATCTGGCTCCTTATTCCGGGGCAGCTATGGGTGAATATTTCATGGATCAGGGTAAAGATGTGCTGATTGTGTATGATGATTTGTCTAAGCATGCTGTAGCCTATAGAGCCATGAGCCTTTTGCTGCGTCGTCCGCCCGGACGCGAAGCTTATCCAGGCGATGTATTCTATTTGCACTCCCGCCTTTTGGAAAGAGCAGCCCGTAGAAATAAACAATATGGCGGTGGTTCCATGACGGCACTGCCCATTATTGAGACTATGGCAGGAGATGTTAGTGGTTATATTCCTACTAACGTTATTTCTATTACCGATGGTCAGATTTATTTGGAAAGTGAATTGTTCTATGCCGGTACCAGACCTGCTATTAATGCCGGCCTTTCTGTATCCAGAGTAGGTGGTGCTGCTCAGATTAAAGCAATGAAGTCTGTAGCAGGAACATTACGTTTGGATTTGGCTCAGTATCGTGAACTGGCAGCCTTTGCTCAATTTGGCAGTGACTTGGACAAAGCCACCAAGGCTCAGCTGGATCGTGGTGCCAGAATGACCGAAATTTTGAAACAGGTTCAATATGCTCCCTTGTCCATAGATAAACAGGTTATGATTTTGTATGCTGCTACTAATGGACATTTGGACGATATAGATATTAAAGATGTAGCTCGTTATGAGAGAGAATTCTTTAGCTACATGAATATTAATCATCCGGATATTGGAACAGATATTGCTAAAGAAAAGAAACTTACTGATGATATTAAGAAACGTTTGGATGATGCAATTACTACCTTTATGGATAACTTTGCTCCATCTGAAGAATCAGTGGTTGTAGCTCGCAAGGAGGAATAGACGGTGGCTAAGACAAGTGGCATCCGCACACATATGAAAAGTGTGGGAAATATCCAAAAGATTACTAATGCCATGCAAATGGTTGCTGCTGCTAAACTGCACAGAGCTAAAGCCAGTGCTTTATCCAGTGCTCCCTTTTCTGCTAAAATCAAAGAAATGCTTCATCTGGCAGTAAGTGATAGAGCTGTTATAGAAAGACTTAACATGGAGGACAATCCTCTCTTAGATGACAGGCCTGTTTATAAATCTGCCTACATTATTGTGGGTTCAGATAAAGGCTTGGCAGGCTCTTACAATACTAACCTTTTAAAGCATGCTGAAGTAGAACTGAAAAATAAACACTGTATTCTCATTGCGGTAGGGCGACAGATAGAGCTAGGCTTAAAGCATTATGGCTATTCTTATGTGCATGGCTTTTCCGGTTTTTCTGATAAGCCTACTTTTGAAGAGGCAGATGCTATTGCCACTTATGCAGAAAAGCTTTTTATTCAAGGTGAAGTTGATGAAGTAAACTTAATTTTTACCCATTTTAAATCTGCCTTAGACCTAGAGCCCAAGACTTTGCAGCTGTTGCCGGTTCGCCCTTTTGAAAGTGAAAATCAGGATACGGAACCTATACCCGGCTCTGTGGTCCATGATACGACAGACAGAGATGAGTTCACCTCGGTGCTTTATGAACCTAAACCTGAGGAAATGCTTAAATATTTGGTTACCTATTATGTGCGTAGTTTGATTTACACAGCACTTATTGAGGGTGCTGCTTGTGAATTGGCTTCCCGAATGACCGCTATGTCTTCGGCTACAGATAATGCTCAGGACCTATTGGCAAAATTAAGCGTTCGCTATAACAAAGAAAGACAATCTGGTATTACCAATGAAATAAATGAGATTGTAAGTGGTGCTTCGGCACTGGAGTAATGGAGGGACTAGGGTGGCTAGTTTAGAAGAAGAAAAAATTAATGCTGCGGTTGCTAAACCGGCAGCTCCAACGAAAGGTGTCATGGGTAAGGTAGTGCAAGTTACCGGACCTGTAGTGGATATTCGCTTCCCTGATAAACATTTGCCCAAAATTTATAATGCTATAAAAATTGAGGGTACCTCAGGAAAGAATACCAAAATTAATTTAACGACTGAAGTAATGCAACATATTGGCGAGGATACGGTAAGAACTGTAGCCATGAGCTCTACCGATGGACTAAGACGTGATATGGATGCACTGGATACCGGTGCACCTATTACTGTTCCCGTTGGACCTGGTTGTTTGGGCCGTATTTTTAATGTGTTAGGCGAAACTGTAGATGATGATCCTACTCCTGTAAAGGCTGTTGATTACTGGCCTATTCATAGACAGGCACCAACTTTTGAACAGCAGGCAACCAGTGCCAAAATAATGGAAACAGGCATTAAGGTAGTGGATTTGATTGCGCCTTATTCCTTGGGCGGGAAGATTGGCTTGTTTGGTGGTGCCGGCGTAGGCAAGACGGTTTTAATCATGGAATTGATTCATAATGTTGCTACTGCTCATGGTGGCTATTCCGTGTTTAGCGGTGTTGGCGAGAGAACCCGTGAAGGCAATGATCTGTGGGGCGAAATGAAGGAGTCTGGAGTTATTGATAAAACCGCTTTGGTTTACGGACAAATGAATGAGCCTCCCGGAGCTCGTATGAGAGTAGGACTGACAGGACTTACCATGGCAGAATATTTTCGTGACGTAGGTGGTCAGGATGTACTATTGTTCATCGATAATATTTTTAGATTTATTCAGGCAGGCTCTGAAGTATCAGCGATGCTGGGACGCATGCCTTCTGCAGTAGGCTATCAGCCTACCTTGGCCACAGATATTGGTGCCTTAGAGGAAAGAATTACTTCCACTAAAACAGGCTCTATTACTTCTGTACAGGCTGTTTATGTGCCGGCTGATGATTTAACAGATCCTGCTCCGGCAGGAACCTTCGCCCATTTGGATGCGACTACGGTTCTATCCAGACAGATTTCTGAATTAGGTATTTATCCTGCGGTTGATCCTTTGGATTCTACCAGCAGAATTTTGGATCCCTTGATTATTGGACAGGAGCATTACAAGGTAGCCAGGGGCGTACAGGAAATTTTGCAACGTTATAAGGAATTACAGGATATTATCGCTATTTTAGGTATGGAAGAATTAAGTGAAGAAGATAAAACCACTGTTACCAGAGCCAGAAAGATTCAAAAGTTTCTCAGTCAGTCTTTCTTTGTAGCTGAGCAATTTACCGGTCAGAAGGGACAATATGTTCCTTTGTCAGAAACAATCCGAGGCTTTAAGGAAATCTTGGAAGGCAAGCACGACGATTTACCGGAGAATGCTTTTTATATGGTTGGTACCATTGATGATGCTATTGCTAAGGCAAAGGCCATGAGGGTGGAGTGATATTATGGCAAAATTAATGGAGCTGGAGGTTCTTTCTCCGTCCAGGACCTTAGTGTCCAAAGATGATGTAGTGTATGTGCTGTTTGATACAATTACCGGCGGCATAGGCGTTTTAGCTAATCATGCACCTCTTTTGGCGGCACTAAAGGAAGGACCGCTAAAGATTCAAGGCGCAGGTGGGGCAATTACTATTGCTTATCTGGAAGGCGGTTTTGCAGAGGTTAAAGATAACAAAATAGTTATTTTGACACCCCGGGCAGAATTAGCTGAAAATATCGATGTAGAACATTACGAACAATTGCAACAAGAAGCTCGTGCCAGATTGGAAAATCCGGATGCTTTAACTGATATTGAGCATACCGAAAAAATTTTGCGTAGAGCTCAGGCTCGTTTAAAAACTGTTAAATTAGCTCAAGATCCTAAAGGTTTGCAGCTTTAAACGAACTTGCCAAGTATAGCTAAGGGGGCTTACTAAGGTGGATTTCATTGCTAAAATCGCGGCCAGCAAAATGGGGCAAATTAAACAAGAAATCATAAATCTGAGGGAGAGACTGTCCACTTGTAAGGATGCTAAGTCACAGGAACAGTTGCGTAAGACCATTAGAGAAAAGGAAACTTATTATTATATCTTGTCGGATAGAATAAAACAGCGCGGCAGATTTTAAACAAAGCTCCATGCACTCTCGTAGAGAACATGGAGTTTTATTTATTTTGTGCTGTTAATATGTTATAATTACTGTGTATATATAAGAAGACAAGGAGAGTGCTCATGGTATTACATCACTCGTTACTAACTAAAATTTTAGTCAATCTTGTCCTTGGTTGTGTAATGACATACATTGTTTATAGGGATGCTAAAAAGTACGACGTTCCTCATAAAGAAATTTGGATAGTTGGAACTTTTCTTATCCCGTTTATTGCTGTTGTCTATTTTTTATATACCAGGGCCTTGAAAACAGGGGTGGTGCTCTCCAAGCGTCAAGCTATTTTAGCAGCACGCAGAAAAAAACAAAAGGCTCGTCAAAATGAATTACGGGAAGAAAAACAAAAATTGGCCGGGTTGCAAAGACAGCTGACTCCTGAGGAAAGAGCTCAGGAAGAAGCAGATAAGGCCAAAAAGTTGCAAGAATTAGAAGAGCAAAGAAAATATAAACATGATTTATTGGCGAAAAAGATAAAGTTTAAAAAATAAACGGGGACTAAGCATTAGTCCATACAGGAAGCTGAGGAAAATTTGTGGAAAAATTAGTGGTTAAAGGTGGACATAAATTAAAGGGCAGGGTACGGGTAAGTGGTGCTAAAAATGCTGTTCTTCCCATTATTGCTGCTGCTATTTTAGGCTCCAAAAAAAGCAGTATTCTAGAAGTGCCTCAATTAAACGACGTAGTAACTATTTGCAAGGTGCTGGAATGCCTGGGCATGAAAATAGATTATAGTGAGCCCCACGCTCTACATATAGATAGCAGAAAGGTTACTTCTTGCGAAGCACCTTATGAATTGGTATCTACTATGAGAGCATCTTTTTTGGTTATGGGTTCGCTCCTTGCCAGAGTAGGTAAGGCGAGGATTTCTCAACCCGGTGGTTGCGCTATTGGCACCAGGCCTATTGATATTCATCTGAAGGGTTTTGAAGCATTAGGAGCTAAGATTGTGCAAGGCCATGGTTTTATTGAAGCTTCTGCTCCTCATGGTTTAGTTGGTACTACTATTTATCTTGATTTCCCCAGTGTAGGAGCAACCGAAAATATCATGATGGCTGCCTCTATGGCTAAGGGTACTACTATTATTGAAAATGCGGCACAAGAACCTGAAATAGTTGATTTAGCCAACTATATTAATGTGATGGGTGGTAAGGTGCGTGGCGCAGGTACTACTGCCATTAAAATAGAGGGCGTGAAAGAAATGCCCGGTGGCGAGCATACCGTCATTCCTGATAGAATTGAAGCAGGTACCTTTTTGGTAGCCGGTGCTATGACACAGGGAGACATTATAGTAGAAAACGCTTTGTGCGAACATTTAAAGCCTTTGATTGCCAAGCTGCGCGAAGCAGGAGCAACCATTGAAGAAAATATCGCTGATATTCATGTTAAGGGGCCGAAAGTAATTAAAGGCATTACCATTAAAACTTTGCCTTATCCTGGGTTCCCTACGGATATGCAGGCTCAGGTTATGGCGATGATGTGTATTGCTAAAGGCCAAAGCGAAGTAACAGAAACAGTTTTTGAAAACAGATTCATGCACGTGGAAGAATTAGTCCGCATGGGTGCGAATATTAGAATTAGCGGTAGAGCTGCCATGCTAGAGGGTGTGCCTAAGCTTTTGGGCTGTAAGGTAAGAGCTACGGATTTAAGAGCCGGTGCAGCTATGATTCTGGCTGGTTTAGTGGCAGAAGGGACTACGGAAATTACCGATATTTATCATATAGACAGAGGCTACGAAGGTATTGTAGGCAAGCTACAAAGTCTAGGTGGAGATATCAAACGTGTGAAGGAAGATTAAGAGATGGATTTTTTACATAGTGATTTATGGAGTAAGCTCTTTACCAGTGTAGACATTGGCGTGGATTTAGGTACAGCTAATATTCTGGTTTTTCTCAAGGGCAGAGGTATAGTGCTAAGAGAGCCATCTGTGGTGGCTGTAGATAAAACCAGCGGCAAGATTGTGGCGATGGGTAAAGAAGCGAAGGAAATGCTAGGCAGGACGTCGGGCAATATTGTGGCAGTACGTCCCTTAAGACAGGGCGTTATTGCAGACTACGATATTACTCAGATGATGCTGGAAAATATCATTCAGAAAGTAGCCGGCAAGAGTCTGTTTCTTAAACCTCGGGTGATGATTTGCATTCCTTCCGGCGTAACAACAGTGGAAAAAAGGGCAGTGTTAGAAGCCTGCACCCAATCCGGTGCATCAAAGACTTTTCTTATTGAGGGACCGATGGCTGCTGCCATGGGAGCCGGTTTAGATGTAGGAGAATGCCACGGTTGTATGGTAGTGGATATAGGCGGCGGTACATCTGATGTTGCCATCATTAGTTTAGGTGGCGTTGTGGTTTCTGAAGCACTGAGGATAGGTGGCGATGATTTTGATGAAGCCATTATCCGTTATGTGAAAAAAGAACACAATGTATTGTTAGGTGATGGTACTGCTGAAGAAATAAAAATTAAAATTGGTACAGTAAGCAAGAAGCTTAGTAATCAGGGGGAAGAAATAGTACGGGGACGAGATTTGGTAACAGGCTTACCTACCACGGTGCGAGTAACTTCTCAGGAAACAGCCAGGGCACTGGGTGAACCTTTAGGCATGCTCTTAGCGTGCATAAGGAGGGTGCTGGAAAAAGCACCACCGGAATTAGCTGCGGATATTGTGGAACGTGGCATTGTCTTAACAGGCGGCGGTGCTCTTTTGGATGGTATAGCCGAATTAATCCAAGATGTTACCGGCTTAACCACTCAGGTGGCAGAAAGTCCTTTGGAGTGTGTTGCTTTAGGTACCGGCAAGGCTTTGACCAGCATTGATATGTTGCAAGATAATGCTGCCATGGTAAATTACAAATTTTAAGTGGGGACGATGTGTACATCGTCCTTTGTCTTTTGTGAGGAGATCTTATTTTGAAAAAGTTGCGTAAAGTTTATACTTGGGTTTTACTGTTAGCTTTAATTGTTTTGCCAATAAAGACCGCTTTGGCACAAGCGGAGAATTTACGCTCCGGAGTTACTACGGAGAGGATTCGTCTGGTAGTGGATATGGACAAGCCTTATGCCGTGAAGGAGAAGGCTCTTGGACCGCGACTGGTAGTAGACATTCCCACTAAAGTAGCTAAGATAGAAAGAATTTTGGTGAGAGATCCTTTAGTTAGAAGAGCCTATTTGGAACCTTATGGCAACGCCGGAAGATTAGTGGTATTTTTTAATGGCAAGGTTCCTGAGCATAAAACGTTCTTGATTAAAAATCCTACTCGCTTAGTCCTTGATATTCCAAAGAAGTCTACTCAAGTGGCTCAGCCTTCTTCTAATGTTTTGCAATTGGGAAAGGGGCTGACCTACAGGCAGGAAACAACTGACCTTGGTGGTGGCGATGTTAATGCTTACGTACTGGAAATGCAGCCTGACAGTGCTTTTAAATTAGATTTCATACCGGGTTATGGTCATATGATTCAAAAGGGGACCTTAACGAATATCATTAAACGTTCCGGGGCGGTGGCAGCAGTTAATGCTTCTTATTTTGATGGTGCTGTTTGGGTCATAGGTAATTTGGTCGTAGATAAAAAAATCCTAGGTGCTGAACCTACCCCGCGCACAGCTTTAATTCTGGGACCGGGCGATAAGGCCCAAATCATTCCCCAAATTTCCTATAAGGGAATAGTTACTATAGGCAATGGCAATCAAGCTGAAATTACCGGTGTTAATAGAATGAGGTTAACTGATGACCTAATTTATTTTAACGATGGTTATGATACTGATACGGAGACCAATGCCTATGGCTTAGAGGTTAAGGTAAGAAACGGTAAGGTTGTAGACATTTCGGCAAAGGGCGATATGGCGTTAGATAGCAATTCCTACGTGCTCAGCGGTAATGGTCAGGCAGCAGGTTTTCTCAAAAACCTTAAACTGGGTGATGTGGTGAAAGTAGACCACTATTTAAATAATAGTATTGCAGAACAGGCTGATTCGGTGGGAAGCGCAGGTCCTTTACTGGTTAACAATGGTCGTGTGCAGGTCGAAAGTGAAGCAGAGGGTATTGCTTCAGATATAGCTTATGGCAGAGCTCCCCGTACCGGCGTTGGCATTAAAAAAGATGGTACAGTGCTTATTGTAGTTGCTGATGGGCGTTCTTCTGATAGCGTAGGGATGACTCTTACTGAGCTAGCTCGCTATTTTGTTGGTTTAGGAGCTTATACTGCCATGAATTTTGATGGAGGAGGCTCCAGTGAAATGGTAATTGGCTCTGATATCATGAATGCTCCCTCTGATGGTGACGAAAGGCCCATTAGGGCAGCTTTAGGAATTTTTCGCAAATAGCTTTTTGCCAAACTTTTGCCACAAATGTTTGCCATAATAGAGGCAAGAAAATAATCTTCCTTGCCTTGCATAAAAGTTCGTATTATAATAAATGGGCAATATATATAGGTAGTTTAAACCACTTGTTACTTTTAGAAAGGGGTGGAGAAAATGTTAAAAACTCTTAGAAAAAGATATATAGTTGTTTTGGCATTAGTTATGTTAGTACTAGCTACCGGTGTTGCTTTTGCCGCAGGAACCCAAGGACAGGTAAGCAGTATGTCCGGACAAGTAGTATATGCTATTGCTACCGGAACTAAAGTATCTGAAGGTACTGTGCTGGTAAAAGTAAAAACTTTAGCCGGAGCCACGGCTGCAGCTCGTGCTAATTGCAGCGGAACTGTTGTTTCTGTAGTTTCTAATGGCAGTAATATTTCTGCCGGCCAAACTGTAGCGCAGATTCAACCTTGATGGGATGAATAAAACCGGCGTGTATTCGGCACGCCGGTTTTTCTAATATGTGAAGGAGTAAGTGATGAAATTTACAAAAAGTTTCTTTCTAACTGTGTGTTTTTGCCTAATAGCTCAGCTGGCCTTAGCGTCTACACCTACCATAGCGGTAGAGGAGTTGCGTCCGGGCATGACAGGTTACGCCAAGACGGTTATTGAAGGAGCAAAGATAGAAACCTTTGATGTGGAGATTTTAGGTGTAACAGGTTCTGAAACTATGGGACACAGTATTTTGATTAAGGCTTCCGGTCCGCTTTTGCAAAAAAGCGGTGGCATTGCCCAAGGCATGAGTGGCAGTCCGGTTTATGTTGATGGTAGATTAGCAGGTGCTGTAGCTTATGGTAAAGCTTTTTCTGATCCTAACTACTGCTTTTTGACGCCTATTAATGAAATGCTGCAATTATTTGATAATCCTGATCCCAGGCCATCTGTATTTTTACCTAAAGATACACCGCTGATGGTTTCTGGATTTACCCAAGCTGGCGTAGATTATTTAAACGAGCAACTGGCACCCTTTAAGCTTACTGCTTATGGTGCACCGGCCGGACAAGGAGATTTCTCTTATGTGCAACTGGAACCGGGCAGCTCTATTGGTGTAGAGCTGATGAAGGGTGATATTACCTTAGGTGCTATTGGTACTGTAACCTGGACAGATGAACAAGGTAGGATTTTAGCTTTTGGTCATCCCTTCATGCAAAGGGGCAACAGTGATTATTTCATGACCAATGCTTGGATTTTTGCTTCTGTGCCTAATATGCAAAGTGCTTTTAAGGTTGGTGCTTTGGGCAATGTGTTAGGTACTATTAATCAAGACAGATCTTCCGGTATTGCCGGGCAGGTAGGTGGCAATTCCAAAATAATTCCTGTTTTTATTTCTGTTACCGACAAAAACACAGGCGAGCATAAAAGTGCTTCCGTGCAAGTAGTTACTGATGAGGATTTAGCTCCTGCCCTTATAGATAGTGTTTGTTACAATACTCTTGCCAAAACCGCCGATAGAAAAGGTGGCGGCACCAGTAGAATGAGCTTTACTATTTCTGCCAGAGGAGAAAAAGAGGGAGAGATTCATTTAAAGCGGGATAATATGTTTAGCAGTACTACCGATATTGCCAAGGTTACTGATGGTGAACTGCAGTATGCTTGCAAGATGCTTTTAAATAACCGCTTTGATAAGGTAACAATTTTTGATGTGAATGTAGATGCGGAAATTTCTTCTGCTTATGAAGTAGCAGAGATTGTTAGTGCTACTGCTTTAAAGAAAACAGTTCCTCAGGGTGGTACGCTTCCTATTGAAATAACCTTTAAGCCTTATCGTTCCCAAAATATTACCAGAAAGATAAACTTTAAGGTACCTGATAAGCAGGCAGAAGGCCCTATGAATTTAATCGTGAGAAGCGGTAACTCCGTAGGTTGGCTGAAAACTGCTTTGGAAAATATGAAGACTAAAGATAAAGAGCCTCAACAAGAACAGCTTTTAACTCAAAAGAAAACCTTTAAAAATTTTATTGATGAGTTTAATGAGGCTGATAGTAACAATGCCTTGGTAGTTGACATCATGTCAGGCCTTCCTAATAAAGCTACTAATGGAGCAGAAGCCGGTCAAGAGGCTAAGACCTTTGTACAGGGTTTAAGGAATCTGCTTAAGGGTAGTAAGTATAAACAAACCTACCCTATGGACTTTATCAGTACCGGTGAAGTTAATTTAAAGGTTAATGTTACGGCTAAGTAAGAAATTAAAGTAAAATTAAGCAAAATGCAGTATAATAAAGAGATAGCTTAATCGAGGTACATATGTTAGCAACTATGGAAAACGCAGTATGGGCTTTTTGTAAACAAGCCGGCAAATTAATAATTCAGGGTTGTGCTAGCACAGGACGTATTGTCAACTTATTGAGGGCAACTATTAAAATGTTGCATATGGCCAATAGGAAGGAAGTAATCAGGCAGATGTCCAAGCTGGGCGCTGATTCTTTGCCTATTGTAACCATGACTATTTTGTGTACAGGCATGGTTTTTTCCGTACAGACTGCCAAGGAATTTGTGCGGTTCGGTGCGGCAGCTTCCGTAGGCGGAATCGTAGCTATTGCTATGGGCCGTGAACTAGCACCTATTTTAACAGGTGTAGTTGTAGCCGGACGTATTGGTGCAGCCATTGCCGCTGAAATTGGTACCATGAAGGTTACTGAGCAGATTGATGCTTTGAAGGTTATGGCTACCAGTCCGATTTCCTATTTGGTAGTGCCTCGCTTTATTGCTATTTGCCTTATGTTACCGGTGTTGATTCTTTATTCCAACATCGTAGGTAATTTAGGCGGTTGGATTGTTGCTACTAATTATGCTGATATAAGCAGTTATACTTATTTGGATTCCATTAAGCAATTTGCTGAGCTGTGGGATTTAACAGCAGGTATGCTTAAAGGTATTTTCTTTGGTGGTATTATTGCCATCGTTGGTTGCCATAAAGGCCTTTTGGCCAAACAGGGAGCTGAAGGTGTTGGCTTAGCTACCACGGCTTCAGTTGTTTTATCAATTATTTTGATCTTTGTTTCTAATTATTTTCTTTCTGTTATACTGTTTGTCCAAGGAGGATAAGCTGTGGAAGTGCCCGTTATCCAGTTTAAACATGTAAATAAGGCCTTTGGCGAAAAAGTTATTCTCGATGATATGAGTTTCCAAATTAACCAAGGGGAAACTTTGGCTGTAATCGGGCCCAGCGGTACTGGGAAAAGTACAGTTTTAAAGCTGATGATTGGACTTTTGGTTCCTGATAGCGGAGAAATTATCATTAAAGGAAAAAATGTGGTAAATTTCAACGAAGATGAATGGAATGCGCTCAGATGTGATATGGGCATGGTTTTCCAATATTCGGCGTTGTTTGATTTTTTGAATGTAGGAGAAAACGTAGCTTTTGGGTTAAGGCAACATACCAAGAAAAGTGATGAAGAAATTCATAAAATAGTGACAGAGCTTTTGGAAATGGTAGGACTTGCCGGTTCAGAGGAAGCTTTCCCGGCCGAACTTTCCGGTGGTATGAAAAAAAGAGTAGGTCTGGCCAGAGCCTTGGCTTTAAATCCTGATATAGTCTTTTATGATGAACCAACAGCTGGACTAGATCCTATCATGGCTAACAATATTAGCCGTTTGATTTTGAAAACGAAACAAACCATGGGTGTTACTTCCGTACTGGTTACTCATGATATGATGTCAGCTTTTCTGGCAGCAGATAATGTATTGCTCTTGAATAAAGGTAAGATAGGTTTTATGGGTACGGTAGAAGAAACAAAAGCGACGACTAATCCGATGGTAAGAGAATTTATCAGAGGAGAAGATGTTATCGTAGGACAAATGGAAAAGGAGGGAAAATAATGGCAGACAATACAAGAGTTACACCCAAAGTTAAAAGCGCAGAAGAAATAAAAGTTGGAGCAATCACATTAGGCGGCCTTATTATCTTCCTTTTTGTTATTTCTTTTCTGGGCATACTTAATTTTGCCGGGAGAGGTTATACCTTGAACGTGCTTTATGACGAAGTTAATGGTTTGAAAATTGGCAACGAAGTAAGATATGCCGGCGTACCTATCGGTAAAGTCGAAGATATTATGGTAGATGGCAGCAAGGTAAATACTGTTTTAAAAATTAACGCCAAACACCACATACCGCTAGGTTCAAAATTTTCTATCGGCATGGATGGTGTATTAGGTACCAAGTTTGTTACTATTGAGCCACCGTCCTTATCTGATGGCAACAATTATCAAGATGGGGATAAGATCAGAGGCGTGCAAGCTCAAGGCCTGGATCAGTTCATGGCATCATCTACTAAGGTCTTAGCTAAGATAGAGGATATTGCCGATGCTTTCAATAATGTCTTGGGAGATAAGGATGTACAAGCTTCTATGCGTAAGGGCTTCGTACAGTTAGGTGAAGTAACCGAGAACTTAAATACCTTTACCAAGGTTATGGCTAATTCTGCTGTAACCAATCAACAGGAAATCAATGACATGGTTTCTCAGCTCCATCAAATGAGTGTGCATATGAACAGCATCATTACCACAGCTGATAATAACGGTGCAACAGGAGCTAACGTAGCAGAAATGGCCAGTAACATGGCTGTGGCTAGTAAGCGAATTGAAGAAGCAGCAACTTCTTTGCAGAGTGTAGCCACTGATCCTAAAGTAAAGAAAGACTTAAAGGATACTATTCATAATGCCAGCGAAACCAGTAACAAGGCCAATAAGCTTTTGGGCGTAGTTACCGACGCTAAGCTACAAGCTGAAATCATGTATAATCAAAAGAATCATAAATGGCGTACCGATGCAGGTGCATTGCTTCCTTTAAAGGAAAACAATTCCATTTACCTGGGCGCTGCAGATATTGGCGACGATAATAAGCTGGATCTGTATTACAATAGAAATTTAAATAAGCGTTTACTGGTTAAGGCCGGTGTTATGCAAGGCGATTTCGGCATTGGTGCTAGATATGAAATCATACCTAAAGTAAGTATTTTCTCTGACTTTTATGACTTCAATGATGTTAAGTGGCGGTTGGGTGCAGAGTGGGCTATGACTCCACAATTCTCCTTAATAGGCCAAAGCATGAATGTAAGGGATCATGCTTCAGAAACTACTTATTTAGGCGTTAAGGCATATTTTTAATCAGTACTGAATAAAGTTGACTTTACAAAATGAAAACATTATAATTAGCTATACTGACTTAGCAGTCAGAATATGGGAGGCAGTAATATGAAAAAGCAACAAATTATCAAAAGAGCTCTTTTAGGGGCTTTAATCATAAGCGCATTATCTGTAGAATCAGTTTTTGCTGCTACGGTTGATTTGAATCTGGAAAAAGCCATTAATATGGCCTTAAAGAATAATTCTACAGTAAAGATTTCTAATGCACAGCTTGCCAATGCTAAGGCTCAGGTTGACCAGGCACAGGGTGCACGCTGGGGTTCTATTACAGCTACTCATCAAAGCGCTAGAAGTGATGTTTATAGGTCGAATGGTTCTGTAGTAACCAGTTCTGCCCAAAGAGTAAATAATGATTTTACTAATAAAGTAGCTATTACTGTTCCCATTTATACCGGTGGTCAATTGGAAGGGGCTATTAAGCAAGCCAAGAAGAACTACGAGTATTACCAATATGGTATGGACAGTTCTTATCAAACTACCAAGTATAATGCTACCGAAGGCTATTATAATGTTTTGCAAGCCAGCAACACTGTTACGTTGAGTAAAGAAACTGTAGACAGACTGGCAGATCACTTAAAGAATACCCAAGCCCAATTTGATGTAGGCGTAGTTGCTAAGGCCGATGTACTACGCAGCCAGGTAGAACTTGCTGATGCACAGCAGACCTTGACTAAGGCACAGAATGCTTACGATGTGGCTATTGCTAACTTGGATAATGTGGTTGGTTTATCTCATGATACTAAGTTAAATCTAAGCGAGGGCTTGGAATATAAGGGCTATCAGAACAATCTGGAAAACTGCATGACCTATGCCATGGCTAACAGGCCGGAAATTCATCAGGCTGAGGCAGCAGTAGAGATGGCTAAGGCTGCTCAGCAAATTGCTAATGGTGGCAATCTGCCGCAGGTAGCGTTAAGTGGTTCTAACGCTTGGAATAAAGATACATTTCCAGGTACTGATCGTGAAAATTGGGCATTAGGCGTTTCGGTTTCCATGAATGTTTGGGACTATGGTGTAACCGCTGCTAAGGTTGCTGCAGCTAAAGCTAACGTAGTGAAGGCTCAGGAAACTTATCGCCAGACTGTAGATTCTGTACAATTGGCAGTACGTAGTGATTATTTAGGCTTAAGAGAAGCTGAGAAAAGAATCAGCACTTCTTCCGTGGCAGTTAGCCAGGCAGAAGAAGATTATAGAATTGCTGTTATTCGTTATCAGGCAGGTGTAGGCACTAATACTGATGTAATTGATGCATCTGTAGCCTTGACTCAAGCTAAAAACAATTATATTCAAGCTTTGTATGATTACAATACTTATCGTGCTTTACTGGAGCAAGCAATGGGCGTTCCTGTAACACAAGAGTAAAATTAGAGAAAAGTGAGAAAACACCGCTGAAAGGCGGTGTTTTTTTGTGAAAAATTTGGTATACTTATATAGGTAAAATGGTGTTTCTATAACTAGTTGCATTTCAAAGGAGATACTCCTGGATATGCCTAAAATTTTTAAGATATTTGGAGTGCTCATAGCGGGGCTGGCAGTTGTTTATGGAGTAATGCTAAAGCTTGTTCTTCCCTCCTACTTACCAACTGTTATTCCTACTGTGGAAAATGTCGCAGCCAATTACATAAATGGCAAAGTGAATATTGGACAAATTTCTATTTCTCCTGACTTGACTATCAGAGCAGGGGATATTTCTATTGCCAATAATAAGGGGGATGAAATAGCTACTGTTCCTTCTTTAAATATTAGCGTCAATCCTTTGCAGGGTATTACTGCCCAAAGTGCTTTAGGCGCTGTGAGCTCTATCACCGTGAATAACCCTGTGCTGAAATTAAAAATGGATAAACAGGACAAGTGGAATTTTACCGGATTGATTAAACCTAGTAAGGAAAAGAGCACGGCTTTTAAGGGAAAGGTCTACATCAATAATGGCAATTTATTAATTGATACTCCTTATGGTAATTGGGAAGCAGGACTTACCGGGAAGGTAGATGCGGCAGATGATCCTGAATATAACTTTAATTCTGATTTGCTTTTGAATAATGAAACAATCAGTGCCTCCGGACGAATTAATACAGATTTAGAAGGACTCATTAATGTTAAGACCAATGGCCTGAAGCTGGATTCTTTCGCAGCCTTATTAGCTCATTATTTGCCGGTAGAAGACATCGGTGGTTCTATAGCTAATGTGGATTTGTCCTGGGAAAATAAGGTCGATGTTAATATGAGCGGCAGCGGCAAATTCGTAGGTACCAGAGGCAGAGTGGTAAGCAATGGTTATGATGTACCGGTTACCTTAGATGGTACGGTATATTTTAAGGGTATGGATGTACAAGCTGATAACTTGAAGGCTTTGGTTAATGGACAGGATTGTCGTATTAAGGGCGGCCTGAATCTTACTGATAGTAAAAATCCCAAGGCAGAGGAACTTACTATTACTCTTAATAAGTTTAATCTTCATGAAGCAGAGGCTTCTCTGCCGGTGGATGGTGCCTTAAATGGCAGGGTAGTAGTTAATGGTACTAAAGATGATTATGCCCTAGCCGGTGAGCTGCAGGCAGATACTCTGACTGTCCAAGGCTATACCTTGGCTAATGTTAAGCTTCCTATTGCTACTAACGCAGGCAAGCTTATCCTTCAAGGTGCTCAGGCTGATTTTGGCGGCGGCCAGGTTTATGCCATAGGCGAATATGATATGCAAAGCAAGGATGCTGCGGTAGGCTTAGATGCAGAGAATGTAGATTTAACAGAAGTTGTAGGAGATCAGATAGGTCATGTTAGTGTTAACGGTTCTATGATGATGACAGGTAATGTGTCTGAGGATCATTTGAAACTCAGCAGTGCCGGCGATTTTATGACCATCACCTGGAACAATATGGTATTCCACAATTTGGAAGCTGATGTGGATATTGATAGAGATAATATTACGGTTAATAATTTCTCCGGCTATACCGGTGCTCAAGGCGTGTTCTTGGGTGAAGGCAAGCTAAATAATGGCCAAATTGATGGCAGAGTCAGAATGGTAAGATTGCCGCTTGCTCAATTCTTACCCTTGGTAGGACAAACAGGTAGCGGTGATTTATCCGGCGAATTTAAAATCAAGGGAACATCTGCAAACCTTAATGTTACAGGCCCCTTCTCTTTGGAAAATGGCGAGATTCGTGGTGCGAAAATTAGTGAAGCCCATGGCTTTGCCGGTTGGGAAAATAAGATACTTACCATGCGCAAGGTGGAAGTTAACATGGAGCAAGGCAGGCATACTTTAGACGGCACTGTTAATATGCAAGGTGCAGAACCGGTTATTGATTGTACTGCCCAAACTGATGATGTTCGTATTGAACCCTTGTGGCAATTTGGTAATTTCAGTTTCCCTGTTACCGGTAATCTAAGCAATACGGTCAAGGTTGCAGGTCCCTTATCTAATCTGAATGTAGTGGGCAACGTGCACGCTTGGGACGGCAGTGTGAATAAATTCCTGGTAGATGATGTTAAAGGTGACTATTCTTATGAAAATGGCACCTTGGTTTTGCATAATTTCTTAATTAATACTTTGACTACTACCATCAAGGTTGATGGTAAGATGCTGCCTAATGGTAACCTGGCAATTGGCTTGGATGCACAAAATGTTCATTTGGCCAGAATTCCCGGGATTAATAATTATGCTACCGTGGAAGGCATAGTTAACTTTAGCGGTACAGTGGGCGGTAACTATAAGCAGCCGCTCTTTAATGGCGTGCTTACTTCTGACAATGTTATTGTTAATGGGGAAGGCTTTACCGGTATTGCCTGCTCTCTGAATAGTCAGGGTGGTACGGTTAATAAGCTCAATGGTACCTTTCAGCAGACTGCCGGTGGTGATTATGCAGTAAATCTGTTAATGGATCTTTCTCAACGTTTTGTACAAGGCGATATTGATGTGCAAAAGGGCAATATCAAATCCTTGCTAAATATTGCTAAGGAAGATTTGAATATTGATGGCTTGCTGACCGGTCATATTGATTTGAACAAGGCCGGTAATCATACCGGTATGAATATTAAAGGTAATATTGATAAGGCTTCTGTGCAGGGGATTACCTTTAAGTCGGCAGATTTTGACGTTTATGCTAATAGGCGTTATTGGAAGATTAATAATTTAAAAGCAGTAGAAACCGGTGGTGGCATCTTAGTTGCTCAAGGCGAAATTAATGCTCGCAAGGAGAACAGGACCATTGACCTGGAAGTAGATGCCCAGGGTGCCAGCGCTAAACTTCTTACTGCTTTCATGACCCACCCTGTGGATTTAGAGGGCAAGCTGGATATCGGTGCTCAGCTTAAAGGTAGCTTAGATAATCCGGAGGGCAACTTCTCCGTACAAGTTAGCCTAGGCTCTATTGAAACGGTGGCCTTTGATAATTTGTACGGCATGGCTACCTTACGTAATGACATGTTTAAGCTGGAACAGGTGCTTATTCAAAAAGGTGAATATAAGATTAGCGCCTATGGTACCTTCCCTCAAGATCTGCTTAGAAGAATAGAGGACAGAAGGAACAGAAAAGCCAAGATGGATCTGGAAATCAAGCTGGATAATGCTAACTTGGCGATTTTGCCTTCTCTCAGCAAATTAGTGGAAAGCGCTACCGGTGATGTTAATGGCGGTATTGCCATTACCGGTACTTTGGAAGATTATTATGTAAATGGTAAGGTGGAAGTACCTAATGGTTCAGTTAAGTTTAAGAAAGTTAAGACAACCCTGGATAATCTTAAATTGAATGTTGATTTTGGCGGAAAGCAGATCAATTTGAAAGAATTGTCCGCTACTACCGGCAAGAACAAGAAGGGCAAGATTCTGGTTTATGGTAACTTTGCTTTAACTCAGGCAGATGAAGCACCTTATCTGCTCGCTTTCTCTACTCAAGACGTGGAAATTGATTCTGCTATGTTCAAAGGCAAGATCAATTCTCAAGGTGAGGTAGAACAGGTAAGAAACAGACCTCAGATTACTGCCTATGTTAAATTAGACGATGTTTTACTGGATGTTACCTCCGTGCCTGAATTTAGTAAGGGAGATTCCAACGTCGGCTACAACATCAGCCTGGAGCTTGGACCTAAGATCCATATGCACAACAGCCGCTTCTATAATTTGTGGCTGGCAGGCGGACTACAAGTAGTAGGTAGCAGCAGGCATCCCAGAGTTATTGGTGATATTCATTCTACCAAGGGAACAATTACTTATATTGGTACGCCCTTTGATATTGACCATGCAGAGCTGACCTGGCCACGTAGCGAATTTATTCCGAATGTAAGCTTTGAGGCAGCTACCAGGTTTCGTGGTTACAATATTAAGGCCAAAGCTAGTGGTCCTTTGGATATGGAAAAATTAAACATCTCCTTAACTAGCGAGCCTTCCAGAAGCGAAAAGGAAATCATGAGGATGCTAACCTTAAAGACGGATAGCTCCAACACGGACAACGATGCGCAGGGCCTGCTGGATGCCGGCTTGCAAATGGCCTTCTTGTCTGACATTGAAGACTTTGTAAAGCAAACCTTATCCTTGGATGACTTCAGGATTTATAGTGGCAGTACACGTACAGGATTGGGTTTTGACTTAGATACCTTACGTGCCAATACGGCTTCCAGTGAAGAAAAGAGAAACTATAACGTGCTCTTCAGTAAATATATTGGGAAAAATGTCATGATTGGCTATACTACCAGTTTTGACCAGCAATATCACAGTATTTTCGCTGAATACACCATTAATCATCATTTAAGCTTGAATTATTCTCGAAACGAGAAATCAGACGACTGGTTCGGAATACAATATCAAACAGCTTTTTAAGGCCGGAAAGGTAGGAGAAGGGTAAAAAACACGAATATTTTACAATTAATAGGGGTAATTTGCTGGAAAATACCAGCAAGAAAAGGTATAATATAATGCGTATAACTTGAATTAGCTTATTTATACCAGGTTGCATACATATATATAAGTTGGAATTTTGAATTTAGGGGGTTTATTTATGACGAAGAAAATGGCTTGGCATTCTTTGACGGTTGCTGTTTTGGCTTCTGTAGTTTTTGCGGCACCGGTGTATGCGGAGGTTTCTCGTAGCGAACAAATTGATATGAAGAAAGGCAAAACTATTTCTACGGATATCAAAAAAGATGACAAAATGAAAATAGAAGCAGGGACAGGCGTGGAAAGTGCTGCATCGCCTGCTACAGCTACGCCAGCAACGGAAGAGCCTAAGGCTTATAGAACTGTGCGCAAAAACGGCGTTACCTATATCGAAAAGGTAAGCCCTGAAACTATTGCTAAGGAAAAAGCTGCAGCTAAAGAAGAGGCAGAAAAAGCGGCTAAGCTTAAAGCAGCAGAAGAAGAAAGACATAGAGTTAAGCCTGGCAAGAGCGTATTAAGCCAAAGCGTTTTGCCGGAAGCAGACTTGGACAAAGAAGAAAATAAGTTTAATGCCATTGAGAAGAAAGTAGCTCCCTATGTTGGCACTTTGGTTACCAAGGTTGAATTGGTAGGCCAAATGACAAAGGACAAGGAAAAGATTAAAGAAGTCCTGAAAATGCGTGCCGGCTCCAAGATTACCAAAGATGGACTGGATAATGACATAAAGGCTTTGTACGAAACAGGCTGGTTCTATGATGTTACTCCTACCTTCAATTCTGTACCGGAAGGTACTCAGGTCCTCTATAATGTGCAGGAAAATCCTGTGTTTAAACAATTGGATGTAGAAGGCAATACCAAGGTTTCCACTGTTGATATTAAGAAAATGATGAACTTGCCGGAAAATGAAGTCTTAAATACTAAGACTGTTAACGAAGGCGCTCGTAAGGTGGAAAGCGAATATAGCCAGCAGGGTTATATTCTGGCTAAGGTTAGCGATGTAAGAATGCTGCCGGATGGCCACTTGGCTATGCAAATCAGTGAGGGTATTATTGAAGACTTTAGGGTTAAAGGTAATACCAAAACCAAAGATAAGGTTATTTTAAGAGAGTTAAAGCTGAAAAAGGGCGAACCCTTCAATTCCAAATTAGCCCGTCGCAGTATGCAACGTATTTTCAACCTGGGCTTTTTCGAAGATGTTAATATCAAATTAAATCCAGGCCAATTTCCCAATACCGTGTCAGTAGAGGTTACGGTAGTGGAACAATCTACCGGTAACTTTGGTATTGGTGCAGGTTATTCCTCTGCAGATGGTTTTATCGGTATGGTAAGCATAGGCGATAAAAACTTTAGAGGAACCGGCGATAGCATTAATGCACGCTGGGAATTTGGTGCTGATTCTGAAACTGATAGAAACTTTGAAATAGACTATGTGAAACCTTGGATTGATAACAAGGAAACTAAAGCCAGCTTTACTTTCTATCGTATGACTAACGAGTATATAGATTATGATAGAAATGCCGATGAAATTGCCCGTTACTACAAGAAGAGAACAGGCGAAGAGATTGGCTTCAGCAGAGTTACGGATAATGAATTCATTACCAATTCTGTGCTCCTAAAGAACAGAGACGATAAGTATGTTAAGCGTGTAGATGGCTATAATACTCATCAATATTATGAAGGTGTTGATGACGGCGTATCTTACGGTTCTGATGTTGCAGCAGAAAGACAGAAAAAGAACTTTGGTACCACCAGAAGTGTTACCTTCGGCAGAGTCTTGGATACCAGAGATAACGTTTACGAACCGAAAGGTGGTAAGCGTAATGCTTATTCTGTAGAAATTGCTAACTTTGGCGGCGATTTCCACTTCCAAAAGTATCAGGCTGATTATAGATATTATTACAGATCAGGTAAGAATAATGTGTGGGCCTTTAACTGGACCGCAGGTTATGCTAATGGCGACATGCCTTTGTCTCAGCGCTTTGCTGTAGGCGGTAGCGAAACCTTGCGTGGTTATAAGGATGACCAATATAAGGGCAACAGCATGCTGAGAGCCAGCTTAGAGTACAGAGTACCTTTGATTAAGAAGGTAGAGGGAGTGCTCTTTAGTGATACCGGTTATGCATGGAGCAAGGATTATGACGAAAAGAACTTTGGCTTAGGCGATATGAAATACAGCGTAGGTCTTGGTATTCGTGTAAATTCTCCTCTTGGTCCATTGCGCCTTGATTATGGCTTCCCACTAAAGGATCGTAATGGCAGCCGTGGTCGTTTCCACTTTAGCTTTGGCGGTCAATTCTAACATACTAACAGTTCCCCTAGCGGGAACTGTTCGCATGTTTGTAATTATATTTTGTAAAAAAAGAGAGTAGGGATAGGAAAATGATGGAGTTGGCAAGTAAGAAAAATGTTAAGGTAATATCCTTAATAATAGCTGCAATTTTTATGTTCAGCTTTTTTATTATAGGATTTGATCAGGGTAGCCTTTCCCAAATCGGTAACACTGACAGTGATCCTTTGAATTCTGCTATTGGCACCGTAAATTACGACGAATTGATGAAAAATGCGCCCGGTATTCTGGAAGCTCAAAACACCATGCGTCAGGCTGTAGATGACAGCAAGAAGGATTTTGATGAAAAAAGCAAGAATCTAAAGGATGACGAGAAAACAAAACTTTTGCAGGAGCATCAAGAAGCTTTGCAAGCTAAAGAAAAGGAACTGTTAGAGCCACTAAAGAAAAAAGTAGATGAAGCTATTACTTCTGTAGGCAAAAGCAAGGGCTTAGCAGTTGTGGTAGATAAGAATACTGTTGTTTATGGTGGGTTGGATGTTACCAATGATGTGGTGGGTGCCTTAAAGAAAATGAAATAAGGTAGTGGAGGAAGACTACAATAGGAGGGATATTTTGCGTGGGCTAATTTGTATATTAATGGCGATGACCATGCTTGTGTCCGCCTGTGGTAAGCAACCAAAACTGCCTTGGCAAAAATCCCAGCCTAAATTTGCTGTGGTAGACTGGCAAAAGCTAATGAAAGATCATCCGAAGTATAAAGAATTAATAGTTAGCGGTGAAAGCGTAGAGAATGTTATGCGCATGAGAGATCGCCAACTGCAGATGGGGCAGCAACAGTTAAATCTTTTGTCCAGGATGAAGACCTTCAAAGCCCAAGGCAAGCAAAAGTTTCAGCGTGCTGAATTTGCCGCTAAAATGGCAGAACAAGAAGCTATTGAAAATGATAGGTTCAAAAAGCTGCAACAAGCGGCAGGGGAAGAAGTAGAGGGTCAGGTAGCCAAGGACAGGGCCAATGTGGAAGAAAGCTTCCGTTTGCCTATCCTTAATTTGCGAATGAAACTGCAAAGCGTCAAGATGACCAAGACAGCCAGAGCTGAAGTGCTCAAAGAATTAGATGAGGTAATGAAGGCTAAGCAAGATGCACTGGCTGGTGTGGAAAATAAAAAGCAACAGTTAATTAATGAAAAATTATCAGGAGAATATAAGGCTGCACAGGACAGACTTAATGCGTTTGCCAAGCAATTAGGTGAAGCCGGACCTGGTGGCAGCAGTGTGGCAGAGGTAGATGGGAAGAAGGTTGATGTTAAGGAAGGCAGCGATGAGTTGGATAAGCTGATTGAATCCATGGATAAACAAATCCGCATCAAACAAGAAACTCATGATAAGATTTTGGACAACATTAATAGCGATATTGAAAGTGCTATTAAAAAAGTCAATCTGCAAAAGAAATATGTTTTAGTTTTGAGAGATGTAAGAACCAATATTTCAGCAACTGACATTACTGATGAAGTTAGTGCTGAAGTTAAAAAAATAGCAAATTAAATAGTGAGGGAAAAAAATGAAAAAAGCATTAGTATTAAGTATGATTTTGGCAATAGCAATTACTTGTGGTTGTGGTCGCAATGCTCAATTTGGCGTGGTAGACATGAATAAGGTACAGACTGAAAGCCAAGCTTTTAAAGATGCTACCAAAGATTTGCAAACTAAGGGACAAGCTTTGCAAGACGAACTGGCTAAAGAAACTGCCGGCAAGAGTCAGGAAGAAGCTCAAAAGATTATGCAGGATAAGTCTGCTAAAATGCAAGCATTACAAGCCGAAGCTCAAAGCAAGCTGAAAGGCAGCTTTGAAACAGCAGCAGCTAATGTTGCTAAAGAAAAGAAACTTAGTGCCATTTTGGTTAAAGATGCAGTACCACAAGGTGGTACTGACGTAACTGAGGATATTATTCAAAAAATGAAATAATAAGAGGCGGACTTTTGTAGTCCGCCTTTTTCCCGTTTTAGAAAAAAGAAAGAGGATAAAACACCATGGAAAAAACAGTTAAAGAATTAGCGGAAATTCTACATGGAACTCTGGAAGCCGGTAATCCTGATTTAAAGATTCAGGGCGTTAATGGTTTGCAGGAAGCTAAGGCAGGACAGATTTCTTTTGCTGTACCTCCTTATGTGGAAGTAGCCGGTGGGTCACAGGCTAGCGCTCTTGTTCTTCCCCAGGGTGATAAATTCATAGGTAAACAGGCCGTAATCAGGGTAGAAAATCCCAGAGCTGCTTTTGCAGAGCTTCTCATGTTATTTAGACCACCTGAAGAAGTGGAAAAGGGTATTAGCAAATTTGCTTTTGTTCATCCCACGGCTAAGGTAGGCAAAGATGTGGCAATCTTGCCTTTTGCCTATATTGCTGCTGATGCCACTATTGGTGAGGGCACCATTGTTTATCCTCATGCTTATGTAGGACGTCATGCTAAGATTGGCACTAACTGTGTTTTGTATTCTAGTGTTTCAGTAAGGGAAAAATGTGTAATTGGTAACAATGTTATCTTGCAAGCCGGCTGTGTTATTGGTGGCGATGGCTTTGGCTTTGTCACAACTGACGGCAAGCATACCAAGGTATTGCAAACAGGTAATGTAGTTATTGGCGATGATGTAGAAGTAGGCTGTAACACTTGTATTGATAGAGCTACGGTAGATAGTACCATAGTTGGCAAGGGCACTAAGATTGATAACTTAGTACATCTTGGCCACAACGATATTATTGGCGAAAATTGCTTATTGGTAGCACACGTTGGTATTTCCGGCAGTGTTACGGTAGGTAATAATTGTACCTTTGGCGGACAGGCTGCTACCATTGGTCATATCAAGATTGGTAATAATTGCGTGTTTGCCGGTAGAACCGGTATTATTGGTAATGTAGGGGATAATGCTTTTATGTCAGGTTTTCCTGCTCAGCCGCATACAGAATGGTTGCGTGAGGTTGCTAATTTGAGAAAACTGGGAGACCTAGTTAAGAAGGTTAAAGAGCTGGAAAAAGAAGTAAAGGCTCTCAAATCAAAGGATTAGTTGAGGATGAAGGTATGAAGAAAAAGATACTGCTTTTAACTATTTTAACGATAGTAAGCGCTATGGGAACTTGTCAGGCCAAATTACTGCCTAGTGGTACTTCCGGTGTTATTAATGTGCCAAGTGCTCATGTACGTTCTATGGGACATGTGTCAGCAGGTTGGCAGTGGACGGACGATGGTTATTTTGTAGCTGCCAATGCTGCTGTCATTCGCGGTATAGAAGTGGCAGCCAGCCATATCAAACCTAATAGTGGCGACGAAAAAAATGTTTTTAGTGCTAAGCTGGAATTCCTGCCGGAAACCATGGGAACTCCTGCTTTGGCTATAGGTGTAGAAGATGCTACTGATCAGTTTAAGAGAGCCGGTTATGTGGTAGCAAGCAAAGAAGCACCTTGGGGACTGAGGCTTCATGCGGGTGTTGGTACGGAGCGCTTTAAGCATGGTTTTGTAGCTTTGGAAAAACAATTTAAACTTAACAGCGCAAACTTGAATTTAAGTTTAGCTGCAGAATATGATGGCGACAATTTTAATTACGGAGCTTCCTTGCCTTTAGGTAAATTTTTGCAGGCAGAAGTAGGTGTCCGTTCTAAAAACATGTTTGCCGGTGTTAATTGCACTTTTTAATTAAGTAGAAAGAGGGGAAAGCACAGATGTTAAGTTATTGGGCAATGAAAATCGTAGGCAGTATTATTTGCCTTTTGCCTGATTTTGTCTGCCGTTTTCTCGGTAAGGGACTAGGCGCCATAGCTTGGACGGTAGTGCCTGCCTGGCGTAAATATATGGCAGCGGAAAATATTAAAGACTGCTTAGGCGTTGACCAACAAAGAGCAGATGAAATTGCTAAAGCAAGCGTGACTCGTTTTGGTAGGATGGTAATGGAAGTGCTGCACTATCCTTTAATCAATAAGGATAATTTCAGAACCATAGTAAAATTTGAAGGCTTAGAATATTTGGAAGCTGCTTACAAAGCTCACAAGGGCGTGGTTATGTGTACTGCCCATTATGGTAACTGGGAAATGCTAGGCGCTTCCATGGCTTTGTTAGGCTATCCTATTTTATCTATTACCAGAAAACAAAATAATGGCGGCATGGATAAATTCATTAATGAATATCGCATGATGCTGGGACAACAGGTGGCTTATAACCATGGCGGCAATAGCATGCTGGCCATAGGTCATATCTTAAAGGCTAAGAACCTGGTGGGAATTTTATATGATCAGGATACAGGGCCGGATGGTGAACATTTGAACTTTTTTGGCAAGCCTTCCGTAGTTCCTCAAGGTGCTGCCTTCTTGTCCAGAATGTTTGGAGCACCTATTATTCCACTGTTTATGCATAATAATGCGGATGGAACCATGACCGCTAAAATTTATCCTCCTTTGTATACTCCGAAAACAAATAACCGCAACGAGGATGTTAGTGGTATAATGAAAGAGTTAGTAGTGATTGCGGAGCAGGAAATCGTTCGGGATCCTGCTATGTGGTTCTGGGTTCATGACCGTTGGAAAGACGGTCGCCAAAAGTATAAGACGTTTATGGAAGGAAAATCTTCTAAATGACAACCAATAAGCAAACAACTCTCCAACAAGAGGTGGAGTGCAACGGCATAGGGCTTCATTCCGGTAAGCCGGTAGAAATGAAGCTAAAGCCAGCTCCTATCAATACAGGTATCGTCTTTATTCGTACAGATTTACCTGGCAAGCCTCATGTGAGAGCAATTACAGAAAATATTACAGGAACCTTAAGGGCCACCACTTTAAAGGAAAATGGCGCTGAGGTTTCTACTATTGAGCACCTTATGGCAGCCTTTGCCATGGAGCACGTGGACAATTGCTATGTGGAAATGTCGTCAATTGAGCCACCAGTAGGCGATGGCAGTGCGCAAACCTTTGTGGAGGCTATCCAAAAAGCCGGTAAGGTTGAGCAGGATGCTGATAGAGTCGTTTATGTTGTGGACAAAGAATTTACCTATACTAACGGTGACAGATATATAAAAGTAGAGCCGTATGATGGCTTTAAGATATCTTTTACTTCTATTAATCCGCATCCGCTTTTAGGCAGGCAAGAATTGGTTATCGAAGATAAAGATGATGACTTTTTAAAAGAAATTGCTTCCGCGCGGACAGTGGCTTTTGAAGATGAAATTGCAAAAATGCAAAAGATGGGCCTGGGTTTAGGCGGCAATTTAGATAATGTGGTAGTGTTTGGTAAGAATAAAATTCTTTCCGTACCTAGGTTTAGCAATGAATTAATCAGACATAAGATATTAGACGTGATAGGCGATATGTATTTGCTGGGACCTATTAAGGGTCATGTCATAGGGATGAAGTCGGGACATGCCTTTAATGATAACATTTCCAGACAAATAGCTACTTATCGTAATGAGAAAAAGAGTAAGGCAGCTACTGATGTTGCTAGTAAATCTGAAGTAGGGAGTAACCATATGATCACCTTAGACATTCATGAAATCCAAAAAATACTGCCCCATCGTTATCCCATGCTTTTAGTGGATCGTATTGTAGAAATTGACCCTATGCATCGGGCGGTGGGAATTAAAAATATCAGTTTTAACGAGCCACAATTCATGGGACATTTTCCGGGCAATCCTATTATGCCGGGCGTGCTGCTGATTGAAGCCATGGCCCAGGTAGGCGGTGTAACTCTGCTGTACCCTCAGGAAAACAGAGGCAAGATAGCAGTATTTGCCAAGATTGATAATGTACGATTCAGAAGACCGGTGGTGCCCGGTGACCAATTAAGAACGACTGCGGTGATAACCAAGATTAAAGGGACCATGGGCATTGCGCACTGTGAAGGAACTGTAGACGGAGAACCAGCTTGTGAGGGAGATTTCTTCTTTGCTTTAATGGAGAATAAAAAATAAATTCTAAACTAGGAGTGAATAAAATGGCCACTGATTCTAAAGTATTAAAGCTTTGTAAAATTCATGAAACTGCCATTGTTGCCCCAGGCGCTGAGATAGGAGCCAATGTTCAGATTGGACCTTATAGCGTCATAGGTGAGCATGTTAAAATTGGTGATGGGACTATTGTTCATCCCCATGTAGTTATTACAGGACGTACTGTTATTGGTAAGAACTGCGAATTCTTCCAAGGCGCAAGTGTTGGCGAAGCACCTCAAGATTTAAAATATAAGGGCGAAGACACCATTACTATTTTGGGTGATGGCGTTATCGTAAGAGAATGTGCTACTGTCCATAGAGCAGTAGGAGAAGGCAATGAGACACGTATTGGTAACAATGTGCTGATGATGGCCTATACTCACGTAGCTCATAATTGCATAGTAGGCAACAATGTCATTATGTCCAACTGTGCAACCTTGGCCGGACATGTTATTGTAGAAGATAGAGCTGTTATCGGTGGCCTGACAGCAGTTCATCAATTTACTAAAATCGGTCGTAATTGCATGTGTGGTGGCATGAGTCGTATTTCTCAAGATGTACCTCCCTTTGTTATCGTGGCCGGCAATCCTGCTCATGTTTCCGGACTAAACAGTGTTGGTATTTCCAGAGCGGGAATTTCCTTGGATGTAAGAAAAGAACTGAAAAAAGCTTATAAGATTTTGTATAACAGTGGTTTATCTCTTCCTGATGCCATTGATACTATGGAACAGGAACTGGATAGCTGCGAAGAAGTAGAACATTTCATGCGTTTCCTGCGTACCGTGGAAAGAGGCATTTGCCGTTCCACCAGAAAAGGTGAGCATCATGAGTAAAATGCTTGGTATTTTGGCCGGGGTCGGCCATTTACCGGTAGATCTTACCAAGGGAGCAAAAGCAGAAGGCTATACTACTGTAGCTATTGGGGTAGTACCCGGTGTAGATGCAGAGCTTAGCAAAGTAGCTGATTTTTATTACGATATTCATGTTGGTAAGATTGGCAAGATATTTGATACCTTGCAAAAGCATGAGGTTAAAGAGGTAACCATGATTGGCAAGGTTACCAAAGAAATTCTCTATAGCGAAGGTAAGATAGTGCCGGACTGGCAGGCAGTTAAGCTGTTAATGTCCTTACCGGACAGGCATGATGATACTATTATGAACGCCATAGTGGCTAAACTTGAGTCCTTGGGCATGACCGTTCAGGATCAAACCCTGTTTTTAAAAGCTTTGCTACCGGAACCTGGTGTGCTCACCACTAGAAAACCAACTGTTGAAGAAGCAGCAGACATGGAATATGGTTTTGCTATGGCCAAAAAAATAGGCGGTTTGGATATTGGTCAAACCGTAGTAGTGAAAAATAAGGCAATTATGGCTGTAGAAGCTATAGAAGGTACAGATGCCTGTATTTTAAGAGGCGGATCCTTGGGCAAGGCCGTGATAGTTGCCAAAACAGCGAAACCGGCTCAAGATAACCGGTTTGATATGCCAAGCGTTGGTACCAAAACCTTGGAATCTATGATTAAAGCAGGGGCGGCGGGCCTGGTTATGGAAGCGGGACGCACTCTTCTGGTAGATCGAGAAAAGACCTTAGCTATGGCTAATGAGCATAATATTACCATTGTGGCTAAATAGTGAAAATTTCAATAATATTGTAGAGTAGGCGAGCGCCTACTCTATTTTTATGGTATAATAAACTTGTGTATCTATGGCCTTATGAAGATATGCAAGGGAGTGCTGTTAGTGACCAAAATATTTATTTCAGCGGGAGAAGCTTCCGGAGATTTACATGCGGCAGCTATTACCAAGGAAATATTGGCCCTTGATCCTTCTGCTCAGGTTTTTGGCATGGGAGGAGATGCATTAAGAGCCGCCGGTGGTGAAGTTGTTTTTGATTTTAAACAATACAGTATTATGGGTATTGTAGAAATCATTAAAGCTTTGCCTATGTTTTTTGCCTTAAGAGACAGTTTTCGTAAATTAATGGTGGAAAGACAGCCGGATTGTTTTGTCACGGTGGATTATCCTGAATTTAACATGAGGGCAGCTAAGGTAGCTAAAGAGCTTCATATTCCCATTGTGTCATATATACCGCCTTCAGCTTGGGCTTGGCGTCCGGGTAGGGCTACCATGGTAGCTAAATTAGTTACTAAAGTGGCTTGTATTTATCCTTTTGCCTATGATGTTTATAAGGCAGCAGGAGCAAACGTAGATTTTGTAGGTAATCCTTTGGTGGATATTGTCCATCCTAGTTTACCGGTGGCAGAAGCCAAAGCTAAAGTAAGCAAGGTAGAGGGACGGCCTTTGGTGCTGCTTTTACCGGGCAGCAGAGTTAAGGAGATTACCAATGTACTGCCTATCATGCTGGAAGCCTTGCCACTTATTAAAGCAAAGCTGCCCAATGCAGATTTTGTTTTACAAAAGGCTCCTACCATTGATACAGAGTTGTTAGAGAGTATTTTAAAAACTTCTTTCCTGCCTGTTAGGTGGGTGGAAGGCGATAATTATGATGTGATGAGTGCCTGTGATGCAGCAATTGCAACCAGTGGAACAGTAACCTTGGAAGCAGCCTTATGTGGTTTGCCCAGTGTTATTTGTTATAAAGCCAATGGCCTTAGCGTAGCTATTGCCAAAAAAATGGTGCGGGTTAAATACATTGGCTTGCCTAACCTAATAGCAGGCAAGGAAATTTTGCCGGAGCTTATTCAGGAAAAATTAACACCCCGTAATATTGCAGAAGGTGTTTTGAATTTTCTTTCTGCGGATAAGCATGAGACTATTAAGCAGGAATTAAAGAATGTAGTAGATAGATTGGGAGCCCCCGGAGCTACGAAAAGAGTAGCAGAGTTAATCCTCAAGGTGGCCGGAGAGAATAAATGAATTTATATTTAAGAATACTCACCTACATAAAACCTTATGTAAAGCGGTTGATTGCTGCGGCTGTTTGTACGGCGTTGGCAGCAGGAGCTAACCTGTATGTGCCCTGGATAGTAAAAGATGTTATCGACCAGGTCTTCCAAAACAAGGATCAGGGGTTATTAAACCTTATCTGTCTTAGCATCGTGCTGATGTTCTTTGCCAGAGGTGTATTTTATTATGGCCAAAATTATTTAATGAATTATGTTGGCGAAAGAGTGGTTATTGATATTAGAGGAGAGGTTTATCGTAAGCTGCAAACCTTGAGTACCTCCTTCTATGATAAAAATAAGCTTGGTACCATTATGAGCTATGTTACCAATGATGTTTCTGCTCTCCAATCTGCCATGGTAAATAACACCATTGAAATGATTACGGAAAGTTGCACCTTGATAGGCTCAGTTGTTGCCATGATCATGCTGGACTGGAAGCTTACTATTTTTACGGTGTGTACATTCCCTGTGGTATTGTTTTTCATGGATATCTTCGGCAAGAAGATTAGAAAGGCCGGACATAGAATTCAGGAGGCCACAGCAGATATTACTTCTGTACTGCAAGAAAGCCTTTCTTCTGTGCGAGTAGTTAAATCTTTCGTAAGGGAAGATTATGAAATTGCTCGTTTTGATAGACAAAACACAATAAATTTTAATGCCAACATGAAAAATGCCCAGCTGATGGCTACGCTTACACCTGTCATTGAATTTACCGCAGCCTTAGGAGTTGCCGGTATTTTCTGGTATGGCGGCAGAAATGTTATTCGTGGAGATGTAACCGCAGGTTCTCTGGTTGCTTTCCTGGTTTATGCTATTAATATTTCTAACCCAATCAAGCGCCTTACTCGTGCTATAGGAGTGGTACAAAAAGCACTGGCAGCTGCCCAGAGAGTATTCTATGTTCTGGATTTAAATGAAAGCATTCATGAAAAGCCGGCTGCTTTTGCCCTGCCGGCGGTTAAAGGTAAAGTAAATTTCAATCATGTGGATTTCTCCTATAATCCTGATGAACCGATTTTGCACGATGTTACCTTTGAAGCAGCTCCAGGTCAAGTAGTTGCCTTTGTGGGACCTAGTGGTGCAGGCAAGTCTACCATTGCTAATCTTATTCCTCGCTTTTATGATGTGAATGGTGGAACTATTACCATTGATGGGATTAATATTGCAGAGGTAACACTTAATTCTCTGAGAGAACAGGTTGGTATCGTTCCTCAGGAAACTACCTTATTTAATGATAGTGTTTATGATAACATCCTCTATGGCAGGTTAGATGCAACCAAGGAAGAAGTTGAAGCTGCAGCTAAATCAGCAAATGCTCATGAATTTATCATGGAGCTTCCCGATGGCTATGAAACAAGGCTGGGAGATAGGGGAGTCAATATTTCAGGTGGTCAACGGCAAAGAATTGCTATTGCCAGGGCCATTTTAAAAGATCCCAGAATCCTAATTCTGGATGAAGCTACCTCGGCACTAGATACAGAAAGTGAAAAAATAGTGCAAGAAGCTTTGGACCGTTTAATGGTGGGACGTACTGCTTTTGTCATTGCCCATAGGCTTTCTACGATCCAAGATGCCGATAAAATTTTGGTTCTGGACAAAGGTGACATTGTAGAGTCAGGAACCCATCAGGAATTGATGGCTAAACATGGACTTTATGCCAAATTACATGATATTCAATTCAAGACGACGGAGATATAAAGGGGTTAAGCATGTATTATATAATTTATAATTTTTTGGCAGTACTCTTATTCATATTCGTGATACTTCCTTACTTTATCTGGAGATATTTCAGGGAGAACGGCTTTCCCCGTAGGTTCAGGCAAAGTCTGGGCTTTATCAGGGATGATGAGATAGCTGCCGTGGCTCATCAAAATTGCATATGGATTCACGGTGCTTCCGTAGGCGAAATTGTTGCCACCAGCCCCTTAGTTAAGGAAATCAAAAAGGCCATGCCGGATGCTAAGGTTTTAGTATCTGCTGTAACCAGCGGTGGCTATAACATGGCTCATCAGATTATTCCTGAAGCTGATGCCATTATTTATTTCCCTATTGATTTACCTTTTGTTTCTGAATCTTTCGTTAAGAGAATCATGCCCCGTATTTTCATGCCGGTAGAAACAGAGTTGTGGCCTAATTTCTTAAGAGCCATGAAGCTGAGAAGGATTCCCGTCATGATGGTGAACGGACGTATTTCTGATAGATCAGTTAAAACCTATCATTATCTGTTTGGTATTTTAGCGGATATGATGGGCAGCGTAACTAGATTCTGCATGCAGTCCACTATTGATGCTGCTTATATTGAGCATCTGGGTGCCGAGAAACGGAGAATCTTCGTTACAGGCAATACTAAGTTTGATCAAACCTATGCTGAGGTAACTCCTGAAGATTTAGCTAACTATAAGCTGGAGATGGGGTTAAGCGATGATTATCCTGTGCTGGTAGCAGGTAGTACCCACCCTACTGAAGAGGAAGCTTTGTTTAAGGCTTTTAAGGTAATCCAAAAAGAATTTCCTAAAGCCCGCTTGATTATTGCTCCTCGTAAACCTGGCAGGGTAGAAGAAATAACGCACTTAGCTAAGAATTACGATTTAGAGGTTGGCTTGAGAAGCGAACTGAAAAAGCTTTCCGGGACCAGACCTTCTTATCCTGTGGTGCTGATTGATACCATTGGTGAGTTGGGACGTATCTATGCAGTAGGTGATGCTGTCTATGTAGGCGGCAGTCTTGTCAACCATGGCGGACATAACGCCTTGGAGCCTGCGGCTCATGCTAAACCCATTGTAGTTGGTCCCAGCATGAGTAACTTCAAAGATACCTTTAACCTGCTTACCAAGGTGGGAGCATTAAGACAAGTTAGTAACGGCGATGAATTAGCCGGAGTATTTTTAGAGATATTTAAAGATGATGAATTAAGAGCTAAAATGGGTGCAGCTTCCTTCCAGGTAATTAGGGAAAATAGAGGCGCTGCCGTACGTACCATTAATTATTTGCAAGAAGTGTTAGACATTACTGCTACAGAAAGTATGGTTAACACTCATTATAAGGTTAATACCAGAAATATTAACGATGAAATCAGTCCTAAGATGCGTACCGGAGATGCGGTAACACAGTATCTGATCAAGCTGTCTCATGGCGATGATAATGGCCCTGTGGATTGGTTGGTACTAGCTATTTTAAGAGTGTTCTCCGTCTTGTATGAATTAGGCGTAAGATTGAAATTAAGTTGTTATACTTATGGACTATTGCCTAAGAACAAACTTAAGTGCTGTGTTATCAGTATTGGTAACATTACCGTGGGTGGTACCGGTAAAACGCCTACCGCTCAAAAGGTAGCAGTGATGATTCAGAAAATGGGCTACAAGGTAGTCATCTTAAATCGTGGCTACCGTTCTCATTGGGAAGAAGAAATTGGTGTTGTTTCCGATGGTAATAAAATTTATATGACTGCTTATGAAGCAGGCGATGAAGCCTTCCTTTTGGCTAAGACCTTGCCGGGTATTCCGGTAGTCATCGGTAAAGAAAGATCTGTTACCGGTAAATTTGCCGTAGAGAAGTTACAGGCTGAGGTCATTATCCTAGATGATGGTTATCAGCATTGGCAATTAGACAGAGATTTGGATGTTGTTTTGGTTGATACCTTGAATATGTTTGGCAACGGCAGTATTCTTCCCAGAGGAACCTTACGTGAGCCTTTGCCCAACTTAAACAGGGCAGGCTTGTTCCTCTTAACCAAATGCGACCAAAGTTCTTCCATTGCCAGAGCAACCTTGGGTGATGTTTTACATAAATATGCACCGACGGCTCCTATTATTGAAAGTACCCATAAACCCTGTGCCTATGTAGAAATTGCTGATTGGTACAAGAACGACAATACTCATAAGGTACCGTTGGAAGCACTGCGAGGACAATCAGTAATGGTCTTTTCAGCCATTGGTAATCCTGCTTCCTTTGAGCAGACTATTGCTACGGAAGGTCTTAAGATTGAAGAAGCCATTCGTTATCCTGACCATCATGATTACGGTATGGTAGAGATGCAGTACATCATGGACAGGGCTGTAAATAAAGGCGTAAAAGCCTTGATTACTACCGGTAAAGATGCAGTAAAGATTCCTACCGAGTTTATTTATCTACAAAGAGAAGTTCCTCTGTATATTTTGGACATGGAAATTCAAATTACTTCCGGCGAGGAAGTATTTGAGAAGACAGTGAGAGCTGCCATTGAAAAGGAGATAAAGAAATAATGAAAGTCTTATGTGTAATTCCTGCTCGTTATGCTTCTACCAGATTACCGGGCAAGCCGCTTCTTATGCTTGCAGGTAAGCCGGTTATTCAAAGAGTGTATGAACGCGCCTTATTGGCTAAAAAGCCGGAGAAGGTAATAGTTGCTACTGATGATGCAAGAATAGAAGCTGCAGTAATTGCTTTTGGTGGCGAAGCTATGATGACCTCTCCTGATCACCCCAGTGGTACTGATCGGCTGGCAGAAGTTGCTTTGAATTTTCCTGATGTAGATGTAATTGTTAATGTGCAAGGTGATGAGCCTCTGATTCCGCCGGAAGTCATTGATGACCTGGCTGAGGTATTTGAAAAAGAGCCAGAGGTGCAGATGGCTACCGTGCGCAGCAAAATGCATGAAGAGGATTATGACAATCCTAATGCGGTAAAAGTGGTGACCAACTTAAATGGTTTTGCCATGTATTTCTCCAGAAGCCTAATGCCTTATCCCAGAAAGAAGCCGGAGGATTACACGATTTACAAGCATGTAGGAATTTATGCTTATCGCCGCGACTTTTTGCTGAAGTTTGCAGCCTTGTCTCCTACACCGTTGGAGAAGGTAGAGTCCTTAGAACAACTGAGAGTTTTGGAAAATGGTATTAAGATTAAAGTTATTACCAATAACTTTGAAGGCATTGGCATTGATACCAAGGAAGATTTGGCTGCTGCTAATGCTTTGTTTGAAAAGCTGGTGAAAGAAGGAAAGGAGAAATAAGATGCATATTGTTTCGGTTGGTGGCAAGTATCAAGTAGGTCAAGGCCATCCTTTAATGATTATGGCCGGTCCTTGTGTGCTGGAAGGCTATGAGCACAGCTTGGCCATTGGCAAGAGAGCCAAAGCAATTTGTGAGAAGCTGGGTTTGCCTTATGTTTTTAAAGCTTCCTTTGATAAAGCTAATCGTTCTTCTGTACATTCCTTCAGAGGACCGGGACTTAAAGAAGGTTTGGCTATCCTGGCCCAGATTAAAAAAGATTTACAGGTGCCGGTAGTCAGCGATATTCATGAAACCATCCAGGTAGAACCGGCTGCAGAAGTATTGGATATATTGCAGATACCTGCTTTTCTGTGCAGACAAACAGATTTGGTTTTTCAGGCTGCTAAAACAGGAAAAACCATTAATGTAAAAAAGGGCCAGTTCCTGGCACCTTGGGATATGAAAAATGTAATTAACAAAGTAGAAGAAGCAGGCAACCATAATTTGCTTTTAACAGAACGTGGTGCCAGTTTCGGTTACAATGCTTTGGTAACTGATATGAGATCCTTGCCTATTATGAGAGCCTTGGGGTATCCGGTAGTCATGGATGCAACTCATAGCGTACAGATTCCCGGTGGCAAAGGAACCTCTTCCGGTGGACAGAGACAATATGTGCCTCACATGGCCAGAGCAGCAGCTGCTGTAGGTATCGATGCTCTTTTCTTAGAAGTGCATGATGACCCGGACAAGGGCTTATCCGATGGACCTAATATGTTGGCCTTGGATAACTTGGAGCAACTATTAACAGATGTCATTGCTATTGATAAAATTGGTCGTAGGGAGTGACGATGATGCTAGAGAAAGCCAAAGAAGCTTTGAAGTTAGAGTCAGAAGCTATCATGGAATTGATTCCCAGAGTAGATGAGAATTTTGAAGCTGCTTTAAAAATGATTATGGCCTGTCAGGGCAGAACAGTAATTACAGGCATGGGTAAATCCGGACTTATTGGTCGCAAGATTTCTGCAACTCTTGCCAGCACCGGTACACCATCTTTTTATCTGCACCCTGCAGAAGGTATTCATGGTGATTTAGGCATGGTTACTCAAGACGATGTGGTCATTGCTCTTTCTAATAGCGGTGAAACAGCAGAAGTCTTGCATATACTTCCTTCTCTTAGACGTATTGGTGCCAAAATAATTGCCATGGTGGGCAATAAGAATTCTACTTTGGCCAAAAATGCTGATGTTGTTCTTGACGTCAGCGTCAGTAAGGAAGCTTGTCCCTTAGGACTGGCTCCCACTTCCAGCACTACTGCAGCCTTAGCTTTTGGCGATGCTTTGGCTATGGAATTGCTATCCGCCAAGAATTTCACTGCTAAACAATTTGCTGTATTTCATCCCGGCGGCAGTCTAGGCAGAAAATTGCTTTTGACTGTAGATGATATTATGCACAAGGAAAAAGAAAATCCCTTGGTTACCGGTGACATGAGCGTAAAGGATGCTCTCTTTGTTATTACCGATAAGGGCTTAGGTGCTGTCTCTGTAGTAGATGATAAGAAACACCTGGTAGGGCTTTTAACTGATGGCGATATTCGTAGAGGCTTAAGCCGCGGTTTTGCTTTCTTAGATAGACCGGTTGTAGAAATTATGACTAAAACTCCGAAGACTATTGCTGCTCATAAGTTGGCGGCAGAAGCCTTGCATCTGATGGAAAGTAACAAGCCAAGACCAATTACGGTTTTGCCGGTTATTGATGAAAACCGTTGTGTCGTAGGATTGTTGCATATGACTGACCTGGTACACCAGGGGGTAGTGTGATGGTGGACGAGAAAAAATTAGCACAGCTTAAAATTTTAGCAATGGATGTAGATGGTGTGCTTACGGATGGTAGTCTTAACCTCAGTAAGGACGGCGAAATATTTAAGCGCTTTGATGCCAAGGATGGCTTGGGTATGAGTATTGCCCAGCGCCAAGGCTTGGAGATAGTGTTTATTACCGGCCGCCTAAGTCCCATTGCTAAACGGCGTGCTCAGGAGCTGGGTGTTAAAACGGTTTTTGAGCAGGCCCAAGATAAGGCTACAGTGCTTAGACAATTGGTTGTTGATAGGAAACTTTCTTTAGCAAACATTGGTTACATTGGTGATGATTTAATTGATTTGCCTGCCTTAAGCATAGCAGGCGTAAGCTTTGCTCCTAATGATGGAGCACCCGATGTTACCAGACGAGTTGATTATGTTGCTACCCGTCAAGGTGGCAAGGGAGCAGTAAGAGAAATAATTGAAGCTATCCTGAAAGCCCAAGGCTTGTGGGAAGCAGTAGTAAATAGTTACCTTACAGCAGGACAGGGAGATAAACAGTAATGTGGTTGTATTATCTATTAAAAACCATTTGTTTCCTAGTTTGCCTTTTACCCTATAAACTAGTGGTGATAATAGGGCGTAACTGTGGTAAACTATATTGGTATATAGCAAAAAAACAGCGTATCAGGGCAGAACAAACCATGATGGAGCGTATGAATGTTTCTGCAGAAGAGGCCTCTACTCATATTCATAAGTTGTTTTTGAATTTGGGAATGACCTTCATGGAGATGCTCTATCTTCCCGCTTTAAACAAAGACAATATCAGAGGACTGGTGTCTTTTGACAGGCCGGAGATTTTGTGGGATGCTTTGGCTAAGAAGCATGGCGTAGTAATGTTGGCTTGCCACATGGATAATTGGGAATGGCTGGGAGCAGCTTTAGCTCTCTATGGCTTCCCGCTTAGTGCAGTGGAAAAGCCTCAGCCCAATAGAGTGTACAGTGATTTCATGAATGAGTTGCGCAGAGGAGTAGGGCAGGAAATCTTCTCTCGTGGTACTAGTGAAATTCTAGGCTGTGCCAGAGCTATGAAGAAGGGCAGGATGTTGGGCCTTATTGCTGACCAGGATGGTGGCTATGATGGTATCTTCGTTCCTTTCCTGGGAAAGATGGCCTCCACACCGCCTGGACCTGCTTATTTTGCCAGAAAATTTAAGGCTCCCATTATTCCGATTTTTATCATCAGAAAGCCCAACGATTATGGCCATCAGGTTTTTGTGAACGATCCTATTTATTACGAGGAGACCGGTGATCAAAAGCAGGATGATTATAATGTTACTTTAAAAATGACTCAGGCTGTAGAAAAAATCATTAAGCAATATCCGGACAACTGGATTTGGTTCCAGCACCGTTGGAATACACCTTACGAGGAAAAACACTAGAAAGGATGTGAGCAGCCTATGACAGGAAATAGAAAAATGCTAGCCGTTTTCTTAGGCTGTCTTTGCATCTTAAGCGGAATTATTTATTGGCTAACTCATGAGAGTGCTCCCAAGCAGGAATATGCAGCTCCTCCTACTGTGGCTAACAGAGCCATGAATAATTCTACTTTGGAAGAAACCAAAGATGGCAAAAAATCATGGGAGCTGAAAATTGCTACCATGGAGCTGGACGATAAGAAAGAAAATGCTTTGCTTAAGGGTATTGAAGGCAAGTTCTATGCAGAAGATGGCAGGGTAATGACAGTAACTGCCGACGAAGGAACAGTTAATATGAAGAGTAAGAACATTATTCTTACCAAGAATCCTAAGGGAGTTACTACGGATAATGGTACTGTTACGGCAGACAAGGTTACCTGGTTAAATAAAGAAAGACTGGTTGTGGCTGAAGGACATGCTAAGATTACCAAGAACGATGTGGTAGCTACGGCAGATAAAGCTACAATGGATGTAGGAATTGATAAAGCTAAATTAGAAGCTCATGCTAAGGTTACGAAAGGAGAACAGCAACAATGAAGAAAAAAATTATAATCTTTATTCTCGCTATGCTAAGCACTTTGGCTTTTACTGCTGTCGCGTGGGCAGCTTCTTCCGTAACAGGCGATTACATAGAATATGATTTTAGAAATGGACAAGCTATTGCCAAGGGTAATGTGCTTATTACCAACGAGGATGGCAAAGCCACTTCTAAAGATGCCGATTATAATACTAAAACCGGCGAAGGCAAGCTAACCGGTAGCGTCGTCGCTACTAAAAAAGATGCTAAGGTTACCTGCCATACTTTGACTATTGCCCAAGCAGGTAATCATCTTACTGCTGTAGGTAATGCAGTCTTGAAACAACAGGACAAGACCTTACGTGCTGACCAGGTAGAATATGACGCTAATCGACAGTTTGCTGAAACAGTTGGCGACTGGGCTCAGTTAGCATTGGATGATGGCAGTACCATTGATGCAGCCAACATGGATTACAACATGAAGGATGGCTTGGCTAATGCTCATGGTAATGTGCGTGTAGTCAGCCCGCCTCGCAAGCTGACCGGCAGAGGAGATAATGCTATTTACAATACCAAACTAGATGGTGGTACTGTACAATTAATTGGTCATGCTACCGCTACGCAAGATGGTAATACCGTTACCGGCGAAACCTTAACCTTAAAAGGTGCCGGTGGTAAAATAGCCATTGCTGATGGCAACGTGAAACTGGTGTATGTACCTACACCTGCTGCGCCACAGTATCCGCCTCTGGAAAACATTCAAGGTCAAGGCAATTATCAGGAATACAGGATATTCAATTGGCCTGGCGAGCCTGTTAAGGTAGCTAGTGCAGAAGCAAATAAAGAAATTGCTTAAGAGGAGATCAAGTTGAAGATACAAGCCAAGAATCTGGTAAAAGAATATAGTGGACGCACAGTGGTAGACTCTGTGTGCATTGAGGTGGAGCAAGGTACCATTGTAGGCCTGTTAGGCCCTAATGGTGCCGGCAAAACCACCACCTTCTATATGATTGTAGGAATTGAACATCCGGACAGTGGGCAGGTTTTCATCGATGACATGGATATTTCTAAAATGCCCATGTACCAAAGAGCCTTAAAAGGTATTGGTTATTTACCGCAGGAAGCTTCTATTTTTAGAAAGCTGAGTGTAGAAGACAATATTCTGGCTGTTTTGGAAACAGTAGAGCCGTCTGCTGCTAAAAGGCAAGAAAAAATGAATGCGCTGATTAAGGAATTTAATATTGAGCATATCAGAAAAAGTATGGGTAGCGCTTTATCAGGCGGCGAAAGACGCAGGGTAGAAATTGCCAGGGCTTTGGCCACTAATCCGGCCTTCATTTTGCTGGATGAACCTTTTGCCGGGATTGATCCTTTGGCTGTAGCTGATATTCAGGTAATGGTGGCACATTTGTCAGAAAGAGGCATTGGAGTGCTCATCACTGACCATAATGTGCGGGAAACATTAAGTATTGTTAATAAGGCTTATATCTTAAATAATGGCAAGATTTTGGTGGAGGGTAATAGTGAAGAAGTTGCTAATGATCCTATCGCCAAGAAGTTTTATTTAGGTGAGAATTTTAAGATGGACTTCCAAGATGTGAGGTAATTGAGCACATGCGTATTTTAGACAAATATATACTTAAACAAATGCTGGCTCCCTTTGCTTTCGGTGTAGCAGCTTTCTCCACGATTTTCGTGGCTAGCTCCTTTCTCTTTAGGGTAGTGCAGTACATAACTCAATATGGTGCTACTACTTCTTCTATCGTGCGCCTGTTCCTGTGTCTTATGCCGGAAGTAATCAACTATACTTTCCCCATGTCCATGCTGTTAGCTTCTTTGCTGACCATGGGACAGCTGTCAGGCAATAGCGAAATAGTAGCTATGCGCAGTGGTGGTATTAGCTTTAGGCGTATTGCGGCACCGGTGCTTTTGGCCGGCTTTGTCATCAGTATGTTTTCCGTTATTTGGGCAGAGAAGGTAGTACCTCCTGCCAAGACAGAGTACGAAAGAATTATTTCTTATGAAATTAAGCATGATTCTAAACCTAAAAGCCAAAGCCATATTATTTTGAAAACCATTACCAACGGCGAATTGTCCCGTTTAACCTATGCTAAATCCTTTGATGAAAAGCAAGGCAAGATGAAGGATATTACTGTAGAGGAATGGGAAAAGGGTCAAATTACCCGTATTCAAAAAACTCCTGAAGCTAAGTGGGAAAACGGTACCTGGGTCATGGAAAATGGTACTATTACCGATTTAACGGCAGGCAATGGCATAGCCCGCAGCGTCAAATTCGAAAAACAGGTGCTGCCTATTACAGAAGCACCCAAGGCTATTACCATGGAACAGAAATCACCTGACCAAATGACTATTGGAGAATTAAAACAATACAGCGAAATTCTCAAGAAACAAGGTCAGCCTATTACTCAATACATCATGGAAATGTATTCTCGCTTTACCATTCCCCTGGCTTGCTTCTTCTTTGCTCTCATCGGCACTCCTTTGGGCGTGCAGGGACAAAGAACCGGTGCTTCCATGGGCTTGGGCTTTAGCGTTATCATTATTTTCATTTACTATTCCTTCATGACCTTCATGCAGGGTTTAGGGCAGGGCGGCGCAGTACCACCGCTACTGGCAGCTTTACTACCTAACATAGTATGTGGTTTGTTTGGCTGTTGGATGATTTGGCAAAAAGATAAATAAGTAAGTAGCAACACGTAGAAAGGAGGGTGTACAATGGTCGGCGTAAAAATAATCCTGCTGCTTGCTATCATGGGCGGCGCTATTGCCTTCATGGGCGATAAGCTGGGCAGCAAAATTGGTAAAAAACGATTAACGGTTTTTGGACTAAGACCCCATTATACATCTATCCTCATTACCATTCTTACCGGTATTCTGGTAGCAGCGACTACCATGGCGGTAATTACAGCTTCCTCTCAAGAGGCACGTACTGCTTTGTTTGGCATGAAAAAGATTCAGGAAGATATTCAAAACCTTACTGCAGAAAAAAATACGGTGGTAGCCGAGCTGGCGGACCGTAATGCTAAAATAAAAAATTTGGATGAACAGATTAAAGCTTTGGAGACTCAGGCTAAGCAAGCTAAGGCAGAGGTAGAAGAAGCCCAAAAACAAAAAGATGCAGCCATGGCTCAAAAGAGTGCAGCAGTAGCCCAAAAGGCTCAGGCTGAAAGGGAACTGGCTACCATGCAACAAAGATATAATGCCGCTCAGGCTCAGGTAACAAGTGCCGAAGCAGCTAAAGCTAAGCTGCAAAGTGAAGTTAGTGAGCTGGAGGCAGCAACTAAGAAGTTAAGAGATAGCATGGTGGCTGTTAGAGAAGGCAATGTAATTTACCGTAACGGTGAAATTATTTTTGCCGGTGTTTTAAAATCCGATCTTAATGCCGAAGATAATAAGAGACAGCTGGATACCTTTTTGGCGGCGGCTAATAGTGCCGTGCTTTCCCGCTTAAATGCCAAAGATGAAGTACAGGCTATCTGGCTCAGCAAGGAGCAGGTAGCAGAAGCCTTGAAGCATCTTCGCGATGGCAAGGGTGATATGTACGTAAGAGTTTGTGCCTCCGGCAATGTAGTATCCGGAGAATTAGCACCTGCTGTTATTGAAATGGTTCCCAATAAGAAGATTTATGACAATGGTGAAGTGATTCTTCGTCAAAACATTAAAGTAGCTCCCCATAGTCCACAAGTAGATATTGCCGTAATGGCAGCCCTACAGGATGTGAACAAGGCAGCTCAAAGGGCCGGAGTAGTTCCTGATCCTCTTACCGGTAAGGTAGGCGCCATCCAAAGCGGCGACTTGAGCAAGATCAGTGAAGATATTAGTAAGAAGGGCGGCAAGGTGGAAATCATTGCTAAAGCCCGTGGCAATATTATGATAGCAGGACCTGTGCTTTTGGATGTTTCTGTGGTGGCAAGACCATGAGCCGGGAAGAAGTAATCCTGGGAGTGGATCCGGGCCGCAGTAAAACAGGTTTAGCTTTGGTAAAAAGTACGGGAGAAATAGTTAAAACTCAGGTAGCCTTAATGACTGACTTTGCCCGGGAGCTGCAGAATTTTCTGAACGACACTGTCATTCAGTGCGTGGTGCTGGGCAATGGAACTACTTCTCAAGACATGGTAGCAACCTTACAGCAGCTTTTGCCGGGGGTGGCGTGCCAGGTAGTAGAAGAGAGCCACAGCACGGAAGAAGCCAGAAAACTTTACTGGCAACTTTATCCGCCTAAAGGACTAAAGAAACTTATTCCTCGGGGCTTACAGGTTCCTCCGGAAAATCTGGATGGCTTAGCTGCGGTAATCTTAGTGAGACGATTTTTGCAACCACAAAATATATGAAGGTATTTTTTTTATAGCTACTAAGCATAAAGTATACACGAGCCCGCCAAGCTAGTCTTGGCGGGCTTTCTTATAACAAAAAGCAGGCAGTGCCTTATTGGACGGGGTACAAAAATAGCCAAGGCAAGACCAGGCCTAAATTAGTTCACAAAAAGCTTGCAATTTTGTAACTATTGTGCTACTATAAACCCGTGGGAAACCCACAGAATTTATAATGCCATGTTGAAAAGGTTCTGTAATTAACTGGAAGATGAGTAGAGGAAACAAGGTGACTCGCACGAATTGACCGGCCGATTGCAAACTGATTCCCCGTGAGCATTATAAAAATATAATCCTTAAAAGGGGGATTTTGTAATGAAAAAGACTTTAGTTTTTGCAATGGCAATGGCTTTGGGCGTTTCTGCAACTGCATTCGCAGCTAACCCATTCTCTGATTTGCCCGCTGGCCACTGGGCATATGCTTCCGTAGCTAAATTAGCTGCTGCTGGCATTGTTGATGGTTATCCTGATGGAAGCTTCAAAGGCGACCGTACCATGACTCGTTATGAAATGGCACAAATCGTTGCTAAGGCTTTGGCAAAAGGCGCTATCGGTGCTGATGACAAATTAGTTGGCGAATTCGCTGACGAATTGGACAACTTGGGCGTTCGCGTTGCTAAATTGGAAAAGAAATCCGACAATGTAAAGATTGCTGGTTATGTTCGTTTCCATTACAGAAGCGGCAAGGAAGACGGTAGAGCAGAAGGCGAAAAGAGCTCTGCATCTGCTATTCGTTCCCGCCTGTTCTTCAACGGCGCAATCAACGATAACTGGACTTACACCGGTATGCTCCATAATGATCAAAGCTTAGCTGATGACAATGGTAACAGCACCACTCGTTTCCAACGTGCATTCTTAACCGGTAAGTATGGCAATTTCAAGACCACTCTTGGTCGTCAACAAGAAACCTTAGTTGATGCTAACGTTTATGATGATCGTGTTGATGCTGCTAAATTTGAATTTGGCGACAAAGTTAAATTCACTGGCGTTATCGGCAAGATGGCTAACAACGACGGTGCATATGATTCCCAAGTTGCTGATGTTCCTGGTACTTCCAAGTATTCTGATGCTGGCAGATATTGGAGAGTTGGCTTAGATGGTAAGGTTGGCAAGAACCTCACCTTGGGCTTTGATTACATCGATATTAAGGATGCTTGGTCCAAAGGCACAATGTCCAATGGCAATGCTCCTGACATGAAGTTAAAAGCATTCAAGGCTATGTACACTGCTGACCAATGGAAATTGGGCGCTGACTACATCCTAGGCGACAGCGATGTTGCTGATATTGCTGGTAACAAAGGCAAGAATGGTTATGTTGTAATGTTAGGCGTTGGCAATGCTAAGGCTAACAAGGTTGGTTCCGTTGGTCTATGGGCTAACTACTACAATCAACCTGCTGCTACCTTCGTTAACAACACCTTCAACGCTTTGTACAAGAGAGCTTATGGCTTCAAGGGTTATGGCGTTGGCGTAGATTACACTGTAGCTAAGAACATGATCGCTGGTATCCAATACTTCGATCTGAAGGATAAGAACGATGCTGAAGCTAAGAGAAAGACTCTTTGGTCTCAATTAGTAATTACCTTCTAATTTTAAGTAACTTAAAAGACACTCTCCTCGGAGAGTGTCTTTTTTTGTCACAATTAGGGAGTATGATTATTCTGTAGTAAAAAATATACTCGGAGGAGAGATGTCGTTATGTTACACACAAATTGGAAAAAAGCAACACTAGCAGCAACTTTGGCAGTAGTAATGGGTACACCTATGTTCGTAGTACCGTCTGTAGTTATGGCTCAGCAAACTGAACCAGAAAAGATTGTAAGCAAGACTAAAGCTTACGACCATGACGGCATGGCATACAGAGAAGCTCAAGATGCTCAAAAGAGAGAAAGAACTATCAGCAAAAACAGTAAGAAGGAAATGAAAGAAATTAAAAAGGATCGCCGTCCTCGTAATTCTGACAATGATTATAAAACAATACAGAAAAATCGCCAAAATCAAAATTCCCAGGGCATGAGAGAAATCCAAAAGAATAACCAAAATTCCCAGGGCATGAGAGAGATTCAAAGAAATAACTAAGTTAAAAAAATAAAGGACTTCTTAGGAAGTCCTTTATTTTTTTATTTTGTTAGCGCCTTGCTGATGGTCTGATATAAGGCGCTGGGAGAAACTGGCTTGGCAATATGTCCGTTCATGCCTGCCTTTAGGCATTTTTCAATGTCCTCCTCAAATGCATCGGCAGTCATGGCAATAATGGGAATGGTTTGTGCATCAGCTCGCTTTACGGCTCTGATTTGTCTGGTAGCGTTAAGTCCATCTAACACAGGCATATTCACATCCATGAGAATTAGGGCAAAGAAGCCGGGAGCATTATTAGTAAAGGCATCCAAACCCTCTTGACCATTGCCGGCACATTGTACCGTCATACCTTTCTCCTTAAGCAAGATGGTGGCAATCTCCTGGTTTAGTTTATTGTCTTCACACAGAAGTACCCGTTTGCCTTGCAGGATGTTTAAATCTACTGCGGTAGACGCTGCGGGAGTAGTTTTTATTTCGTTAGGAGCCGGTGGGAAGGTCAGCTGTACAATAAATTCTGTACCATTATTCTTTTCGCTATGCACCTCGATAGTGCCACCCATCAAGTCTACAAATCGTTTGACGATTGGTAATCCCAATCCTGTGCCTAAGGATTCATAGCCGGGACGACCTTCTTGAGCAAAAGGCTCGTAAATGTGAGGCAAGAATTCAGGAGAAATGCCGATGCCGTCATCCTTAACGCTTATGACGGAAACCAATTGACCCTTGTCAGTAGTTTCGTTAAAAATGGAAAACCACACATGCCCGCCGGAAGGGGTGTATTTAATAGCATTGGATAAGAGGTTTAAGAAGATTTTCTTTACACTTAGTTTATCTGCCAAAATAGACATGTCTATAATTTTGCTGCGGTCTGCAATAAAGTTAATTTGCTTATCAGCAGCGGCATGGGCAATGGCAATGGTAATGGTATCAAAGAGTTCAGAAACCTTTACCGGCTCAGGGCGAAGCACCAGCTTGCCACTATTACCTTTGGAAATGGTGAGGGTATCATTAATCAAATCCAAAAGCAAATTGCCGGAGGACTCAACCTTGGAGAGGAAGGCTTGTCGTTCTGCATTTGTAATGTCGTTTTTTTGAGCCATTCTGGTAAAACCTAGGATAGCATTCAAGGGCGTACGCATATCATGACTGATATTAGAGAAGAAAGAATTTTTTTCTTCTACAGCTTTCATCATGGTTGTTACTTCTACCTTACGAAGTTCAGTTTCTTGCTGAGCCAGATTAAGGGCTTCTTTTTCTTTTTGCCTACGGCGTAAATTAATTAAGGTATAAATCAAGCCCAGAATTAAGCAAAGCAGTATGGTAGTGAGAGCCAGTATCCAGGCAGCAGGAATTTTAGCTAAGGAGGTTTGCCAATTATCTTCCGGCAAGGTATTGTCGGTCACTATTTCGTTAAAGCTAATGGAGGCAGCACTAATTGCTTTACTTAGGATGGAACATAAGAGGGGATTGTCATAAGCTGTAGCAGCACATAAGTCTATGGCTGTGGCATCTAAAGTGGTAATCTTGTAAGCAGCAAGGGGGCTTTGATTTACCAGCCAGGTAGCGGAAGGCATACCACAGATAATGCCATCAACCTCTTTGTTCTTTAAAGCTTCAAAACAGGCTTTCACAGTTTCGTGTTTAACCAGTTGGATTTGCGTAAGATTCCTGACGCTGTTTTCAAGCATTTTTCTGCTACGCTCTTTAATGGCTAAACGATGAATTTCGCTTATGCCGGTGTTTGCGTCAGTCAGCAAAACAGCATCTACGTTATCGTAGGGCCTAGTGAGACGCAGCCCTGAGGTGATAGCTGCAATTTGTCCATTGGCATACAGGCCCATTACGTCAGCCTCGCCGTTTAGCACGGCTTGCATAGCCTGCGCATTAGTTTGGCAATGCTTATAGGTAATCGTAAAGCCGGTAAGCTTGGCAAGCTTGGCGTAAAAGTTGGGAATAATGCCTTTGTGAACCTTATTACTTCCTTCAGAATGATAAGGAGCATCATCATTTAACACTGCTACTACTAATTTGGGATGAGCAGCGATGTAGGCTTTTTCTTCATTGGTAAGCATAGCCATTGTGAAGTCAGCGGTAGTATATTTTTGCACTAAGCGGTCAAAGTAAATGCTATCTTCCGCCAAAATAGTGGCCATAGCTTCATATACTTGATTTTTTAGGTTTCTGTCAGAGCTGCGGCAAATGAAATAATAGGGAATAGGGGCAAAGTTCTGAATGGTGCGATAGCCTTCCACTTCCGGAGCACCGTATAATCCGGCTTCAATTTCCCCGGTATCTAGAGCGGTTTTTATCTGAGCTAAAGAAGCAAAGGCTTTTAGCTTAGGTGTAATACCATAAACACCGCAATATTTAGTAAAAAGATTGCCTACTGTACTAGCTTGTTCTGTGCCAAAAGTCATATTTGCCAATTGCTTGTTATTGCCAAAAGAAAAGCGGTCATCATCTTTGCGTACAAAAGCACACATGGCTAAACGGCCTACCGGTTGTTCGGTAAAAAGATATTTTTCTTCCCGGGCAGGAGTTTTTACTACATTACACATTAGGTCTATACGACCATTATCCAAGTCGTCTAAGGCTGTTTTGCCACTTTGATATTGAACAATCTCAATCTTTAGATTGGCGTACTGGGCAATCTTATAGGCGTATTCTACGTTAACGCCACTATAATCGCCATCCATGTCTTTCTCTGCGTAGTCTTTAAGGGCAATTACACCAACCCTGGTTATCTTTTGGTTAGTGGGATGTTCGCCTGCCCAAGTGGTGGCACTATAACTGAATACACCATATAATAGAAGCAATAGTACACTTAAAAAACAAAAAAATTTTCTCATAATGGCATTTCTCCATTGTACGCTATGCTTATCTTTACTATAATTTAATTATAATACTAAGGAAATGATTTTGCGAGTTATTAAATACAAAAAATGATTACAAGTTTGCAGTTATTATGAAAAAAAGCGGACCTGCTTAGCAGGTCCGCTTTGTGGTTATAGTTATTTGTAGGAATTGGCTTTGGTCATTTGCATAAGGAGGTTGGTGCCGCTACCGCCTTTTAAATAAATATCGCTGACTATCACTTGCATGATTCGATTTTTATAAAAGCCACCATCAGAAGTGGGCGCTCCGTAAGAACCTAAGGCGTGAATCATATAAGGTCTGTTTTTATAAAGGCCTAAATAAATCATGACGTGGGAAGGAGTAAAAAGCAAGGAACCGGTAGGCAAAGCTTTAATGATATTGTCCCTACTGGTCCAGTTGAGTCCTTTTAGATTAGTACCTGGCCAGGCATTTTCCTGTTCATCACCGTTTCTGGGAATTTCTATGCCCATGGTTTTATACACATCCTGAGCAAAGGCAGAGCAGTCTACGCTGTTTTTCATGCCACCCCAGCCGTAGGGGGCGCCTAAATGCTTAAAAGCCATGGTAACAAGATTATTGGCAGTATAAGGTAGATAGCCTTTATGTAAGCCTTCGTTCCAGGGAGCAGGCATTTCTACAGGAGAGAGATAACCTTTGCTGTTGCGGAAGGGAAGGATTACTCTGCCCTTAGCGGACAGGGGAATTTTGCTACCCATTTGATAGAGCCAGTAGCTGCTGCCGGCTCCGCTTACTGTTAATAATTTTTCGGTTACTACGCCAAAATCATGAGGGGCAGCAAATTCCAAAAAGGTTTTTCGATCAGTAACGGCTACTTTATTGGCAGGTAGCCAGCCACGATAGCTTTTTAATTGGACAAAGTAAAAATTACCTTTGCTGTTTTGGTGGAGGATGAGAGCGGCTTCACCGGGATCTACGGCAGTTTCCTGCCAGTTATCAAAATTTACATCGCCGGGAGAATCAAAGGCTCTTGATAATGTAGGAAAGCTTCTTAAGTCACTACGGGCAGAAACTACACCATATCTTACTTGGGTGGTAGTCGGAATATTAGCTTTAGCATCAGCTAAGATGGCATCTGCAGTAGCATGACTCAAAGGGCTGCCATTAACATATTGGTCATAATCCATTTCATAATGATTGATATATTTGGCCAAGGTTGTGCCACTAATTGTTGTAGGGTAAGCTGCTAAATCACACATGGTATCAGACAGCATAGCTTTATTCATGGCTTTAATTCTGGCCGGTGTGGCAAGTACGTTATTGCCGGCAGGTTTTAGCCAGGTTTGTACATTATTGCATTCGGCTGGGGTATTGGGCATGATAGTAGCGGCCAGGGCAACCTGAGCGCCACAGAGTAGTGTTATTGCTGCTGTAAGTAAAATTGATTTGTTCATAAGTGGTTTCCTTTCGTGTTTAGCGGTTATTAGAGGCGAGCAGTCTTATTTGCCTAATGCGTCGTTTTCCTTGCGAGCAAGGAGATTTGCGACGAAGAGAGCAATTGGAAACGGCCATGTGATAGCTGTCCATGAAGCAAGCTTGCAAAGCGTAGCTGAATGGTGACAGCGAACCACTGACACCATTACTAGACTACAGGTGTCCGTGGCAATAAGCTGCGAGCCATTTTTACAATAAACTGCGAATTTTAATCATATAACAATCATATAAGTTTTTATCATGTTTGTAAAGTTGGGAACAACAGGTATTTATGGTATAATTAAGTAGCTAAAAGGAGTCAGCATGAATAAATATACAATTTTTGAGCCTACAACTAAAGAAATCGTCATAGAAAAGTCACGATTTATTTGTACACTTAGTAAAGTACATAACGATGTAGAAGCTCAAAATTTTATTAAAGAAATGAAAAAGAAATATTGGGATGCTACCCATAATTGCAGTGCTTATGTGCTGGGCCAAAACTCTACGGCAGAACGATCTAATGATGACGGAGAACCAAGCGGCACGGCAGGGCTACCTATGCTGGAAGTATTACGCAAGAACAGCCTTTATGATGTGGCAACTGTGGTAACCAGATATTTTGGTGGCATTAAGCTTGGTGCAGGCGGGTTAATCCGCGCCTACACCATGAGCGTAGCCGAAGCTGTGCAGGCTGCAGGCTTTGCCCAAGTTGTGGAGATGGGGCATTTCAGTTTTTTGTGGAATGTGGCAGATGTGGGCAAGGTCTTAAATGTTATTTATCGTCAGCAGCTTTTTAAGGTGGAGGATGTGGCCTATGAGCAACGAGCTAAGCTACAATTACTCCTGCCCTTAGCGGACAAGAATAAAGCTGAAGGCTGGCTTACGGAAGCCCTGCAACAAAAAATTGAGCTGACAGAGGAGAGTCGTTATGGGGAAGAACAAAAAATTACTAAGATTTAAGGACTATGGTCTATATATTTTCAGTCTTTGTTTCTTATTTTTGTTGGTAGGCTGTAAGCAGGAAGCTGCCTCTCAGGCAGTGGCTGTTCCGGTAGCTAAGCCTAGCTATGAAAAACGTCTGGCCGATTATGTAGACAAATTGCCTCTGGAAGAAAAAGTAGGTCAAATGATGTTTGTAGGTATTCCGGGTACAGAGTATGATGCCACTGCAAAAAAATTAGTAGAAGAGTGTCATGCCGGAGGCGTGATTCATTTTGACAGGAACTTGTCTGAAGGCGCTCAGGTACAAGCCCTAAACAGTGCTTTGCAAGCCGGTGCCAAAAGTACAGGTGCCAAAATTCCTCTCTTTATTAGTGTGGATCAGGAAGGCGGTCAGGTAGCCAGAATGAGAGATACTCTCCTAGTGGCACCCTCTGCTGCCAGCTTGGGAGCCCAAGGACAGCCGGCTGTGGTAAGGGAATGGGCCGTGAAAACAGCTCAGAATCTGAAGAGCTATGGTTTTAATACTAACTTTGCTCCGGTAGCTGATTTGGGCCTTACAGCCCAACGTTCTTACGGCAATACTCCTGCAGAAGTAATTCCTATGGTAGAAGCAGCCATGGATGGCTACAGGGCTGAGCGGCTGATGTGTTCCATCAAGCATTTTCCCGGCATTGGCAAAATGCAGGTAGACCCGCATTATGATACTTCGGCCATTAATGTTGATAAGGCCGAGCTGGAAAGTAATGACATGTTGCCTTTCCTTACAATGGTAAACAAAAAAATACCAGCTTCTTACATGATCATGGTTTCCCATCCTGTGTATCCGGCCTTTGATCGGGAACCGGCCAGTGTTTCTAAGGTGTTGCTTACTGATGTTTTGCGTACAGAGTGGCAATATAACGGAATAATCATTACGGATGATATGGCTATGGGCGGACTGACCAGCGTCTATTCCCAAAAGGAAATGGGCGTAAAAGCTGTAATGGCAGGAGAAGATATGTTGCTTTCCTGTTCCGGTGATCCTACTATGAGTTATACAATTTATAATTCAGTTTTAGAGGTAGTTCGGCAGGGTAAAATTTCGGAAGATAGAATTAATGCCAGCGTGGTCAGAATCCTTGCTGCTAAGGAAGCAATAGGGATTTGGCATCTTGACACTGACAGTGGTATAAAGTAAACTTATCTTGCACGCTTAAATTGGGAGTTATTTGCTGTAAGATGAAAGGATAGATAGATATGTGGAAAAAATTAGGAATTTTGTTATCATGCTTAGTAATTTTGAACATTCCCGGTCTTGCTTTTGCCGGTCCTGAGGAAGTAAAAACAGTTACTCGTACGGAAAAGAAAGTTTCTGTAGAATGCCCGCAGCTTACGGGGGGAGACAAAGCTGTAAGCAATAAGATTAACGCCGCCCTGAGCAGCAAAGTAGCCAGCTATGTTAGTGAAGCAGCGACCTTGGGCGGTGGCACAGTGCACTATGATGTGCATAAGTGTGATGCCAGCCTTTTGAGTCTTACCATTGTCATGACTCCTAAGCAAGGCGTTGAAGAAAGTACAGGCATGACCTTTGATAGAAAAACCGGTAGCCTGAGACCTATTAGCTACTATTATAAAGAAGAAGAGCTGCTCAACAGAGCTGCTGATGGTTTAAAATATTTATACGATATTGATTCTGCTAAAGTAAAGACTGCGCCTGATACCTATTATGTAGACAGCGATAATAACATTATCGGTATTTATCATGCAGGTGCTGTTCTGGATAAAAACGAAGGAGAGATTGAAGTTAATCTTTCCGCAGCAGATCCTGTTATTGTTAAGACCAATCCTACTCCTCCGCCTGCTTACACCGGTAGCGGCAATAAGGGAACGATTACCGGCACAGAAGTACGTATGAGAAGCGGTGCAGGTACTGCTACTGATATCCTTGGTTATTTTGAAAAAGGTGAAGTGGTAGAAGTATTAAAGAGTGATGTAGTAGGCGGCACCAAGTGGTATCAGGTTACCAGAACCAATGGTGCTACCGGCTGGGTAAGCGGTGACTATTGTTCAGTAGCTGAAGGTGCTAACGTTCCATCTACCACTACCAGCGGTGAAAAGAAGGGCAAGATTACCGGTACGGAAGTACGTATGAGAAGCGATCCTAGCCTGGATGCTGACATACTGAATTACTTTAATAACAATGAAGAAGTTGTTATTTTGGATGCTACCAGTACTGATAGAAACTGGACCAAGGTAAAACGTTCTAATGGCGAGATTGGTTGGGTAGCTTCTGATTATTGCAAAGAAATAAAGTAATAAAGGGCTTTAGTTTTAAAATGAGTGAATTTGTGTTAAAATACTAGTAGATTTTTGGGAGGTAAGAACATGAAAAAAATATTAAAATATGCATTGATGGCTGTCTTGGCAGTGGCTGTGGTATTGCCTATGGCAAGTAAGGTAGAAGCTGCTACGGTAGCTGTTGTGCCTTTGATTATTGATGAAAGCGTTAAGGATGAAGAAGGCATGAATTCTATGCTGTATAGTGACGCCATCTCTAAGATTGTGAAGTTCCCTGAATATGACTTAGTACCTGATACAGATTTGGTAAGACAATCTGCTCTGGCTCAACAAGAGAAGCTTTTTACTAAAGAAGGCATGATGGCTGTTGCTGCTGCCACTAAGGCTGATATCGTTATTGCCATGAGCCTGGATAAGTTTGATTGGGTAGAAAATCGCTATTCCCGCCATGATCCTATTACAACTTTGGATTTCCAAGGTAAGATTGGTGTCTACAACAAGCTGAACGGTAATTTTAAATTTAAAAATTGGACTGACAATGATAGCAGAGAAAGCGCTTCTATCTCTGTAAGAGAAGATTGGCCTCATGATGAATTTGGCCGTTTCTGCAGAGTAACGATAAAATCCATGATGAAAGCAGCAACGAAATAATAAAGGAATGGGGCGGTCGTAATGGCCGCCCTTTTTTGCAATAAGGAGCAAGTTATGGACTATTCCGCATTGAAAGTTATTGGCAAAAGTCTTTATAAAACCAATATACCTAAAGAAATGAAACGGTATCTGGTCTTTTTAGGAAGATGCTGTCTCCATAAGAAGGAAGTAGCTAATCTGCAAAAGTTCTTTGCTGCAACGCCTTTGCGCCAAAAAATGCTGCAGGAAAATCCCAGCTTTTTGGAGCAAACCACCAGAGGCTTTTTTTATGCGGGAGCGACTTGGTCTGATAGGATTGTTCTAGTTAAGCATCATATTAAATATCTGGAAAAGCTTACCAAGCCGGAATTCCTGGAAAAAATTTATTGCCAGCACCAGGCTATTGTTTTGTGGCAACAACTAGTGCAGGAAAAACCTCTTACCATGGAATTAAGTTTTGACGCCGGGCAGCGTAAGGAAGGCTGTTTGTCCTTAGTGCTTAACTGGGATGGCAAGCCCTTCTATCAATTGATGTTCTGGTTCAGTCCCGGCTTTGCTAAAGAAAATGCTTTGTGGGTTGGTGCTATGCAAGGTACCAGTCTTGGCAATGATGCGGTTAAGGTTATGACCAAGCAATTCTTTGGCTATAGAACCAAGAACTTGATTTTCTACGGCTTAAGAAATGTAGCAGATGTTTTGGGCTGTAAATGTATTTATGCAGTTACTAATGAAGGCTATTATGCCATGAACCATGTGCGCCTTAATCGTAAGCTAAAAACCAATTTTGGCGCTTTTTGGGAAGAGTGCGAGGGCACGCTTTGCGAGGACAAGCGGTTTTATAAGATTCCCATACCTGAAAGTCGCAAGGAGATGTCTGAGATGAAGCCATCCAAACGGGCTAACCATAGACGTCGTTATGAGCTAATGGATGCCATTACAGTGTCCATTAAGGAAAAAATGTCACCATATTTGCAAGATTAATTAGAGAAATTTGCCCCTAAAGGGCTATTTTATGATAAAATAGGAGAGTAATGAATCTTGACGGAGGTGTTTTCCTTGAAAAAATTGACCAGTATTTTGTTAGCTTTAACCCTGTGCTTTAGCTGTATGGCTACAGTATTTGCGGACGAAGCAGCAGTTCCTACGGTTTCAGAAAAACTTGAACAGGTAGAGAACTACATATATGGCACAGCTCAAACAGGAGCTTTGGTCGGCCGTGTAGATGCTATGGAAAAGGAATTGTTTGGCAGAACCTCTTCCGGTGCCGTAATGACTAGGGTGGATAATATTTACAATGCTGTAGAAGGCAGTACAACTGCCGGCACTCCTTCCCTGGCTTCTAAGCTTAATGCTGTGGAGTGGCAATTTGCTCCCAGAATGTCAGGCGATGCTGCTAAAACAAGAATTGAGAACCTGGAGCAAACCTTGAATGGCACTACAAATCCTAAACTTCCTCTTATTGAAAGATTAGACAGATTGACCAATCAAGCTTTCCCTTCCGGTAGTCTTACTACCAGCTCCGTAATATTGCCTAAGGATTCCTTGGTAAAGGTTAAGTTCATGGATACCATTAGCAGTAAAACTAACAAGGCCGGTGATCCTGTAGACTTTGTGGTAGATGATAATGTTTATGTAGGCGAGACTTTGGTATTGCCTAAAGGTGCTCGTGGTTATGGCACCATTAAGAAAATAGTTCCACCTCGTATTTTTGGCCGTGATGCCAGAATTGACTTGGAATTCTCTCATGTAACAGCCATAGATGGTACTAAGGTTCCTGTTTACATTGGCGACTTGGCAAAACAACAAGCTAAGACTGCTGCCGGCGCAGCAGGCGCTTCCATTGGCGGTATGATTTTGTTTGGACCTGTTGGTATTGTAGGTGGCGCTTTTGTTAAAGGCCAATCTGTTACCATTCCTGCTAATTCCAATACTTATGTACAAGTTAACAGAGATGTTGCTATTAACGGTCTGGTACAAAGCACCGGTGAAAGAATAGTTGCTTCTAATACTGCTAGCAGTGTTCTTACTGACAATGTTTCCACAGAAGCTACTAAAGTAGAAAAAGAAGCTACTGATAAAGCTGCCAAGGAACAAACTAAGCTTGAAAAAGAAGCTAAAGATAAAGCTGCTAAAGAACAAACTAAGCTTGAAAAAGAAGCTAAAGCAAAAGAAGCTGCTGAAAAGGCTGCTGCTGAAAAAGTTGCCAAAGAAAAATTAGCTACTGAAAAAGCCAATTTGAAAAATGCTGTAAAATAAAATCAAATAAGAATTAATTTTAACACCCCTCCTTTTGGCTAAGGAGGGGTGTTTGTGGTATAATGGACAATAGGAATTTATGTGTATAATTTTAGCTTTTAAGTTATATACCTTAAGGAGATAAATGATGAAGAAACAGGTACTTGCTTTAGCCATAGTTACATCTTTAACTGCGCCGTCTGTAGCACTGGCAGCAGTTAATTATGATGGTACTAAACTGAGCAGTAAATATGGACCAACCTATCAACCTAAAACTCAGGAAGAGGCTGAAGCAGCTATTGTCAAGGCACCAGCGACCTTGGCGGATGTAGAAGCAGCCGGTAGGAATGATAATCAAGTCCTTACTTTACAAGACTTGCCTAATGCTAAAACGGAGCAACAAAAGGCTGCTTTAGAAGAAAGCAAAAAGCTGAAAAAGAAAAAGGGCGCCAAAACCAATGCTGCGCCTGTAGCTCAATCTTCTCTGCCGGTTACCATTTTTGGTGACCAGGTTATTTATCATCAGGATACAGGAGACTTCGAGGCTTTGGGTAAAGTAAGAATATACCAAGGCACTCAGAAGCTTTTTACCACCAAGGCAGAAGGTAATATTAAAACCGGTGATGTTTATTTGCAACAGGGTGGACGCTTAATTGATGGCCCCAATACCACTAATGGTAAATGGGCTCATTATAATTTCTTGGATAAAACAGGCACCATTAAGAACATGGAAGGAACCAATGGCAAGGATATTTATCATTCTGACATTGGCCATATTTATCCGGATCGCATTGAATTAACAGAGGGTGCTTCTACTTCCAGATGTCCGGCTGTTGATCATGCTAAGTGCGTAGATGTACGTTCTAATAAAGTTATAATTTATCCTAACGATAAGATCATTGCCTATGACGTAAAGGTCTACATAAAAGGCAAGCATATTTATTCCAGGGATAGATGGATAAATGATTTAACGAAGAGTGACCAGAACAGCTTTATGCCTCATCTAGGCTACACCAAAGAGCACGGCTTAGAAGTTACCTATAGATATAACTATGTCTTCAACGAGAAGAACACAGCTACAGCTGATCTTGTGTGGTATAAGAAGATTGGCTGGCGGCCTATGTTCTACGATGTGCAGGACGAAAAGAACTTCTATGTTAAGCTGCAAAACGGTCATACCGAGGATAGCAATAACAACTGGATTAAAAAAGAAAGAGATTTGACGATTGGCTACAAGAGTCATAAATTTAATAAAAAATGGCCTCTCAACTATAGTGCCTATGCTAGTCATGGTTTCTGGACAGGCTCAGGCTACGATAGCTGGCATAGTGAGACAGGCTTCTTTATTAACCACGATACCATTACCTTTGGTAAGGTAAGACCACTTACTTTAAATCTTGGTACAGGTTATAAGCTTACTCATGAAAGTGCCAACTCTTCTACAACCAGAAGCATGCTTTACAGTGCTACACTGGGCAAGCCCTTCCTGGGCGGTTGGTATAGCTGGCTGGGTTATTACTGGGAAAAGGATAGAAACAATCTCTTTGCCTATAACATGCCTGATATGGCACGGGAGCTGCAGCTTGGTATTAACAAGACCTTTGATAGTAGAAATCGTTTAACATTTATTACCAGATACGATGAAGGCAAGAGTAAGATTTATGAATACATCTGGCGCTATAGCTATGATTTCTGCTGCTGGCGCTTGAACTTTGAATTTAGAGATAAGAAATATGAAAACAAGAGGGATTGGAGTGTAGGTTATGACTTGTACCGTTGGTAATGTGGACAATGAGCTGATTACTGCCCGCTTTACAGACCATGCTAAGCTGGTTCACAAAGTAATGGGCAGCAAGAAGCTAATGAAAAATATTGCTTTGGCCGGTGCTGTCTGGAAAGTAGCTTTGCAAACCGGACATAAGATTCTTTTCTGTGGTAACGGCGGCAGTGCTGCTGATGCCCAGCATTGGGCAGCAGAAATTGTGGGCCGTTTCCAAAAGGAAAGAGCAGGAATGCCTGCCATAGCTTTAACAACTGATACTTCTATCTTAACTGCTATTGGCAACGACTACGGTTTCGACCGTATCTTTGCCAGACAGGTTGAGGCTTTGGGGCAGCAAGGCGATGTGCTGGTAGCCATCTCTACCTCAGGAAATAGCGCCAATGTTTTGGCAGCAGTAACAGAAGCCAAAGCTAAAGGCATGAAGGTAGTAGGACTTACCGCTCAAGGCGGTGGCAAGCTGGCGGAAGTTAGCGATATCATTTTGGCGATTCCCAGTAAGACCACGGCTCGTGCCCAAGAAATTCATAGCTTGATTGGACATATTTTATGCGAAATGGTGGAGGCATAATGGCTACTTCCTTAAGCGCAGATTTTTTAACAGACAAAATCAAAAAGTTAAAAATTGCAGTTATTGGCGATGTTATGCTGGACAGATATTTTTACGGAGAAGTAAAACGTATTTCTCCGGAGGCACCTGTACCTGTCAACAAAGTAAATAGAATTACCTCAGTGCTAGGTGGAGCAGGCAACGTAGCTGCCAACCTGGCTAATTTAGGCTGTCAGGTTTATATGGGCGGCCTTACCGGTGAGGATGAAAGCAGAAAAATTTTAGAAGAAAAATTGCAGGCGCTGAATATTGATTGCAGTGGACTATTGGCTGTTAAAACCAGAGAAACTATTACTAAGCTAAGAGTTATTGGAGCCCGTCAACAAATGCTCCGTTTGGATTTTGAACAAGTTAAGGATTTAACGCCTGAGGAAGTTGCCCTGGAAGAAAAGTGGCTGGAGAATTTACTGGCTCAGGGTTTAAATGGCATTATTATTTCTGATTATGCCAAGGGTATGTGCAGTGATGCTTTTTGCCAAAAGGTTATTGCGGTAGCTCATGCTCACCAGCTGCCGGTCTTAGTAGATCCTAAGGGTAGCGACTGGAGTAAATATGTCGGTTGCTCTTTCATTACTCCTAACGTGAAGGAAATGTGCGAGGCAGCAGGTAAGGTTGTGCCTAATGAGGATGAACCTTTGATTGAGTTGGCTCGTGCGGCAGGCGAGAAATTTAAAATCGAAAACGTAGTAGTAACCCGTTCTGAAAAGGGTGTTACTTTAGTTAATAAGAATTTAGTAGTTAATGAACCGGCTACAGCTCAGGAAGTCTTCGATGTTTCCGGTGCCGGCGATACTGTGGCGGCAGTGCTTTTGGCTGCAATAGCAGGCAAGCTGTCCAGGGAAGAAGCCTTGCGCCTTTCCAATAAGGCAGCAGGTATTGTTGTTTCCAAGGTAGGTACTTATCCTGTCCATCGGGAAGAGTTACTGAAAGAGATTCTTTCTGAAAATAGAAAGCAAGGTAACGGCTACAGGCCCTTGTCCTGGGATGAGGTTTTCAGCTTGGCCAAGGCTTGGCATGCCGCCGGTGAGAAAATAGTTTTCACTAACGGTTGTTTTGATATTCTCCATGTTGGCCATGTTACCTATTTGGAACAAGCTGCTAACCTGGGAAAACATTTAATCGTTGGTGTGAATACCGATGCTTCTGTAAAGAGACTAAAGGGTGCCAACAGGCCTTTGGTCAACGAAAAAGACAGAGCCAGAATTTTGGCGTCTCTTGGTTGCATTGATGCAGTAGTACTTTTTGATGAAGATACACCGGCTCAGTTGATTGCCGGAATTAAACCTGATGTTTTAGTTAAGGGTGGAGATTACAAACCGGAAGAAGTGGCAGGCCGTGAATCAGCAGGAGAAGTAAAAATTCTGCCTTTTGAAGACGGCTATTCCACCACCGGAATCATTGAACAAATCGCAGCCTTGGTGAAGGAGGGCAAATTATGATTATAGTTACAGGCGGTGCCGGCTTTATAGGCAGCAACATTGTGAAAGCCTTGAATGATAAAGGCCGCAAGGATATTTTGATTGTAGATAATTTAACCAATATGGTGAAGTTTAAAAACATCCAGGCTCTTCAGGCTTATGACTATAGTGATAAAGAAGATTTTATGAAAGCCGTTCAAGCAGGCAAGTTCGACCATACGCCTATTGATGTTATTTTCCACGAGGGCGCTTGCTCTGATACTATGGAATATAATGGCAAGTACATGATGCTCAATAACTTTGAGTATACCAAGAATCTCATGTTCTTTGCTTTAAGTAAAAAGATTCAGTTCTTATATGCTTCTTCCGCCTCTACTTATGGTAGCGGCAAGCATGGTTTTACCGAGAAACCTGAGTGTGAGGAAGCGTTGAATGTTTACGCTTTCTCTAAGCTGTTCTTTGATAATTATGCCAGAAGATTTTTCTCTGATGCCCAGAGCCAGATTGCGGGCTTTAGATATTTCAATGTTTTTGGACCTCAGGAAAATCACAAAGGCAAGATGGCTTCCATGGTTAAGCAAATGTTTGACCAATGGAAAGCAGAAGGTAAGGTTAAACTGTTTGAAGGCTATGCAGGCTATGGCCCCGGTGAGCAAACCAGAGACTTTGTTTATGTTAAGGACGTAGTGAAGGTGCTGTTCTATTTCTGGCATCATCCGGAACTAAAAGGTATCTATAATTGCGGTACCGGTCATGCCCATCAATTTAATGAAATGGCTCAGGCCGTGCTGAAATATTTTGGCAAGGGTGAACTGGTATATGTGCCATTTCCTGAAGTATTAAAAGGCAAATACCAAAGCTATACCCAGGCTGATACCACTAATTTGCTGAAGGCCGGCTATGATGGCGGCTTTACTGATTTTGCTCAGGCTGTAGGCGAGTATTGCGAAGTACTGGATAAGAGTGGCGGTTATTACACCAATAAATAGGAGTGGGACTGTGGCAGATAAAGCAGTTTTTTTCGATAGAGATGGCGTCTTAAATGTGGACGAAGGGTATCTCTTTCGTCAGGAAGAACTTCAATGGATCGTAGGAGCCAGAGAAGCGGTAGCATATCTAACCAAGCTTGGTTATAAAATTTTTGTCATTACCAATCAAAGTGGTATTGCTCGTGGCTTTTATACTATTGAACAGATGAATAAGCTCCATGACTTTATGCAAGCAGAATTTCAAAAAATGGGTGGCAGTATTACCAAGTTTTATTATTGTCCTCATCATCCCACGAAGGGAACTATTCCTGAGTATGCTAAGGTCTGTGCTTGTCGTAAGCCTAAGCCCGGCATGATTTTAAAAGCCTTTGAGGAATATGACTTGGATAAGGCCAATTCCTTTGTGGTAGGTGATATGCCTAAGGACATGGAGGCGGCTAAAGCTGCCGGCCTGCGCGGTTATCAGTTTGCCGGTGGCAATTTGCTGGACTTTTTAAAAAGTATTTTGAAAAAATAGTGGCGGTGAGCTAAGTGGAATATAAAAATATCCTCATCATAAAAATGAGCTCCGTAGGGGACATCATTCATGCCCTGCCGTTTGCCGCGGTTTTAAGGGAGCGCTATCCTGAGGCTAAAATATCCTGGCTGGTGCATCCCCAGTTTGCCGGCTTTATTCCTGAAGCACCTACGATTGATGAGGTGCTTTATTTTGATAAGGTAGCTTTTAAAAAAATGTCCTTGCCGGAAAAAATAGCTTTTATTAAAAAATTCCGCCAAGAATTACAGGCCAAGAAATTTGACCTGGTGGTGGATTTGCAGGGCTTGTTTAAAAGTGCGGCAGTGGCCTTCCTAACAGGGACACCTAATAAGATCGGTTATTGGCAGATGCGGGAAGGCAGTGGCCTTGTTTCTAAGCCAATTAGAGGCTCTCATGCCCATGACCATGTCATTGAAAGATATTTGGATGTGGCCAGATATCTGGGTGCTCAGGTGAATGAGATTTCTTTCCCTCTGCCCCGATTCACGGTAGAAAGTGCCAAGATTAAAACCATGCTGGCAGAAGCTGGTCTGGGAGAAGGGGAGCGTTATATTACCATGGCTCCCGGAGCCCGCTGGGAAACCAAGCGCTGGCCTAAGGAAAACTTCGCTAAATTAGCTACACTTTTTATAGAACAGGGTTTTCCTGTAGTGCTGGTGGGTGGCAAGGAAGATATTCCTCTTGGCAAATTTATTGAGGATCAGGTTAACAATCCTGCCAAGCTGATTGATTTTGTGGGCAAGACTAATTTAAGTGAATTGGCAGCTCTTTTGAAAGATACATATTTTTATGTAAGCGCAGACACAGGACCCTTGCATATTGCCAATGCCTATGGTAAGCCGTTAATTGCTATTTATGGACCTACCAGCCCGCGTCGGACCGGACCCTATGGCAATCCTAAGGCTACGGTTATGCAAGCCAAGGTACCCTGCGTAGGCTGCTTAAAGAAACACTGTGATGAGTGGCAATGTATGAATACTATTACTCCGGGCCAAGTGCTGGTAATCTTTAAGCAAAAGATGGGGGTAATTAATCTTGGAGTTAGACAATAAAAGAATCATCGTTACCTTTTTAATGCATCTGGGAGATTTAATTCTCACCACGCCTTTTCTCCATGCTTTGCGTAAAGCTGCTCCTCATAGCCATATAGTTTATCTGGTGGATGAGAAGTTGCAAGAAATCGTGGCACACAATCCTAATATTGATGAAGTATGGACCATTGATAAAAAAGGTAAGGATAATAATTTAAAAGCCTTAATGGCAACAGCTGGGCGCATCTCTAGAGGGAAATTTGATGTGCTTATTAATCTGCACCCCAATGAAAGATGCTCCTTTATTGATGCCTGGGCCAAAGTGTCTATGAAGGTGGGAGCAAGCCATCTGCTATTTAGGGCCTTTTTCCAGAAATACATGAAACTAAATAGGAAAATTCACGCTGCGGATATGTATTTGGACGTGCTAAAAAGATTGGGAGTAGAGGATTTAAGTAATAATGGTTTAGAGGTTTATCCCGGGCCTGAGGCTGAACAGGCTGCCCAGGAATTTTGGCGGCAGGCAGGCTTAAAACCGGAAGAAAAGCTAATTGGCTTTAACATTGGCAGTGCCGTAGTAACCAAGCGCTGGGCGCCGGAGCGTTTTGCTAAGGTAGCAGATACGCTGGCTAAGGAAGGCTATAGGACAGTGTTCTTTGGCGGCCCCATGGACAAAGCGCTGGTAGATGAGGCAGTGGCTTTTATGCAGTCTAAGCCCATCATTGCCACAGGCAAGCTTTCTTTAGGAGTTTTAGCCGCAGCCATGGGCAGATGTGCTTTAATTATTACTAACGACAGTGGCCCCATGCATGTAGCCATTAGCCGTAAAGTACCGATAGTAGCTATGTACGGGCCAAGTCATACAGATCTGTATGGACCCTATACCAAGAAGGCTAGCATCGTACGAGCTATTCCGCCTTGCGATGGTTGCAAAAAGCGGATGAAGCATCAATGTGACGATATGCGGTGCATGAAAGACCTAAGGCCGGAGCAGGTTTTGAAGGCTGCTCATCTGTGGTTATTTGCAAAACCAATTAAGAAAACATTTGTGGTGTAGAAATTGTTTTAGCTTTTGTAAAAAATTACTTGCCAAAACGGCTAAAATCGTGTAATATATATCAGTACCGCCTTTGGAAAAAAAGGTACCGTGTATATGTGGTCCGCTAGCTCAGCTGGTAGAGCACCTGACTCTTAATCAGGGTGTCCGGAGTTCGATCCTCCGGCGGATCACCACTTTTATGGCCGGTTGGTCAAGTGGTTAAGACACCGCCCTTTCACGGCGGTATCATGGGTTCGAATCCCGTACCGGTCACCATTGACGGGCGATTAGCTCAGCTGGGAGAGCGCCTGCCTTACAAGCAGGATGTCAGCAGTTCGATCCTGTTATCGCCCACCATTTTTGGAAAAGAACACTCCTGAATAAGGAGTGTTCTTTTTTTGAACGAAAAATTGGGACAAAGGGACGCGTCCGCTGTCCCACAAAAGTGGGACGGCGGACGCGTCCCTTTGTCCCAACGAAATGGCTGGCAACACGCTTTCTGCTTGCATAGAAAGCTAAAGATACAGTATAATAAAAGGTACTATCCATATAATAAGGAAGATAATTGTTTTTAAGAGAAAGGGAAATATTATGCTATTTACAGACAGAGCTAGAATATATGTTGAAGCAGGTTCAGGCGGAGATGGAGCGTCCAGCTTCAGAAGAGAAAAATATGTTGCTTGTGGCGGGCCTGACGGCGGTAACGGCGGCAGAGGTGGTAGTGTTATTCTGGTAGCCGATAAAAATTTGAATACTTTGGTGGACTTTCGCTATAAACGTAAGTATGTAGCAAGGCGCGGTACTAATGGTTCGGCCAAGAACTGTACAGGTGCTAAGGCAGACGATGTTTTTGTGAAGGTACCTTTGGGAACTGTGGTAAGAGATGATGTTACCAGAGTGCCTTTGGCTGACTTAACCAAGGATGGCGACCAGTATGTGGCTGCCAGAGGCGGCAGAGGCGGCAAGGGCAATGCTTGTTACGTTACCAGTACCAAGCAGGGCGTTACCTTTGCAGAAAAAGGCGAGCCTGGTACGGCCCATTGGCTTAGATTGGAACTAAAGATGTTGGCTGATGTAGGCTTGGTAGGTTATCCCAGTGTTGGTAAATCCAGCATTGTGGCCCAAGTGTCTGCAGCCAGACCTGAAATCGCAGCTTATCACTTTACTACCTTAGCTCCCATTTTAGGTGTAGTGAGAATTGACCAGGACAGCAGCTTTGTTATTGCTGACCTGCCCGGCCTGATCGAAGGCGCTTCTAAGGGCGTTGGTTTAGGACATGACTTTCTGCGGCACATCGAGCGCACCAAGGTTATTCTGCACGTAGTGGATGTGGCCGGTGTAGAAGGTCGTAATCCTATTGAAGATTTTGACAAAATCAATAACGAATTAAAACTATATAGCGAGAAGCTGTCCCGCAGACCTCAGCTGGTAGTTGCCAATAAGATGGACTTACCGGAAGGCGCAGAGAACTACGCTAAGCTGGAAGAGTATGTGACCAAGAAAGGCTATCCCATCATGAAGGCGTCTGCTGCTACAGGAGAAGGCTTGAAAGAGGTTATGTACAAGCTTTACCAAATGCTGCAGCAATACAAAGACGAAAATACTGATGAGATTGTTTTGGGCAGAGCAGAGGAAGATCCGGATAAATTTGAAGTTATTACGCCGGGTGAAGATACTGACTTTGAAATCAAAGGCAAGAACATTGAGCGCTTGGTCGCTATGACCAATTTTGATAATGATGAAGCCTTATATCGCTTCCAGTTGATTTGGAAGAGACTGGGCATTGAAGATGCTCTCAAGGCTAAAGGCATCCAAGAAGGTCAAAGTGTCAGGATTAAAGACATGGTGTTTGATTACAAAGAACAATAGGGTGAGAACATGAGCAGAGAATTATTGCGCAAGGCCAAAAGAATAGTGGTGAAGGTTGGTACCAGTACTATTACCTATCCTAACTGGAAAACCAATTACGGCAAGATTGAAAGACTGGCTAGAGAACTAACTGACCTGGCAAACCAGGGCAAGGAGATCATCCTGGTGTCCTCAGGTGCCGGTGCTGTAGGCAGAGATAGATTAGGACTTACTGCCAAGCCTAAGACCATTCCCGGTAAGCAAGCTGCGGCTGCAGTAGGCCAAGGCATTCTCATGCATACCTACGAGAGAATATTTGGCGAGTATGGTCAGATGGTAGCCCAAATACTTTTGACTAAGGTAGATGCCATTGATCGGCATCGCTATACCAATTGCCGCAATACCTTCCAAGCCCTTTTAGACCAGCATGTCATTCCCATCGTTAACGAGAACGATGTGGTTGCCTTAGATGAATTAAAAATTGGCGATAATGATAATCTGTCTGCTTTGGTAGCAGGTATCGTGGATGCTGATGTAGATATTATTTTGTCCGATGTAGACGGGCTTTATACTGCTAATCCTCAAACTAATAAGAAAGCTAAACTTATCCATGAGGTAGAAGAAATTACTCCTGAGATAGAAGCTATGGCAGGAGGAGCGGGCTCGGCCGGTGGTACCGGTGGAATGTATACTAAGATGCAGGCGGCAGTAGCGGCTGTCAGCACCGGCATTAATCTGGTAATTGCTTCCGGTGATGAACCACATGTCATTAGCAGAGTGCTAGATGGTGAAGAGTTGGGAACTTTCTTTGTTTCCAAGGAAAATAGATTGCAATTTAGAAAGAGATGGCTGGCTTTTGGTGCTCGTATTGTAGGCACCCTGACCGTAGACGAAGGGTTAGCTAAGGCCGTTAAGCGCAAAGGCAGCTGCAGTATTTTGCCGGTAGGCATGACCAAGGTAGAGGGTGTGTTTGATACCGGTGCTACCGTCAGCGTAGTAGATAAGGAAGGCCATGAACTGGCCAGAGGCATAGTTAACTATCCTTCCGATGATTTACAAAAAATTATTGGTGCTAAGACCACGGCTATTGCCAAAATCTTAGGACATAAACATTTTGATGAAGTTATTCACAGGGATAACCTGGTAGTGCTTTAGGAGGCGCAGCGATGTATCAAACAGGGGATGTAAGAAAACAAGCTCAAGCAGCAAAGACGGCTGCCATAGAGCTGAGCCTGCTTAAATCCGATGTGAAGGCCAAGATTTTGTTGGCTATGGCAGAGGGTATTTTAGCTGAAAAAGAAGTAATTCTTAAAGCTAATGCACAGGATATGGAGCATGGCAAGGAACATGGCTTAAAGGCATCTTTTTTAGATAGACTATTGCTTACCGAAGACAGACTAAAGGGAATTGCGGAAGGCTTGCGCCAAGTAGCAGCCTTGCCTGATCCGGTGGGAGAAATCTTAAGCGGATGTACTAGACCTAATGGTTTAACTATTACCAAGGTACGCGTTCCTATCGGTCTTATCGGTATTATTTATGAAGCCAGACCTAATGTTACGGCAGATGCTGTTGCTTTGTGCATTAGAAGTGGTAATGCGGTTATTTTAAAGGGTGGCAGTGAGGCCCTGGCTTCTAATAAAGCCATGAGTGATGTGTTGATTAGAGCCGGAGAAAAAGAAGGCTTGCCTCAAGGCGCCGTACAATTTGTGAATACTTCTGACCGTGGTGCGGTGGATGAGCTTATTCACTTGGATAAACTGGTGGATGTAGTTATTCCCAGAGGCAGTAAGGGCCTTATTCAGACTGTGGTGAAAAATGCTTCTGTGCCGGTTATAGAAACAGGTGCAGGCGTGTGCCACACCTATGTAGACGAATATGCTAACGTGGACATGGCAGTAGAGATAGCCTACAATGCTAAGGTCAACAGACCGTCTACCTGCAATGCCATGGAAACATTATTAGTACATAAAAACATTGCTGATAAATTTATGCCTAAGATGCTGGCCAAGTATCAGGAGGCCAAGGTTACCATCATTGGTGATGAGCCTACTCAAAAATTCGGTCAGGACATTCAGCCTGCTACTGAAGAGGATTGGGCTACGGAGTATGGCGACTTGCGTCTAAGCGTAAAAATTGTTGATAGCATGGCGGAGGCCATTGACCATATTAGAAAATATAGCACAGGCCATTCTGAAGCTATCGTGACGGATAATTACGAAAATGCCAGGAAGTTCCAAAGCCTGGTAGATGCAGCGGCAGTTTATGTTAATGCTTCTACTCGCTTTACAGATGGCTTTGAATTCGGCTTTGGGGCAGAGATTGGCATCAGCACCCAAAAGCTGCATGCCAGAGGGCCTATGGCCTTGCCTGAGCTTACTACCGTCAAGTATTTAATTAATGGCAATGGACAGATTAGAAAATAAAAAAACACAAAATTGCCATTTTTGTGGGCTATACTGTCTAACAGAATAAAGTATAGGCCTAATATGTAGCGTAACAAGCACAAGATAAGGTGCATTTAAGATATAACACATTAAGACTCGCAATTTATTTCCACGGGCTCGTGGCCTACCGGCTATGTAATGTCGCCCTTAGTAAATAAATCTGCTCGTCTTAAGCTTATCTGACAGGCCTATTGGGTTGTGAAAGGGGATTAGACAAGTGGATTTCTTAAAGAAACACATGGCACTGATTATTACACTGCTGATTATTGCTGCAGCGGCAGGTGGCGGCTATAAATATTACCAAAATAAACAAGCTAAAACAGCTGCGGCTAGCATTAAGACTGCCGATGTACAACGTGGTGATATTCAATCTACCGTATCTGCTACCGGTGCCTTAACCGCTGTGGACAGCGTAGATATCAGCTCTAAAATTACCGGCAGGATTGTAGCAGTCTATGTTAAAGAAAACGATCCGGTTACTTCCGGAGAGCTATTAGTTAAACTGGATGATACATCCTTAAAAGCTACAGAAGTACAAAAACAGGCGACGATGGATGATGCTAAGCTGACGATGGATAGAGATGCAGCTCTGGTAAGCTCCGGAGCTATTTCTCAACAGACCTACGATACTGCCTATAATAATTATCGGGTAGCCAAAGCTGCTTACGAGCAAGCTGTTTCCAATACTAACGATACCAATATCTATTCTCCTATTGCCGGCTATGTTATTGGCAAACCTACGCCTGTAGGACAAACCATTAGCTCCGGTATTAGTACTCCTCAGGTCATCATGTCTGTGGCGACCTTGGATAGGATGCAGATTTACCTAAAGGTAGATGAGTCCGATATTGGACAGATTAAAGTAGGACAAAAGGTAAACTTTACGGTAGATGCTTATCCTGATAAGACCTTTACAGGTGACGTTACCTTGATTTCTCGTAGCGCTACCACAACTAACAATGTTAACTATTATACCTGCTATGTTGATGTAGATAATGCAGACGGGCTTTTATTTCCTACTATGACTGCCAGATCTACGGTAATCATCGGCGAAACTAAAAATACTTTGACTGTACCTATTACTTGCCTTAGAACTAAAGGCAAAGATAAGTATGTACAAGTCTATGAAGAAAGTACCGGTAAAACTACTGATGTGCCTGTCCAGGTTGTAATGACAGGCGATGAAAGAGTAGCCGTAAAAGGCGATTTGCAGGAAGGCCAGAAGCTGTTGGTTAAAGAAGTAAAGGGTACCAATAGTTCTAATAATAGAGGACCTATGGGTCCTATGTAAGAGAAGGGGCAGAAGGCAAGATGGATGTAATTGTACTGCAGGACATTATGAAAACCTATATAATGGGTGATACCGTGGTCAATGCCTTAGACCATGTTAGCGTATCCTTTGAAAAAGGTGTCTTTACTTCTATTGTTGGCCCTTCCGGCAGTGGAAAATCAACAATGATGAATATTCTAGGTTGTCTGGATAGACCGACCTCAGGACATTATTTTCTGGAAGGCAAGGATGTAGCAGGGTACACTGACGATGAATATGCCGTTACCAGAAACCAGAAAATCGGTTTCGTCTTTCAGAATTTTAACCTATTGGCTCGAATTACAGCCTTGGACAATGTGGCCTTACCCCTTATTTATGCAGGCGTGAGCTATAGCGAAAGATGTGCCAGAGCTAAAAAGGCTTTGGAGGATGTAGGACTTGGCGAGAGAGTAATGCATAAGCCTAATGAGATGAGCGGTGGTCAAAGACAAAGGGTGGCTATTGCCAGAGCCCTGATTAATGACCCGGCCATCATTATGGCTGATGAGCCTACCGGTAATTTGGATACTAAGTCAACTTTGGAAATTATTGATATTTTTAAGAAGCTCAACGAATCCGGCAAGACTGTTATTATGGTAACCCACGAACCGGATATTGCTGCCATGACCAAACGCATTATTACCATGCGGGATGGTCGGGTAGTGGACGATGAGCACAAGCAAGAGGGAGGTAGCACAATTGTTTCGGGAGTGTGTTAAAATGGCCTTCGAAGGTATGCTGGCCAGTAAGCTCAGAACCTTCCTTACCATGCTGGGTATTATCATAGGTGTTGGTGCTGTAATTGCCATGGTGTCCCTAGGCTTTGGTATGCAAGAAAAAGTAACCTCCAATATCGCCAGTATGGGCAGCAATCTGCTTATAGTGATGAGTGGCGGCCGTACTGCCTCCGGACAAAGAATTGCCAGTGGTAGTGGTGCCCACCTGACCTATGAGGATGCTAAGGCTATTGAAAAAAACGTAGATGGCATTAAATATGTAGCACCTGGTGTGCAAAATACTTATCAAATGGTAGAGGGCAACCAAAACTGGAATACCCAGATTCAAGGGTCTACTCCTAATATCATTGATATCCGGGATTATAAGATCACGGATGGCAGGATGTTTACTGACAAGGATATGAATGCAAGGGCCAGAGTTTGTGTACTGGGACAAACCGTAGTAGATAATCTTTTCCCGGAAGGCAATCCGGTAGGTAAGGTAGTAAGAATCAACAAGCAACCCTTCCAAGTTATTGGACTGCTGTCTTCTAAGGGACAGTCTTCTATGGGCCAAGATCAGGATGATATTGTTTATGTTCCCCTGACTACTGCTATGCAGAGACTAATGGGCCTAACCTATATTAGAAACATTACAATTCAGTGTGATAATGAAAATACTATTGATTCGGCACAAAGCGATATTATCACTTTGTTGAGAGTGAGACATAAAATAAAAGATGGAGCAGATGATGACTTCACTGTACGTAACCTGGCTGCTTTGTTAGAGACAGTGCAGGAAACGGCGGGAACCATTACTTTGCTTTTAGCCATCATTGCAGCAATCAGCTTGGTAGTTGGTGGTATCGGCATCATGAATATTATGCTGGTATCTGTTACCGAGCGTACCAGAGAGATTGGTATCCGTAAGGCCTTGGGTGCCACCTACCAAAATATTTTGCTACAGTTCCTGATTGAAGCGGTGGTTATAGGCGTATCAGGTGGTATTGTAGGTACAGGCTTTGGTATAGTTGCGTCTCAGATTATTTCTAAGTTTGCTGGTTGGAATGCGGTTATTTCCATTTGGTCTATTATCATTGCTGTGGTATTCTCTGTAGGCATTGGACTTTTCTTCGGCATTTATCCTGCCAAGAAAGCAGCCCTCTTAGATCCTATTGATGCATTGCGCTATGAATAACAATAATTTTAGCTGGCACGAAAAATGGCAGTGGCTTATGGAATATTGCCACAGAGAAAAATCAATTTATGATATTAAGGATATAGCTAAGGCTTTGGTCCTTCTTATAATTACTTGTTATTGCCTCTTTAAGCTTGTAGAATGGCTCTTAAATTGATATAATACAAACGAAAGAGGAGGGACTACATGATAAGAAAAAAGCTGGGCCTTCTTGGAGGAAGCTTTGATCCTATTCATAATGGGCACTTAGGCATAGCTAGGTTTATCCAAAAAAGCCTGGGCTTAACTAAGCTGTTATTTATTCCTGCCTATGTATCTCCTTTTAAGACCTGGAAAGAAGCAGCACCTGCTGCTGATAGATTTGCCATGGTGCAGCTTGCTGTGGCAGATGAATCAAGCTGGGAAGCTTCGGACTGGGAAATTAACAAAACAGGTATTTCTTATACCTATGATACAATCCTGTATTTTAAAGAAAAATATGGGTCGGAGTATGATTTGTACTTCATCATAGGCGCTGATTCCGCTCTGGAATTGGATAAATGGTATAGAATTGCTGACGCTTTGGAATTGTGCACCTTTGTGGTTGCCTCCAGACCGGGTAGCACGGACAAAGAAGCTTCCATTAAGAAGTCTTTGGCTGCCAAACATTTAACTAATATTATTTGGATGAGAACTCCGGAAATTCCAATTTCTTCCACAGAAATTAGAGAAAAAATTCAAAAGGGTTTGTCCATAGACGGATTAGTGCCGCAGGCTATAGTAGAGTATATTAGACAGAGAGACCTCTACCGCCGGTAGGGGCTTCTCTGTTTTTGTGTTGGGAGGCACTGTATGAAATTAGAAGCTATGAGAGAACTGTTAAAAAAGTCATTGCCGACTAAACGATTTAACCATTCCGTGGCGGTTTATGAAACAGCTCTGGCTTTGGCCAAAATATATGACGCAGACGAAAAGAAAGTTGCCATATCCGCTTTGCTGCATGATTGTGGCAGAGAGATTGCCAGTCGTGATAATCTAATGAAAGCAAAAGAATTGGGACTTCAGATTGATGATGTAGAAAAGAATCAGCCTATTTTGCTCCATGCTAAATTGGGTGTGTATTATGCTCAGCACAAATATGGCGTAGAAGATCCGGAAATTTTGGAAGGCATTCGCTATCATACAACCGGTAAGGCTGGAATGAGCAAGCTGGCCAAGATAGTTTATCTGGCAGATATGTTAGAGCCGGCCAGAGATTTTCCCGGTGTTGACCATTTGCGCCAGGTGGCCAAGGAAGATTTGGAACGGTGCCTGTTTGAAGGCTTCGCTACTACCATTAAATATTTATTGGATGGGGAATTACTCATTCATCCCGATTGCATTGCCGGCTACAACGAAATAGCTACTAAGTACAAAAAAGCTAAGTTTAATCGATAGGAGAATCTCATGGAAATGGAAACACAAGCACCAAAACCTACAGTCAAACGCCGCCTACGTATCGGTCGGTTGTTACTTTTTTCCCTTATTGCCCTCATAGTTTTAGCAGGTTGTTTTCTAGGAGGCCAGCTTGCCTACAATGCCTTCTTTAAGCCTAAGACACCGGTGGTGGCAGCAACAGAAGAAATCGGTAAGGATGAAGTACTAAATAAGAGAATTAATGTTTTGCTTTTAGGCACAGACGAAGGTGATAGCGAGGATATTGCTACCAATGCGCCTAAACGTACCGATGCCATGCTGGTAGTTAGCTTTGACCCTGAGCATAATGACGTGGCTATTCTATCCCTGCCCAGAGATACCCGGGTAACCATCCCGGGACGCCGCTGGCCGGATAAGATTAATGCTGCCTATGCCTATGGTGGAGTTACCTTGGCTAAACAAACTGTGGCTAATTTATTGCAAATACCTATTCACTATTATATGAAGGTGGATTGGCAAGGCTTTATTGAAGTAGTTGATCTTTTAGGTGGCGTGGACATGTATGTGGAGCATAACATGGATTATGAGGATCCCTACGCTAATTTGAAGATCCATATTAAGCAAGGTTACCAACATCTTGACGGCGAAAAGTCCGGAGAATATGTACGCTTCCGCCATGATGAATTAGGCGATATTGGTAGAGTGCAGCGTCAACAGAAATTCCTAAAGACCTTGTCTTCCGAATTCTTTACGGTAGGCAATATCATAAAGCTTCCTGCCTTGGTAGCTACCGTTACTAAATATGTTGACACTGATATGGATGCACTGACCATGATTAAGGCTGCCAACAGCTTTAAGATATTTGGCGGCGATAAGGTTAAATCAACAATGCTGTATGGTGACTTTAAGACTATTAATGAGATTAGTTATTGGGCAACTACTCCCAGTCAGATAACCAGATCCCTGGATGAGCTCAAGATACCTCACGGGAAAATAACAAAATTTTAAGGAGAGTGATTAACGCATGACCAATGGAAAAAAATTAGCTTTGAGCATTGCCGATGCTGCCGATGATAAGAAGGCCGCAGATATCTTGTTACTTAATATGGAGAAGCTTACTCCTATGACAGACTATTTTGTTATCTGTTCAGCTCGTAACACTGTTCAGGTACAGGCTATTGCAGATAACATTGAAGATAAATTAGCTGAGCAAAATATTCAGCTTATGCACAAAGAAGGTTTTACGGAAGGTAAGTGGATTCTTTTAGATTACGGTGATTGTGTAGCGCATGTTTTCTTGGAAGCAGAGCGTGGTTTTTATAATTTAGAACAATTGTGGGCGGATGCGCCTTCAGAAAGCTATAAGGGGACAGAAGATTGATTAATGTAGAAAAGCATAAAGCGGAAGTTAAAAAAGTAGGCGTGCACCGGGTTGGTGATGTCTGCGAGATGACAGTGGTCAGGGAGAACGAAAGCGGAGCCTTCCTGGATGCAGGCACAGGCTCTACCAGTGATGATATTCTCTTGCACAAGCTGCAACAGACTGAACCGGTGAAGATTGGGGACAAGGTGAAGGTTTATCTTTACTTGGATCCTCAGGGCCGTATGACAGCTAGCCAAAAATTGCCCAAAATGCGGGAAGGGCAGATTGGCTATGTTAAAGTATTGTCCATTACCAAGAATGGTGGTTTCGTGGACATAGGCGCAGAGCGTGGCGTATTTTTGCCTTATAGTGAAATGCAGGGCCACGTTTCTCCCAACCAATTAGTGTGGGTAAAATTATATAGAGATAAAAGCGGGCGTCAGGCTGTCAGCATGAGAGTTCATGAAGAAATGCTAAAGGCTTCTGTACCTGCTAAAGATATTAAGCTGGGTACGGAACTAACCGGTACTATTTATAATATTTTGCCGGAAGGATTCTTCCTCATTACCAAGGAACGTTATATTGGTTTTATTCATCGTTCTGAGGTTCCCGGTGGCAGACTGGATTTTGGTCAGCAGGTCACTGGCAGAGTTACCTTCGTAAGAGAAGATGGCAGGGTAGATATGTCTCTGCGCCAGCAAAAAGAAAAAGCTCGTATTACTGATTCTGAAGTAATTTTGGAATTGCTCAAGAAGCGTCAAGGCACCATGCCATATGGCGACGATACCCCTCCCGGTATTATTTCCGATGTATTTGGCATTAGCAAAGGGGCTTTTAAGCGGGCCTTAGGCAAGCTAATGAAGGATGGTAAGGTTGTACAGGAAAATGGCTGGACTACCTTGAAAGAAGTTGCCGAAAAAGAGTCTGCTGATTCTGAAAAATAATTATTGACACTGGGGTGGAAAGTGCTATACTTTGCCAAAAGATAAAATGCAACTGTTTGGTAAAGTATGTGCAAGGTCTGTATGGGGGAAGGGGCGTGGAAAGCCTGTGAAAAAAATATTACTGGTTTTAATGTCCTTATTCTGTTTCTGCTCAGTGTCTTTTGCTGAGGATACGGCTCCCTCAGTGGTACAAAAATCAGATGGTACACCGCTTATTACTTCGGTACCGGAGCGTAAAGCACCTAGTACTCTTAAGGATGTTTTGACAGCTTCTGATGCCCAGAAAATCCAGAAATTAGTTTCTGATATGGTTGTAGATTACAATGCCAACAGAAATAAAATGACCTTGGATGCCTGGTCTCAACAAGTTTTAAAACAAAAAATGACCGGTGTTTCCGATAAACGCATTAAAGAAATTACTACGGAAATTTCTAATGCCATTAAAGTAAATGCAGAAAAGCAACAATCCTTGGAGAAGGCTGTGAAAAGCGGTACCTCTAAGAAGAGCTGGTTAGATGGACAGCTGAAGAAATATATTACCAAGGCAGTTGACGCAACCACAGATAGTCCTGACGAAGGCAGCAAGAGCCAAATCGCCGGCTTCTCTCTGGCTGCTGTAGACTGGGGCGGTAAAACTCTTACGGATGGCGAATCTGATGCTTTAAAAGCTGAACTGGAAGCCAATAGGGATGATGGCCTTAAGACCGCCGTAGCTTTAGCTTTAGTGCTGGCTGCTAACGATCCCAGTATTGCCGTAGTAGGCAATGCGGCACCACGGCTCTTGGCAACTATTGCCATTAATTCTGTGGAAGAAGCCAAGACTGTCATCAAGGTAAAAAGTGGCAGTATCACCGGCAAGGAAGGCGCTGTACGTTTAGCCGATACCGCCATGGCTTCCATAGTGGGGCTTTTGGCAGGCTTTGATTATAAGCAAATCGGTTTTGTGGCCGGCACGGCTGCAGGTACTGCAGCAGGTGGTGCCATTGATGGTGCTACAGGCGGTATTAGCTTGGGAACCATTACCATTAACGGTGCTTTAATAGGCGCTTATTTAGGCGAAAAAATTGGTACCAAGCTAGGTGCTACTTTAAATGCTACCTTAGATGCCAAATTACACGCTAAAATCGTAGCTGAATTTGAAGGCTTCTTAGGCAGTACTATTTTGACTGTTCTTAATGTCCATGATATAAAACCGGTGGTGGAAAAGATTGATAAGGAAGAGGCGGCAGAGATTGCTTCTCCTGCCGCAAATACACCAACCTTGCCTGACAAGGCAGGTTTTGTGGACAAAGTAGTATTTTATACTAAGGCAGCAGGCGCCTGGTGTGCTGAAAAAGTTGTAGCCGGCTGGCAAATAGTTAAGGAATATTGTGGTTTAGGTTATCACAAAGTAGTTAATTTGTTTTAAAGTAGGAAGAGCCAATTGGGGACGGGATTTACCATTGGAGACGGAGAAAAGTGGTAAATCTTTTCGCCTTATCAGGCGGATTTACCACTTTTCTCTGTCCCCAGTGGTAAATGAGGCAGGAGCAAGTGCTCCTGTCTCTTCTTTTTTGTTTATTTTGCTTGCGACAACGAGCGAGGCATTATATAATAAACAGTGTCTTTATTTTTGAGGGGAGTGGGATGTCGTTATGCATATAGAAATGGGGACGCTAGTTGCTCTCATACTTTATTTTGTTCTTTTAGTTGCCGTAGGTTTAGGAACGTTTAACAAAAAAGAAAATCTGGAAGGTTATGTATTAGGAGGAAGACAATTAGGACCATGGGTTACTTCCATGAGTGCCGAGGCTTCCGACATGAGCGGCTGGATGTTGATGGGGTTGCCTGGCTATGCTTATATGGCAGGTATCAGTGCTTTTTGGATTGCCATTGGCCTAACACTAGGTACTTGGGTTAATTGGGTAGTGGTGGCCAGACGTCTGCGTATCTTTACTCAGGAAATGAATAATTCCATTACCTTAAGCGAATATTTTGAGAACCGGTTTCATGATTCTTCTAAACGGTTGCGGATGATTTCAGCAGTTTTCATTATTATTTTCTTTTTGATTTATACTTCTTCCAGTTTTGTGGCCGGAGCTAAATTATTCAATACTGCCTTCGGTATGGATTACACCATGGGCTTGTTTATTTCGGCAGGCATCGTAGTATTTTACACCTTGATGGGTGGGTTTGCTGCAGTGTGCTGGACAGATCTGTTTCAAGGCTTTTTAATGTTTTTCTCAGTTTTGATTGTGCCTGTGACCGCTACTTATTTAGCAGGCGGTGTGGGAGAGACCATAGCACGCTTAAATAGTATCAATCCTAATTTCTTTAGTATGTTTACGGAAGCAACCTCTAAAGAGTTGAGCTTTATTTCCATAATTTCCCTTTTGGCTTGGGGCTTAGGATATTTTGGTCAGCCTCATATTTTGGTACGTTTCATGGCTATTCATGCTCCTAAGGAAATTAAGCAAGCTACTCACATTGCTATGACCTGGGTAGTCATTTCTCTGGCTATGGCAGTTAGCGTTGGTTTAGTAGGTCGCGTTTATTTAGGAGATACCTTAGTTGGCGCTGCGGCAGAAACGGTATTCCTGCATATGAGCTCCATGTTCTACAACCCCTTTGTAGCCGGGATTGTTACCTCCGGTATTTTGGGAGCTATCATGAGTACCTCTGATAGTCAGCTGCTGGTAGCAGCTTCTTCCTTTACCACTGATTTCTATTCTACTTTGATTCACAAAAATGCTTCTGATGCTGAGCTGGTTAATGTAAGCCGCTTGATGATTGTTGTGGTATCCTTAATCTCTGTGGTTTTGGCTTTGAATCCTGATAGCATGATTCTTACTATTGTGGCTTATGCCTGGGCAGGCTTTGGTGCGGCCTTTGGACCATTGGTGCTGTTATCCTTGTTCTGGAGGAGAATGACCTTAAATGGTGCCATGGCAGGTATTGTAGTTGGTGGCGTTACTGTACTGATTTGGAAAAACTTTTTTGCCTTTACTAATTTATATGAAATAGTGCCGGGCTTCTTACTTTCTACGCTTGCTATTTATGTAGTAAGTATTATGGACAAGGAGCCCAGTAAAGAAATTACTGATGATTTTGATAAGGCTTTGGCTATGTGCCAGCAGAAAGATTAAATGATGGAGATGTAAGTATGGAACAAGTATTCTTTTCTAAGTTTTTTGTTTGTGCAGTGCTAATCGTTATTTTAAGCTTTGTGAATAACAGATTTTTGCAAATGTACAAAAACCAACAAACTGAAGATCATACCAGCCCAACCTTTGTGCTGATTAACAGCATACTTTCTAAGTATGGTAACTGGGTGCTGCTAACCTTCGTGTTAATTCTCTATGGTTTTAATCCTTTGATTGTTACAGTGCTTGGTGAACTGATTGGCGCTTTTTTGGGCAGACTTACTTGTGACAAGATGACGGCACTTTTTATGAAGACTAAATCTTTACCATTTGTCATTATGTTTGTTTGTGCCTTGATTATCATAATTAAATAATGCTATATATAACACAGAACCCCACGCAGTTTTCCTGCGTGGAGTTTTCTTGCTTTGTCTGAAATTACTATTTGCCAAAAAGATGAGCAAGTTTAATTAAGAGCCAGCCTAGAGGCGTATTTACAGGAGAGAGCATATTGCCTAATTCTGTACTGCGCATATTTTCCGGCAACAGCACAGATGATTTGTGGACTGCTGCGGTGTAAATCGGTGCCAAATCAGTACTAATGTATAAAGCAATGACCATTAAAATAGTTCCTGTAACTAACATCCTGAAAATATTCTTTTTACAATATGGAGCTATCATGGTTATGAAAAAAACCAGCACTGACAAATCTGCAAAGGGCAGCATTTTGTTGCCGGGCAGTACAATGGCTAAGAGCAAGGTGATAGGGATAAGCAATAACCCGGTGGCTAAAACACTGGGATCACCAATCAAGAGAGAAGTATCCATGCCAATGTAAAATTCTCGTCCGGGGAATTTTTCCTTTAGCACTGTTTCGGCCTGCTCTCTTACAATAGAGACACCTTCCATTAAGACACCAACCATTTTAGGCAAAAGCAGCATAACTGTTGCCATCTTTACGGCCAGCACACAACATTGTCCTGCCGGCCAACCAGCCAAGGCACCAAGGCCTGCACCTAAGATACTGGCTAAGGTAATCGGTTCTCCCAGGATACCCAGTTTAGCGACTATTTTTTCCTGACTAAGATTAATATCCCGTATAATGGGTATTCTTGCCAAGAGAGCATTAACTGCTATACCGAAGGGAACACAAGGACCGCAGGTAGCATGAATAAAAGCTACGCCTTTTATTTGGTAGCTTTCCTGAATGGCAGGCGCAGTCCAGTCTCCAATGATAAAAGCTAGCAAATAAAGTAGCAAGCTGCCACAGGTTCCCAGGATGATACTGCCTGTATCGGTATAAATCAAAGTGCCAACCAATAGGATGAGCCAATAGTTAAACATATCTATGTTCAATATTTTAGTGCTTTTACAGGCTAATAAAATTACGTTGAGAAGAATGGCACCTGTTACCACAAAGGGAACCAGGGGAGAGGACCAGGCTGAAGATGCACTGGTGGCCCAGCCTGCATCCATGATGGTTAATTGTACGCCTAAGCGCTTCACCATGGCTGCTGTTACAGGTCCTAGGGTGTTGAGAAACATGGCAACAATCAGCAGAAGCCCTTCAAAGCCTACACCTACGGTCATGGCGGCCTTAAAGGCTTTGCCAAGGGATAATCTAAAAAGCAAACCAAAGACGAAGAAGATAATGGGCATGATAACAGTGGGTCCCAGTTGCAAGACGCTGCTGACAAGTTCCATTATGCTCACCCCTTATTCAGTAGCAAACTGCATTGCTACTACACGACAGGGAGAGCCGCCGAAGCCTTGTAATTTTAAGGGGAAACCAATGATGTACCATTCCTCTTCTTCTAACAACTGTTCATCCATATATACTTCTTCGATGATAACGACATTATGGCTGAGCAAAACAAAGTGAGGCGGAGCACCGGTTCCTTCCGGCCAGCCTCCTGCACTTAAGCCATCAATGCAGACGCATCTTATGCCTTGCTTTACCATCCAATCTGCGGCAGCTTTGGTAATATAGGGCCATTCGTAGAGATATTCTTTGTTAAAGCCACGCTTCTGTGCCCAACCGGTATAAAGCAACAAAATATCATCTTTACGGATTTTGCCCTCCAGGGCTTTTAAATGTTTTGGCTCAATGGCCATAGTCTTAATCTTTCTCAAATCAAGGACGATGCCACGGCCCTGAAAATCTTCTAAAGGCATTTTATCTACGGTGGTACCATTTTCAAAAAAGTGAAAGGGAGCATCCAGATGGGTACCGGTATGACTGTTCATATCAATACGCTCGGCGTTGTAACCTTGTAGGGCAAACATAGCTTCATAGGTAACATTGGTTAGTTTGTATGTTGGCCAGCCAGGACAGATGTGATAAATGGGTTGGGAAAGGTCTAATAACTTAGTAACTTTTGGTATCATGATATGCCCTCCTTTATTAATTTTTTATTTTAAGACATCGTGCAATTCTACTTCAGCCTTGGACAAATCACTGTTGAAGGCTTTTTCTTCTAAGGCCTTGAGAGTAGCCAAATGTTTTACTTGTTGTTCCTGATCCCATTCCTTGGTAAAGATGCCTTGCTTTATCCTGTCATAGCGTTCTCTGACAAACTTGCGAATTACTTCTTTGTCAAAAGCATCATAACCGATTAACTGACCAAACTGACTGGTGTGGGAATGATAGGGGAGTTGCTTGAACAAACCAAGGTCAGCTGCCTTATCCATCATAACAGCAGGTTCTTTGGAAACATACATCTCCATAAGCACTGCTTCAGGTGGATGTCCCATCTCGATTTCACATTTAAAGACTTCGTTGAAAACATTATAAATAATTGGCCAGGTAGCTTGTTCTGTCATTAAGTCAAGAAAGGTCTCGTCTTCAAATTTCACTTCGATAGCACCTTTTTTGGTGGAGCCAATAGCCTTGCAAAGTGCTTTGCCATATTCCAGGGCTTGTCCTGAATAATCCTGGGCTACGCCCACAAAGGCAGGGAAACCTTCACCACTTAAATATAATTCCCTTACTCCCTTGCCGATCATGCGAGGCGCAGCCATGACTACATCAACAAAGTTAGGTGGCTGAATTTTGTGAAAGGTTATGTTATAGGCTGAGGCAAAATTAATGATTTTGTGCGGAGCTAAACCAGGTGCAATTTGTTCTTGAAAGATTTGAGGGGCAACCTCATCGGGAAGCAGGATAAAAATAATATCTGCTTTTTGAGTAGCTTCTTCGATGGGCAGTACGGGAAAGCCATCCTGTACTGCTTGCTCAGCAGAGCTGTCTTTCCTGCTGCCTACGAGGATATTTTTAACACCGGAGTCTTTCATGTTGAGGGCTTGAGCACTGCCCTGATTACCATAACCGATAATGGCAATTGTCTTGTCTTTGATAAGGTCTAGGTTGGCATCTTGATCGTAGTAGATTTTTGTCTTTGGCATGGTAAAACCTCCTTTAAAATCTTTTTAATATTTATAGTATTTTTACACTAAAAGCAAATTGATTTTTTAGCTTAGTGTGATAGAATTTAATCAAAGGGAAGCGGTACTTTTGTGTGTGCCCCTTCCAGGTTTTGGCTACAGCCACCATCTTTCAGGGACGGCGGCTGTTTTACTTTTATGGTATAAAGCAAAACAGGTTTATATTACTTTTGATAATGGAGTAATATGGTGACGATTAGGGACATTAGCATGATAACTATCACTAATATCTCAAAAGATGTCATCGCTTCACCCCCTTCATATAGAAGGGACACAATACCGCTTCGTTTAAAATTATACTTAACTAAATACACGGGAACAACTTATAAATATTTCGGCAACTAATTTTATATTGGCGGACTATAGTGACATTAATAAGAAAACCTCCACGCAGATTACTGCGTGGAGGTTTTGCTATAGACAATTTAGTTCATAGCAACTAAAGGCAAGATAATATTGCCGGCAATGGCAAAGAAAGTAAGTAAATAGAACATGATTCTGCCATAAGACGCGGCGTGATAGCAGGTACCATCCGGCTCGCTTTCGTTACGACGAATTTCGTTTACGTTAATGACTACCATGGTTGCTACCAGAATAACGCCAATACCCCAGATATTCACATATTCCAAAAGCCCCATTTCCAGAACATCAGGAAGAAGGCTGGCACCAACCATAATATTAGCTACACAGCCAAAGAGTGCTTCCGGTAACATTTCCAAAGGATCTACGTGATGATAAATGTTGATGAATAGAGTCATCAGTGCCCAAACAATACAAGCATAAAGAGCGATGAAGCACTTAGCATACAAGCCGAAGCCTTCCCGCTTTACTTCAACACCTGTAGCCAGCTCGGTTACGATATTCTTATCTGTGCTTTGTTCCAGCTCAATGTCGGCTCGCGTGTATTTGTATTCATATGCAAAGGTGTTTACTTCATTCTTTACCAGTTTATAACCATCGATGTCCAGGTTTCTATTAACATTGCTTTCCTTAAGATCAGGAACAAGAACAACTTTTTTAGCAGTATAGAAAGGCTCCAGATAGAACATGAATTGCTGACCGTCTAAAGGGAATAGCTTAGTACCGAAATTGGTATCTACCACTACTTCCATGCGTACCAACTGGTAATGAGTGTTGTCTAGCTTATAATCCTTGACAATGCTTTTTTGTCTTACAAAGCCACGGTAAATACGAAAGTGGTTGGCCATGTCCTGAATTTCATCGCCATCCCAGCGAAACCAGACCATGAAGTTGGCCCAGTAGCCACCATGGGCCATATCTACATCGTGGATACCTTCCACGTAGGTGCCACAGAGAACTTTGGTAGCATTCTTACTTACTTCAGCCAGGTCAGCTGTAATGGCGGCCGAGGTATTTAGCTTTTCGCCCCAGCGCCTTTCGCTACGAATAATATCTGCTCTTAGCATATAAACGAAATAACCTAGAAGAAGACTGGCACATATTGCAAAAAGTAAAGCAATATCAAGAATACGCTTGCGCTGCTCTTTTGGCAGCTTAGAAAAAAATGGTAAAAAAACATCTCTCATATCGTTACATACCCCTTCATAAACAACTTTTTAATAATTTATTATTTAGCTTCTTGAGTAGCTAAACGTTCCATACGTTTCTTTTCATAGTGACCTACAATCGTAGTGCCACACAAATCTCCCAAGCAATTAATCATGGTCATGCCCATATCGTTAAAGGCATGGACACCGGCGACGATGCCGACTATCTCCAGTGGGAAACCCAAGGATTCCAGCAAGATGGCAAGAATAACCAACATGCCACTGGGAATAGCGCCACTTCCGGTAGTAAGAATTAAGCCTAGAACAAGAACCTTAACTAACAGGCCTAAATCTACAGGTGCGCCAATAGCCTGGGCTGTCAAAATAAATACAGTAGTTAAGCAAACGCAGGTACCATCTTTATTTACCTGAGCGCCCAGAGGAATGGTAAAGGAAGAAACCTTTCTAGGCACGCCCAGCTTATCAGCACACTCCATATTAACAGGAATGGAGCTGGTACTGGAGCAGGTGCTGAAGGCGGTTACCATGATGCTGGAAGCCTTTTGATAGAATTCTTTGAAGCCGACCCCGGCAAACAAATACACCATGACACCATAAAAGATGGTCATGCACAAGATGCCAAGGTAAACAGTACCAATGTATTTTGCCAGAGTACCAAAAATCTTGCTGCCGTATTTACCAACAGAATTAGCTACCAAGGCAAAAATACCATAAGGAGCAAGAATCATTACGATGCTAACAACCTTGCTCATCAATTCAGATAAATCTTGGAAAATCTGGGTTAAACGTTTTCTGGGAGCTTCAGGCAACAGCAATACTGCTACGCCTACAAAGGCACTCATGATAACGACCTGGTCAAAGCGCCCTGCTTCCATGGCTTTAAAAATATTACCGGGAATAAGATCAATAAGCGTTTCACCAACAGTAGGCAGCTTGCCAACTACGCCCTTGTAGGTACCGGTAAGAGGCAAATTAACACCGGGCTGAATTAATAGAGCGAAAATTACGCCAACCACTAAAGCCAAAGCACTGGAGGCAATATAATAGAAGAGAATGCGTCCACCAATACGACCAAAGGCCTGAGGATCATCTAGGGCTGCTACACCTGCAATTAAGTTAACAATAACCAAGGGCAAAGCAATTGCTTTTAGTAAAGTTAAAAAGAATTTGCCCAAGGGTGCAAACCAAACTGCACCACCACCCATTGTCATGCCGACAATAATACCGCAAATCATGCCGGTTACCATTTTGTAAACAAGTGGTATAGATTGATACTTTTTCCATAAACTCCCCATATTATCATCTCCATTTTTTGTTGCAAATATTTTGCTTAGATATAATTTTACTCTTTTATTACTGGTATTTCTAGTGCTTTGCCAAGAAAAAAGGAGCGACCTGGTACGTCGCTCCTTTGTGGAGGGCTACATATTATTTTACTAATTCATACTTTCTTGTTCCCATGCCAATTTTTTCGGCATGCTCCAAGCAGGTTTTCCATTCGGAATCAGGTGTAGTCATTTCAAAGTAATCAGCTTTCTTGGCTTTAGATTTCTTCAGATTGACATCTAGCTGAGAGCCGGCGATAGGAGGTGCTGCGTTAACCAAATCAGCACAGGCTTGGTCCAGGGCTACCGGATCTGCAGAAGCTAGCATACCAATATCTGCTACGATAGGTACATCATTTTCAGAATGGCAATCGCAGTTAGGTGATACATCCATGATCAAGCTGATATGGAAGCAAGGCCTGTCGTGGACAATGGCCCAAGCATATTCTGCCATCTTGCAATTAAGCTTTTTAACGGAGGTCTTGTAGTCTGTATAAATAGCATCTTCAGGACAAGCACCGATGCAACGGCCGCAGCCTACGCATTTCTTGGGATCAATGGAAGCTTTTTTGTTGGTAACGGTAGGACCACCGTGAGCACAAATTCTCACGCAGCTGCCACAGCCAATGCAGGCTGCCTGATTAACCATCGGCTTGCCATCATTGTGCTGCTCCATTTTGCCGGCTCTGGAACCGCCACCCATACCAATATTCTTAATGGCTCCGCCAAAGCCTGCCATTTCATGACCCTTAAAGTGAGTGAGGGAAATGACGATATCAGCATCCATCAAAGCCTTGCCAATCTTGGCTTCTTTGACATATTCACCATTGGGAACCTTCACATATTCTTCATCCAAGCCTCTTAAGCCATCGGCGATAATTACATGGCAACCGGTGCTAAAAGGAGAAAAGCCATTCTCATAAGCAGCGGTTAAATGCTCCAAGGCTTCTTTACGACGACCAACATACAGAGTGTTGCAGTCTGTGAGGAAGGGTTTACCGCCACGTTCCTTAACAAAATCCACCACAACCTTGGCATAGTTAGGACGCAAATAAGCAACATTACCGGGCTCGCCAAAGTGCATTTTGATAGCAACGAATTTGTTTTTAAAATTAATTTTATCCATACCGGCTTTAATTAATAAATTATGCAATTTTTTAAGCATGGTAGGACCACCATAAGGTGTATGAAAATCGGTAAAATAAACTTTACTTTTTTTAGTAGTCATAGTGACACACTCCTTCAATATTTCTAACCTTGTTTATTATAACATATTTTTTACTCTAATAAATTTACCAATTCTTCTTTGCCTGTTATCCTCTCGTGACCCTGCTCATTTGCTTCTGCCCTGTATTTAACATAAATAACAGGAGAACCGGTGGGAGGCAGGTAAACAATGAAAGAAGCCAGGGTAGAGGTTCCGGTGGGACTAGTGCCCAGACGGTAAATACTGCAAGTGGGACCATCATGCTGATCCTCGCTAATGGTAATGAAATCATCAAAGGTAAAGGGACCGTCGTGCTTAGTCATAAGTTCTTCTATACGGTTATAGCGGGTGGCACTGCTGATACCAATTTTTTTGTTAAAGGCAATGGTTTCCGGCTCAATATAATGATTGGTGTGATACAAGACACCGTTTTCCTGCACCTTAACAGCATGGGTATGATCAGGCGCTACTTCTACATAAGCTACCTTAGTATTGTCCGCAATAATGTAATTAACAGGCTCGTGCCAAAGGTCTTCCTGGCTGGCTAGTACCTCATCCACCGAAGCATAATGCGCTAGAAGATGCTTATTGGTCCTTTGACCATCAGCATCTTTGTAGATGGGATAAGTTTTGCGTTCTGCCGTAGGAATGGAACCGGCTGTAGACATAGCTACGAAAAGACCTTTTTCATTAATGCCGGCAGCATTAAAGGTTGCTGTCTTGCCACTAAAGAGACCATAGTAAGTGTAGCCATTATTGGGATGAACTACCTTTAATTCCTGATGGGCAGCCTTTTCGTCCCTGTTTTTGGCTACCAAGGTTCCGCCACCTTCCACAAAGCTTTCGCCGGTAGCAGCAAAAAGGGTGCAGGCACTGGCGTGAAGCTGGATGGTACAGCACAAAAGGCAAAATAAAATGCTAAATTTTTTCTTTAACATAATGTTTCTCCTCGCCATGATAGTTTTATATTTTTCTAATATTGAATTATAGCTTATTGCACTACCAATGTCTATTTGTATGCTAATGCAGCTAAAGACATAGGACTTTTTTGCTTAAATAAAACATTGGAAATAAGACAAAATGTGTATTTTACTTTTTAAAAACGAAAACTCTTTTTTAAAATAAATTGATATTATATAATGACCACACCAAGAAGGCTGAGCCAATTGGGGATGGTTCCAAATTGGCTCAGGGAAAGGAGGTAAAATAACGAGCAATTAGCCAAGAAGGGGCTATATGAAAAGGGCTTTATACACAGGGGAGAAAATAACGAAAAATTGCCAAGGGTAAATTCATAAAAAGGAGAAGCATTATGTTAAAAAGAACTTACTCCAGTCGAACCAAGACCCTATCCCTAATCATTATTCTGTCGTTACAACTTAACTCAGTGGCTTATGCTGCCACAACAATTGTGCCGGATCCCACGCAAGGCAAAAATCCGGAAGTAATGCGAGCGGCCAACCAAACTACGGTGGTGAATATTCGCAAACCTAATGCTGCAGGTCTTTCTCATAATCAATATAGGGACTTACAGGTAGGTAAAGATGGTGCCATTTTTAACAATAGCAGTGAAATCGTTAAAACACAGCTTGCAGGCTATATAACCGGTAATAAACAGCTTGCCGGGCACCAGAGTGCAAACTTAATATTGAACGAAGTAACAGGAAATATGCCTTCTAGCCTTAACGGTTATTTAGAAATAGCCGGACAAAAGGCTTCTTTAGTGTTGGCGAATCCCAACGGTATTGTTGGGAATAATTTTGGGTTTATTAATACCAGTCGTGCAGTTTTGACCACAGGAATTCCACAACTCGATTCCTCAGGGCAGCTGAACGACTTTTTTGTTGCTCAGGGCGAAGTGCGTTTAGAGGGCGCCGGTCTTAATGCCAGGGATACAGATTATACAGATATATATGCCAAGGCAGTTAAGCTGAATGCCGGACTATGGGCCAAGAATCTTAGCGTGATTACAGGTAAAAACAAAGTAGCATATGCTACAGGCAAGGTGCAGGAAGTGCTGGACAAACAAGCTACAGGCATAAGTCTTGACGTGGCTGCCCTTGGTGGTATGTATGCTCATAAGATTGCTTTAGTTGGTACAGCACAGGGATTGGGAGTAAATACAGAAGGAGCGATTACGGCTGATCAGCTAAGTGTTGATCAGGAAGGACACATAATAAATTCTGGAAAAATGCTCTCCCGTGAAGAGCTGAATTTAAAAACCAACGCAGAATTGTCTAATCAAGGCGAGCTGCAAAGTAATGGCAAAGTAGCTATAGAGAGCAGCCAAAAATTAACAAATACAGGTTCTATTTATGGAGCTGGGGCAGTCGCTTTAAAAGCCGGTGATGATATCGTCAATACAGGTACTGTGCAAAGCAGTAATACGCTTAACCTCGAGACAGGGGCAGCTTTTACTAATTCCGGCAAGCTAAAAAGCAATGAAGATATGAACATTAAAGCGACTAAAGATTTTGCCAATACAGGAAACTTGCAAAGTAATAGAGCCTTGGATATTAATGTAACAGGAAATTTTGCCAATACAGGGGTTTTGCAAAGTAATAAAGCTTTAGATATTAATGTGACCGGAGATATTACTAATATAGGAAACTTGCAAAGTAACAGAGCCTTGGATATTAATGTAACCGGAGATTTTACTAATACAGGTGAAGTACAAATCGTAGCAGAGCTTATACTTAATACCAGAGGTAATTTTAACAATCAGCAAGGTAGTATGACAGGCGATGGTGTGTTGCTTACTGCGTTAGGACAAATCGTTAATGAAGGCGCGGTGCAGAGTACCAAAGAACTGCGTGCTGAAGCAGGACAAGAGCTGTACAACAAGAACAATATGCGTAGTAATGGTGCAATGTTCCTTCATTCTGTTCAGGAGTTTAACAATACAGGGGAGATTCAAAGTAACAACATTCTAGATGTTACGGCAGAAGGAGAACTAAAAAATCAAGGCAAGCTGCAAAGTAACGAAACCATGCATCTTAAAGCGACTAAGAATTTTATTAATAACGGCAACTTGCAGAGTAATGCTGCGTTAAATATTCATAGCGACCATACATTTGATAACACTGGGAAAATAGGGAGCGGAGCAAGGCTGTCCGTTAATACTTTACACTTTATTAATGACGAGAATGGTCAACTGGTCGGGGAAGGCTTACAGGTAAAAGTAGGCAGAGAAGTAAAGAATAAGGGAAAATTGACCAGCGTGAAGGATATTTATCTGTCAGGCACAAGTATAACCAACGAAGGTGACATTCTGGGCAAAGAAGATGTTAACTTAATTGGAACTACAGACTTTGCAAATTTAAAAACCATAGAAAGTGGTAAAGAGCTAAATGTAACTAGCCAGGGCAAGCTTCAGAATATAGGTCTCTTGCATGGAGAAAAAACAACGACAGTACGGGGACAAGCTTTCTTGAATTCTGGTACAGCGGAAAGCAAGGGCAAATTGCAGCTAGTATTCGGTCAAGACATTCAAAATTCTGGCAATTTGTACAGTGGTACAACAATGAACCTTGCCTGCGATGCGGACCTGATAAATCTTGGCCAGATAAATAGCTCAGGTACAATAACCATTAATTCCCAAAAAGCTGTTTATAACAAGAAACAAATAAGCGGTACTACAGGAGTAACCATTACCAGTACACAGGATTTAGTTAATGAAGATGTCATGCAAAGCCAAGGTGTTCTGTCTTTAAGCAGTGAGGCTAATTTAAGAAACGAAAAACTAATTAATGGTGGCAAGACAGTTCTTGTTGCTAATGGTATATTGCATAACGCTAAAGGTGGACGTATTTATGGTGATGACCTAACCCTTAAAGCACAAATCATAAATAACATAGCAGAGAACAAAGCTCCTGTTATAGCGGCCCGAGAAAATCTACATTTGGAAGCGAACACCATTAATAATCACGAACATGCCTTGCTTTTATCAGCAGGGGATATGGATATTAAGGTAGGTACCTTGCACAATAAAAGTGCCAGTATTGAAGCCGGTAAAAATATGCATATTCAAGCAGGGACAATCTATAACACCAACGAGCATTTTGCTACTGAAGTGCGCACCGTGCAAGACGAACAGCTTGTAGAATATCAGGGCAGTGGTTCCCCTCATAGATATTCAGCCAAGGGAAGCAACTATACCTTAGATGATAAAACTATTTGGCCTAATGGGAAAAGACCTGACTATGATGTATATATTTTTAATGATGAATCTTTGTATTTACACACTCCGGAAGGAGATCATGAAGAGTGGATTAAGTACGAATTCCGTAGGGTTATCAAACAACCTGTGATAACAGCATCTGATCCTGGAAAGATTACCTCAGGCGGTAACCTGACTTTGACCGGTGATAAGGTAATTAATGACAAAAGTCATATTATCGCAGGCGGTGTTCTAACAGCCAAGGTCAATGAGCTGCAAAACATAGAAGAGACCGGCAAGCAATATGTGGAGGATGTGGGACTGGTCCACAATTACTGGCGACATGAAAGAAGAGGCAGAGACGACACCGGACATAAGCAAGCCCCATATAAACCGGCCGTTGCTATTACGAATATACAAGTACAAGCCGGAAGTTACCTGGGCAATACAGCTGTTACCGGCAGTGGTGTAACAGCGGAAAATAAGGTTATTGAGGATAATGGCGAGAAAATAAGCGATATTGATAAGATAGGTAACCAAGAGAAAGAGGCTATAAGTGTTGTAAATCAATATCAAGGTACCACAATAAATATTAAGCCAAGCAGTTTATTTGATGTCGTCAACAATCCTACTGCAGCGTACTATGTGGAGACTGATCCGGCCTTTACCAATATGCAAAACTGGCTATCCTCAGACTATTTCTTTAAGCAAATCAACTATGATGCCAATAAGGTTGCTAAGAGATTAGGCGATGGCTACTATGAGCAAAAAATGGTGCGAGACCAGCTCATGAGTCTTACCGGACAAAGGCGAGTGGGAGACTATGCTTCTGACGAAGCGCAATATAAGGCACTGTTAGATAATGCGGTAGCTTTTGCTAAACAAAGTGGTGCTCAAGTCGGTGTAGCCCTAACGGCAGAGCAACAAAAAGAATTGAAAGAAGCACTTGTCTGGATGGTAGAAAAATCTGTGGTACTGCCTAATGGTGAAGTAGTTAAGGCACTGGTGCCTCAGGTGTATGTTCCCCAAGAAAAAACTGCTTATGGTATCAGGTCTACGGCGGTACTAGCCGGCAGGTCTATTGATGCTGCCGTAGCAAACGATATTTTAAACAATGGCACCATCGTAGCTGCTCAAGGCGCTGCTATATCTGCCAAAAACATTAATAACTACGGCGGAAAGATTCAGGGCTCAGATGTTTTACTCAAAGCTCAAAAGGACCTTAACAATGTAGGTGGGACTTTGCTGGCGGAAAACAGCCTGACGGCACAAGCAGGCCGGGATATTAATATGGCAACTACCAGTACTACCTCTGCTGATGCCACAGGCAGTAAGCGCACAGCACTCAACCAAGTGGGCGGTGCCTATGTAACCGGTGACAAGGGACAAATGAAGCTGGAGGCAGGCAGAGATTTGAATCTGCAAGCTGTGGAAATTGTAACAGAAGGTAAGGACAGCAAGGCAGCTATGAGCGCAGGCAGGGATGTGAACCTTAGTACTACAGAAGTGGGCAGTGCCAATGCCATAGCCTGGGATGACAAGAACTATAGGAAAGATGTTTCTTCCCAAGATGTAGGAACTAGCATACAAGCAGGCGGAGACTTGGACATCAAGGCAGGCAGAGATGTATCTGCTACGGGAGCTTATGTAGCTGCAGAGCAAAAGCTGAATGTAGAAGCAGGCAATAATATCAACATAGAAGCGGGACGCCATAAGGAACAAGTAGAAGAACATCATGTGCATAAGGGTAAATCCGGTGGTGGCAATAGCTTGACTAAGACAACAGATGAACGCTTGGATGGTAACTATGCGTTAGGCAGTACTGTAACCGGAGACAAGGTTTCTCTGCACGCAGGCCAAGATGTGAACGTGACCGGATCCAATGTAGTAGGATCTAACGATGTGGATATTAAAGCCCAAGGCGATGTGCATATTACCCCTGCAGAAGAGAGCCAAAAAGAAAAGCATTTTTCTAAGGTAGAAGCCAAGGGTATTTTTGGCAGTGGTTTTGGCTTTGTCATTGGCAAGCAAACCACTACGGAAAAACAAGATGTCCAAAGCAAGATGCAAGCAGGTAGCACAGTAGGCAGCGTGACAGGAAATGTTAATATTGCTGCCGGTCAAAATCTGCAAGTAGAAGGCAGCAATATTGTAGCAGGCAAGGACATCAATATGTCCGGGGCAAAGGTAGATATCCAAGCTGCCGAAGAAACCTACGATAGCCAATACAGATATGACTATAGCCTGCAAGGCCTAACGGTCAGCGTAGGCGGCGGTGCTGTAGAAAAAGGCCAAAAGGTTATCGGTTCTTTGGAAAGAGCTCATCAGGTAAAAGACAAACGCTTAAGTGCTCTCTATGGTGTTAAGGCCATACAGGATGCTGCTAATATTGGTTTAAAGAAAAACAAGGAGTTTAGTATCAATGTAGGGATAGGTTCCTACAAAGAAGCTATGAACTCAGATACAACCATCAAGGCAGCCAAGGAAAGTAGCATTCAGGCCGGTGGCGATGTACAAATCAAAGCTACTGCGCAGGATATCAATGTAGTTGGCTCTACGGTAAGTGGCAATAACATAACCTTGGAAGCAGCAGAAAATGTCAATATCCAAGCAGCGGAAAATAGCTTTACCAATACAACGGATACTAGCAGTACTAGCGTAGGTGCCGGCATAACTCTTTCACCTAACACACCATCCGGACTTTATGTCAGTGCCGGCAAGAGCAGAGAAGACCAAAGCACTACTAAAACAACACATACTCCTAGTACAGTTACAGCTCAGGAAAAGCTGACCATCAAGAGTGGCAAGGATACTAACATAGTTGGCTCTCAAGTAAAAGGTGACAGAGTGGAGGCGCAAGTGGGCGGCAATCTTAACCTGGAGAGTCTGCAAGATACTGAGAGCTACAAAGAAAAGAGTGCTCAGGCCAGCGTAAACATAGGTGTTGATACAGTTACGGTAGGAGCTAGCGCAGGCAAGATGACATCTGACTATAGCAGCGTTACCAGTCAGGCCGGCATCTACGCCGGTAAGGAAGGCTTTGACATCACGGTTAAAGGCAACATCGACCTGCAAGGTGCTGTCATCGACAGCAAAGGCGAGCCAATTGGCGACGGTTCCAAATTGGCTCATTCCAAGAACAAACTGACCACCGGCACCATTACCTACAGCGACATTAAGAACAAAGCAGAATACGATGCAAAGGGCGTGGGGCTGAGCTATGACAAGAAGGCCACCCAGGACAAGAATGAGAAGCTGGGCAACAAAGGCGTTATTCCGGCCATACCTATGGGCACAGGAGAAAAGGACAGCAGTACCACACGCTCTGCTGTGGCACCGGGCACTATTGAAATCAAGGACAAGGACAAACAAAAACAGGATATTGCCGGTCTTAGCAGAGACACGGACAATACCCTTAATAAACTTGACCCTATTTTCGATAAAGATAAAGTGCGGGAAAGACAAGAACTGGCAGGACTCTTTAGCGAGCTAGCCTTCAAACAGATACACGATATGAAGAATTGCTCTAACGAGCAAAGAGCCATACTGCATAGTGCCGTAGGACTAGTCAGCGCAGCCTTAGCCAAAAGCAATCTTCCTGCCAATGCTTTGGCAGCAGGAGTTAACGAACTGGTAGTGCAGGTATTGATGAATCCCAAGGGTAAATACTACGAGCATTTTAAGAAACATCCGGAGCAACTACAATGGCTTAGTGCGTTTGTTGGCAGTGTAGTAAGTAGTGCTGCAGGAGGCAATGTAGGCGCAGGCGCAAGTACCGCTACAAGTGGGACGAAGAATAACTATCTGAATGAAGAAAAAATGCCAATGCGTGCTGAAATAATTGGGTGGGATTCTGTAGATGAAGATGGAAAAGCTCAAATGATTCATGGCGCAGTAAGGTATGTATATGACGATGGAAGTAGTGTGGAAGTACATTTTGGTAAATATTCTGGATTGCAAATGCCAATTGGAGACGGTGTCATATTACAGGCTAATTCAGATCAATATATTCAATCAGAAATTGATAAAGGAAGAGCAAGGGTGATAACTGTAATATCTGATGCAAACGCTCTAAAAACTATGGTAAATAATACTAATAGTTATATGAGCGAACTAAGAAATGAATATATTGGCAAAGATGCCATTGATAAGGCAAAAATAAGAAAAGATGTTTATGATAGGCAAAAAACAGATGCAATATTAGTCTACAAAGGAGATGCTGGAACATTTAGTAAATATAATGCATTCTTGGAACCGCATTGTATCACATTCGTTACAGATGTTTTAAAAGGAACTGGACATGAATCGGGGCTAGACATATTAGAACTACTTAAGGATAAACGTTCTAGAAGGACGGAATGGTTAAGAAAAGTTAATGGAGGAAAGATACATGGGTGAAAGATACAAGGGTGATTTAAAAATAGTAGCTGTTATTATTGGAGGCACAGCACCAATACATAATTTCATTGTGGGAATATGTATTATATTTCTTTTTTACTCTATTGCAGGAGAAATAGACATGAGCATTTTAAAAAGCAACACTTTGTGTGCTTTGCTTTTTGTAGAGCCATGGTTCCTTCTATGGACCATCCTTGAAGCCGCTACCTGCTGGGTCGTAGTAAAAATGGCTGGAAATAAAGGCCTTTTAGCTATTACAATTAAAAGTTGCTGTTTAAATCTAACCATCTTTTGGAGTTTAAAAATATGCCGCTATTTCTCAGATGAATTTTGGGAGGAATTCTTGTATTATTATTATTCGTATTTAGTCATGTTTGTAATAGGCATTTTGGTTGTTAACAAAATAATGATAATGGAGGATAAGCGTATGAAAAACAAAATAGAAAAAAGGGAGATGAAATAAATGAATGTTGTATATGCTGCTGGATATAAAGTGGCTGGTGTTGCTTTGACGTGTTATTTTGTTCTACCTCTGTATATAACCATACTGATTTTGTTTAAAAAAGTTTTTATAAAAAATGCTTCGCCATATTCGGTTAAAACTTTAGGTGTAGCTGGGGTGTTCACATTGCTTGTGATTATTGCTTATAGATTAACAGGATTTCCGTTAACGATTATAAAGTTATAAAAAGTAGCGAGCCAATTGGCTCCTGAAACAACCACATGAGATGTACACGGGGCTGCCTCCAGAACTAGCACTCTCCTTAAAAAACAAAATAGTCTCGTGGCATCTCGCCAGACTAAAATTAAATAAAGGAGTTGGTACTTTGAAAAAGACACTTATTTTATCCATACTAACCTCGATGCTACTATCCAATTCCCTCAGTTCTGCTGCATCTACTGAAAACTATGAGCAATACCAGACTGCCAAAAGGCAAGAAGAGCAGCAACAAAAACAAATAAAAGCACCTTCTGTGACCTTGCAGGAAGATAAACAGGCAGAAGATGCAGAAAAAATTATAGCATTACCCAAGGAACCAAACAGATTTCGTATCAAAGAATTTGTCATAGATTCAGGTAAGTGTAAAAAGTTTAACTGGCTTGTAGAAAAATTAGAACCCTATCAAGGTCGCAGGGTAGGGGCGGCAGGTATAGATATGTTGGTTAAGCTATTGTCTGAGGAACTAATGACCAAGGGCTACATAACGACGCGTATTGTGGTGCCGGAGCAGGAACTCAAAACAGGCATATTACGTTTTCAGCTGCTTCCGGGTTTCGTGGAGGATATTCGTTTTACAGATGAACGTAAGTATGGGACGTGGCGTACAGCTTTTCCGCTACGCTCGGGAGATGTTCTTAATATTCATGATATTGAGCAAGGCTTGGAGCAAATGAAACGGGTGGTTAATCAGGATGCCAATATTGATATTAAGGCAGGCACCAAGCCTGGCTACAGCATTGTTTTAATCAATGTGCAAAGGCGCAAGTGCTGGACGGCAGGAATGTCCATAGATGATTCCGGTCTTCAAAATACCGGCAGGTTACAGGCTACCGGTTTCTTCTCTTTATATAATCCTACCGGACTTAATGATATTTTTAGCTATAGCTATACAAAGGATGCTGAGAAGGACGATGCCCTAAAGGGTTCTAAGAATACCAGTTTTTACTATTCTTTGCCGTATGGAAATTATACTTTTAACATTAATCGTTATTATAATGAGTTCTATCATGAAATTCCCATGGAAGTTCCTTTTGAGTCCAGAGGCAAGACTACTACTTGGGACTTTGGGGTGCAGAAAGTAATTTATAGGGACAGGCGACGCAAAACGCAACTAGCTGCCAAAATCATCAAACGACGCAAGGAAAATTATGTAAATGGTGAAGAGGTAAAGGTACAGAGACTTAATACGGCGGCTTACCAAGTTGGACTTATGCAAAGACAATATGTAGGGCGGGGCATGGTAGATGCTTTTGCGTATTTCCAGAAGGGTATGCCTTGGTTTGGAGCGGAGCCTGGTTTGTTGGATCACCAAGCGGGCTATATGACTACCAGATACAGTCTTTTTGGCTTGAATTTTTACTATGGTACGCCATGGCAGCTAGGTGATGTTAAGGCAAGGTACAGTTTTACCTTCCGTGGCCAATATACAGGTGATGTTCTCTATGGATCAGATCATTTTAGTATTGGCGGCAGGTATACAGTGCGGGGGTTTAGTGGTGCTAATACCTTGGCGGCGGAAAATGGCTATATTTTGCGTAATGAAGTGGTTTTTCCGTTGCAGAAAATTAATTTGGAACCATATTTGGGACTGGATTACGGGAGAATCTGGGGGCCATCTGATGTTAATCAACCTGGTAACAGTTTAGCAGGCTTGGCTCTGGGGCTAAGGGGTAAAATTGGCAAACCCATGAGTTATGATGTGTTTATGGGCATGCCAATTTATAAACCAAAGGGTTTTGAAGCACCGAAAGCAGTAGTTGGGTTTAGTGCCTACTGGCAAATATGAACCGTCCCCAAATGGCTCAAGCACGCTACCTTTTGTATTATTTAAATATTTAAACACAATATGTTGTGCTTTTCGTCTTGCCAGAATACTAACTTTGGTGTATTATTTTAGTACTATGTGTATGAATGATTAGATGGAGGTGGGCAATGATGAAAGTTATAAAAAGGGATGGCTCAACGGTAGATTTTGATAGAAGCAAAATCGTTATTGCCATCGAAAAGGCCAACAAGGCAGTAGATGAAGCAGACAGAGTTTCTGCTGAAGATATTGAGAAGATTGCTGACTATGTAGAACAAAAGAAAAGAACCAGATATTTGGTAGAAGATATTCAGGATATGGTAGAGTCCCAGCTGATGGAATTGGGCAAATTCCAGCTGGCTAAGGCTTATATCATCTATCGTTACACCAGAGCCTTGGTGCGCAAATCCAATACTACGGATGAATCCATTCTTTCCCTTATTCGCAATAGCAATAAGGATGTCATGGAAGAGAATTCCAACAAGAATGCTGTTATGGCCTCTACTCAGAGGGATTTGATTGCCGGAGAGGTTTCCAAGGATTTGACCAGAAGACTGATTTTGCCGGAGAAGATTTCCCGTGCTCATGATGCAGGTATTCTGCATTTCCATGATGCTGATTATTTTATTCAACCTATTTTCAACTGCTGCCTGATTAATTTGGGCGATATGCTGGACAATGGTACTGTCATGCATGGCAAGTTAATTGAAAGTCCTAAGAGCTTCCAAGTGGCTTGCACCATTATGACTCAGATCATTGCTTCTGTGGCTTCTGCTCAATACGGTGGACAATCCGTAGATGTTTCCCATCTGGGCAAGTATTTGCGCCGCAGCAGGGATAAATTTGCTCGCAAGCTAAAGGCTGCTACCAAAGGTCAGTTGTCTGAAGAGCAAATGAAATCAATTTTGGATTCTCGTATTAAGGACGAGCTGGCTAGTGGTGTACAAACCATTCAATACCAAATCAATACTTTGATGACTACTAATGGCCAGTCTCCTTTCGTTACCTTGTTCATGCATTTGGATCCCAAGGATGAATATATTGAGGAAAACGCTCAAATCATCGAGGAGATTTTAAAGCAAAGACTACAAGGCGTGAAGAACGAAGCAGGTGTGTATATTACCCCGGCGTTCCCCAAGCTGGTCTATGTTCTGGATGAAGATAACTGCTTAAAGGGTGGCAAGTATGATTACCTGACTGAGCTGGCAGTACGCTGCTCCATTAAACGTATGTATCCTGATTATATTTCTGCTAAGAAGATGCGTGAGACTTACCAGGGCAATGTGTTCTCTCCTATGGGTTGCCGTTCTTTCCTCAGCCCTTGGAAGGACAAAGATGGTAATTTCAAGTTCGAAGGTCGTTTCAACCAAGGTGTTGTTTCCATTAACCTACCTCAAATTGGCATCATTGCCAAAGGTGACGAGGAGAAGTTCTGGAAACTGTTGGATGAACGTTTGGAATTATGCTACGAGGCTTTGATGGTTCGCCACAATGCTTTGTTAGGCGTGAAGTCTGATGTTAGTCCCATTCATTGGCAAAACGGTGCTATTGCCCGTTTAAAGAAGGGTGAAACAATCGACAAGTATTTAATGGATGGTTATTCCACCTTGTCCCTGGGTTACATTGGCCTGTACGAGGTTACCTTGGCCATGAAGGGCGTCAGCCAAACTACTCCGGAAGGCGAAGAATTCGCTATGCGCATCATGCAAAAGCTTCATAATGCTTGTGCTCAGTGGAAGGCTAAGACAGGTTTGGGCTTTGCTCTCTATGGTACGCCGGCTGAATCTCTGTGCTATCGTTTTGCTCGCATTGATAAAGAGCAATTCGGCACTATTAAAGATATTACGGACAAAGGTTATTACACCAATTCCTATCATGTGGATGTTAGAGAAAATATTGATGCCTTTTCCAAATTCAAGTTTGAAAGTCAGTTCCAACCGATTTCTTCCGGCGGGTGCATTTCCTATGTAGAAATCCCCAACATGAAGAAGAATCCGGGAGCTATTGAGGATGTAGTTCGTTTCATCTATGACAATATTCAATACGCTGAATTTAATACCAAGTCTGACTACTGCCAATGCTGTGGTTACGAGGGCGAAATCATCATTAACGATGATATGGAATGGGAATGCCCACAATGCCATAACAAAGACCAGAACAAGATGAACGTGACCAGAAGAACCTGCGGTTATTTAGGCGAGAATTTCTGGAATGTTGGTAAGACTAAAGAAATTAAATCCAGAGTACTACATTTATAATGGGGGCGGCAAAGTGAATTATGCAGCAATAAAAACCCATGATGTGGCCAATGGCCCCGGCGTACGCGTGTCGTTGTATGTCAGTGGCTGCACCCACCATTGCAAGGAGTGCTTTAATCCGGAAACTTGGGACTTTAACTATGGTACCTATTTTGACAGCAAGGCTGAAGAACAAATTCTAAGTGCTTTGGAGCCCAGCTATATCAGAGGCTTTTCTCTTTTAGGCGGCGAGCCCTTTGAACCGGAGAACCAAAAGATACTGGTGGGACTGTTAAGACATGTTAAGGAGCAGTATCCCAACAAAAAAGTTTGGTGCTATAGCGGTTACTTGTTTGATAAAGATATTAACGCAGGTAAGCTGGGGGACCCAGCCATTACCAAAGAGATGCTTAGCTACATTGATGTGTTGGTAGATGGTGAGTTCCATATAGCAGAGAAGGATTTGAACCTTAGGTTTAAAGGCAGCAGCAATCAACGGATTATTGATGTGCCTGCTTCTTTGGCCAGTGGTGCAATTAAATTGTGGAACGAAGAAGAGATATAAAAAAGAAGCCAATTGGGAAGTGTTCCCTGCATTGGTAAAATAAAAGTAGACACTATTAAAAACGAAAGTTTTTGATAGTGTCTACTTTTTGCTATACTGAAATCAAGGAGATGATACAAATGGGTTCGCCAAAAGGCAAAAAGCACAGGGTGTTTTCTAAAGAAGAAAAGCTAAGAATCGTTAAAGATTATCTTAAAACACACGAAACCGTTAATAAGTTTGCAATTGAACATGATCTGCATAGTAGCGTTTTACAGAATTGGATAAGAAAATACGGTGAATTGGGAGAAGAAGGATTAGCCTCACATAGAGACAAATGCGGCAACAGGTATGCAGCCTTGCACATCAGCAATTCCCTTGATGAAATGGGAAAGCTTGAGCTCAGAATGCTCAAGCTGGAAGCAGACCTGGCCCGCCTAAAAAAAGGATACCTTGTGAAAGGAAGTGGTTCCCGGAAGGAATACGTTACTGGCAGCGGCAAGATTTTCAAATTGTCGAAGAGCTAAGAACTAAGTATCCCATAAAAGCCTTGTGTAAGGCGTTAAGCCTTAACAGGTCTGGATATTACAAATGGCGCCAAAGGCTGGGCAAGCCTAACAGATATACACAAGACAGGATAGACCTTACAGCTCTGCTGGAAGAGACTCATGCCGAACACAAAGCCTTTGGCTACCATGCTCTTGCCAAATGCATCAGGGAGGAAACAGGCTGGGTATTTTCTGATAATCTTGCACATAAATGTTGCAAGATAGCAGGGATAAAGTCTAAGGCCAAGCATTACAGATACAGAAAACCTGGAAATGAAAGTGTGTTTTATCCCAACATTGTCCGTGGCAGCTGGACAGCTAATGCACCGCTACGTGTTGTGGTTTCAGATATGACCTGCATCAGAAACAAAGGAAAGCTGTACGAATGGACGCTTTTTGTTGATACTTTTAACAACGAGATTATTGCTCACTCCCTTTCAGGACGGAGAGGGGATTCGAAACCATATTTTGCTTGTCTGGAAAGGCTGTGCAGCATGATAGACAAGAAGAAGGAGCAGGCGCCCCAGACAGTTTTACACACAGATCAGGGTTCGGTCTACTCCTCCAGAGCCTTTGCATTAGCTCATAAGCATTATAACATAATTCGTTCAATGTCACGAGCGGGAACTCCAACAGACAATCCAATTATTGAATCTCTTAACGGCTGGATGAAAGCTGAGCTAGCATTGGACTTTAATGTATCCAAGGCAGAAGACATAAGCAAAACATTAGATGAATATGTACATTATTTCAATTACGAAAGGCATGCTTCGGCTTTAAACTACAAAACCCCGATTCAGTTTAAAACTGAATCAGGGTT